>JGI26253J51717_1000016_pt1 | contig 73942 bp, 114 predicted proteins | sample SaaInlV_100m_DNA_6_FD_51717 | JGI IMG/M metagenome (IMG submission 51717)
GGGTTAATTCTTGTTAGTGATGTTATAGTACCCATTGTAAAATCGTCGAAGGTGAATAAAGACTGGAACTCAGACGTTGAATCACCATTTGGATTCTTAACGAATCCATACCCGCCGTCAAAATTAACAACTACCTGGGCTGCGGTTCCACTTGTAGAAGGTAGAACGATTGTTGGTGTGGTATTATACCCTTCACCGTGATTGTTTATTGTGATAGAGGTGATAACTCCGCTACCATTTGTTGTGATGAAGCCTGTAGCAGACACAACTGGGTCACCACCAGCATAACCACCGCCAGTAAATGTAACATTGGGACTGCCTGTTGTTCCATTTGCATACCCAGTGCCACCATTTGTAATCGTAATGCTATCGACAAATCCAATACCACTATTTGCTGCTGTACCAACTATCACATCTAAGAAAGCCACATTTGCAACATTTTTAACACCGACAAAATCAGTATTAAGCGTAACAGTTTCTTCGTTCTCTAATGCGCCTGGTTGGAACGTTGCTCCACTACCAGTGCCAACTGCGTTGATAGTAAGTTCTAGATTTGGCTGTGCTGCAAGGTCGATCTCTTTCAAATCTTCACGAGACGTTTTGATAGTCATACCAGCGCCTTCGACATACGAGAACGCAGAAGTATTACTGAATAGCCCAACATATGTTGTGTTTTGACCAACGACAACGCCAGTTACTGTATTGTTAGCAACCGTATCAATCACACCATTTGCAGTTGCGACACCATTATACCAAACATCAGAAGCACCAGTCGCTGTTATAGCACTAATCGTTTCTTCAACTCTTGTCTCTCGACCTCTTATCTTTTTACCAGCAGTAAACTCACCAGATGTTACTTTGATATTCCAAGTATTAGCATCTGATGCTGATGATGCAATTCCAACCGCACCCGCTGTTGTGACTGAAACAGCATCAATGGTTTCAGTCGCTTGAACTGTACCGTTAGCATAATATAGTTCTATTTCTTCTGTTGCTAAAAATGTACCAAAAGCAGGCTCAAGTGTTAGGAACTCACCGATTGTTGAATTACCAGTAGTATTAGCAACAGTTAGATACCCATAAGCATATGCTGATAAGTATTGACCATTTGCTGCTGTTGTGAACTTCTTCATCTCAAGTTTTTCACCAACATGAGAAGAGAAGATGCTTGCATCAACAACCTCTAAGGTAATAGTCGATTCTTCATCTACGATTTCATTAGCAGACAATGATGTATTATCTGCTGTATCAATAGAGACTTGATTTGCAAAAGTGCCACTTGTAATCACAAGAGTTGCACTTGTATTTGCATCATCAGCGCTCAACGATGCGACTTTACTATTGGCAACAACCACATATTCTAGAACTGAAATCACTGCCCCATCATCAGGGTCTGAATCAAATACGATATGTGTAGAGTTCGTTGAGTACTCAGTGTTCGCTATGATTGTATTATTTGTGATAACAACAATATCATTTGAGTCTGATACAGTAGACCTAAGAAATGCAGGACCGTTCGTCGAGTTTGCTGTATATGCTGTTGGATATACTTTGACACCCAAAACAAAATCATCAGCAACGGATGCTGAGTTGGCAGCAAGATTGTCAAAATATTCATCAGCAAAATCTTGAGCGCTGATTAGAGTAACAATCTCACGTTCCTGCTTTACAGTCTCAAACTGAATAAACTGATTTAATGTGTTCGAGTTATCAACAGCAATCATCGCTGTGGCGACACGAACGTCTGTATAATCGTCTGTAGTATCACCATCATCTAAATCATTAAGTGTGTAACCCGTGCCACCATCTACAAGTTCAAAGTCAACTCGACCAGTAGCATCTTCAACGCCAGTGACACGAACTTTACCTTGTTTGCCTGTATCATCAAGCACATTGAACAAGTCGCCAACGGCGTTATTTCTACCACCATTCGTAACATTCATAGATGAAAGCGAACCAATAATCTTTGGTGCGTTTGCAAGCAACCCATCATCACTGACTAACTCATCCGTTCTAAACGACCCCTTTATATTACTAATATAGAGAATGTCAATGATACGACCTTGAACTCTTTTCTTTACAAGACCTTCGACGAAAGCAGTAGCACCAGACCTAGAACCCGTGATTTGATTTTCAACAAACCCAGCAGACCTTGCTGACTGTGTGACTTCAATGTATTTGGGAATCTTATACTTACTATGTGAAGCACGAAGTATATCATCAGCGGGATAGTATACTGATGCTTCTTCATTGAACAACATACGAATTAAAAGTTCAGTTGCTTTTGGAGTGCCCTTTGAACGATAGTAGTCCATGATATGCTTGATAACAAATCGCTTGTCTACAGCCTTTGCATAAGGAAACTCTGAGAGATACTTCTCTTTGAAATGAACTAGAAAACTATCTAATGTCTCATCAATGTCCCTGTTCTGAAACATCGAACGACTGAGTGTGGTAGGAGACGTTGAAGTGTTTTCCATAAACTCATAGTATGCCTTTGTGAAAGCAACTAGGTTTGGACCGTCTTCCCGATAAACAGCAGGAAACTGCTGTTCGATATACTCTGAGATAGTTTTCGATAGGTCATGCATTACTGAGTCGCAGCCTCTACTGTTACGCTAACATCAACGTCACGGATTGAGATAATCTTGCTTGCAGGACCAATAATATCTTGTGTTTCTGGTCTACCATAAATCTTGATGGCACTACCAGAGAAAGAACTAACATTCAAATCACGAATGACTACACGTCCTGTTGCGTAATCTACATTACCAACATTACCACTCAGCACTTTGAATCCATCAACCGTATTAGTGAGAACTTCTAAGACACCTTCGCCGTTGTCTTGTATATATGCTGTCTGAGTTCCATAAGAAAAACTGGAAGTTTTGACTGCGGGTGTATGACGATTGATATCTTCGCCAGCAGTCAAAGGATGATCTAAAATTAAAGAGTTTTCAAAGTCAGCAGTGATGCTTGAAGCAGAACTCACCACTGGAATAAAATCAATAATCATTCTAAGTTCTGTATCATTCGATATAATAGACGTATTTGTATCATCAATGACACGAGCAATTCGAGATTGCCTAGCATTCTTTTTAAAATCATTCAAGTAAGTCAGATTGTAAGATGCAATCGCATTTCTAACAAGCGAGTCTATTTCAGAATTAGTAGCATCTGAAGTTTTAGTATTGTAGTGTACTGTTGTGTCAAGAGCAACATAAAGAAATTCAGGAGACCTAATTACTGGGTCGATTGCGAGTGGCGTGCGTTCTTTTAGAAACTTTCTATACTTCTCTTTAGCACCGTCAGATACACCATCACTATTTTGAATATCAACATGTACAATAACCTTACCATACTGTGGTGGATTTAGTTCTTCACCACCTTGTACTGATACTGCTTGTATTTCAGAGAACTTGCTTTTCAAAAGATTTTCATAATCAGATTCTGTGACTGCTCTATCTTGTATTTGAATAGATTTTGGAGCATAGAACTTGATTGAATCAAGCGTTTCTTCTTCAGCGCCACCAAAAGATGTTGATGTTGTTGTGACTGTCGCTGTGTAGCCTTGTATCGTGCCAGATGGTGAGAATGTAGTAGCACCGTTTGGTGTTGAACCATTTGCGATACGATAGATAACCTCTACGACTTCGCCTGTTTTTGGTTCTCTACCAAACACATCATTACCAAACTCTAGTTCGTAACGATTCAGTTCTGCTGGTTGTATATAGAACACATTATCACTTGAACCAACATCAAAGAGATTTGGTTTTGAAGCATATGCATTAACTTCAGCACTAGCAGCAGAGGAAGCATATACATTTACTACAATACTGTCGGTGTCAACTCTCTTGTTAGAGATAAGATATTTTGTGCTTGCTGTTACGTCATAATATTCTCTTTCAATTCTACCTTCGTGAAGAGAAACATCGCTGACAGAATATACGCCAGAATTTGGTGTGATAGTATATACTTGATCTGTGCTAAACGTGTATGACTTACCATCAACATTTGTGGTAAACTTTGTGTATTTCGGAATTGTGATGAATGCTGGATTATCACTTGGCGTAAACGTCAGTGTAACTTTTGCGTTTGATGACCTGTATGACCTTGGTAGATAGTTCAACTCTTTTGCATGAGATACAACAGAATCTCTTAGTTGCGCTGAGTCAAGAAACATCTCACCGAGAGCCATGTTCGTATAAAAACTATTCTGAAATGTATTGTATGCCAACACATCAAGAATGACGGACATATTTGATCCGTCATAGTCATAGTCAGCAAATTGTGCTTGACCTTGAAGAAATGTTTTTAACTGATTCTTGATTTGATTGAAATCAAGTTCCGAGATAATAGTTCCTGCCATTTTATCTCACTCTTTCTAAAAGTAACTCTAATGTAACTGGTTCTTGTACGTTGACAACACGAAATACGATTGTGATTTGAACTTCGTGTTCTTGTGAAGTCTGAGCGATATACACATCAATAACATCAGCCCTTGGCTCATGCGCTTCAATAACGTCTTTTATATGCTCTTGCATCGTCAAGAATGTCTGTGCTGTAATGTTCTCAAACAGCATAGCACGAATGTTACCACCAAGATTTGGTTGGAACAATCGCTCACCTCTATCTGTCAACATAAGATTACGAAGAGACTGTTTTACAGCATCAACATTCGTTTTGCGTAAGACTGTGCTACGAATTGGATGCTTATCCAAGTCCGTAAAGAAGTCCGAGTATACAACTCTTTGTGTTAATGGTGTTGCCATATGAAGCAATCTCCAGTTTTCTTTTTATTTATAAGACTAATTAAGGTATCTAGCGATTACATTCTCATCTAGTACATTGTTTTTTATAGACTCTCTTAAAGCCCTGCTGACAGATATGTTTCTTAACTCTGCTGGCTGAAAATGACCAGAATCATTTTTAATATAATTCTCTAAATCATATTTTAAAAAATGTTTTCTAATGATACCAGTGTAATACTTAGCACTCCATTTTGCTTTGCCATTGACAATAAAAACAATATCACATGCACACTTATAATTATGCCAACTTTTACCTGGTGGCGCTGCTAATGGTCCACCATTTCTGTGTTTTCTGTATAACTCAGCTTGTTGAGCAAAAGTTCTTGTAGCAAACGAATACCTTGCTGTACCATTCATAGCTAAAATTTCAGGATCATTCTGAACATCACGAATAGCATTAGCAAATCGTTCTCTGATTTTTGGATGAAGAGTGTTCACTTTAGCCGCAGTATCTTTAGCATATCTACCTTTAAAGTATGAAGCATCATATAATTTATTATCACCAGACCATTTTATAACTGCACTGATTATAGACCCTTTATTTGCAATTGGTCTACCACCCGCAGCAGAAGATGCTGACCTTTGATTGCCTGCTCGTTGAATATCAGCATAGGTAGAAGAAGCGCTATTCACTCTCTTTGAAATGCACTCCCGCTCTGTCCGTATCTTTTCATCATGCGTTTTGTTGGCTTTTGCAATCTGACTTTTAACGATCTGTTCAATCTCTTTTGGCGCTGCTTGAGGGTTATTCTCTTGTGCTTTCTTAACTACCGCAGCAGTCATTGTTACAATCTTTTTATTTTGAGTATCTGTCACCAACCCCTTCACACGTTCAAGTTTTTCAGTGAGCAACTTCTGTGTTGGTGCTAAATTCATAGCACTTACTTCTACTTTATCAGCAAGAGCATCAACGTTTTTTTGAAGATTCTTAACCAACGCTTCTGTAGATTTTGCTGTATGTATACCACAACCTTCCGTGATTTGTATAGTGTCTGCTAAAGCACTCTGAACACCACCAAGAAGTGTGTCAACAGACGCTTTGAATTCAGCAGCGATTGCTTCTGCTTGCGCTTCTATATTCGCTTGTATACCAACAGTATCGACAGATTCAAGATCATCAAGTGTATCAATAATACTATCAGTAATATTCTCTACTGTGTTCACAGTTTCATCAATCAAATCTGTGACAGTTTTTTCTGCTTGTGCAGCAATTGTTTCTGGATTTAAATCACCTACAAGATCAAGCAAACCGTCAGTTACACTTGTGACAACGCCTGAAATAGAAGACTCAAGCGCATCTAAATCGAACGACTCTAAACTTAGTTCTTTTGGTGTTTTAGAAGCAGCTAGTGCAGCAAGCACAACTTCACATCCGCCAGCGATGGCGTTATTAAATTCATCAATACCAGCACCTAAATCAGTTAGACCTTCAACAGACAAATCAAAAGTATCTAATGAAAATGATTTAACATCTACTCCACTATCAAAAAGAACTGCTGACAATTGAGAGGTATCTAGTGCAGCAATACTAGACGATAGATTTCCAACTGCTGATAACTCATCAGTGTTTAACTCTGTTAATTTCGTTGTAATACTCTCTTTGAGAGCAAACATATCTTGTGGAGCAAATGCTTCTGACGGTACAATAGCATTGAACTTTTGTAACTCAGAAAAAATCTCTCCGTCTGGACCAGGCCCAGGTACAGAGTCTGATACTTCTAACAAATCATTAGTTGTTAGAAAAGGAACATCGATAGATAATAGAGACATTATTCGTCCTCCCCTAGTGGGTGAGTATCTCTCCACAATTCTGGTGGGTCGGTGAAACTTGGATATGGCTCATCTTCTAATTTTGTTTCGATAGGAAACTTTCTATCGGGTGGATTACCAAATAGAGGTCTAAAGGCTGGTTGCTTGCCAGATGGTTTTACTCGTGGCACATCTACACCATTAAGAATGGTAGTGAAGCCTGGATCAACTTCAACTGCTCCACTAGTATTCAAATCAATCTTAGCACCTTCAACGGCGATGTTACCAGTTGCTTTGATGTTTGTTTTACCAGCAGCATCGAAGTAGGTATTAGCGCCACTCTCAATTCTCACATCTGTGTTAGCATATGCAGAAACGAACCCTGTATTAGCATAGATGTGAATATTGTCTTTCTGCGCTTGAATGTAAACGCTTTTGTTAGCAAATACATTATAGTTATCAAGAAAGGCTTCTTGTCTGATTGCAGAACTTTTTTGTGAGAAGATATCACCAGAGTTCATATAGATTCCACCTGCAACATTTAGATTGTAGTCACCATGCACCTTCGTGTTCAAACTACCATCAACAGTCAGATTACAATCAGATTCCACTGTGACATTACAAGTACCCTTTACGACAACATCTGCTGTGCCGTTAATCATAATTTTACCGTTCTTCTCAATGATTGTTACTTCATCGCCAATAATCTTATTGACACGAGTACCAGTTGGACCAATTTCTGTAAATGTGCCAGAAGCATGATGCATATTGATACGCTCTGAGCCTGGTGTGTCATCCATTTCAAAGACATGACCCGATTCAGTTTCTTGAACTTTATTGTATGGGTACTCTGCATTATATGGTGGCGATGGTTCTGACCAAGAATACGCAGGGCAATGTTCTTGATTGATAAATTTACCAGCAACATGAGTTTCTCCAATATCCTCACCTCTTGCAAGACGAGAAATATCTGGCTGATACGATGACACTGGATGTGGGTTAGCATCAGATGCTGCATTGAAACCAAGTGCTGTATTTACAGCAGTTGTAGGCATACCAGGCATTACACCAAGAAGCATTGGGTGTTGAGCATCAGCACCATCAAGGAAAAATCCAAATACCCACGAACCTTCAATCGGTGGCTTGTAGTTGATATCATACGAACCAATAACAGGTATTGCCCAAGGTAGAGTTTCTGTCGGCACATCTTCTTTACTGTCTGGGTGAATATCAAAGCAGCGAACACGAACACGACCCATCTTTCTTGGGTCTCTACGGTCTTCTACGACACCCATAAACCATAGTAGATTTCTAAATCCATTTTCAGCCATTACACTTCACCTTCTGCCGTCATATCTGCTACTGTTGAAACTCCAGATTTATCTCCTGGAACAAGGTCTTTTATTATAGTCAGTCTGCTTGTATACTGTTTACCCTTTATATAATGCTTGATAGTTTGGACTAACCAATAGCCAGAAAGACTTTTATGTCTATCTTTAGTCCCAACAACATTTTCAAATTGAGGTATGTCGAGTAAAATAACATCACCAGCAAATAAATCATTTCTACCGTATATTTCTATTTCGATAGAGGTAGAGTTTAGATAGTATCTATTTGAAACTTTAGGACCAGTAATATCTTTGTATCTTTGCTGTTCTCTCTCGAAATCAGTGAATATCATATATGATTTCATAACATTTTCGTCACTGAAAAAAGCATCAGTAAATTTTTCAGTATGTGGAAACCTAACTGTATCACTCAAATGTTTGTAGTCTTGAAAGCTATCTTTGTATTTAAAAATATTGTGAATATACTGTTTGTTCAATATGTCAATTTCAACAACATCAGAAATCATAGCACCAGAGTTCATTTCTGTAATCGTGTTTAATCGATTTGGTATAAAAAATGAAGTGATGTTATTCATTGCCCTATCTCTATCAGCAGGCCCCTCTATTGCAATAGAGGGGTCATACGAATATGCTTTTGCAGTAGGTTTAGATGTTCTAATCATTTCTTCATGAGTGATCATCTTAAACTTCTCTCTGTTTTGAAAGAAGTAATAATTAGAACTCTTATCATCAGCAGAGAATGATTTTCGACACAGAAAGTTGATAGCCTGAATAGGTTGTAGAGAAGGAATAACTAGAGTTTGCGTACCAGTCGTATCTTGGATTTCAATATCGTTGGCAGAGTTTTTAAAGTTGGTTTCATCTACAATGAACTCATCAAATATTAGTTGAGCCATTTTTTTAGTGGTAAAATCAATATAACTTTTTTGTACGGTTTTACTCGTGCTTATAAAATGTTGTGGTGATATAAACTTTAACCTATAATACATATAGTTTTGCTGATCACCAGGAACAGCATCTGATAAGCTATAAATTAAAAACTGTTGTGTAATCTCGTTTTCAAAAAAATCTACATATCTCAGTGTAAATATTTCTTCGCCAAGAATAGGAAAGTTATCAATTAAACCTGAAGAATCTAATAGTGTCATTTCACCAAAAAGTAAAGGCGAATCAATAGACTCGGTAAACGATATCTCTGAGATATAATCTGATATGTCAAACGCAGGTTTTTTGAGTTCACCATAACGATTGAGCGTTGCCAGTTGAATATCACAAAATCCTACGTCAAATGTATCATCACTCATTTAACAAACTTCTTAAATTTTCTAGAACTGTTGGAACATACGAAGTATTAACGAGAATGATATTTCTTAGTTCCTCATTCTCTTCCATTTCATAATCAAAACGACGTACAGCAGTCCAATCACCAGCAACAAAATCACCATTGAATGTCTGCGCTCTTATATATGAGTCTGGGCTAATCAGTATTGTCTCATCATCAGTCTTTTTCCAATGAACGATGTTATCTGTTCTGGTTGTATCTTGTCCCCATACGATAGCATCAGTGCCTGTAGGAAGTGCTTGACTCGCATACTTCTTTCTAAAATATTCAGTGAAGTTCTCATAAGTCTTTGGCCATTGAGTGTATGGGTCAACAATATCATTAGCAAAATACACTAACCAACTCATAGCAGGGTCATCATAATAAAAGTCTGCAATGTCTTCTGCTTTCTCATTTTCTCTTATTGTATAACGAAGAAAAGAATATGGGTCATTTTGTGATAGATTATTTATTAGTGATGTTTTAAGAGAGATGTTCTTTACAGACTTCTCAATCGTAAAACTACCATTAGCAAAAGCGTATTGTGTTTGTGGATAGTATCTGAAATATTTTGACATTAGAACAAAGCCTTTATTTGGGATTCAAGTGTATTTTCGGGTACTACTTCAGATGATCCACCATAATCTTCTCTAGTCCACATCTGCATTTCCTGCATAGTCACACTAAGTTTTAATGCTGCTGCATTACCACCTTCTAGAAACGCAAGTTCTCCACCACCACCATAATCAACATCAACTCTGTTAATCATACACGGCTTGAGTACAAGCGCATCAACTCCTGTAATTAAAGGTAGACAAACACTAGGATAAGATAAAAACGTTTTACCACCGGCACTCACATTACTCGCTTTAAAATCTTTATAGTAAGGAAGACTGTGATATTTAAAAAGTCTTATGATTTCTTTAATCGCATTAGTTTCAGCACGAGATTTGGGTATAAATGTCCAATTGAAAGTAAACGTTCTTAAATCAACACCATCAAATAGTAATGCTTGGAAAGGATTTCTTTTGGCTCCAGCACCAGCTTCAACACCTTGCATCACAGCGGGTGCCACTGCACTAGCAGCTTCATTAACAAAGTAAGAGGCTGCTGCTCCAGCAAGCTCTTTCATTCCCACACCTCTTGCAGCATCTACCAATGCACTTATCCCATCCGATGCTAATGCACTCGTACCGATAGCAACAGCATTACCCACTAAACCAAGTTCTGTTGCAGAAACTCTTATACCTTGAGCATCGATTAAGGCATCAGGCAAAGAAAGAAAAACAGAATCTTGAATATTTGCTCTTGCACTTGTTATTGTGCCAGAATTTCTTTCACCATACGAATATTTCTTGAACATCAAGAGCATACCAACATTTCCTAAATCAGAAGGAAATTGTACTTGGTTCACTTGATTTTCTGCTTTCTTAATATTTCGTATAGCATCTGGTGAGCGAGGCACATTAGACATGATTGAACCTTTATAAATACTTATTTACACCTATTTATAACGAAAACAATATGGCATACCGAGGAAAATTCAGACCTTCAAACTCTCATAAATATAAGGGTGACCACACTAAGATTATTTATAGAAGTCTGTGGGAACTAAAGTTTATGAGAAAATGTGATGAGAACACTGGTATCGTTCAGTGGTCGTCAGAAGAAATAATTGTGCCTTATCGCAGTTTAATTGACGGTAAGAAGCATAGATATTTCCCAGACTTCTGGGTAAAAAAGCTAAATAGTGATGTAGTACTTGTTGAGATTAAACCAATGAATCAATCTGTGCCACCACAGAAGAAGTCTAAGGTGACAAAGCGATATCTCGAAGAAGTGAAGACATGGGGCACGAACTTATCCAAGTGGCGTGCTGCCCAAGAATATTGTGATGATAGAGGTTGGACGTTTATGGTTCTAACCGAAAAAGGAGAGGCAAGAAGTTGGCGACAGTATTTGACGAACTCTTATTAAGAGGTGTGAAGAAGGGTCAAATCCCTGCTCGCACACAAACCGCACGAGAGTGGTATCGTGATGCCGCTAGAAGCACAGGTGCGCTTCAACCAGCAAAACTTGTAAAGTCTGACCCAGAACGTGGACGCTCACAGATTCGTGTGGGCGATATGTATCTATATCATTACGATCCAAAGTACAAGAAAACACTACCTTATTATGACAGATTTCCTCTTGTATTTCCTTTTAAGAAAGTTCCAAAAGGTTGGCTGGGCATCAACATGCACTATCTACCGTTACAGCTTCGTGCAAAGTTGATGGACAATCTATATGATCTAGCGTCAAATAAAAAATACGATGAGACAACAAGATTGCGTTTAAACTATGATGTGTTAAATGGGGCAGCGAAGTTTAGACTATTCAAGCCTACAATACATCGTTATTTGATTAGCCGTGTAGAATCTAGAATGATTTACATAAACCCATCTGAATGGGACATTGCGTTGTTTCTACCTCTTGAGAGATTTTATGAAAACAAAGGCCGTATCAAAAAAGGTCAAGTCTACAAAGACTCCAGACAAATGATTAGAGGAAGCTAATAATGGCATTTAATGTAGCAGATTTCAGAGCGCAAATATCAAGCTCTAAATTTGGCGGTCTTGCGCTTGCAAATAAGTTCATTGTACGAATTACACCACCTTCTAAAATATTTGCTGGTGATGGTGATTCCTTTCCTACAATGGAACAGTTGACTTTCTTCTGCAACACCACAAGTCTTCCAGGAAAGACCATAAACACATTTGATTACAAGCCTATTGCTTACGGGCAAGTCAACAAGATGCCCATCTCACGGTCGAATGATACATTTACAACAAGTTTCTTTGGTGATTCGAACTATCTGATAATGGGCTTCTTTCAGCGATGGTTAAACTACATCGTACAAGATGGTGGTGAAGTTTTTGACGGTAGAGGTTATAGAGAGATTGGATATAAAGAAGACTATGCTTGTACGATAGAAATTATTGGATACGATTACGATAGTTCCGAAAAAGTTGTATATACGTTATATGAAGCATATCCAACACAGATTGGTGCTGTATCGATGGGATGGGAACAAAACGATACGTTGATTCAGATTCCTATTGAGTTTACATATGATGATATGTCGATTGATAGATCATCAGCAAACAGTTCTGACGTTAATAAGCCTAGAACACCAGTAGGATTATTCACTCGAATTGCACAAGCAGCATCTATTGCTGGCGTAATAAATACAATTAACAGACCTCGAAATATACAAGATTTGATTAATCAAGGAACAACAATCCGAACTCTAGGAAGAGGACTCGGAGTACTTTAACGGAGTGATTTAAACTATGGCATTACCTAAAATTGATACCCCTACATTCATGCTTGAATTACCATCTACAAAAGAGAATATCAAGTATCGGCCATTTACCGTCAAAGAAGAAAAAATTCTTCTAATGGCATCACAAGGCAAAGAAGAAAAAGATATTCAAAATGCGATAGAGCAAATTTTGACAAATTGCATTATCAGTGATATTAACGTTAAAACTCTAGCTCCATATGATATTGAATATTTGTTTTTAAATTTGAGGGCAAAGTCTGTAAACAATATTATCGAACTAAAAATTACTGATGATGAAGACAACATCGAATATGACATTAGTATTAATCTAGATGATATTAAAATAACAATGCCCGAAAGAAACAACATTATTCAAATAAACGATAGTATCTCTCTGATAATGAAAGACCCAGATTATGCTACAGTGAAAAAACTTGAGAAAAAGTCAGAAGATCAGGTGATGAATAGTATTCTTATTGAATGTATTGATCAGATTTTAGTAGATGACGATGTTATTCTTTTGAAGGATCACACGAAAAAAGAACAAGATGAGTTTATCAATTCATTCAGTTCTAAAGACATGAGAAATGTTGAAGAATATTTCAACTTGATGCCTAAATTATCCCACGACGTATCTTACACTAGAGAAGATGGAACAGAAGTAACGAAAACGCTCGAAGGGATGCAAAGTTTTTTTACTTAATGATGATCCATAATAATATCTCTAATTATTATAAGGTCATCTTTTCCTTAGTCCAACATCATAAATATTCTATAACCGAAATTGAAAATTTGATACCATTCGAACGTGACTTATATGTTGAAATGCTTATTGATCATATTGAAGAACAAAATGCAAAACAACAAGGATAACGTCAAGTGTCTGAAGAAGAAACTAACACCGTCACCATTGATGCAGCGGCTTTGCCTGGTGCTGATGCAAATGGTGATGGTCATGTCTCACAAGAAGAGATGGATATGTACCTTGAGTTCAAGCGTAAAGAGTTAGAAGACGCTGATGCTCGTAGAGATGCGATGAGGCAAATGACTTGGTTTGCTTTGTTTGGAATGCTTCTGTATCCGTTTAGTATCTTCTTCACTTCGTTATTTGGTGTAGACAAAGCAGCAGTGATTATTGGTAACATTGCACCAACATACTTTGTAGCAATCTCTGCACTTGTTGCTGCTTACTTTGGTGCTAATGCTTACAGTGATAAGAAGGGTAGTAAACCATCAGGTAAACCATCAACACCTGTTAAGAAATAGCTTACTCTAAACATCATTAGCGATAACGCTATTATACCATGTTTGGAGAAAAAGTCAATAGGAAAATAGAAGAAAATGGCTGAAGCAACATTAAATGACGTAATGAAGACGATGCGAGAAGAGGGTATGCAGACTCGTGATACGGGCGCTAACTCTCTTAGAGTTGCTATCGACTCTCTTAACATGACTGTCAACGCACTAGGTAATATTAATAACAGTTTAAAATTCTTTACCGAGACTTTTCTAGAAAATATGAAGCGTAGTCGTCGTGAAGCATTATTAGCCAATAATGCTAGACCAGAACTTCTTGCTTCGCTGGGAAAACAATCAGGTGAAGAAAAAGAGAAAGAAGTTGACGTTCCTAAAAAGAAAGGTGGTATTCTTGCTAGTCTTTTCGGTTCTCTAGGCGCTTTAAGTTTAAGCGGAATTGTAAAAAGTATAGGTGGTGGACTTCTTAGCTCATTTAAACTCTTATTCAGCCCAAAAGCACTACTTAAAATATTTGCTAAGTTTGCCTCTAAATTTGGACCTATTGCTATTGTTGCAGGTATTATTGCATCGATAAGCGGCGCTATTTCCTCATTTATGGAAAGCGATGCGGACACATTATTTGGTAGAATTTATGATGGTTTTCTTGGTTCAATAGGGCAAGTGATAGAGTTCTTTACTTTTGGTTTTATAAAAAAGGAACAAATAGAAGAACTTCTAAAACCACTTAGTGACTTCATGGATGATGTTGGAATTTTTGTATTGGAAATGATCGACCAGCCTGGAATAGCGATTGATACAGCTATTGCATCAATGAAAAAAGTTGGTATATGGTTCTCAGATGTGCTGGGTGATCTTTTTGAGAGTTTAGGTTTAGATGACTTAGCAAAAACTCTTTTTGGAACAAAAGTTTCAGGCGAAATGGTAGCTAAATTTTTCAAGAATTTGTTCAACCCAAAACCAGAAGAGGGCTACTTCAGCATCGTAAAACTATTAACTGATGTGTGGGATACTTCTAAAAAAGCAGTCGAAACTACTACTTCAAACGTGTCAAAGTTCTTCACTAACTTGTTTTCTTCAACGCCAGAAGATGGTTACTTCAGTATAGCAAAGGTATTGAGTGATTTATTTACGTCTGCTAAGACCACGTTAATTGCTGGTAAAGAGTCCGTGTCGAAGTTTTTCTCTAGTCTATTCTCTTTGACACCAGACGAAGGTTATTTCAGCATAGCAAAAGTATTAAACGATTTATTTACGTCTGCTAAGACCACGTTAATTGCTGGTAAAGAGTCGGTATCAAAGTTCTTTACCAACTTATTCGCTGAGAAGCCAGAGGAAGGTTACTTCAGCATAAGAAAAGTATTATCTGATTTATTCACGAATGCTAAGACCACGTTAGTTGCTGGTAAAGACACAGTAGTAAAGATTTTTACAAATCTATTTTCTTCAGAGCCAGAAGATGGTTACTTTAGCGTAGTCAAAATGGTTATAGATGCTTTTAATTCTGTTTCAAATTTAGCAGAAACGTTTTATACTAAAGTTCAGAATCTTGTTGCTGAGAATATAGTTGATCCAATAGGTAATGCGTTTACCAGTGCTGGCAAATTCATGTCATCCCTACCAGATAGGATTATGCTTACGATTGAAGAAATTTGGATTAAGACTATGGCAGATTTGAAAATTGGTTTCATTAAGTTTGCAGGTTTTGTAAACACCCTTCCAGATAGGGTTTTGCTTGCTGCTGAGTCAGCATTAGCTAGTACCCGACTTGGCAGACGGTTTGTCGATGAAGAAGGTATTAAAGCGAGACAAGAAGCGCTTGATGCAAAAGCTGGAGGCGATCAAGCAAATATTGATGCAATAACCGCACAAGAAGCTGCTGATTTAGAAGCGCTTCGGCTAAAAAAAGCTGCGTTAAACACTGATGCAATAACTGCGAAAAAAGATACCGATTTGGAAGCAGCCCGGCTAAAAAAAGCTGCGATGGATAAATTTGAAAGAGAATACGATGCTCAAGTGGCTGCTCCTGTTGTTGTTAGTGGTGGTAGTGTTGGGCAACAGATAACTGGTGGCACACATTATCATGGTCCAGTAACAAATGCCCCTTCAGTGACTCAGAGCGCTCCGGGTGGGTATAGCTCTCAGCTTCCAACACAATCAAGCTATATGTAACCAAATAAAAAGGGGAGCTAAAAAGCTCCCCTTTCTCTTAGTCTTCAGCCAACTTCTTGAAGAACGATAAACTATCATCCTCCGCATCATCAACTGTATCCATTGCCCACGACGGCGATGAATCTTCAGTCTTGCGTTCAGGAGCAGATGCTTCCTTGAACTGAGGCTTGAAGTCCATCACCGTCGGCTCGTCTTCCTGAGCGGTCGTTTTGGGTGCGTGTGAACCGCCATCAAGAGCGAGTACCCGATAGAGTTTAGTCTTCAGGTCATCATAGCTCTTGAAGTTCTTAGGATCGACGAGTTCTTGTAGGGAGTGCTGCGACTTCCAGATACGTTCCAACTCATCATCATCAGTATGAAGAGGAGTGGCAGAAGCAAAATCGGAACGGTCGTAGTTACGATATCCTTCTACATTACGAATCTTGAGATTGAAGTTTGCACCTTCCCAAAAGTCAAAAGGATTCACTGGAGTCTCATCTTCAAACTGAGGATTCATTGCTTCGTTCAGCTTGTCGAAAATCTTCTTGCCATACTGATAGAGAAAGACCTTACCTTCGTTCTCAGGTTTAGCGGAATCCTTTACGATATAAACGTTAGAGTAATATTTCAGACGGCGCTTCTGCTTACGAGCAATCTCCTTATCAGAGTCAACACCAGAGTTCCAAAGTGTAGAGTTGTATTCAGACACTGGGTCTTCTTGACCGATTGATGTAAGGTTGTTCTCGATATACCAACCACCTGGACCTTGAAAGCCGTGGTTCCAGAGACGAACGAAAGGCATGTCTTCGCCGTCGGGTGCTGGTAGGAAGCGTAGTACAGCATAGCCATTACCAGCCTTATCGACTTGTGGCTTCCAGATACGGTCATCACCGTAGGTCCGCTTTGCTTCACTACCGTTCAACTTTTGAAGTTGAGCGTTTAGCTTGTCAAAAGAGTTCTTTTGAGTCTTCAAGTTTGCGAATGCGTTCATTTGTATTTTCCTTGTATTGCGATTTATCCAAAACGATCAAGTAATGTTTGCTTCATTACTGACCTATCATATTGTAGAAACGGTTTGTATTTACTACTCTTAGAGTATACAACCTCCCAGATGATTTGTAAAGCTATTTTTGAGTTCCAATGCTTAAAAATATCTAGAATGTCGTCGAGTATAATCAGTGATTCCAGTGAAAAACGTTTAGCGATAACTTCGTTTAACAATGGCGGGTGCTGACCATTCACCACTTTAAAGTTAGAGTCAAAATCTTCGTCTAATGTTCGTATCTCCTGTTTGAAGTGATATGTTAGTGATTGAATTTTCTTCGACCACTGCTTATATATATCGTCGCTTTCACTGTTTAGCAGGTCTCCAACCCATATCTTTTTGTCAGAGTTGACCATATTAGCAACGATATAATTCTTGTAATCGTTATGTTTTGATAACTTATAGAACTGAAACTTATCCTTTCGAATCTCGAACGACTGCGGAGAAGCATTTACCTTGCCGTTGTACTTGAAGTAGTCATACGACGAGGTGAAATGCCTCTGTAGTGCTAGATACGCAATGTATGTTTCATATGCGTCTCTGGTCGAGTATGTGTTCATACGGGCAGCTTGGCTGTTCTCTCCATTAGACGGAGGTCTTCAGCTTCGTCCTGAATGCGAGACTTGAGATTTGTATTTTTGCGAATGATATCACCTAGTGCTTCAATTTCGATATCATTCTTTTGAGCATAATCCAAGACAGCATCCATATAGTTGCTATCAGGCTGCTTTGCGAGTTTATGCACATAAGTCATAAAATCATCATATTGTAATGTTAGCGTCATGGCAATCTCTCCTTCAAATGTAAAATCCTATTTTCAAAGTAATCTATGATTGATGTTTCGTCATTATAAACAGTATCAACCTTGTTTAAACAAACCTTTAAACCCTCAACGTGACGTTGGAACACAGCAAGTTCTATAAGTTCAGCCGCATCAAGCATTTGGTATCTCCCTGTTTTAGATTACGTCAAGACGAGTTAGAGCCATCTCTTGTTCCAAGAGTTGTTCGTATTCTTTCTCCGATATGATATAAGGGGATTGAGACATGAGCGATTGCACAGATTGATTCACAGAATCGTGAATGAAATCTTCTGCCTCATAGAAGTCTTCAAATTCTGTGACCTCTGGGTTTGGGTCAAGCGAGTCTACAGCGATTGTTACACGATATCTCATTCTACACACTCCTCAATACAAATCTCCTTATGAATCTCATAACGGTAACCGTCGGCTGCTCGCCAAGTGTGCTTGACCGTATGCTCCAACATTGACAGATTGTCAGTGTCATAGTCTTGCTTTAACACCTGACGCTCTCCAGCTTTAGTACGCTTGTCTGTTTTGTAAATCTCTACAGTAAGCATTGTCTTCTCCTTATGAACGAATGCCGTGTTCTGCTGCTAACTCAGTTCCGTTGAACAGAGTGAAGCCATCCACATCGTTGATAGCAACCATCACTTCGAGGTCGATACCAGCTTTGGTACGAACGCTCTCAATGCGACCCCTACCAAGAGGAGTATCGATGAAGTTGCCTTCGGCACCCCAAAGGTCTTCCATGAAGGTCTTCATCTCAGGAGAAATAGTCTTGGTCATCTGTCTTCCTTTCATTCTCACTATACTTAATATAGCAACTCTGAAGACAAATGTCAAGAGTTATTTTCACTTTTTTCAAAAAAAATGGTGCTGCCACGAGGATTCGAACCCCGGACCTGAGGTTTACAAAACCCCTGCTCTACCGACTGAGCTATAGCAGCTTAATATTCATATGTGTTAGCATATCGTTTGCTAGGTCACGAAACCAAACGCTATCGTGACCTCGTGTAGTCTCAGCGGCTGTCCCAATACGAATACCACTTGTTTCTACAAAAGAGCGTGGATCGTTAGGCACACCATTCTTATTCACTGTGATGCCCTTTGCTTCAAGCATATCTGCTGCATCTCGACCAGAACGATTCGTCCCACTGAGATTTAGCAAAACGATATGAGAGTCTGTACCACCAGTCTGTACGTTCATACCTCTGTTAGTGAATACATTACACATCACTCTAGCGTTATGAATAACCTGCTGGCTGTATAGTTTAAAGTCATCAGTGTTAGCCTCAATGAACGCTTGTGCTTTTGCAGCAATCATATTCATCAGAGGTCCGCCCTGTGTGCCAGGAAATATAGCGCTATTTATTTGCTTCGTATAAGATGGGCGGTTCCATAGAATGATGCCGCCTCTGGGACCACGAAGCGTCTTATGAGTTGTGCTTGATACTACGTCAGCAAAATCACATGGGTTTTCATAGGCACCACCTGCAATCAAGCCAGAGTAGTGAGCCATATCTACGAATAGATAAGCGCCAACACTGTCTGCAATCATCCGCATTGCTTCCCAGTCGATTTGTCGAGGATAAGCACTCGCACCAGCAACAATCATCTTTGGCCTGAACTGACCAGCCTTATCAGATACCTCTTGGTAATCGATGAAGCCATTCTCGTCCACACCATATGAATGTGCTTTGTATATTTTTCCTGAAGCAGTCATTGGCGCACCATGAGTTAGATGTCCGCCAGAAGCAAGGTCCATACCGAGGATCGTATCACCCGGTTTTAGGAATGCTTGATATACAGCCATGTTAGCATTAGCGCCAGAGTGCGGCTGTACGTTAGCATACTCACACCCATAGAGTTCTTTCAGTTGGTCAATCGCCAACTGCTCAATCGAATCCATATGCTCACAGCCGTTGTAATAACGCTTGCCTGGATAACCTTCCGCATACTTGTTTGTAAAGACGCTACCACAGAGTTGCATAACAGCATCACTAGCAAAGTTCTCACTAGCAATCAACTCAATCGTATCATTTTGTCTAGTAACCTCACTTGATAAAATTTTATTGACCCTACTGTCAATTCCTGTACCGTGATACATTTCATCTCCATTATCTCTCATAAAGTCCCAATGCGACAATCGTTTTTCGTTCATTTTAATAGCATTCCAATAAACAGTTAGTAGATCATTATACTTTATCATTATAACTATTCACAAATTTGTGGGCTAGTGATTCATTGTCATATTTATATTTTACAGCAAATTCTGTGTTGGAATTTTTATGATGAATCCAAATTTCATATCCATCATTATCAAGGTCATGAACTCTTGCAAATCCATCACGTTCATTCGAGGGCATTTTTGCAACCAACATAAAAACGACTCCAACAGAAAAATAGAGGGGAGAACAACTCCCCTCTATATATCACGTTAGAATTTAACTGAGGTTGTGAACCCCACAAAAGTATCTTGATATGCAGCGTCACCATCTGTCGTCATTTTAACATATGGCGTTACACCAACATTAAACAATTCCAAATTGTATCCAGCTTCAAGTTCAACGCCGGTCAATTCAAACTCATCAACAAGTACTGTTGGCGTTACACCAACATAAATATTATTCCAATCGACGGTTGCGCTAGGCTCTGCTGTGATTGTGCCTGCATCGATTGCATATGCTACATCATTGCTGAGTGTAAGACCGAGACCATATGGCAATAGACCGCCTTCTGGTGCTGCTTCGCCATCTGCTAGTGCAGGCGAAGCAAGAAATGCTGTAACTGCTACAGCGGCTAGTAGCTTCTTCATTTATTTGACTCCTTTAAAGTTAAAAATGACAGGAAGGTCCGAAGACCCCTTCTGTTTCCAAGCGTCCTGTCCCGCTCATAAGAATTATGCTGCTAGAGCATATTCCTGAGAAACGAAATTATCGTTTGCATTTAGTTTGTTTTAGTCATATCGTGACCAATCGGTAACTCCAGTCCTCTATTATCTGCATGTCGAAACCTGTTTCGCCCCCATAAGGTTTATGGTGGAGGCGTCCGGTACTGCCCCGGAGTCCATTACAGTTTTCAATTTCCTTCATCGTTACTTCTGTATATATCTAATCCCAAAAGACTAGATATATAACTATTTCTCTAGCATCTTTCTCTTGAATGCTAACCAACCAATGAATCGTTTTTCAAACCACCACTCAAGGTCTTTATATTTCTTGAACTGCTGGTCAAATCCAGTAGGATCAAACGATGGCTTGGGATTGCGAACGTTTGTGCCAGGAATAATTTTGTTCGTGGAATACTTAGCATATTGCTTTTTACCCATAATCTTCTGCACGAACTCAGGCATATCCAATAGATAGTAGTATTCAGCATCCATTATGATTTCATTTTCTATCTTTTTGTTAGGCCAGTCGTGCTTGTATAGAGGTTTCAATTCATCAGGTCGAATGTCACGATTACTACCCAAATCTATCACATTAGGGCTCCAGTGAATAGTGAAGTTCTCTGGAGGAATTACCATGTGAAGTTCACCAAAGATTGAGCTACCTCTTGGTATATGTGTGCAAAAGATAGGGTTTTTAATATCCATAGACAACAGCAGCTTTTGCTGATCAGCCATATCAGCACCACCACGGGCAATCCCATCTGCTCTGGTAGAAGTAACCTTGTCTAGCAATCCTTTATATTTCTTATTGAATGACCGATAGAGAATAAACTCGTTCCTGACAGGTTTTAGCAATCTGATTGCCTTTTTGACCCTATTTTCCATATGGTCGATCTGTCTTGCACTGATAACATCTTCATTTAGGTATGACTTAAATGTTAGCATATCAGTCTTCTTTTGATGGGTCAACTGGCACATCAACTTCGATATCACCGTCCTTGATAGCTTTAGTTACTAGGGCAGCAAGGTTCCAATCGTATGTACCACCAAACTTTCCTTCAGGGTCGTAACCATCTTCTTTTTTCTCTTCGCTCATGCTAATCATCCTTTGAAGTGATAATAGTATTCTACGACTTTCTACTGCTTCTGTCAACCCTTTTTTCAATTTTTCTACAATACTTTTGTAAGCAAATCCCATGTAGACGCCTTGAAAGAATATTCTACTTGAACCATCAACTGTTCGTTCTTCTGCTTCTACAACTTTGATGATAGAAGTGGGTGGTAAAATAATTTCTTGCTCAGGTTCGTGTTGACTATGTTCTAAGATGGGTATAACCTTAGACCCTTTCGGTAAAAAGATTCTCATTCTATCTTTACCGCCGATAGTCACATCTGTTCTTAAAGATGCGCTTGTGAAAGCTGGGTCAACGTATTCATAGCCAGGAACAATCGCTTCTCTCATTTCATATGGCACCAGAGTAGAACGATACACATACATGCTCTCTGGTAGAGGCTTTAGCGTTTCAAAAATTTTTGCCATTTTAGCAATCTTTTTCGTGCCGCTTGTCAATTCGTCAATTTCAGCCTTAGTAAGAGGTTCTTTTCTAAACAACTTACTCACAATTTTTCTAAGAGGATCGTTGAAAGAAGTATAACCCGAACCACTATAATGTACAACATTTTTATATACTGATTTGGGCAAATTCTCTATCTCATTATAATAATTGAGTCCGTCTTGACTTTGTAAGTGCTGGCGAATTGTACCAATATCATATTCCGAACTCTCTACAAAGAAAGTCCCTTTAATCTTTACTTCACTCGTACCAGTTCCAGGCATTGTTGATTTGAACTCTGTCATATCAATATCTAACTTAGGCTTCTTTTTTACCTTACTGGGCTTTGATACGGCAGTTTTTATAGAATCAAAAGCAGCTTCTTTCTTAGCATTTCGATAAGCAATAATTGCCATCATATGTTTTTCGTCGCTGGCATCAACAGGCATAGCCATATACTTCAGAATCTCAATCCAAATTTGTCCAGTTGCGCCCTTGATATTACCCAAGTTTGCGTCAGGAAGACTACCGCCAGCAGCCATCGTATCTACGAGTTGTTTATTAAACGTACTCATTTGATTATACACATATTGTAAATTATCAAAATCTACTTTCTTTACATCAAATCCATTTACTCGTAATGCGTTTGCCATTTTAGCAAACTCTGGAATTGTTCTAAGAGCATTAGCAAGAGCGCCAACTGATGACATATCCTCTGGATCGAAAACTCCTGAAGAATCAATCTTTTTCTCTACTTCCACTTGCTTTTCAATATGCTTCGCTACTTCACCTGACATTTTAGTGGCCGCTAACTTATCAAGGAGTTCTGTATCAGAAGGCACATCTAAATCGTATTGACCAAAAGTGTATTTCTTTGATGGTGCTATTGTATGTGTTTGCTGGACTGGCTTTTTTGGCTTCATAGAGTCTAGAGACTTGAGAAGAGCGTCTGAATTGTCATTTTTAGAAGGATCGAAACCAAACTCTTTGAATTCTTTTGCTTTGAAAATTGCTTCAGGAGATAGTGCTTTTTTTCCTATAAAGACATAGCCATGATTGTATTTTTTAGTAAACTGTTTTTCGCCAACCTGAGTTACTTGAAACACCGTGAAGATATTCATCGAAGATTTTTTGAGCGCTTTAATGGCAATGCGTTCAGCTACTTTTCTTTTTCCTATCTGACCATGTAGACGAATTGCTATACCAGTAAGTTTCGGACCAACTGTAGTTATTGCTTTTTTTGCAAAATCAAGCGTTGTCGCAATTACAGGCAAAATATCTGATGGATTATGAAACTTCCACCATCCAGCTTTGCCTCCAACCTTTTTAACTTTACCCACATCTAGAGTGTATATACCTTCGCCATTTTGCTCAACAAGACGTATGATATATGTGCCGCCATTAATTGTAGTAGCACCATACATTTTGCTTGGTAAGACTGTATCATCAGTCATATAATATTCTTTGGGATTGTTCAACGCTTCTGCGAGAAGAATGTCCTCATTCAGATTGTTAAAAATATCGAATTTTTTCAGCACGGTAAACTCCCAGTGTGTACGTTTACTCGTATTTATATTAGATGTGAACTACGAGAACCTTGGGCGTTTTGTTGAGTTGAAAAGCAACATCGAGGCGAGTGTTGCCACCAAGGACACGCATCTTACCACTCTCTCTGAACATCAGAACGATGGGCATCGTCATTGGCATATCGTTACCAATGCGCTCATAGAGATTAGCAATCGTCTGCTCATTACGAAACTCAGGATATGAGCGATACGAGCGAATGAGATTGAGCAACTGCTCCTTAGAGCGAGTGTGTGACCTATACCCAATGTAAGCGTCTGTGACGCCATCAAGTTCAAGCACATCGCCTTCTGAAGCCGCCTGAAGAAAGGCTGCCTCGCTATCAAAGAAGTTATTACCCTTCAGTTCGATTTCAACGAAGTACTCTTGCTTGAGGTCTGCTTCAGAAGGTTTGATCCACATATCAGTCTTCCCATTTAATAGTGAAAGGAACGATTGCTTCAGCATTACGCTTGGCTTCATCGAAATTATCGAATTTACCAATCATCCTTGGTCCAACCCAAAGCTCGAATTTGTCGAGTGTGGTCAAAACAATCTCCACTTCTCTACTGGCATTCGTAGCAACCCAACCACTCTTGAGTGTAGGTGCTGTAACGTGAAGCGTTTCGAAGTTCATCATGGTCTCGTTCCTCTTTCTTTCTGTCTATATACTTAATATAAGCATTCTAGAGGCAAATGTCAAGAGTTTTTTTGATGTTTTTAAAACTTTTTTTATCGACCCCAGTACAGATTTTTCTGCACCTTGTACATGATTGACCAGATTGCAAGATAGGCATCATGTCGCCAGCTTTGCTTCACGCTATTTTTGAAGTTATCATAGTCGATATTCATAATCTTCGAATTCATCACGCCACAGAAAAACTGCTTGGTCATGAACAGACGAAACCTGTAATCGCTATCGGTGCTTTCGATGATCTGTTTTGCTAATCCTGGGAAAGCATTTTCCAAATCTTCTCGTACTCTTGCTCTCACAACCAAGTTCATTTTATTAGTGCGGTCCTGTACTGCACTAATGTAACTGTCATTCATCACAATCCACATACTTACTTTTCCTTTTTAAATCCTACACCGTTGTCCATTTTTTCATGATACATACCATGCTTGACAAACTCTTCCCAAACAGTCTTTTGAGAATAACCAGCTTCTACCTTGTATATCTTACGCCCGTCTCCATCATATTCCCATTCACGTTCTTCCGGGTCAAGTTCGATACGTTTCTTTTCCATGATGGAGACTCCTACTGAATTTCTTCTATTATGTAGTCTTCCATTACATCGTTATAAAACGACTTGACAATTTTTTCTATATCATCGCCTTCATACTCAATCTCATACATCTTACCAATACGAACATCTTTCACTTCTGAAAATTCAAGAACCCTCAAAGCATCAGCCACTGCCGTTCCGGGATTATCTTTGATCCCGGAACGAAGCATGGTAATAACACGATATTTCATTAGTCTTGAACAAAATCCTCAATCATTGGAAAGACCTTATCAATCTCTCTAGCACACATCTTTGCTAACTCACGATGCTCCTTCTGAGTCGAAGGGTCCGTCCTCAATTCAATATAGTGAATCCAGCTACGAAGTGTGCCATTAACATACAAGCGTGACCACGTTAAACCCTCTGGTAGAATTGCTCGAACTTGCTCTTTAGCTATTCCCTTTTTTAAGGCTTGATCATATGTATCAAACGCTAACTTTGTGATATCGTCTTGTTTATCCTTCCACCACTGGTCAAGTTCTTCATCATCACTCTCTAGTGAGTTCTGACGATTTTTCAAATCCTGCAAACGAGTTTCTCTATAGTCTCCCACTGTTTCAGTGGCAGCATAACGCTGGCTAAATTCTTGAAACGAAAAGGAACGATGCCGAATCAGCTGCCTCCCGATATCACGAGTCGTATCAACCTGTAGGCAGATATTCACCATCTCGAAGGGCGACCAATGCTTATGACGCATTAGATACTTAATAAGCCCATCGCTCTTCAACGCTGAGATTTGACTAGTAGGATTACTGACCCTGGCGTAATAGGCTACTTGGTCCATCAGAGTTTCATTAGGACTAGCGCTCATACGCTGCGACCATCCTTCAAGTTTAGCGTTCTGACTAGGCATTTATATCATATTCTCCTTACAAAAACATTTCTGGGCGTAGACCACTAAAGCCTAGCGCTAACCCAATGAGCGCTCCGATAGCGAACGCTTTTACAAAATCACTCATATCACTCATTATATATTCTCCTTGATTTGGCGGTCCCTATAGGATTCGAACCTATGACCCACAGCTTAGAAGGCTGTTGCTCTATCCAACTGAGCTAAGGAACCATTATTTCTCAGTCTAACTTCGATGCCCAATATCTGCGAGTAATGGGTTCTATGACGCCATCAGCAATAAGTTCATACTTATTAAAACCAAAGGCTTCTTCGCCGAAGTCAATAATATCTTCCATCACCGAACGTTCGAAATCCGTCATACAAGATAAACGGTCATCCATCGCTTTAGCATTCGCTTTGAGAATAGACTTCCATTCAAGAATTTCACCAAGCGTTTTAGTCATCATATATCTCCTTAGTGTACCGCTTGAATATCAAGACCGAGTTTTTGACCAGCATACTGACCAAACAGTTTGAACACATCACCGTGATTCACGGTCATGCATTCTTGAATTTGATAGGCGTGGATCATCTCATGAGCAAGAATGGTACGAAACGATTCGTATGAGTCAAACTCATCAGTCAGACCAAGAATGGTACCTCGACCATCTTCTTCGTCTACACAATATCCCCACTCAGCGTCGAGGAAATCGATGTCGAGTTCGATGGCATCAATGTCAAGAAGACCCTCAAACATCTCTTCGTTGAGAAGGTTCATCTCTTTCAGAGCGATTTCTTCAGTGACTTTGAACAGACCCCAGTCTGCTGCGGTGATGGTAAGTTCTTTCATTTCTCTCTCTTTCGCTTTGTTCATATACTTAATATAAGCATTTCGAAGGCAAATGTCAAGCATTTTTTTCGCTTTTTGAAAAAAATGCTGGCTCCGTGGGTAGGATTCGAACCTACGACCGGTCGGTTAACAGCCGACTGCTCTACCACTGAGCTACCACGGATTAACTTGTCTCCTATTTCATCGCACGAACGAAGCGACCAACGTCACTGTCTTTGAACTGACCGCTCTTAGACCAAGTGCGGAACGCAGAGCATTCAGTGAACTTGGCAGCGCACGAATCAGCAAACTTGCAGGTATCGCAGGGAATGTCTGCATCGTTCAGCATCGCTTGGGGCGTCACTTCAATCGAACCAGCAGTGCTGGCATCGTAGTTGAAGTAGCTGTCATAACCAATCATATCCATCTTGCTTCTCACTTTCGATCTAAGAGAGAACCCTTTCTCTCTTCCATATACTTAATATAAGCATTCTGAAGCCAAATGTCAAGGGTTATTTTCAAAAAAATGCATTTTTTTTCAAAAAATATGCTGAATCCACAGCGAAGATTTTCTAATCAGTATTGGCTAAGCACTTCTGAACCAAAGTCTTGGCACTGATTATCGCATCAGCGCCAAATCTCAATTTGATTATATTATAATACACGACCTCATCAAAGTCAATCATTTTATCCTCACAATGTTTAATATATCTCATTGTGTATTGTTCTAGTGTAATATTTTCTGGCATTACACGACCTTCCCTAGTACCTTTGAACCCGGAATATCCAGTTCTTCTTCTGCTATTACAAGCATACCCCACCCACAATTGAAAATGGATTGAAACTCAACAATACTCATCTTCGAACGCTCAAACAGTTTTTTCCACCATGCATTTTCTGTCAGAGTATTTGTTATCGCAAAGTCTAATTTATATGATAGCCCATTTAGCACTCTGGGTAGATTACCATGAATACCACCACCCGTAATGTGAGCGCAAGCGTTGATTCGATTTAGATTATTCATAATCTCATCAACATAGATTCGTGTTGGCATTAGAGGTATTTCGTCATATGTGAGTATAGAGCGCATCAAACTATATCCGTTAGAATGAGGACCAGAACTTGGAATACCTATGATGAGATTACCGGGCTTAACATTTACTGGTAGCTTCTTCTTCACGATACCCATAGCAAATCCAGCAAGGTCAAACTCGCCCGTTGGATAGCAGTCCGGCATTTCTGCTGTTTCGCCACCAACAAGTTCACATCCTGCAAGAGCGCAACCGTCTTTGATGCCTTTAATTATCTTCATAGATACGTCTAAGTCTAGTTTACCTGTTGCATAATAGTCTAAGAATGAAACAGGCTTTGCACCAACACACAATAGGTCGTTGACGCACATCGCTACTAAGTCAATACCAATCGTATCATATTTCTTGAAGTGCTTGGCTACAAGCAGCTTAGTCCCAACACCATCTGTGGCAAGAGCAACAGTCTGAGGTTTAGGTAGACCACTGCGACGACCATGACTTGTTTGCGCTTTCCGCAAAGAAGTCGTTTCGTCTAACTCAAAAGGTATATCTACCAGTGCAGCATATTGTTTGTCAGCACCGATAGCTTGTGTGAACTTGTTAGCCAGTTCAACATCAACCCCTGCTTGTTTATATGTCGTTTTCATAAGATTTTTCTTTTCTTTAGAGTATAGTAGAGAGAGGCTACCTTATATGGAATAGGTGGTCCCATTATGATCCCATTCCCCCTATCACACGATCAGTCTTTTCATAGACCACAGAAAAATCACATCCATAAGCCGGGCAGATTTCAATTTTATCAGGTAGCCCATTGTTATCCTTGTTTCCAAGTTCATTAGAGATAAAGTAATGACCAGAATTTTCTGGAAACACTTTACGCAAGAGGTTTTCTAATTTTTCAATATACTCCTTGGCGTCTTTTAAAGTATCAAGTCGGTTAGATATTTCGTTCATTTTTCAATCCCACAAATGTTCATAATATTTACCAAACAGCCTAAACCCGTTGGTCATTCGTAGTTGATGTGCTTTGCAACCTTCGTCGTCAATCCATTCAAAACGACCACTAAAAGGTCCACCGTCTTCGCCTTCGATGTATGGACCACGGTAATCTTCTTGCCAATGATCTCTACATTTTTGTTCGAATGCCCAAATCATTTCATCTAGCACCCAGTCCCAACGCTCAAAATGTTTAGAATCAGCATTGCCACCTTTACAGTATTCATCAATATTCTCTTTAGTAGCTTGTAGTTCTTTTGGAACATCTGCATTAGTTACAAGGGGAGCGCCATGTTTTGTAGCTTTTAACTGTACAAGCATAGGCAGGATAATAGGAGCAAGGGTGTGATCCATACTCCAAGTGTCCCAAGGATCAATACGCACTTCGAACCTTTGTCTTTCGAGTTTGTCTAAAATCTTGTTGATGGTTTTGTTGTATACCCACTGAAGACCATCTTGAAGCGTCTCAAGTGTTTTTTCGAGTCGAGTGTTACTTTCAGTCCATTCTCGATTGTATTTTTTATCCATGTAGCGATTATGAACATAACTGACCCAGCAATCATTATAGGATTTAATCGACACTTTCATTTTTCATCTCACCATCAAGAACAACATACATATAAACAGGACATCCACTCGATTTAATATAAGCACGACCACCATCAATCATATTGCCGTTCCCAAACATCTTGTAGTCATGTCGATGGGCACTATACTGTAGATTACCATCATCATCTTCGACACACCCAACCTCCTGTTTTTCAATCCTATCAGCATTAGTAATCATTAGATTGCCGCTCATTGGATGATAATAAATGCCAAAATACTTGTTACCAAAGTCAGGATGTGGCGTATCACGATAGAAGATATCCATCGCTTGTGCTTCGTGTCCTAGTGCAGACGTACACACATACTTGACAGGAACTCCATCTTTCTCTGTATAGTGTTTGCAAATCTTATCAGTATCAAATTGTGGTTCGTGTTTAATCATTTTCAATCACTCGTTTTGGCTAGAGCCTTGCGAATCCATTTGACCTTGTAATCCTTACTCCATTCTCTAAGATAATCATTGTCTTTATCGAACAGTTCCAGCATTTCATCTTCGTTCATGGTAGTAGTGTCTGTAATGTATTCTCCCATATGTTTTTGAGAGAACTCTTCACAGTTGTCCTGCGTTACAGTGTCTTCAGCCCATTCAATTGCAGTGCCGTGCAGCTTAGGCAAATCATCCTTATGCATTACATAACGCATACGATACGATGAAATACAAGTTACAACAACATAATCTTTTTCTTCTACATTATCAGTCATTATTATCTCCTCATCTTTGCTAGTGCTTCAGCATCTTCAGTAGAAAACACTGGAACCATATTACTCTTGTGCATCGTTGCAATACCAAGTAGCTTACGCTTACCACTATATTGCATAGGTTCTTTTTTCGGTGCCACACCAGTTGGAATTTGATTAGAAAGCGTGGTGGGCCCGGCAGGATTCGAACCTGCGACAACGCCGTTATGAGCGGCGGGTTCTGACCGCTGAACTACAGGCCCGTTATATCCCATCTTCTTGAGAAACTTTGCATGAGCAGCATCTGTTTGTTGCTGCTTCTTTGACTTCTTCTGTTTTCGCTTCTTCGTACTCGTTGTACTGAAGTAAGCTGGAAGCATATGCATCGACATCTCTGTTTCTCCTCATTAGTATTATTATATACTATACGAGAAGGGATATAAAGTCAACCTTTTTATGAGGGAATTTTTGGACCTTTATCTGCTGGTTCCGGGAGATTCTTTTTCATATCAAACTCCCACTCTAGTGCTTCATTAATTTCAACAATGAAGCAAGCATATCCTTCAGGGTCAACACCAAGAACGACCAAATCTTCCTTATGAGAGTATACACCTACGAATATATCACCCTTAGCGGTTTTCGTTAACCCACTTGCAACCAAGACATAACCTTCGTCATCAATATACTGTTTAATATCTTTTGTATCGTCACACACCAGATTAACTGGCATGGTAAATATAGCCGATTTTGCGGGGGTTGAAATCATAATAACAGCAGCGATAGTAATTGCAGATAGTAATTTAAACATTATACTTCTCCTTGTATGAAACTCTGGCATCCACAAACCCTTCAATGAAGTTGTCTCTATTTTCAACAAACACTTGTGGTTCAGAGCCATCGACCGCAATAATCACTACGGTGCGACTGACTGGGATTTCAGTTCGTTCCTCATACATCACAGCATAGCAGGACGCTTGCATAAAGTAGTTAGAAATCCATTCTTTCTTTTTGGGTTTACGAGATGTTTTGAAATCAATAATGGAGAGTTTCCCGTCGAACTCTGCGATACAATCTACCCTACCTGCTGTTTTCAGAAAGTCAGAATACAGCGGTGCTTCTAGATATTGAATGTTATCAATATATGTGTCTAGGATAGGTTGGATTTGTTTGAACGTAAAGACGTTCGCTGGCATCTGACCATCAAGATAGTCAGGCTTATTGTTGAGGTAGTCTTCACAGATTTGGTGAACCTTCGTACCTCTAGAACCAGCTTGTGTAGAAATGCGATTAGCTTCTTCTGCGCCAACACGTTTTCTCCAAGCAGCAATGCCTGCTTTGCTTAGTTCTGATAGTATAGTCGTAACTGACGGGTAGCGATTTCCGTCAGGCGTGTTGTACACCCTACCGCTACCCGTCGTTTCAGCAATTAGCTCCGTTAGAGTTGGAGCATTCACATGATTAAAGTGTTTCATCAATCTAGTCCCAGTTTGGACCTCGCTATAATATAGGACTTTACGAGGTCTGAGCGAACAATGTCTTCAGCAGTAAATTCGATAAAATCAAATTCTTCCATACTATCTATAATGCGTAAAAACTCTCTTAGTCCGCTCAGTTCTTTTTTTCGCTCGCTTGTCAAGTCATCTTGACGAACGTCTCCACAAAATATAATCTTACAGTTTTCACCAACTCTTGTCATCACAGAATGCAACTCCATCGCATTCATATTTTGAACTTCGTCTACAATAATAACACAATCATCTAACGTAATACCACGAACAAACGAGGTTGACATAAACTCTACGATGTTCTTTGTCTTTAGTATCTCGTAAGCGTCACCACGGTTGAATAGCTTTCTAGCAATGTCCTGATAAGGTGCTTCATACACCTTCATCTTCTCTTTCTGATTGCCGGGTAAGAAACCCATATCTCTCGTTGGTACTACTGATCTAATGACAAAAACTTTATTAAAAGATTTGTCTTCAAGCACAGACTTCAGTGCTAGATACAGACCAATGAATGTCTTTCCTGTACCAGCAATACCATGAAGCATTAGATGATAATCGTTGTGCCAAGAATGAAAAGCGTCTTCTTGTGCTATTGTTATTGGTTTGATTGAGTTGAGTTTAAACTTCTCTCCTACGTTCAGGTTTCCAGATTTGTCCAAGACTTTATCTTGGCGCAGTTTTCTTTTTTGTCTTTTTGTTAAGCGTTCTGGACTTGTGAGCATGGATTGTCCTATTTTGTTTGAATGTTTGATCCCCTATTGGCTTTTTTCACTCGCTGTAAAACGTCATTGAACCCGTTATCAATCCTACCAGCAACACTACCAGTACCTGATACGATAGCAGGTGCAGAGACTAACATTTTATAGCTACCATCCTTAATAACTTCTTGTGCTTCCTCCCATGTACAAAAGGTTGTCATAGTGTCACCAGTTTCAATATGCTCAAATGAATATGTAGGCATTATTGTTCTCCAGTGACGATGTTATATATTTGTTTCCAATTTCTTGCAGTACGCATATTTGAAGTAATGTAGTTTTGATTGTGAGTGTGTCTCATAAGGATTGGATTGAGGTTAAACTTCAATCCACATTCTGCGTTCTCTACTTTATCTTCAATCCACCAGCATTCAGAATCCTGAAACTTCATCAACTCAGCGTCTTTATCAGCACCTGTTTCAATACAAGTGATGAAGTCAAAGACATTTTCTCCAAATACTCTCACCAAGTTTTCTTCACGAAGGGCTGTAGCGTATGGATTAGTAGAGAGTGATGTAATCACGCCGAAGATATATCCATGCTCTTCGTTCAGCTTTTTTACATACTTCACTGCATCTCTAAGTGCGGGCAGAAACCCAATCCATGCGCTCTCATTAAACTCTGTTACAAGTCTACGACCATCATCCTTATCAACAACTTCATCGAATATCTTATCGATACCATAGGCGTGTTGATAGCCATCAGATAGCGTATATCCTTTTTCATCCATAAACTGGAAGAATCGATACGACCAGTCAAGTAGTACACCATCACAATCAGTTAGTATCAATTTAGAGTTCTTCATAAACCTCATTCTCTCGAATCTTGTTTTTCTGACGACGCCGTTCTTGATAGGCGTGTTCTTTTGCTTTTTGAGCGCCTCTGCTTTTCTTTACTCTACGCTCAAATCGATTTGGGTCGTCGTCCCAAACGTTTTTCTCTCGACGATACGTTTTACCCATTTTTAGCCTTAACATCCTCTGCAATTAAATTTGGAAATGCTTCGTTGATTGTCTTTACAGTCAATCCCTTAACATGCTTACCATCTTTCATATCAAGAAGAAGGAGCGCATCCTCCTTGTTGACAGTCTCAAGCAGTTGAATGAACAACTGCTCTCTCTTCATCGGCTTGACGTTTGTGCCAGTGCCTTCATAGAAATATGGAATACGCTTTGAATTTCTATATAGCATACCATGGTCGTCTACTGCTTCTGATGGTGTGTATGGAGGAGCGCCTTCGGGTAAAAGGCATTTGAGAGAAGGACAATACATTGCTTTGAGGATTGTCTTCAATGGCTTTGCTTCATTCTGCTTGAGCCATTTTACTTTCTCAGCTTTGGATTTCATCTTAGATGCTTTGCCTAAGATTTCCGAAATAGATAGTTGCATTTAAAATTCACCTATGTTTTCAATAAGATTTTTCAATCGTTTTTCAATGAAGTAGTTAAAGAGTTTAGAGCGATCACCGCTCTCTTCATTGTATTTAGTCATCACTTCTTCTTGAATATAATCAGGCACCATAGACAAGTCAATCATTGCCTTATTGCGTTGATAACCACGAAGAATTGTTTCGTCCGTCATACAATCATTTTTAAGTTCAGCAGTATACTGTGCGATACGCTTTTGTGTCATAGGTCTCTGTCGAGTTCCCATAACAAGACAATCGTCTTCTGATAGCATGTTAGGCACACCATCGCCAGTATCACCCTTCATAATGTGTTCCATTATGTATTGATTAGGATTAGCATGACGAAGCCACCGCTTACGAATAGGATCGTATTGTGTTACATTAGCATACTTGTGCAGTTGAATAAAGTCTTTATCAGCAGAAAGAATCAAAATCTTTTCTGTTGAGCCAGCGTTCAATTCAACGCCAAACTTATGACACAGCGTACCGATTGCATCATCTGCTTCAGCACGGTCAACCTGAACTGTTTTGTATGGAAAAACTTCTTTGATTTCATCTCGCACAAGATTTAGGATACGAAAAAGTTCGTTCCAGTTGAGTTCAGAGGTCTCACGAGACTTCTTGCGATTTGCTTTGTAATATGGGAATATATCTCGACGCCAGTAGTTCTTATCATCGAAACAGAGAACAAGTTCTCCATAATCTTTGACGAACTTCTGACGATACGAGCGAATTGAATTGAGAACCATATGTCGAATGAGACTTTCCTCAAACTCGACATTATGATGGTTGCCAATTTGAACCATGACGTTACTAATCATCACTTGGTTCATATCTACGAGAATCACTTGTTTATCCTTTTCTATTTTTGAGACGTAGGCGTTCGTCTTTTACAGCATTGTAGTAACCTTTGTACCAACCATCGGCTTTGACTTCCATCATGCCTAGGCCCAAATCTTTGACCTGCCATAACTTGCTACCTGTAAAGAATTCACAAGCCTCACTCATCAGATACCACTCACCAATGTGAATGTTGGTGTGAATAGGCATATTCCGATGATCTAAGTTTGCAGTGAGTTTGTCAAATGCCTTTGAAAGTTCGCTGCGAGTGAAGCCTTTGCTTGGAAAGTTGTGATAGTAGCCTTCGCTCGGAGGGTTGCGCCAGTAGCCTTCAACGTAATGACCGTCTCGGTAGTGCGAATCCACGTACACCTTATTTTTCATCATCTGCTCCTTCATTGTCTATACTTATAATATAAGCATTCTGACGCCAAATGTCAACCCTTTTCTTCTAAAAAGATGATAAAAATTGCGTCCATTCCTTTTGACGGCGAGACCAATTGAAAGTGTTGTTTGTATTGTGTATTTGTAAATTCATATCTAACACACCATATGTTTTGATATGCTCTATAGCACTCTCCAAATACCTATGCGCTCTGTTAGCGTGAATCTGCACATCCTCATCCCACTGATACATAGTAGTCATATTAGCAGCAGTCTCAGGAAGAGCAGCATAGTTTGGATGGACACAGAGACACCCAGCAGACATGGCTTCAATCAACGCAATGCACGAAGTCTCTTGCCAGATAGACGGATAGGCGAAGATGTGAGCGCTTTGTAGCGCCTTTCTAACCTCTTTATTAGACACTGACCCATGATAGCGAATCTTCGGATGTTGCTTCAGTTGGTCGAACAGAGCCTTGTACGGCTCATCTCTTTGCTCCCAGCCATAAATCTTGAACGAACTATACACATCAAGTTCAATGTTATCATGCTGTTTAGATAGAGCGTCAAAGATAGGATACAATAGACCTAACCCACGATGAGGCGTCGTATGATAGATGATACGAATCTTACCATCATTCGGCTTCTTATGCTCAACAATAGGTTCAATAGCATTCTTGAGAATATGAGAGTGACTGTATGGCACACCCAGAAAATCATGATACTGTTGAAACTGCCACTGAGAGACGAACACCAGCTTATCATACTTCTTATAGCCGCCATCTTTCAAGTGGGCGACTTCAGGGTCTCCTGCTAGATCATGACATACAAGAATCTTTTTCAAATCATCTCGTAATTCACGAGTGCGAGAGTGGATAATCTGAAAGTTCTTTAGCAACTCTTGAGGAATGCGTTGTTGCATTCCAATTGCCATCATTTCAGTTCCACCCATCGCATTCTGTGTCAACTCATTACGAATGAGTTCGCCTGCTACGATTTCGACCAATGGAAATCACTTTGATGTAAATAGCTGTTGATCTCGAATTTAACCATCGATTCAATACGGAAAGACCGCCAAGCCTCTTTCTCTAAATCCCATACAGCAATTGCTTTGGGTTCATCTTCTGGCTTAACTAGAACCTCTTCAATGTCCTGTTGCTCTGGCAAATACTCTTTTTGAAGAGTACACCACATCGTTCGCATATCGCCGTTTACCTTCTTAAAGGTAACCCAACAACGACTAGAGTGTAGCTTCTCTAGAATATCCAAATACTCCATCATATCCTCCACTTGTTCCTTCCACATGGTCTAAAAATTCTATAAATTCTTCGAAGACAACATCATTAAAAGTTATGATGTGACTTCCGTCTGGAATTCTATTATACACGATTACATATTGACGCTTGTATGCTTTCACAATTTGCACAAATTGATCACGGATCGTATCATCAACATCACATTGTAATATGTACTTACCCTGCATCAACCGGTGCCTTGTCTTTCATTGTCCAGCCACGTTTAATCCAATCACGATAAGTAGTTGCAGCAGTAACGCCAAACGACTTCTGAATAGATCGTGGAGTAGGAGAGCCTCGCTTCCAAGACTTGAGCGCCTGCATCGTCTTATCAAGTTCACTACGTTCACGCCTAACAGCCTTTGTAATGCTCTTATTCACACCCACTAAACCCTTAGACGTATAATGAACTCCAGAACTCTTCTTGCCTTTTCCCATTTATTTCTCCAAATGTATGATATTAAAACCGGGTGTAGTATATAGAAAAGTGAGTGGTTGCTGATCTGTATAGAATTCAGAATACACTAATTTTTTAATACCACTTTGATAAATCAGCTTCGCACATTCAAAGCAAGGCGAAGTCGTAGTATATAGAGTTGCTCCATTTGCAGATGAACCATATTTTGCCAGTTTCATCAAAGCATTTGCTTCTGCGTGTAACACCTCTTTTTTCGTAGTGGATACAGCACGAAGAGTATCATAGTCTTCACAGAGATTAGGCATTCCAGTTGGCATACCGTTCCACCCCATAGAGATGATACGTTCATCTTTGACGATTACACAACCCACCTTACGACGCTTTGCGTGAGACATTTCTGCAACACGATATGCAATGTCCATATAGAGGCGATGGTATTTGTCTTCTTTGTATGCGACCTCTTCAGCCGCAGAATAAACCATTTTTATTATCCCTTCTCAATCAAGTTCCAGACTTGCTTCCTATCATATCCCATATTGCACATTTGGTCAACAAGTTCTTCAATGGTAATCTTACCATAGTCGAAACTTTGGATAATCTTATTGACCTTAGCGGTCCAGAAAGCCTTTGCTTCTACAACGTTATTCATTCGCCTTTTCCAATCAAATATGTTTTCAAATCGACGACGTTTTCATCATTGATCATTCGAATGATGATATTCGTTACATCGATATCCATTTGAAGCATCTTCATCTTCTCCTGTAGTTCCATTAACTCTTCTTGATAGTATTTCAACTCCTTCTCTTTTTTTAGACGAGATGCGATAAGTTTATCAAGAATGATTATGTTAGTTTCTTCAGACATTAGCGACTATAGAAGAGGTGGGCACCAATGCGCTGCTGGAATGTGTATGCTGCTGCCCAATATGGCTGAACGTAATGAGCATGATACCAAAGAGAATTATTAGTGTTATCGTATGCGTTATCATTATCTGGTCCTTCTTCTTCACGATTCATCATTGCGACTAGTGCGATAAGAAAGTCTTCCTCATAAGCAGCAGCATCTTTAATTCTATCAGTCTTACCATCGCAGTACCAAGAGAATTGGCACTTGTTGCGAAGTGGGTTGCCGTTCGAATCTCTCACTGCTTGATAAACAACTCCACAGATTGTATCTGGAAACGATTTATCTCTGGCACGATTGATGACCACGTTAGCAATCGCTTCTTTCTCATCGTCTTCTTGGTGCCTTGCTTCAAAGTAGATATTAGTTGCAAGACAATGCGCTTGGTCAATCACAGATGCGTCAGTCGTTTCATATACTATATGAAATTGCTTATCTGGATTACCAGCAGTGCTTCTATCAGCAACGAGAGCGTAGGTTACCGCAGCCACCAGAGCAATCACGGACACCTTGTATGCTTTATTCATCACCATACCACCAATCCATTTTGTTGAGATAGTCGTTTATCTGTTCGAGGGTCACCTCGATGATGTTATCTACACACGCCACGCTCTTGATATACTTCTGCATACCAAGGTCGATTTGGTCGTGAGAGGTGTAGTTAAACTTCATCATTACGCTTTGTATCCCATGTTGTAAAGAATGTCTAGAATGCTATCAATCGTTTCTCTGTCTGTAGCGAGGAGCTTTTGCTCTGATTCGCTGATGACTTTCTTGATAGCAGCGATTTGATCGTAACGATCTTCGTTTCCCTTCAGGGTTGCTGCTACCTGTGTTGCGAATTGATTGTGGGTGAACATTTTCGAATCCTTCTTTGCTGTGTTCATATCTATAATATAAGCACTCTGACAGCAAATGTCAAGGGTTTTTTTCAAAAAAAGATTATTTTTTTGCACCCCGTCGAAACGCTTCTCGCTCAAGGCGCTTCTGCTCTAAATGCTCACGATGCTTGATACCACGCTGACAAGCATCATATGCGCCAGGATTGGTTATATAGTCATTGCATTCGTGTTCTTGAGGATGAGGCAGATGATGATAGACAACGGTGTTAGTAGTCTTAGGCTTGTCCATATTCTCGCCTACTTTAGACCCCACAATAGCACCGACTACAGCACCACCCACAGTGGCAATGCCTCTACCAGAACCTTTGCCGATAGTATTACCGAGAAGCCCTCCAGCAACGCCACCGATAACTGTACCGCTATCTTGGTTTGTCACACAAGCAGAAACTGCAAGAGCGAACGTAACAGTGAAAAATATTTTACGCATTAGATTTCCATTTCTATTTCGTAGTCTTCGATTACAGAGTGAGCAAGCAATCCCTCACACATTTCTCTGACCCGCTGTTCAGCGATTGCTGGGTCATCAATATCAACATCAACTTCGATAAACTTGCCTTGACGGATTTCATTTACACCAGTGATACCCGCTTGGCTAAGAGCCATTTCAACTCCTTTGCCATGCGGGTCACGAGTGACAAATGTCTTCAAACGAATAAAGACATTTGCTTTCATTATTCAGCGTCAGCGTATTCTAACGCTTTCTCTAAAGCATTCATCTTCTTCTTCTGGTTCGCACCAAACCAAGCAGACTGCATACGAGTATCGTTTGAGCGACCAGCAACGTGGTCAGTGAAGTAGGTCACTGCATTGTAAGCAGTCCACCAGGAGCCTTCAGCATACTCAGCACCAGGCTGAGTCTCAACCAACTCACGAACAGTCTCACCCGTGCGAGTGAGGTCACCCTTCGTACCAGTCTTAGTACCGAACAGTTCAGTGAGATACTCATCAAGAGAAGGAGCGTTGTAACGCTTCGAACCAAGATACTGAGCCATCTCACGATACTGGTCCATCTTGCTGTGAGCGATACCAAGAGTAGCCTTGACGCTTTCAGCATCAAACGCTTTACGGTGGTTCAACTTTACAGCATTCTCAGCAGTCTTGCCGAGAGAGTATGTCAGCGTATTGTTACACACCACACGAATAGGAGTGAAGCGAATATCAATCGACTTACCATACTGATGAGGGTTAGAGAACAGCAGGAACGATTCAACCTTGTCTCCGTTGAAGAGTTCAAAATCATCTTCGACCTTGGCGAGCGCCCAGACAATCTGACCATCTTTGAGAGAGCCAGCAGTGTGCATTTTCATATCACCTGCTTCAACAAACTCATTGAAGAACTCAAACGCTTCAGAGTTCTGCACTGGGTTCCAGTTAGCACCAACCTGAGTTAGCACCTTACTGTCAATGTCACGCACGAGCGCTTTTGAACCAGTCGGAATCTTCTCACCGTTGAACTCGACGAAAGATTCGAGTTCTTCAACACGCCAGTCGAGACCAGCGAGCGCCATCATATCCATAGCAGAAGTGTCTTCAGGCACTTTAACACCCAGACCATGCCAAGGAACATCCCCAACATATGCCATCTGCGCTTCACCGTTTACGATTTCAAGTTCGTGAGCCATTTTCTTTCTTCCTTTTCAATCATTCAATATACATATTGTAACAGTTTTCAAAACAAAAGTCAACCACTTTTGTGACTTTTATTTCAAAAAAGTTACGCTGTATGCCAACTGTCTTCATGTTCGTATTCGACGTATTCAGCACCATCATATTCACTGGTGCCGTTGATGCGAAACTTTCGCCCAGCATCTACCCAGACTATATCTAGATGTCCGGCACCACTGGTGCAAACATACGTCCATTCATCGACCTCATAGACGCTATCTTCGGACTTGATATACGCTTCAATCTCGTCACGCTTATCTTCCAAAACCAGTTTGACAATCTCAGCGTCAAACATCATCCAGCCGCCATAGTCTTCGTTCCAGGTACTCCAACCAGCGGTGCCATGGCTCACTAGCACAGCAACCTTGCCGTCTTCACGGATATATTTTTCGATCATGTCACTTCCTTTCATTGTCATAACTATAATATAAGCATTCTGGCGGCAAATGTCAAGCACTTTTTTGAAGTTTTTTTAAAAAAATTATTCCTCACCGTCTAGGATGGCTAGAAACTCATTATAGTATGTGATTGGGTCTGTATCAAACTCTTCCATTGGAATAACTTCTTCGATGTTATTGTGTAGAGGGTGGTGGTTTCCTTGCATTCTCATGATTAAGGCTTTCGTGCATTCTACCATCAGAGCAGCATCATACCCTAGTTTCTCATCCTTGTTGATATTGAATCCCATATCTCGTAGCGAACCCAGTGTCTGCACAAGAACTTCAGTAGCAATGTCAATCGCTACTTCTACCTGCTCCTCTCGAATTCGCTCGTGTAGTTGCTCTCTGTTCTGAGGAGGCTCAAAGTCTGATGACATTCGTTTTGGAAAGAAAATAACATTTGATGCGATGGCTTCATTGTCCAACGTAAACTCCACCTCGCCAATTTCTGGGTCATCTGGTGTAAAAGTAATATCCATTATTCTCTCCTATATCGCTCGTATGTAAAAGTAATGTTCATTATTCTCTCCTATATCGCTCGTAGTAAAACACAGTCGCCATTGATACGACCTGTTGCAATACCTGGCTTTGTTTTGATTTCACTAAACGCTTTGATAGAACGAAGTTTAGTAGATATTAGCACACTACTAAGAATTTCGGGTTTGCGAACCTTCTTCTTGAATGATTTATCCTCATCGAAGTTCTGTAGGGTCGTACCCTTTACAGATAGCTTCTCACCTTCTTTTGCTTGGTAGATAAACAAGTCACGATACTTCGTATTGAAAACGAATAGTACCTCGCTCTGAGGAATGACGATAGGATCAATGCTATTCAGCTTGAAGTCGCCATCAGACTGTTTGTATTTGAGTTTTGAAACAATCTTCTCGGATGACACCTTGCGCTTCACCCGCACCTTCTTCTTGCTTGCAGCATAAGAATTAGCGTCTTCGACAAGAGTAGTCACAAATGCGAGAAACTTCTTTCGTTGTGGGAGTTTGAGATAATCGTATGATTCAACGAGGTCAGGAGTTTTATCCTCAACCAACTCTCGTAGCTCTTCCTGCAAGCGAGAATAATATTCAGCAATCTTAGCTGCATACTTCTTTGCTGGCTTCAGAACAATCAGCCTACGATACAGACTGAATTTGGACTTAGCAAAATCGTCGATGGCATTTTCACATTCGCACATCAGTTGATCATAAGTCATCTGAGATTTGTTCATCGTCATTCCTTTTCGTTTCTGATATATCTAATATAATCATTTTAGAAACGAATGTCAACCCTTTTTTAAAGATTTTACATGAGAGCGGTGAATTTTGCAGTTGATGATACCATTGAGATATGAGTCATCTAGCAGAACGTTTCTATCAAACTGCTCTTTAGCCTCTAGATAACCCATCTCTCCCTTGGACATACAAAGGTAAAGAATATCACGGCGAAACGCCTCTCTACCATTTTCTAGTAGAAGACTCTTCACCAACTCAGAACTACCAAAATAGTCTTGCCAATCGGACTCAACTATCTTACGTCTTTTGCGAGTCTTACCTTTGAGTGGAGGTAAGGTCTTCTTAGACCAAAATAGCTTCTTACCAACATACTTTTTATCAGTATCTAATTGTGTAATAATATAAACGAATCCGATATAATCTTCAGGTATATCTAAGAATTCTTCACCATTGTAAAACCATGTTATTCTACCGTCTCCTCGTCATCAATCAACGTATCATCGCCACAGAAAGGGCAATAGAGAACTTCATCATATAGTTCGTGTTTGATAGTGAATACCGCTCCACACGAATCGCAAGTATGCTCTACATTATATTCATCATCCATTACTCTGTCCCCAAACATCTTCCCAAGAACCACTCAGTGCTGCGGTAGCGTAGTCGGTAGAACGATTCTCGAAGAAGTTTGTGTGAGTAGGAGCGTTAATCATTTCCTCTACCCACGGCAAAGGATTCTTCTTGACTTTGAAGATGCCTCTCATACCCATAGAAATCAAACGACGGTCAGCGATGTAACGAATATATTGCTTGACTTCTGCTGCTGTGAGATTCTCCATCTCACCCATCTGAAATGCTAGGTCAACGAAATCGTCTTCAAGTTCTACCATCTTCTCTGCGATAGAATAGATTTGACCCTTCGTATCATCATTCCAAAGTTCTGGTTTCTCTTCAAGGTATGAACGAAACAAAGCAATGATGCCTTCGGCGTGCATCGTTTCATCAACGATAGACCAAGTAACAATCTGACCCATGCCCTTCATCTTACCATGACGAGGAAAGTTCAGTAGCATAATGAACGAACTGAATAGTGCTAGTCCTTCAGTGAATGCAGAGATTGCAGCCATCTTGACTGGTAGCACTGCTTCGTTATCTACCTTAGCCATAAAGTATTCATGCTTCTCACGCATAGCATCATACTCTAGGAACTCATTGTATGTGCTTTCTGGCATACCAAGAGTTTCGATTAGATGTGAATATGCAGCGATATGGATTGCTTCACGAGCAGCAAATCCCATAAGCATCATACGGACTTCTGGTTGAGGAAAGTGTGGCAGGTAGTTTTTAACGTAACCACCTGCCACGTCGATATCGGATTGCGTAAAGAACCGAAAGATTTGTACAAGAAAATATTTTTCGGCGCTTGATAAACGATTACGCCAGTCTTTGATATCTTCCATCATCGGCACTTCACCATGCAACCAATGAGATTGCTCGTGCTTTAACCATAGATCATACATTTTAGGATAGTTAAATGGCTTAAAATAAAGCCTCTCATCGGTTAGCATATGTTTTTTAGCCTTTCATGATTAGTGTATATGCGCCATAGGCAAGAGCGCAACCGGCGACAATCTTAACAACTGTTACTGGCAATAGAAGCAGTACAAGACCACCGACAACCATTACTGTGCCGTCTAGTGTAGTACGCTCTGACATTCGATCTTTAAACCATTGCATTGTAGTTCTCCTTACTTTTTGATTGGAGTTGGGGTTTCGGGTACTGTAGCTGCTGGTACTGACTTCTCTACAAAGGAACTTTTAATATCAGCTCCAAATATATACACAACACCAACAACGACTGCTACGAATACCAGTCCAGCAATAACGATTTTATTCATCGTCATCTCCTTTCTTTAGGAGGTCTATGCTCTCTTTGAGACCAGTATAACCTCCCGCTAGTAAATTTTCATTAACAAAAATCTGAGGGACTGTACGAAGATTGTATTCAGCCATGAGGTCAAAACTATCAGCCAAGTCAACCTCGGTATAGTCTAACCCATTATCCCTCAGAAGTTTCTTTGCGGCTTCGCAATAAGTACACCAATCTGATGTAACTATTTTAATGTTCATTAGCAACTCTTTTATCGTCTTCAGAGCGAGGCTTCAATGCGACCCCGTTGAGGTTTTTAATCAACCTCTCAATCAAATATCTCTTCCATTTTGAAATAGGATACTTCACTGTTTCGGAATCAACCATCATCAAAAACAGTTCGTTGATAGCTTCTTCTGCTTCCTTTGATATTTCGTTTACCTTATTAACTTCATTATAACAACGAAGTTTCCACGCTAGATAGTCATATGTAACATACGCCTTCCTAGCAAAATCAATATCAAGCAACTGCTTCAAACCAGGAGCCATTGGCATACAGTATGGTTTGTAGATGAATCCCTCTGGAACAGTGAGACGAACCCAACGATACGGATGCACACCAATTTCTTTGAGTACTGGCACAAACTTTTTAACAGCTTTATCTTCAAACGATAGCTTCTCAGTTAGTTCATAACCAACCTTTGGTGTGTTCCACGAAGTCTTCGTATCTTCAGTCATAAACATTATAACGCTCCTTTAATCATCAACCCTCACAGGCAATACAATCTTCACCCATAGCAAGGGCAGTCATATCTAGTTCTTGAATAACTTGCCTTTCAATACGACGAGACACTTTGTCTGCTTTACCAATCTTTTCAGACCGGCAATAGTACATCGTTTTCAGACCCTTTTTCCACGCTAAGAAATGAACAGCGTGTAAGTATTTCACATTTGCGTCTGGCCGAAAGAATACGTTCAGAGACTGTGCTTGGTCAATAAACATCTGTCTATCAGCAGCGTGTTCGATAACCCAACGCTGGTCAATTTCCATTGCTGTCTTATATATATCTTTCTCGTAATCAGAAAGAAACTTCACATGCTGTACAGAACCTTCGTGTGCAATTATCGATGACCAAACTCTATCATAGTTGATTGAAGGGTCTTCGTCAATCTTTTTCTTGATTAAAGCGTCAAGAAACTTATTTTTATTTAGAAATGAACCACTTAGTGTGTCTTGCCTGTATGCATTAGCTCTCCAAGGCTCGACAGAAGGAGATGTATTGCCCATAATGATGGAAGAAGATGCATTAGGAGCAACAGCCATAACGTGACTGCAACGACGACCAGTACCCTTAGCATCAGGTGCTTCTCCTCTGCTCTTACCCAGCTTCAAATTTGCTACGTCTAGGCCTTCTCTGATATGCTTGAAAATACGCATGTTGAGAGACTTAGCAACAGCAGATTCGAATGCAGTATTTCTCTTCTGAAGATATGCATGGAACCCAAGAGCGCCTACACCAACTGACCGTTCTCGCATAGCAGAGTATTTAGCTCTTGAAACAAAATCAGGTGCATCATTGATAAACTTTTGTAAGACGTTATCAAGCATCTCTAGAACATCTTCTAGAAACTGTTCATTCTGAGACCATTCATCATAATGCTCCAAATTCAAAGACGATAAGCAGCAAACAGCAGTGCGGTCATTGTCTGTAGGTAGTGTAATCTCAGAGCAGAGATTTGATTGTCTAACCTTCAAACCCTTATCTTTGAGCCAAGATGGAAGATAGCGATTTGACGTATCAATATAGTGAATGTATGGCTCACCAGTTTGCATACGCATTTCAAGAATACGCTGCCACAACTCACGAGCAGGCACAACTTCTCTAACTTCATCAGTCTCTGGTTCTTTGAGTTCCCAACTATCATCTGCGTTTGGATCAAGCATAGACTTCTCTACAAGATTCATAAACTTGTCAGAGATATTGATGCCGTGATGAAGATTGAGACAACGAAAGTTCTGGTCGCCAGTAGGCTTTCTCATCTCAAGGAACAACAGAATATCTGGATGGTCAATATCAAGATAAGCAGCATAAGAACCACGACGAGTCTTGCCCTGACGATACGCAAGAGAAGAAGCGTCATACATCTTTAGATGTGGGAGGACGCCCGTAGACTTATCACCAGCAGAACGAATGCCAAACCCAACACCCACGCCACCGCCAAGCATACTAAGCCAGTTAGTTTCAGAAAGCGTATCAACTAATCCCTCCGCAGTATCTGGAATCCAATTCAAGTAGCATGAAATAGGTAATCCTTTCGATGATTTACCATAAGATAAAATAGGTGTAGAATAACTTAGCCAATGATTTGATGAGTATTCATATAGCCGTTGAGCATGTTCAGGATTCGAACCAAATGTTTTAGAAACAAAAGCAAATCGTTCTTGTGGGCTTAATTCATCATCAGCCATGTATGACTCTTTAAGACGACGAATACCCAACTCATCAAATAGTTGGTCTTTATTTGGGCTAACTGTAATTCCCATATGTTCCATTTTTTCCTATTCCTTTATGTCTTCTAGTTTGCTAGTTTATTTCTAAGTATTTGCAAATTATTACTTTCTGGCGCTTCTCGTAACAATCTAGCAAACTCCATCATCATCAAATCTCCATCATTTTCAATTGGCGTCAAATCTCTATCATTTGCAGCATCAACAAACGACGAATTCGATTGTCCGACTTTTTGAAATTCTGTGTATCTCCACACAATGTCTTCAGCTTTATCACCAATAACATTTCGTATTTCATCTCTATTTGTAATTAAAAATGACGATTGGTATATTTTATGGTACAGTATAGCATTTATTTGACTCGTAGTCAAGTTAAATTGTTTCATTGCCTCATCAGTAATGTCGTAAAAATATTGAAACCAAGACACATTCGAATGTAGTTTAATATCGAATTCGTTTTGAATCATATATTTAATGGCAGGGTGATTGATGTTATTTTTAATAGTTTTAAATACAAGAACAAGTCGAAGATCATTACACATTCTAGATAATGGTCTAGCACCATGCAGAGCATTCGAATCGAATATAAACAGTCGCCCACATTTCGGCAAAATTGAATAATCGATATCCTTCGTATCACGATTAATGATTACAGTTTCGCCGCCCCATTGATAGTTCCATTGCGTATTTAAATAAACCATACATGTTTCAGATGGCTCATGATATTCCCGTCCTATCCACGGGTCATCTGTATGGATATATCCATCAGTGCCATATGTATATCCATTAAAATATAGTCTATTGACGCCCGTATTGTCACCGTCGGGTAGATGTGGTTTTATGTTTTCCCATATATCAAATAAGTCTGAATAAGTATCCTTGTAATAACTTAGCTTAGATATATCATACGGAAGATATCTAGATATGTTCTTAGAACGATTATCTGGACTACAGTTCCAATGTCCATGTGAGTCGACAGAATTATTTGCTTTCCATCCATATTTCATACCTTGTAATGGATACTTGTTTCTTATATATCTAACACTATGATCGTCGATAAAGTTATCTATAGTTTTATACAACATTCAATATTACCCCCAATTTGTTAATGTTTTCGCTAGATAAGTCAAAACCATTAACGATTGTATCACTTCTCATAGAAGGCCTTTGCTCTAAGAGGTTAGCAAACTCTATCCATCTTAGTTGTGTAATCCATGGGTCAGATAAAACATTATTATTAATAATAGAATTTATCCTATCTTTCTTTTTACAAAATATATTAACAAGAACTTCAGCCTCGATACCAATTATACTCTGAATTTCTTCTCTCTCTACTAAAAATGATTTGGAATCTTTGTAATAAGTAGTACCGTAAATAGAATGAAAGAGTCCTGCTTTTAGTTCAACAGCAGGACGACCAAAATTATTCAAAATATTAGAGGTGCCAATCAAATGTTCTAATAGTGTTCTTTTAGAATGCCGCAATTTATCAGCACCAATTGAACAAAGATAATTAATTGGTCTTTCTAACTCTTCTATCATACTTTTTTCCACGTGATTAATTCCATTTCTGCTTCAAGACCGCTATATGAACTACTATCTATAATGAGTTGAATGTCAGCAGATTTCATCCCGCTGATTATCATATCATTTATATCTTTGCCTGGAGTGTCTGGCCAGAAGCATACTTTATATCCCTCTTTAACACACTTCTCCATCTTCTCAACGATTTGCTTATTTCTCGGTTCATTGTCAAATACGATAGTAGCATTCTCAGTACGCATCAAACTCTTGAACGACGCACCAGCCATCGCAATAGAATTATCAAGGAACAAACTATCGATTGGTCCCTCAACGACTGTATATTTACTATTATAGTCTAAATCTTGTAGCCCGTATACCTTTTCTTTGTCTTCATCTAGCATTATAGTTATATATCTAAGCTGGTCTTTATCGAACGCTCGACCTTGAAATCCAAACACCTCTCCTCTAGCATCTATAAATGGTAGTACAAGTCGAGAGTGTTCTTTCATCTCTAGTTTGCCTGGTACTAGAGAGTTGACGTACTCAACAAACTTGGAAGCGTAGTATAATTTATAATGTTTATTTGTGGGGATTTTTCGTGATTCAGCATACACTCGTGCCTTGTGATTAGGCATGAGTTGAGAAATCTTTTTGATTTTGAGGAGAGGAGAACCACGCTTGCGAAACTTCGGTGTCTTGAAGTTTAGTGCTGTAGGCTCTTTCTTCTTAGTTGATAGCTTCTCTAGACCATGCTCAGAAACATAGTCGTTGTATAGCATAGGGTCAACCAACTTTAGAAAGTGCCTAAGATTATGACTCGCATTGCAATTATGACAATAGAACACAGTCAATTCATGACTCTTTTCGAGTATCCACCCACGAGCCTTCGTCTTCGATTTTTGGGAATCACCACAGATAGGGCAACGACAGTTGACCCTGTATGGGTGCATAGACTTTACGCTAAATCTCTCTAGTCTATTTGACAAGAGATTAGCAAACTTCATATCAATAGGATTCAATAACTTATTCCTTACATCAACAGCGATAAAGCTATTATACAGCATATGTAGGAAAAGTCAACCTAAAATATGGCAGAAATATCAACCTTGGACATTAAAAATCCTATAGCAGCGGCAGAGGCGATTACGCCATACTTCCACTTTTCAAGCATGATGATACGTTTCTCGTGCTTTTCGAACATTAATCTTACAACTTTAAACTCTGCTACAATCGAGTCGTAGTTGCGCTCCATCGTATGATTGAGGTCATCACGAAGTTCAGAAATTCTCTTATGAGTTATACTGATGCTTTCGTCTTGATTTTCAATACGAGTTTCATGCACCGCCAGCAACTTTGAAATATGACCAGATACCTCAGCCATTTTTTCAATTGCTCTATCTAGTCTATCAACTAGAAGTCTGTTGGTCTCAACTGTAGTTTTGATGTCACTCACTTCATTTTGAAGTTTGCTCAGTTGGTTCTGATTCTGATCCGTCATCTGCTGGTTTAATCGCTTTCTCGTAATAGAGGATAACTTCCCTTTGTTGGCGAATATATCGTTCCAACTCAGATACGTTTAGTGCTAAGTTTTGATATCCACGAATAGAAAATGCAACAATAGCGAGTTGACCGTTTTCGTCTCTAAACTCTTCTAAGAACTCATCGATGTTCTTTTCGCTTACAACTCGAATATCAACGTCATACAGTTCAATTGGTTTTGGCGGGGCCGCTTCCTGAATCTGTTTTGACTGGTACTCCGTCTGCGTTACTATCTTTGCTGGCAGCGGCTTTCTCCCGCTGGAGCATCCGCTGGCGAGCATCGTTACCGCTAAGAGACTCAATACGAGCCCAAACTTTTGTAGTTGCATTTTTCATCCTCTCTTCAAGATTCTGTGGGTCTTTCAGCGCATCTTTCGATAGGTCACGCTTCGATAGAACCTTTCGCAGCTTGTCTTGCTGCTCAGTTGCTTTTGTGAGATTGCTTTGAAGTTCTTTGTTTAGTGCTTGTTGCTGTTGAATATCAGAATTCATCTGTTTGATTGTCGCTTGAGAGGTTTCAACAGCCTGTTCTAGCTTCGCTTGGTTCTCAGCATAGATAGCAAGGCGCTCTTGCGTGTCCTCATAATACATGAAACCACCGTAACCGATACCACCTAGAACACCCATAAGAACAAAGATTAAAATGAAGATAGGCATTATTTAACTCCTTCAAGCTCTTTTCGCTTCAACAGCTTCTTCTGTGATTTCTTAGATACTACTGGATCATCAGGTGGCAATCCAGCGACATTACCACCACCAGCAGCATTAGCAATCTCTTCAAAGCGAAGATTGATATCATTGTTCTCTGAGAGTGTTGTGTAGTGCCTCATGAATCCTTCTCGAAGAACCTCATTGGAAGTTTCTTCAGTGTAGTCCTTACCTTCTTTGACAAGATACAAAGCAGCCGCATACGAACCCAATCTTGTTTTACCGCCAGGAATCTTCTCGACTAATCTCTTTAGATTTAAAATCATTAAATCGTATAGACCAAACGCATCTCGTTCTTTAATTGTACGCAAGTCTTTTCTGCTCTTTAGAATATTACCACGCTCATCAATTATTCCACGTTTGTACGCTTCCCACTCATTGAAAGGAGTGGCAAGTCGTTTAACCATGTTGTATACGAGGAATAAATCGACAATCATTAGATGTTCCTAATCTTCTCTATTACATTTGAATCCATACCAATGTCTGTACTTAATACACGCTTCTTATTATATACCACAAAATCTGGCATAAAATTAAGTTTCAGGAGGAACGGCTTTAGAACTTTTGAATGTTCTTCTAGCTTTAAAAATAAGATATTAGTTGCTGCTAAACCAAAACAGTTATAGAGAACTATAATATGATTGAGTATTAGCCGTTCCTTTAACTCGCCTGAACCTTCATAACGATTGAAGAGTCGCTTGAGATACTGTATACGTTTCAGATCATCCTCGAACTCTTCATAGCTTGAACACTGTGGGTTATCATAGTGCTTTGACGCATAAATTAAAAAAGTTTGTTCAGTTAATTCCATGATAAATCCACAGTGTTACAAAAAATTAAGATACGGTAATTGTACCTGCTGCTGTTCCGATAGCACTTGAGTTAGTGATAGTGGAAACAGTAGAAGTACCAGCATCCTTGATAGTACCACTATTTAGAGCAGTAGCGTTAGCGCCGATAGACACTACGTCTGTTGCAAGTAGTTCGCCTGATGACCATGTATGCGTAAATACAAGTTCGTTTGTACCTGTACCAGAAGCATATGGCAGAACGATATTAACACTGGTGCTTGTACCAGCGCTATCATTCGTTACAGTTAGCTGTGGTGTACCACTAGTGGTATCAACATCAACTGCTTCGTTGAAACGAACACGAACTGAGAGAGGAGCAGCAGTAGCTGCTGCAATTGCAGTTGTGATGAATTCGATTTCAGTAATATCAGCAGCACCAATGCCAACAGCTTGAGCGCCGATAGCAACTAGAACTTCTGGTTGGGCGCTTGCATTGCCGTTACCAGAAAGACCAGGCTCTGCGACCCAACCAGCGGATGTAGCATAGACCTGCTTCTTCTGTGCGTCTGTTAAATACTTTGGTTTTGCTTCGTCAGCATCTGATGTACCCCAGAGTGCCATGGCGTATCTCCTTCTTGAGTTTGTGTAATTACTTTTTAGCTTCTTTTTTAGCGATAGCCTTACCGATTGCCTTACGGCGCATTTTAAGATACTTATCAGAATCGTCTACGTCACCATCATTATCGATATCAGCATCTGCTTTTCCAACAGGGTCCATACCATCACCGTCATCAGTCTTTTTACTGACCTTTGCAAATTTCTCTAAAAGTTCTAAAGCGTCTTCAACCATCTGAATATTCCTTTATCTTAATTTTTAATTTGTTCTTACCTTTATGAAGACGATGAAACGTTTCTTTAGGTATGAATATTGTATTTGAACTATTTATACTAAATGGTAAGTCGTTGTCGTATTGAAACATCCAACCATCACCTTCAATAACTTCTACAAGTCTATCTGTCTCATCACGGTGCCATTCAAGTTCAGTCGTATCATCGTCGAACTCACGAATCCAAACACCACCTTCTTTTTCATAATCTATATAAGGCTTCATATTTTACCACCAAGAGCTAGGGTTATCAACTTGCATACCAAGCATCTTAGCGTATCGTGGTAGACGACACGCCCAATAAGATGGCTTTGTTTTATCGTTTCTTGTATCACATTTATGTCTTGCAGCGAATGACTTTCTAGCAGCAACGTCATTGATCTTAGCTTTAAGACCCGTTGTATCACCCCAAGTAACTTTCTTTACATTGCCTGTAGACGGGTCTTTGACATACACATAGAACTTCTTTGGACCACCACGCTTTGGCTTATTGAGTTCTGGTTCATCTTCTTCGACAAGCGGGCAATCAAGAGGAACTTCTTCCCCTTGATAGTCAGCCATCTCGCCAAGATTGGTCTCTAGAATTTGAGCATCAAGCGGAGACACATTCAATTTACCATCTTTATAGTATTGTCTTGCTTCACGAAAGAATTCAAAATAGCTTTCTGAAAGCGGACGATACACATTATCTACAAGTGGAATATCATTTGCCTCCATAAACCACATAGCTTTTTCTACATCCGCATGTTGCTCAAACTTCATCATTGGCCGGGTGTGTCCTTCTTATACTTAGCGTTCAACTCATCTGTACCCTCTTCACCTGCACCATATTCTTCATCAACCATTTTAGCAAGCGTTCTTGCGTCAAGTTTGAGACTATTCATGCGAATGACTTCTGCTGCCCAATAACCCACACTATGAGTCTTGTCTTTAGCTCTTTCTTTTTTAACTAATTCGACAGCTTTTTTATATTTATCTTTGTTCAACATAAGTCCTAATTTAGACTCGTCTACATCTGAAGATTCTACGACTGATGGAACGAATCCATCCTTTGCTGTTTGTTCCGAGAATTTATTAGCAAACATTGTATCGTTAAGCATATCAGTAAACGATTCGTTCACATCATCTGTTGTGGTATCACATTGACCACAGCATTCCGGTGTTCCACAGTTATCATGAACAATTTCTTCACTACGAACTTTAGCGGCTAGGTCAGCGTCAGCTTTACCCCATGTACCCTTTCCTTTTGTAATGAAAGAGTTTACACGAGCATACGCCCACTGCTCTTGACCAGCGCCTGGGCGATGACCAGTTCTCCAAGCAGCCATACCTCTATCATAGACCTTCTTTAGAATGCCATAGGAGATACCAGACTTTTCAGATTTTTTTTTTAATCCCTCAAGAGATTTTTCTACAATCACTTCTTCGAACATCTCGTTCAAAACATCATTGAGCATATAGTCAACTTCTTCGATGAAACCCTTCTCATCAAGTTCAACTGGCTTTGCCATGTTGACTCTATAACGCTTGAAACGTTGGTCATGCTTGACTGTGCTTTCTTTGCCAAACATCTGATGATAGCGCTTTGTATGCGTTGAAGTCTTTGTTACAGCATCAGAGTCGCCTGCGTGTTTGTCTGGATAAGCAGATGCATCATCGCTATCTTTCTCTGCTGCTTTGCTAAACTGAGCATCACGCTTTTGCTTTGTAGATTTAGCAAGACCACTATGATACTTAGCGGGCTGAGAACCCTTCTTATCACCAATATCTTTATCTTCTCTTTCAAAAAGATTTTCAAACTCTTCATTGACGCTTTCTTCAGCTGGGCCTTGTCTAACCTTTGCAAGTCTTTCTTTCTCAGCTTTCTTTACTCCTTGGAATTGCTTTTTAGCAATCTTTGCAATAGCACCTTTCTTTTTTTCAACCTTCTTGTCAATCGCCATCTTTTCTGATGGACCGAGGTTTTTATAATCTAAACCTTTGGCACCAGCAACTTTCTTTCTGATGATCTCAATTGCTTTTTTACGAGAACGAAGTTTCAACTTCTCAGGTGATGCCATCTTCTTTGCAGCAATCTTACGACCACGCATAATCTTAGCTTTGGCTTTCTTGAAAGACATTGCTCTCTTTTTACGATCAGCGACACTGAGAACAGCTTCGAACATCAAGTCTTCGCCAAGCTCTTGTTCCATCTCTTCAGCAATCTTCATACCATCTCTGACTGCTTGGTACACCTTACTTGCAGAACTCTGTAGCTTCTTAGGAAGACCAGACTTGAACGCTTTCTCATCACCCGCAGAAGCAGCGGCTCGCATCTTAGACGCTGACATGCCAGCAGCGCCTTCAGCATCTGGATCACGTTCGCCAGCAGATACGACTTCAATAGAGTCGAATGTGTAGTCTTTACCGTTGTATTTGTTGAGTAGGGTTTTAAACTCTTCAACTCTGTCTGAACCAGCAATCATAATCAGTTTTGTATGACCCATGTCTTCTAGCTCTTTAGCAACCTGCATAAGCGTTTTTGAGCGAGACTTTGTGACCATATTACCAAATGCTTTCTTTGCGAGAGCAATCTTAGTAGCATATGGTAGTGGGTTCTTCTTTGAGTCGTATGATTGTGAGAGATAGAGGTGTGACATCGCATTGTTCTGTTTTGCGACTGCGTTGATCTTGTCAACGAGTTTTTCATGCCCAATCGTGGGAGGATTCATCCTTCCAAACGAGAATACCGCTGTTGGTGATACGGCCTCTTCTAACGATGGATTGATATCAATCGTATTCTTTACGACAGCATCGTTCTTCTTCTTGTCCTTTTTGGACTTCTTTTCGTCTTCCATTTTTCTCTCCAGGTTTTCCGTAGACTTGACTGGTCTATGATATGTTGATTATTTATACGAAATAAGTATTGACTATCTCTTCAAACATGATATAATAGCGTTATCGCTTATTATGCATTAGTAAATGTTGTTGATTTTAATCTTTGTGTATCAGTATAGTATGTCTTAGTGACACCAAGAAATGGAAAGAGTTGTTGACATATCAATGCATCATTGGGCCACATTCCATGATCATAAGCAGCACCGATGATTTGATCTGCTCCTTCTGGTTTAATGACATATGCTGAAGCACCAGCGATACCCTGTGGAACTTCCATACTATCAATCACTGGGCAGTCAACAAGTGGTCCAGGTGCTGTTTGCACCACAGAATGAAAACGACCATCCATACGAGTGTTTCCTCTTGGCTCGTTGATACCAATCACTTCATAGTCTGAGTCAATCACATATTGAGCGTCAAACTTACGAAGAAACTTAGCATCGTGTTCTAGAATTAGAATTGGTTCGCTCTCTTCTACACACTTCTTCCACAGATAGTAGTGACTCATAGCACAAGCATAACGACGCTTTGGTGGACCACCATAATAATGAAACTTCATCTTGAGTTCCTCGTTGTATACACGACCGCTGTCTGGCCATGTCCACTTCAGACCTTCTTTCTCCATATGCTCATCGACATTATCTGCTACGATAGCATCAAACCTTTCGATTGTAAAGTCATTTCCAACATTTTCTGATGACTCAACGAGAGTTTTGTATCCCCCCTCAGATAGAGCGTGGTCTTTCATTACGATTGCAAAACATTTCATCTTTCTATCCTTACAATGTAACTGTCTGGTATACGAGATGATTTCCTCAAATCAATATTCGTTACCTTATATTGATTTATTGCTTTCGCAAAACCGCCCCAAAGTTCTAAGTTATAACGATCTGGTCTATCTTTAACCCACTGATGTGACCACTCATTTTCTGTCATGATATCAAGAGGCCAAACGTCTTCCACATAGAAGATGCCGTCGTCTTTTAGAAAACCGATAAGATTTTCAAACGTCTTTGTGTTTGCTTCTGGTGTGTGAAGACCATCATCGATGATGAAATCGAACTTAACATCACCCCAAGCAGATTCGATAGCACTCTTCATTTCTGGCAAGGTAGAGTCTGCTTTCATCCAATGAACTCTATCATGTTTTAAAATGGAGAGTTCTTCTGGCGTAATTCGAGTGAAGATATCAACACCATAGACTTGAGCATTAGGAAAATATTCAATCCAAGATGAATGACTTGTACCCTTCCAAATACCAACCTCTAAGATATTGATGGGGTCGTTTCTCCGTGTCTCAAAGTCTTTAGCATATACCTCATAGTAATGATGCTTGTCTTTATCACAAGAGTGTTTTCTGAAGATTTCATTAAGTTTCATTGCTCAAAGCCCAATAGTTTTTGGTTGGTCCAGTATCGAAATCGTACCCCCATGTGTTGATATCAACATCATACCAGTCAGCAACGATTTGAATAGTCTCTGGTGTGTACATATCTTTATATGAGTTGGGGTTGAGCGCTGTCACATTACGGGCCCGAGTCATTTCTTTGATATCAAAATATTGGCAAACATCTTCATTATAATTTTCAAATCGGAGAATGTCTGTCATAACATTGCCAGCATCATTTCGAACGTGTTCAAATGCAGGATACCAATTTCTAACGGCTCTATGCCACATCAGAGGAACATTGCCCCACTTGAATCGCTCCTCAAGAAACGCTTCAAATGATGACACATCTGCATAAGTAGAGTCTTCCTTCTTCTCTACTTCAATGACCTTTTTAGCAAACCAATATCGTGACACAACTCTATCCCAAGGATTTCTAATGATTGCAAAGAATTTATGAGATTGGTGATATTTGCTATCAATATCACGCCATCTTGCGTGTTCGTATCCCTGATGGTCTTTGGTTTCAGCCATCTTCTTTTTAACAGCATCAGCATGACCTTCTTTGTGTGTATTGGGTGTGGCTATAGACACTCTGCCTTTCAACAAGTTTGAACTGCGAATTGTCATACCTCCATTTTTGCCTATATGAATGAAGAAAAGTGGTTTAGACATAATAATAATCCTTAAATTTTATCATTCTTTGGTATGTGAATAAACAGTTTCTTCATATCCCAAGGATTCCTTTGATAGCGTTCATATCTTCGCCCTTATCACCCAGATGATCCTTGAGAAAGAAGTGAACGAAGTGTGCTTCTGGAATCTTACTGTCTTCAGCACCACGATACAAAGCATTCCATCGCCAGTCCATATGCTTGACATTAGCACCGTCTTTACGAAGCCAATAGTTCAACAGCACTTGGTCTGTCGAGTAGCGAAATAATCCAACACCATCTACAAGGTCTTTGAACATTGGTCGATGAATGAATTTATCAGGTTCTTTGTACTCAGGAACATACTTGCGAATCGAGTTGTTGAATAGCATCATACCCATATTCATAAATCCAGCGCCGTCTTCGTTCCACTGCCAGTCAACATCATTGCATGGTGCTTTCTTGAACATATCACCAGAGTATCCACGAATCTTTCTTCGATGATTATGAGAGAGTGGTAGGTCTCTTTCTAGCACACCACCCCAATCATATTCTGATGGCAAGTCATCAAAGATGTTTGGTGCTGATTCACGAATGAAAATATCAGAATCGATAACAGCAATCTGGTCATAATCATCTAGATATGTGAATGCCCACTCCTTCTCGAAGATTGGTAGATAGCCTGCTTCTTTCATCAATCCAATCTTGTTACGCCCAGTACGAGCCATCTCTGGATTGATACGAAGTTTTGGCTCTCTCATAATCACATGGTCGATGCCATACTTCTCGCAATACTTCGCTGCTGACTCTGTACATAGATCATACAGATTACTTTGCCCACGAATAGGAATATAGATTTGAAATAACAATCGTTTCATTTAAATACCACCACCTTTTTTCTCGCCTAGATTTTCGTTTGATTTGTAGTTCTCTTTGAAAGACTCTAATATAGGCTGATAATTATCAACTGCTGTTTTACCCCAAATTGTCGATTCTCTCAACCAACCAATACCGGCTATTGGGTCTGTGATAAACAACTTAACATCGCCACGACTATTATCTGTTAGAAAGAACTGATTGTCAATATGATTGATTCTCTTACCACTGTTTACGTTCTCTAGCAATGTGTTTGCTGTAGCCGCAGTGAGAGCATATGCGTGAGCGCCACCGTGTCTTCGCCTCTCCTCTAATCGTGAGGGAGGTCCAATCTGTTCGTGATTATAGCTTTCGGGGTCTTTGACTTTATATCCTAGACAAACGAGTGCGTTGTCCGGTATGTCTATATCTACTTTGTGATATAGAAGTGCGTCATGCTCTAAAATAATCGCACAATCATTCTCTTCTCTTATCTTGTGCCACAGAAGAAAGTGACCTGCTGTTGCCATAGCAGCTTTGCCTTTTGTGCTTGGCTTCTTATTGTCAAACTTAACGCCTTGCTTTTGAACGTATTCCCAAGGGCTATCATTGTCTTCGGTTGGCTGAAGACCCTCAAAATACTCCCAAGGCATTCCTATTTTATCACAGGAATCAGCAGCAGTCTTTGCATACTCGTTTGATATATCAGTATCGATTTTTAATATATACGCTTTCGTTGGTTTCATAACAATCCTCACATACAAAAATAGGGCTGACACATCAAGCATCAACCCTATTTATAGTTCTTCATGAAAGATATTTTATCGGCTTCTGCGTTCTGCTAATAGTCTACTATAAATCTGTTCTACCTCTTTACGATGAGTTGGACCCAGTGCATACATACCTAGCATTTGATTGCAAACATTAATCTGACGATCTACTACCCAGTTATCCATTTTCTTTTTGAAATATGTTTTTACTGACATGGTTAAAACTCCTACGTTTTCAATATTAAAAAAGCAAGAAACCCTTTCGGCGTCTCTTGCTTTTATTTAGTGTGTAGGAGTCATAATCAGATACTACATTTTTGCTTATCTGATAGAACTATTTATGCGATGTGACATACTGTCATTTCTGCCAACCTTTCTTCACATCAGCAGAGAAGTTAGCGTGACTGAACTGAAGTCTATCAATTAGCTTTACAGCATTGCCTTTCATTCTATCTACAGCAACGAAGCCTTCTTGACCCGTAACTTTGTATCCATCTTTTGTAGAGAGTAGCGTGTTGATTGTAGCTGCTTGGTCCATCTTCTTGATGATGATTTCCTTCGCTTGCACAATCTTATCCATCAGGTCAAAAATCAATTTGATTTTTCTGCTATCAGTCTTTGTAAAATAGTCCATAACAGATGCTTGACGATTACGAACGCCAGACTTACCCTTGTCCGTAATACGCTTGCCTTCTTCTTTTCCAAAGTAATCCATGAGATACTTCATAAGGTCTTTGGTTAGCTTTGTCGTGTTTCCCATTCTCTCACCAGCACGAACCTTTGTGTTGAGGAAGGTTTTTGTTCTCATAAGAAGTTCATCGTTGTCCGAAATGCCATTGAGTGTATCACGGTCAATCTTATTGAAAATCTTACCAGCGTCTGATAGGATTGCTGTAATCGCAGCAGTCTCTTTTTCAGTCATCATAGCTTTGCCAGAAACATCACGATATACGGCGTCGGTAGAGAATACTCTAGATGTGTCTGTCAGAGTTTGTGCAATTGGCTTCGCAAAACTTGCCCGCATTGTTTCAAATGAGTCACCCGTGTAAGTAGTATGCCATACGACACCGATTCTGGCTCGTGCAATCTGACGACCCAATGGAGTGTCTTTTGGTACAGCGTAAACAATGGTATTAGGATGAAAAGTAATATGCTTGACACCATTATAGGTAATGTCTTTCGTGTCACCTTTGGTAAAGAGAAGGTCACCTTGAATGACACCTGTGATGCCCAGTTTCGAAAACTCTTGTAGCGCAGCCTTAAGTTTATCTGCCAAATCACCAGACGTATCTGCATCAATATCAGCTTCTGTCTTATATACCTTAGCGTTCTTGTTAAAGATACCCTTCTTGGCAACGAAAAATTTGTTATCATTTGGATCAATCCCTGCAAATACGGCTGGAGCGCCGTCCCATTTCACCGTAGCGTCTACTGTAGTCTTAGCATCGCCTGAGAGCATATCACGAAGCGAACGTAGAAAGTTAATCGCTTCACGAGCGCCATTCACGCCGCCATTGAGAACGTTGTCCTCAATATGCTCCATATGAGTATTCTTTTGTTCTATGAGATAGGAGTTAAAGTTTTTCATATTACGTTCCCTACAACTTAATCTTAAATCCAACACGGGTTCCAGCAGCAGATGGACCACCATATGTTGATAATCTAAATTCTTTAAATACAGGTAAAGTCTGCATTTTCAATATATCATTTTGTTTATTTACATTATATACTTCAAAAGTATCACTTGACCTATCGTGAATTACAAAATAATCATCCCCACCTTTTGTAAAATGTTCTAATATCTTTACATGAATCTTTACCATTAATGATTTATTTGTAGTTTTAAATACAGAGGGGAGTTTACCAGATTTAACTACTCCTTTGTCTCCAGCATATCCAATGGTAGAGTCCATGCTTTTAGCATACTCCATTATAGCATGGAAGGCACCACCTTCATTTCCTTTCTTTTTACGAATACTATTCCAAGTATTATTTGGTTTTTCAAATACTTTTTGAAGCTCTGGAACATTCTCAATATATAACTCTGCCGTGGCATCTAATTCTGCTTTACCCGCTTCTGATTTAGCATTTTGCTTTCTTCTTGCAGTTATATCAAAAAAAGTAATTTCATTAGCTCTAGCGTTAGTTCCCTTTATCTCAAATTGAATTCTTTTTTTACCAATTGTCATTACCAAATCTGGTTTTGTTGAGCTACTAGGTGCAACTGAATACTCAGACTTAAATGATATTTTTTCTTTTAAACACAACTCTTTTATAAACGCCGCACATTCTTCTTGAGTTTTAGTTCCAGAGGCAACTCTTTTCTGACTTTTGCCGCCCGGTTTTTTAATATTACCAATTGGAACATATCCATCAAAAGGTTTATCATAACCTTTTAATGATACTTTTGCGAAAAATCGATCTAAAGGAACTTTACCACCGGGAATTCCTGATATCTGTCTCTTGTACAGTGTAGCTGGGGCAGTAAACCAAACAGTTGTTCCAGCCGAGAGACTTTTAATTACCTCTCCATTTTTATCTACCAAATCTGTTTTACTTAGTGTTGGAAATCCCTCTGGATATGAATAATCCTTACCAGCAACTGGAGCATAAATGGTTCTTGTTCCCTGTTGAGGTTTATCTCCTCCCACTCCATTTGGAAAATTATTCGGCCCAAATTTTGCTTCAGAGAGCGTATTTCTATTAATAAACTGTTTTAATCCAAGCATAGGCGTGTCCTTTTATTTTCCTGCAATAACTTTTATAACGTCTGACTTATTACTTTTCCAATGCGAAGTCAACGCTTTAAAATCTTCTGGTTGTATTGCAGACCCACCACCTACACCAGCCTTCTTAAATTTTCTCTTGACAGGTAATGTGTGGTGGAGATTTGTAGGAGCAACGCCAATCATAACAATCTTATATTTCTCGACTAGACGTTTTTCATAACTGTCGAAATGGTCTATAATTTCATCTTTCTGATTCTTCACACTCTCAGTATATAGATGAACATATGCGCCCATCTGCTTATTGACATATAAAACTATAAGATGATTCTTCTTCTTTTCTTTCAGTGTAGAATTTAATCCCAGACTATCCATCGCATCAGTCATGGGAATATCAATCTTCGACTTTTTACTAATCTCTTTTCGTTTCTTCTCAAACTCTGGGCCATGATGTTCAACACTTCTTAGCACTGCTGCAACATACACATGGACCATTTCGTGCAACAATATAGCAACGACACTCTTCTTATCACGCTCAAGGATATTAGATATCTTCAAATGTCCTACACGCACAACTTCTCTAGAAGGGCCACGCCCCTTTACCATAACTGCAACTTCCCCGCCTAGACGTTTATTTTTATACCAACTAATAGGAAAATCATTTGGAAGTTCGTTATTAAAGTATAATTTGTTAAATGTGGTATACATCTTTTTGAGGTCGAGGTCAAGACCAGAGGCTTCAGAGAGCGTATTTCTATTAACAAACTGTTTTAATCCAAGCATAGGTGTGTCCTTGCAATCTCTCTTTCGTCTATTTATACGAACATACTTTCTTACCCAGAGCCTCTGCTTCGTGAAAAGTCTTACGAGTGTGTAGTGCAACTAGATTATCGTTCTTATAGATGAACGTGTGAAAGACTTCTGGTTTAGCCCACATCATCGTCCTGAGTGTTTGCACCCAGTTTAGATTATACTTCTTCAGCATCTCAGCATCTTTATGCCATTTGAGATTGTACTTGGCTTGTTCGACCCGATATGTTTTCATCGGTTAATCCTTTCATATACATCCTTGACCATGAAGTATGGCACACCAGAGAGAAGTTCAGCAGTCTCTAGCATATGAGTCTCACTAAATTCTTCACGACCACTCTCTAGAATACGAGCCTCGTCAATCGCTTCAATAGCCATGTCTTTTATCGTTTTTTCCATTCGTTCGTCCTTTTTGATGTATTCTTATACTACACGATTTATCACACTGTGTAAAGTCTTTTTGTATAAATAAACACATGAAGTAGAAATAATTTGTATTAGGATTGATGAGATGAATAGATTTATCATTGCTTTGTTTGCTTTAATTTTTGCATCTACAAGCGCATATGCACAAACAGAAGATAAGATAACGACGGATAATACCAGTAGAATTGACTCTACGACTACGGTTAAGTCTCCTCCGCCGTCTGCTATTTCTCCCACTATCAATACCTCAAATTCTGATTTGTGTACGATTGGCGTTTCCGGCGCTGTTCAGACACAGATTCTAGGTCTGTCTGCTGGTAAGACTGTACGAGATATGAATTGTGAGAAGTTGAAGAATGCTAAAACGCTATATGATATGGGAATGAAAGTTGCTGCTGTATCTGTGATGTGTCAAGATAAACGAGTGTTTGATGCTATGATGCACGCCGGAACACCCTGCCCGTATGATGGTAAGATTGGAGTTGAGGCTAAAGCAGCGTGGCAAGACGATGAAGCGATGCAGCCAAAAGAAGAAAATACAGTTAGGAGTGTAATGGATGACGATAGCACGATTACCCTTATTGGTGGCGGCATTGTTCTCGGTTTGCTTACCATTCTCAGCTTACTCTGAGACAAAGACTGCTACGTCTGGAAATGCAGCAGACGGTCAAACAGTATGGGACATGCAAACGATACTACCACCTGAAACTGGTCTTATCGTAAATCAAGTACATTATAACTATACAGTAACAAAGGTTAGAGAAGACGACTTTACAGTAACGATTCAAAATGAAAGAGTTGGCGGTGGTGAAAACATCTTTGAAAGCACAGATGATTGGTCTGGATTAGACGGTAACACGATTGATAAGAATATACCCGTTGCAAATCTACCAAGAGAAATATGGGGGGATGGAAGTCTGACTACAACTGGCGAAGGAACTATAACAGACGCTAATGTTCGTTATAGCTATATATTTGACGACTGTCTTGACCCACTGACGAATCCGTTATGCCCACAAGATGAACCACCAGAATTGCCTGTAATTATAAATCCATTTGATTCAGATGAAGTACAAAACGCTCTTGCAGACAAAGCAGATGTAGATGATGAAGATGATGAACGTAAAGATGATGAAGAGAATAGTTTAGAGGACAAGGAAAAGAGAAGACAATTAGCACAAGAGAACAATCCACTACTAAACAATGCAGCACAGCTTGCTGCTTTGTTTGATCAAATGTCTCTTGTTCCTAAATTTGATTCGTATTATGCTGCTGATATACAAGGCGGCACCTATGAAGAAACTATTGAGTTAAAAGATGGTACATTACCTGATAACAGAAGGGCAATGAGAAGCCTCGCTAAAGACCAAAAGTTTGAAACAATCATTAGGTCACAGTACGACAAATAGGAGATAAGAATATGGCTAAGAGAACGATAGGTTATTTTTTAGCAATCGTTGGAGCAGTATTTGCAAGTCAAGCACTCGCAAACGAAAATGCACCAATCACAGGAACAGTAGAATCTAAGTGTGTAATCTTTACTGAAACACAAGGTGTATATGGCACACCACTTGCAAGCAGACTTTCTACTACTGCGGCAGATGGTGGTGTTCAACCAATCATTCGTTATGACGTAGCGCTTGCTGATGCGTTTAAAGGAAAAATAACATTTCCAAGTGAATTTTCAAGTTCACCAAGCCTAACAGATACTCTAGCATTCACAGGGAATGTTGAAGTTCATAGTGTATCTGATACTGGAATGGCGGACTATGACACTAACAAAATAACATTCAACAACACTCACGAATATGATTTGACGGTTGCTGGTACAACTAAGTTCAAAATCTCTTCACAGGTAGACTACGGTAACAGTAAGGCTCTCCCTGCTGGTACATATACAACACTTGTAAATGCGGAGTGTATCGCAAAGTAAGGTAAGATATTATGAAAATTGCAATTTTAGCAGCAGCGTTATTGTTTTCCTTTAGCGCTGCTGCTCATGAAATGACACCGGCATATTTAAAGATTAAACAATCTGAAGTGACTGATGTATATGCTACAGAGATTAAGATGTACAACAGAAGAAGTGATGTTGATTACTATCAAATATCTGTATTTGATGGTCAGTGGAACAGGCTTCCATTTGCATCGTTTCAACGACTATTCAAACTTCCTTATACGAAAAGAAAAACGATTAAGGTGTATTTTCAAAAAGAAGTTGCTAATAAAGTCGTATATGTTTGTACAAAATCTAAGTTATATAAGGGAGCGGGAACATTCGTATCCTCAAGAATATGCTCTAAAGTAAAACGATGAAATACGTTATAGCATTGCTCGCATTGCTATTCAGCTTTAATGCATATGGTCAATCTTTGAACTTGAGTATTCCAAGTGCGCCAAGCAACTTTGGAAGTGATAGATTTCGTGCTGGGGATTTAGATTGTCAAAACTCTATTGGCTCTGCAACAAACCTTGAGTTTGGTGTTACAGGCATTCAAAGAGGTGATCCACAATTTGATGACAGTTCGCCAGACGTTGGTGTGTATGCAAGAATTGTGATACCACTTGGCGCAAGACCAAGGTCAAGGGTCAACTGTAATACTCTTTATCAACTAGAACTATCAAAGAAACGATTAGAAATACTCAGACTTGAGAGGGAACTCAACCAACTAAAAGCATTACAGTTTGAGGACTAGGAGAGAATAATGGCAGAAGTAGAAATTGCTGGTATGAAGTTGAAAGGGGGCAAGATGATGGTCCTCTTTACAGTTCTATCTACTCTTGCAGGTGGTTTATGGGCTGGTTTTGAGTTCTACAAAGACTACATGGACATGAAAGAGATTGTTGAGAACATCGACATACAAGCCATTAAAGCAGACAATGCTCTTGTAGTGACGAAACTAGAAGAGGCAATAGACTATACCAGAGATATTAAACAAGGGTTGAAAGACGACATCATTCGTATGGAAAAGGTGACGGATGATACCAATCGTAGAATGAAAGTTCTTCAGAGAGATATTGACCTTCGTATGAGAGAACTGTCGGACCTTTCTCGTGAGTCTGAGAAGGACGCTAGAGATACTATGCGTGAAACAGAGGATCGTATAGATGGTAAGATGGAAAAGCTCGATGCGAGTCTAAGAAAGACCCTTCAAGAAGCACTTGACAACCCACTAACAAAATAAATTTAAAAAAGTTTTGTTTTGAGTAAGTTTTTCGTATAAATAGATCACTAGGGTGCGTGTTAGTGTATTCAAAGGAGTACAAGAGGCAAGTGTTAAGATCAAGTCGATCCAAAGCAAGGAAAAGTCGTTGTCGCCCATATGGGCCGCTGGGGTTGCGTTCGACCACGTTACTAGGAAAATAAAAGCCGCTTCTTACGAGGCGGCTTTTTTAATTCATCGATAATTTGATTCTTCCTCAACTGCATAGTGGTGTCTACCAAATTTACCATCCAATGTGTATATGAGGGTGGGAATTTTATGATCTAATATGCATTCTTGACAACCAGCGCATGGTTGAGACAGTCCAAATATCATATTTTGATGAACATCATTCTTCACACGACACACATAGATACTACATTTCTTCAAAATATTAGTATCAACGACTTTGAGTGCGTTGTAGATAGCATTAGTTTCTGCGTGCCAGAAGATTGCTTCATCATTCTTTGCATATCTAGCTTGAAACGGATGACTCTTCATGTGACTAGTACCGAAAGAAACTATCTTATTTTTATAGACAATAGCAGCAACGTGGCGAGGCCACACATTCGCAAGGTCGAGTGCTGCTGGCTTCAGTATATTAAAAACTTCACTGTGTTTCATCTTCATCCATTAAATAAGGGGCTATACAATATGTGAAAAAATTGGGTGTGTTACCGTTAAATCCTTTACCAAGATTTAATCCTCTACACACCTCATTCGCTCGCCTTCGACTTTTAAACGTCATTATGACGGTTTGCTCATTTTCTATTAACGCATATTCTCCATCTCTGTGATTTATTTCGTACGACATTACGCAAAACTAGCCTTCCATATATTTTTACCAAACTTTTTAGGAAGGGTTGAGTCTTTCTCTTGTTCATCCCATCGTTCACCATATGAACTATTGCTCATGACTGGTGTATCATCTACCATACCATCTTGTGCTGATTGTTCTACGTTATAGAACCTCATTCTCGAACGGTCGATGCCAATCACGAAACGCTTGTTCGAATTTGGATCGCCCCATCGATTTTTCAACTGCTTAATCATAATCTGACCAAGTTGTTCTAGTTCTTCAGTAGCAATCAGAGCGACCATAAAGTCAGCGGTAGCAGGCAGACCAAACGATTCAGAAGTATCTTCAAGACCAACATCAGAACTGCTGAAGCCAGAGCGTGTGGTCTGAGTAGCAGATACAATAGGAACATCATACTCTACAGCAAGACCACGAAGTTCTTCAGCAATGGACTTGATTAGTGTGTACGAGTTTGCCATAGCGTTTGCTTTGATACGACTGCTTGTACAGATGTTCAGATAATCAATATAGATGATATCTGGAGTGAAGTTCTTCTTGAGTTTCAGTTCGTTCAGTAGATGACGGAAATGACCTGACCCAGCAGATGCTGTTGGATATTCTTTGACAATCAGCTTACCTGGAGTTTTTGACTTCAGTCGATTGACTTTCTTTTCAAAAACATCTTTAGGCATCATGTGGATTTCATCAATAGAAGCATCAAGCAGATTTGCATCAATGCGTTCAGCGATTCGTTCTTCAGCCATTTCTAGTGTAATATACAATACGTTCTTGCCGTGCATGAGATTGCTCGCAGCAAAATGACACATAGCAAGAGACTTACCCACGCCAGTACCAGCAAGAATGATATTGAGAGATTTACGAGGAAGACCACCCTTCGTAATGGTATTTAGCAGTTCGATATCAAACTCAATTCTGGCTTCTTTACGATGGTAGAACTCATATCGTTCATCAACATTCTCAAGAAAATCATGCCCGACGCTATTGTCGAATGACACACCCAAAGCATCTTGAAGTAGCTTGGGTATAGAGCCTTTGTCTAGCTTGCTATCATTGGAATCCATAACACCAATCGATGTTCGAATCGCATTGTAGAGTGCTTTGTCTTGACAGAAGGTCTCGGTCTTATCAAGCAGCCAGTCTTCGCTGTTCTTATCATCATACGACAGTTCATTGATTGTTTTAGAAACAACTTCAAACTGTTCTTCTGATACACTACGAGACTCTTCCAACGAAAGACGCAGAGCATCCTTCGTTGGCACAGAGTTGTAGTCTTTGATATAGGTATCAATAGTGCGATAGATTAACTTGTTCTCTAAACTATCAAAATATTCTTCTTCTAAAAACGGTAATACTTTCCTCGTATATTCTTCATTATGTAATAGACTCCCTAGAATGAGAGGTTCAATCATGTAATATTCCTTCTATATTAACCACCAACAAACACGTTGGTCACACCAGCATTTCGTTCATGCCCACAACTATCCGCATCACCCTTTCTATTTACAGGCTCGCCTTCAGCAATCACTGTCGAACTTCCATTCTTAGTAACTGGTGCCGCATGAACACCAATGCCATGACCAGCTACAGGGTCGTCATCAGTTGCCACAAGTTCTCCCGCTGCATACACAGTTTGTACGCTTGTTGACGTAACAGCAGCACCCGCTGTATTTTTTAGAGTGAGAGTATGTATCTCAGGCATCTATTGTTTCCTCGTCTGGTGCAAACATTGCTGTTTCACCAATAGTGTACCGACTCTTAATATACTCTGAAAAGTCGGTGGTTGTAAACATATTTGTCCAAAATTTTCCATTATCTTGAATATCTTTTGCTCGCTTCTTCTCACCAACAAGTTCACCCGTCTCACGATCTACAAGTTGATACCAACCATTTGAAGGCTTCGCTAGATAGTTCGCTTCAAGAGCCAGAGCCATCAAACCAGACCACTTATTGATACCACCTTCCCATGTCACTGAGATTGGAATCTTAGACTTCTCTTTGATGTAACGAGATTTTTCTACGTTGATTACAAAGTGATAACCAGCAATATCAGTACCATCTTTCTCTTGTTGGCGACCAATAATCCAGATGTTATCAGCGGAGTAGTAGATGCCAGTACCACCAGAAACAACTGCTTTAGGAAACATACCAATTTCCATATAGGTATGATTCACAGCAATCAATGGGATATCTTTGAGTGTAAGATGTGGTGTTACCATACGAAACAAAGACTTCATCTGCTTTGCACGAGACATATCAGCGACTGACTTCTCGTTCATAGCATCTTCGACTTCTTTCTTAGACGCTAGATTGCCTACAGAATCGATGATGATACACACACGGTCACCTCGTTCGATACCGTCAAGTTGCTTCATGATATCAAACTTCAGTTGCTCAACATCCATAATAGGAGTGTGAACAACACGATCCATATCAATATCAAATGATTCAAAGTAGTTTTGAGGCGTACCAAACTCAGAGTCATAGAACAACACAACAGCATCATCATACTTCTTCAGATAAGCACTCGCCATTAGTAGAGAGAATGCAGTCTTGAAATGCTTCGATGGTCCAGCAAGCACTGTAAGCCCAGGTGTCAATCCACCATCAACTCGACCAGACAATGCGACATTGACCATAGGCACCTGTGTTGGCACCATCTCTTTCTTACCATAAACTTTCGAGTTGGAAAGCGTAGCAGTAAGTTTGACTGTACTATTTTTAGTCAGTCTATCAAGTAGGCTCATAATTTATCCTCTATATATTTCTGTCAACTTATCACGAAACTCTTCAATCTTATCTAAACGATTAGGCCAGTAAATATAACTCTTATCTGGGTTCGCTGCTAGATTGTTAAGCAACGGTAATACAGAAGAGTATAGCACATCTAAACGCTCTTGTATACCTAAAGCCTCTACAGAAGCAGAACTTTTTTCTTGTTCTAGCTTCTGTACGGCTTCAAGTTCATCTTCATCGACTGCTGTAAATCCAAAGTCAAATGAATAATCTTCTACCATGTTATAGTGCTGCTACTGCTGCATTGAAAGCCGTTTGATCCACTGCTACTGCATCTTGTAGAGGAGTCAAGTCTTCAGTTGTCCAGTAACCCGTTTTATTGAGATAGATGTTAATATGCTCAATGTTGCGAGTTAGAGAACCAGCGTCCGTTGCATGGTCAGCAGGTGCTGCGACGACCATATTAATATGTGCAACGGATGCGAGACAGCCTGCATATACATGAGCAATCCTTGCTGCTTTCTCTTCATCTGTCATACCTTCAAAATCTGTATCTGACATTATTTTACATCCTTATTGTTTCGGTTGTTGTATAGTATTTAGTATTAATATCCATTCGGAATGATAACGTAATGAATCATCAGAACGATACCGACGCTAACGCCGAGACCAATCATCATCTTCATAAAGTCTTTTGTAACAAGCGGAAACACTTGCTTCATCTTTGTATTATGAACCGTTGCGATTGCAAGTTCACGACCAGTCAATAGACCAACAAAGACCCAAGTAGTAGACATTGGAATGTTATTCAACTCTTTGAAGAAGTATAGAACAACGAAGTATGCTAGGTCAATCAGACAAGCGCTTCGAATATACTTAGTCGAAGACTTTTCAATAACAATCTTCTGAATCTTACCACCACGCTCTCGGAACATCCAGCCAAGCCCAGCAACGAAGATAACGCTAATAACAAGCATCATATCGACAGGCACTTCACGAGGCAAGAACACAGCGATGTTAGCCATATCGTGAGACAACCAAGTCCACCACAGAAGACCTGTAGTACACCACTGAGCGAAACGCCAGTATGGACGAGACCAGTGATTACCAATCGACTTTCTTTCGTCAATCGCTCGGCTAATCAGATGCCACAGTAGATACGCTGCTACTGCTGCTACAGCATAACCCATAATCGACTTCATCAACATCTTTTCTAAAACAAAAGTAGATGCAAATGCAGAGAGTACGAGGAATGATGTTGATACAGGAACACCAACACGAGTTAGACATAGTAGAATGGCTGGTGCTACTGCATGATACCATTGTATCTCTTGAAAGGGAATCTTACTGAGACGTTCGTATGAAATGTCTCCGCCATTGATATGCCAACCATACCAGAGAGTTGCAAGCAATACAACTGAGGCAGCACCCCATAGAACTTTCCAATGAAAGCGTTCGTTGTTAGAAGCGATCCATGTTCCAAGTGTTTGAACAGAGTCGTTAGCGATAACTGAATAAGCAGCAAAAAGAAATCCAACTGCCATCCAGAGAGTTAGTTGATCCATATTGTTCTCCATTGTGTGAGATAGTAGAAGAGATTTCTCCCTCCTACTATCTATTCAAATATTCACTGTTGTAATGAAAGTTTAATATTTTACTTGATTTTCACTTTGCGAGGCTTTTGCTCGTCTGGAATAATGTCTTCCAACCAGACTTTGAGCATACCATTTACCATCTCAGCACTCATTACTTCGACAGTTTCAGCAAGCGTGAATTGACGGGTAAACTTTCGTAGACCAATTCCACGATGAATCCACTCTTCGCCATTAGGCTCTTTCGTCTTTACGTCAGACTTGATGGTAAGTGTGGAATCTTTGTGTTCAATGTCGATATCCGCTTTGTCGAAACCCGCCACTGCGATTTCGATGACATACTTATTGTAGTCAACCTTTTTAACGTTAAAGGGAGGATACGACTGTTGACTGAATTGTTCTGTGGTAGTTTTGATCCGCTTAATCATATCTTGATAGCCAATAAAATATGGCTGATAGATTGGATCGTTAAAAATGGATTGTACCATGTTACTTTACTCCTTGTAAGCAAGTTAAGTGTTTAATAAAAAAGTATGAGACCCGTTTGGCATCTCATACTTTTATTTATATCATATTGACTGTGATTAGTCAACCTTTTTTCTATTTTTCATTTTAGTTTAACTAGGGTCGTTCTCTCAATTGTTTGCATATAGATACTCCTCTAATGTGCTGATACTTTGTGTTTTTTCCGTACCATATCCCAAATCAAATAAACACTTCTCTATAGCATATTTACGAATATGTTTACAACTGTTTGTCGCTAATGAAGAATAATCATTCCATTCTATATTATCTATTTTGTTAAGTATGTCCTCTTTATCTTTCTTTAATATGACACCATAACCAGAGCCATATTTTACATCTTCAAAATTATAAACTGTTGGGAGACTTTCTCCAAAAAATGAAGATGACACATAAAAATCATACTTTTCTAGATTGGTATTTTGGTCATATTGTGCATCTATTCTGCACCAAGTACCAGTTTTTTCCAACCCACATAACCTATCTGGTGATGAACAGACAGTATATATATCTGCATACTTTGATATATCATAGTCTGGGAATATTCCTTTACCTTCTCCTTTTTTCCACACTTGAAATAATGTGTTGACTTTAATTTCTTTATTGTTGTCTGGTGAAAAGAATAGTTCGCCCATAAGAATCTCTGAATGAATTAGATGTCCATTCTTGACTCTTTTCATGTTACTCCCTTTACCATTGCTATGAAATGACATTGGTAATATAAACGCAACATAGTCTGCAAATAATAAGGAGCGATTGATAAATGCAAGAGCTATCGCACCCCTAACACCAAAAGGTGGATTACCAATCACAATATAATTATTATTTTCTTTGGGATACCATGTTAAGTAGTCAGCTTGTTCAAACTCTGATCTTTTACGATCATGTAGTTCTATACCAATGCGATTTTTAACTGGTAGTAAATCGTAAAATACTCCTTCCCCAGCAGATGGTTCAATATAGGTATAGTCACCAATTGGTATCACCCGATTGGCAATGTCAACACATTTCTGAGCCGTTTCTGATGACGTAAAGTAGCTATCGGCAGGCAAACTTTTGTTTATTGCATAATGTGGTAGTTCTGTTTTCTCTTTATTGTTTACTAAACCATCCCATGCACTAGACAATCCTTGATACCTCACGTTTAAAATTTTCGGGTGTAAGTGGCATTACACTATATTTGGCACGAGGAGATTTTCGAGCAGACAGTTTAAAACTGTCCTCACCATCTTTTGTCATAGAAACAGTTAGTCCTTCCACTTCTTTTTTAGTCCAAATACCAAACCACAAATCATTGGGCGAAACACCAAGACAGAAAGCATAGTCATAATCTACATCTTTTTTCAACCCATTGAACTGAAACCCACCACTAGTGTCTTCAGTGGCAAGTTTGTTTTCAAATGTAACTTTGGACTCAGTAAGAATATCAAATTCTCCTTTACCACCGTTGATAATCTCGGCGGGCATACCAACAAGTTTTTTTATCAAAGTGGCAGTAACCTCTTCTCCGAAATCACCTTTAGGCGTCATTGCAGCAGCCTTAACTACTTCATATTTAGAATTAATCCATTTATCTTCAACTCTAGTGGCAAGACGTTCCACCAAAGGCGCAATCATTTCATCAATAGTATTCATAACAAAGTCTTCCTTTCACATCACAGAGAGAGCGTTCTCTCTATTTCATAATCCTATTATAGACTGATCAACAGTCGCTGTCAACCTTTTTTTATCGTTTTCCACCAATATTATATTTTGCTACGAGTTCCCATTCGCTCTTCTCTTTGTATGGAAGAATTTTAATCTGTGCTAGTGGCGCAATATTGCCTTGTGACTTTTCTGGTTCTACAATTTTGACCAAATCCCACTCTTCAAGCAGGTTAGCAATCGTGTTACGACGCCCTTTATCTTCTTCTGAAAACGAAGAACTCTTACCGTCTAGAGTGAACAGTTCCTTGAAGTGAACGATATAATACTTACCCTTCTTATGTAGAATATGACAGGATTGATATAGCTTCTTGTCTTTTCTGGATGCAACACCGATACGAGTCAGAGTTTCCTTTACTTTTAGAAATGCTTCTTCGTTACCTAGTTCCACTTCCACTAATGTTTCAACACTCATTTCACGCCACCTTTTTCTTGTTTTTGTTTGATACGCCCTATTTGATCCGCTGATAGAATCTTTAGGTACTGTAGAGCAACTTGTTTATTGCAGCCATAATAACTGGATATGATATTTATATTTTCATCATCTTCAGGTTTAGACCACTTAGCAAAGCGTTTCCGGCGACGAAGAACGCTATGATAGTAGTCAAACTGCAATTTGTTGTCAAGATGGTGTAGCGTATTCATCTCATTTGCGTGTAGTATTGCATCTGGATGATATGAGAGCGCTCTATTAGAGAGAAAGGCGTTGTAATTCTTCTCAGCAAGAGCATCGTTCTCTGTGCCTCGCATGAGGTCTTTCTTTGTGTCTGATACTGCTTTGACGTAATCAAATGGGTTACTCATTTCCAAGTGACCTCAAACATGATAGCAGTGAGAAACGCCATGATGTTGATTTCAGGGTCAGCAGCAAACGAGTGCTTGTATTGATACTCACCAAGAGTAATCACAACACCAGGAACAGAATTATCAGACACTTCTTCCCATGCTGTATCATAGAATGCACGGAAGAACTGTGAAGCATCCATATCACTATTCTCGCCAACCCACTTACGAACAGATTGATACTCTTTCGCTTTCATGTGAGTAATGAGTTGTTTGAACGACTCTTGGTTTAGATTTGCTAGTATGCCAGAATCAATACGCCCAGTAGAAGCGTAACGCTGGCACTCGTTGATAACCCTACGCCAATCAGGAAAGTGTAGATTAACCAGTTCAGCAACGACTTTATCTTCAAATTCAACATTTTCATTCGTGAGAATATCA
>JGI26253J51717_1000017_pt1 | contig 73544 bp, 68 predicted proteins | sample SaaInlV_100m_DNA_6_FD_51717 | JGI IMG/M metagenome (IMG submission 51717)
GCATGAGGCAGATAAGGACGATCAAAATGGTAAGACGGCATAAAAAGCCGGCTCGCATCGGGCTATGTATTGCAGCAGCGATTTGGATGATGGTCATCGTACCGCTCAGCGCCAGCGCCGCCCCTTACGCAGCCATGGTGATCGATGCCCGCACCGGCAAAACCCTACATTCAGAAAACGCCAACACGCGCTTACACCCCGCCTCTCTTACCAAGATGATGACGCTTTATGTGGTTTTTGAAGCCGTTGANGCCGGCGAAATCTCACTGGATAAGAAGGTACGCATTTCGCGCGCGGCAGCCTCAGAGCCACCTTCAAAACTGGGGTTTCGCGAAGGCCAGCGCGTGGCGCTGCGCCATTTGATACGCGCCGCGGCGATTAAATCTGCCAATGATGCAGCAACCGCGCTTGGCGAAGCAATTGAGGGCTCGGAAGCGGCCTTTGCGCGGCGAATGAACCGAACCGCAAAAGCTTTGGGCATGACCCGTACAACTTTNAAAAACGCCCATGGCCTGACCGAGAAAGGGCATTTATCAACAGCCCGGGATATGACCATTTTGGGGCGGCACTTATTTTACGACTATCCCGATTATTATCATTTATTTTCACGGATCACACATAAAGCAGCAAATAAAAATGTGCGGAATACAAACCGCAAATTCTTAAGAAATTACAAAGGCGCCGACGGTATTAAAACCGGCTATACGCGCGCTGCCGGTTTTAATCTTGTGGCCTCAGCGCAGCGAAATCAAGAACGGGTCATCGTAACCGTTTTTGGTGGAAAATCCACCAAAACACGCAACGCGCAAGTGGCCAAGCTGATGGATTTGGGCTTTCGCGAAGCGCCAAGTCAAGCGCGGGTTTCAAAGCCCACCAAACCGACCTATGCGCAAGCGGGCATAACCACCCGCCAGCATATGGCTCCGAAAACCAGCCTGCGCCCCAAAGCGCGGCCCATACTGGGCGAGACAAGCGAAAACCTTGCCAATCAAAACCTGCAAAAGCACGTGAAAAAAGCCTTAGAACAAGCGCAAAATCAGGGGGTTAAAAACCCAGATGTTACGCTTGCAGGCTTAGGGCCAAAACCGCGGCCAGGAGATACCCGCCAGAGCACACAGAACGCAGCCGAAATCCGCGAAATTGTCACGCGCATTTCAGCCCAGAGCGGCCAGCCGGATTGGGCGATCAATATTGGCCGGTTCGCAAGCCGGTTCGCCGCTGAAAAAATGCTGCTGCGAACCGCGCTCTCAGAAATGGCCACATTGCAGGGCACACAGCGCAAGATAATAATCCAAAGATCCGGTTATGATGCAAATTTTGTGGGCCTAACGCGCGAGGGCGCAGATCTGGCCTGCCGCAAGCTGCAGGCGCGCAGCATCAATTGCTTGATGATTGGCCCTGGCTAAACCGACCCTGTGTCCAAAGGCATTTCGGCAGACGGCCCAAACGCCGCCGCCATCAAACCGCGGGTATATTGCGTTTTGGGTGCCTCAAACACCTCAGAAACAGGCCCATGTTCCACCACGTCACCCTCTTTCATCACGATCACAGTATGCGACATAGCGCGTACAACACGCAAATCGTGACTGATGAATAAATAAGCCAGGCCGTGGGCTTTTTGCAGATTACGCAACAGATCAACAATTTGCACTTGCACCGTCATATCCAGCGCCGATGTGGGTTCATCCAACACAACCAGCTTTGGCCGCATCACCATCGCGCGGGCAATCGCAATGCGCTGCCGCTGGCCCCCTGAAAACTCATGCGGGTAGCGGTGCTGCATCTCAGGGTCCAGCCCAACCTCCTGCAAAATCTCTTCCACCAGATCCTCTTGCGATCTGCCGCTTGGCGTGCCATGCACCCCCAACCCTTCTGCAATGATCTGCGCGCAGGTCATTCGCGGCGACAGTGACCCGTAAGGATCTTGAAACACGATCTGCATATCCTTGCGCAGCGCGCGCAAATCGCGGGTTTTAAGCGCGCCAATATCGCGCCCGTCAAATGCGATTTTTCCCTCGAAAGAAATCAACCGCATGATGGCCATCGCCAAAGTTGATTTCCCCGATCCACTTTCCCCCACGATGCCAATAGTTTCACCCGCCCGCAGCGTTAAACTGACATCATTCACCGCCTTCACATGTCCAACGGTGCGCTTCAACACGCCACGCTGGATGGGAAACCAAATCTTAGCGTTCGTGGCTTGCGCAATCACAGAGGCAGATGGGTCAAACGGTTGCGGCGCCCCGACCGAATGCGCATTTAACAGTTTTTGCGTATAAGGGTGCTGGGGGGCCTTGAATATATCTTTGGTGGGCCCGGTTTCTACGATTTTCCCATCCTGCATCACGCACACGCGATCCGCAATCTGACGCACAATTCCAAGATCATGGGTAATAAACAGCATCCCCATCCCATCCTGTTGCTTCAACAGCATCAATAAATCGAGAATCTGTGCTTGAATAGTAACGTCCAGCGCGGTGGTCGGTTCATCCGCGATTAAAAGCTCAGGTCCATTCGCCAAGGCCATCGCAATCATCACGCGCTGGCGTTGCCCGCCCGACAATTGATGCGGATAGGCGCCCAAGCGGGACGCGGGATCGGGCAGGCCAACGCGCTCAAGCAACGCGATAATCCGCGCCTCTATCTCTGCGCCTGTCAGGCTTTGACGCGGATCCTGATGCAGCTCAATTGACTCGCGCAATTGCTTTTCAATCGTGTGCAATGGATTCAAGGAGGTCATCGGCTCTTGAAAAATAAAGCTGATTTCATTGCCGCGCACTTGCTGCAGCAAATCCCGGCTTGCCCCAACCATTTGCTGGCCATTATAACGGATAGAACCCGTGACTTTTGCATTCGCCCCCAGCAACGCCACGCTGCTCATCGCGGTCACAGATTTGCCAGATCCGCTTTCGCCAACCAAAGCCACCACTTCACCGCGGGCCACCTCAAAACTGACCCCGCGTACCGCGTCAACCTGCCGCCCATCCTGCGAAAACGCCACGTTGAGATCTTGGATTTGCAGCACGGCGCTCATTGAAACGTCTTTCTGGGGTCAAACGCATCGCGCACCCCTTCGAAAATAAACACCAGAAGGGCGAGCATAATGGCAAAAGTGAAAAAGGCGGTGAACCCAAGCCAAGGCGCTTGCAGGTTTTGCTTGGCTTGCAACGTCAATTCGCCCAAAGACGGGCTGGAAGAAGGCAGGCCAAAGCCTAAAAAATCTAAACTGGCCAAGGCACCGATGGTCCCGGTAACGATAAAAGGCAGAAGCGTTAGGGTGGCCACCATCGCATTTGGCANCATATGGCGAAACATGATCGTCCAATTGCTGACACCCAGCGCCCGCGCCGCGCGCACATATTCCAAATTGCGCGCCCGCAAAAATTCAGCGCGCACCACACCCACCAACCCCATCCAACCAAACAAGACGGTCAACACCACAAGCAAGGTGAAGCTTCGCCCCAATATCGCAAACATGATGATGATGATGAATAACGAGGGCACACCGCTCCAAATTTCGATAAAACGCTGAAACAAAAGATCGGTCAAACCACCAAAAAATCCCTGCACAGCGCCCGCAAAAATACCAAGCAGGCTGGACAGGGTGGTAACGATAATCGTGAACACGATCGACAAGCGAAACCCATAGATCACCCGCGCCAGCACATCGCGTTTGGTGTCATCCGTTCCCAGCCAATTTTGCGCATTCGGAGGCAAAGGCGCCGCGCCCGGGCGCTCGACAGACGTATCATAAGAATAAGGGATCAGCGGCCATAAGGCCCAACCCTTTTCAAAACCTGGGGTTTCGGGATCAAACACGCCGCTTGAAATTTGTGCGATCACCTCTTCTGGCGTGTCAAAGCAAATCTCCAGCCCACCGCTGCGGATTAAGCATTGCACCACGGGATCGCTATAGACCGCTTCGGTTTTGAAATCACCGCCAAAGGCGGTTTCGGGATAAAAATTTGTAATCGGGGTGAAATATTCTCCGCGATATTGCACCAAAATAGGCTTATCATTGGCGATCACTTCTGCAAATAGCGACAGCCCAAAGATCACGCTAAAGATCCAAAGCGACCAATAGGCACGCCGGTTGCTTTTGAAGTTGCGCCAGCGACGTTGGTTGAGCGGCGATAAACGGCTCATCCTTCGCGTCTTTCGAAATCAATCCGCGGATCTACAAACACATACATCAGATCCGATAAAATCCCCACGACCAACCCCATCAATCCAAACACAAATAATGTTCCAAAAATGACCGGGTAGTCCCGCGCAACCGCCGCTTCAAACCCCATGCGCCCAAGCCCGTCGAGCGAGAATATGGTTTCAATAATTAAAGATCCGCCGAAAAACACCCCAATGAATACCGCCGGAAAGCCCGCGATCACAATCAGCATCGCGTTGCGAAACACATGCCCCCACAGCACGCGGCGATCGCTTAACCCTTTGGCCCTTGCTGTAATCACATATTGCTTTTGGATTTCATCCATAAAGCTGTTTTTGGTGAGCAAGGTCAGCGTGGCAAAGGCTGAAATGGTGGATGCAATAATCGGCAAAGTGATGTGCCAGAAATAATCTACGATTTTTTCGCCCAGCGAAAGCTGATCAAAATAATCTGATGTGAGCCCACGCAGCGGAAATATTTGCAAAAAAGAGCCCCCAGCAAAGAGCACAAGCAGCAAGATTGCGAATAAAAACCCCGGAATTGCATAGGCGACAATAATCACCCAACTGGTCCAAGTATCAAAGCGCGAGCCATCCAGAACCGCCTTCCTGATCCCCAAAGGAATCGAGATCAGATAGGCCAGTAGCGTTGACCACAGCCCCAGCGAAATCGAAACAGGCATTTTTTCCAAGACCAAATCCACCACGCTGATCGATCGAAAATAACTTTCGCCAAAATCAAACCGCAGGTAATTCCACAACATGGTTAAAAACCGCTCTAGGGGCGGCTTATCAAAGCCGAATTCCTTTTCAAGCTCGGCGATAAATTCTGGGGGCAGCCCACGCGCGCCAACATAATCGCTGGTTTCACTGGCTTCTGCCACTTCGCTGCTGGTGCCTGAAAAGCTTTCAAACACATCCCCTTGGCCTTCCATATTGGCCAAAACCTGTTCAATTGGCCCACCGGGCACAAATTGCGTCAGCGCAAAATTGATCACCAAGATGCCCAACAAAGTCGGAAGCACCAATAACAGTCGCCGCGCGATATAAGCGCCCATGGGTTACGTTACCTCAATACACCGGCCGATTTTAACGCGGCGGCTTTCTGTTCATTATACCACCAATAATCCAAGTACCCCAGCGAATATGGCGCGATGATGTCAGGATGCTCATACATATCCCAATAAGCAACGCGATGCGTGGCGTTATACCATTGAGGAATCCAGAACCGGTAGGCCCGAAGTGCGCGGTCAAGCGCTTTGACCGCTGTGCGTAATTCAGCTTTGCTGCTGGCGGCGGTGACATGATCGATCAACGCATCAATGCCAGTCGATGAAATCCCAGCCGAGTTAAACACGGAGACATCCGCTGTTTCAGAACCAAAATACTGCTTTAAGCCTGCGCCGGGCTCTAAATTCATCGAGAATTGATCCGTGATGATATCAAAGTCAAAATTGCGCGTACGATCGGTATATTGCGCAGGGTCGATGCGGTTATAAATTGCGTCTACGCCGGCGGCGCGCAGGTTTTCAACAAAAGGCAAAACCACGCGATCAAAGGCTGGGCTNCGTTCGATAAATTCGATCTGCAACGTCTCGCCTGCCGCGTTGCGCCGCATGCCATCTTCGCCAACGATCCAACCTGCAGCCTCCAGCAAGGCTGAGGCTTTGCGCAGGTTTTTACGATCTGTTGCCCGCGGCCCAGACTTGGGTGCCATCACCGCGTCATCGGTTAAGATACCTTCCGGAAGTTGGTCGACAAGCGGCGTTAGCAAGGCCAACTCATCTACACCGGGAGGCCCCGAGGCGGCCATGTCAGAATTTTCCCAAAAGGAATTAATCCGCGCATATTGTCCGTAAAACAGCGATTCATTTGACCATTCGAAATTGAACAAAAGGCTCAGCGCAGCGCGCACTTGTGGATCAGAAAATTTGTCTTTGCGCAAATTCATCGCAAAACTTTGACCCGTGGCCATGCCCCCGTCGGGCAGAGTTTTTTTGACCATATGACCGTCATCCAGAGCCGAAAAATCATAACCGGTTGCCCATGTTTTCGAGGAATTTTCGATGCGCACCGTGTAAGCGCCCGCTTTGAAGGCTTCGAAAGCTGCATTGCCATCTGCAAAATACTCAACCCGTATCTGGTCAAAATTGCTGCGGCCGCGATTGATTGGAAGATCTTTGCCCCAATAATTGGGGTTGCGCGTATAAATCACGTTGCGGTTAATCTCATAGCGATCGAGCAGATACGGCCCAGAGCCGATCGCGGGCTCCATGCGGCTTTCATCCAACCTTGCGCCCGTACGCTTAAACCAGGCCTGCGACATGACCGGCAATCCACCCACGGTGGGGATCCGATCGCGCAGGGGCGAGTCGGGCAAGAATGTATATTGCACCGTCTTGCTATCGAGCACTTCGACGGTTTGAACAAATTCGCCAAGCACGGCGCGAAAACTCACCAGCCCCTGCTCAAGAAACAAATCATAGGTGAATTTCACATCCTGCGCGGTTACCGCGCTGCCATCGGAAAACCGCGCTTCGGGGCGAATGTGGAAGCGCACCCAACTGACATCTTCAGGATATTCAAGGCTTTCAGCCAGCAACCCATAGCTCGCGCCAACCTCGTCTGCGGTGCCCTCGAGCAGGCTTTCAAACGGCGCCGAGGCCAAGGCAGCGGCGCGCCCTTTGCGCGAATAAGGGTTCATTGAGTCGAACGTACCAAATCCCCAAATCGAAATTTCACCGCCTTTGGGCGCGTTTGGGTTGACATAGGCGAGATGCGCGAAATCTGCTGGATAGTTCAATTCGCCAAAAAAGGAATAGCCATGGGTTTTTGTGCTATGGCTCTCTGCCCAGAGGCTGCTGGCCAAAAGCAGAGTTGCCCATCCGAAGCATAAGCCAATCCAAACTCGGCTGTTTTGAACGCTCCACGATGTCGTTTTCACCACTGTTTTGCTTGAATGTCGTACCACAGGCCGCACCTCCCTTTTACGCTAATGATAAACATAGGCTACGACACAAAATATCCAAGCCACAAAACAACACAAAGTTTTGATGCATGGGCTTTATTGGGAAGCGTTCTGATAAAACGGTATCTCTGCGCAATATGGGCCGCGAAGAGCCTAAGCCCTCTTGCTGATCACAAGCTCAGCGAAGCGTGCGCAGCGGCCGTTCGCAACGCTTCAGAGACTCTAAAGGAATTTTCTACGAATAGCTTACTGAGCGGCCTCAGCCAAATATGCGATCACATTCGCCCGGTCTTGAATTTTCTTAAGACCCGCAAAACCCATTTTGGTGCCAGGCGCATATGATTTTGGGTTTTCCAAAAACCCGTTCAGATTTTCGATTGTCCACACATCTGCCACTTCGATCAAGGCGCCCGAATAGCCATATCCATCTGCCGCAGCAACGTCGCGATCCACCACTTGATACAAATGCGGGCCGGTGCCATTGGCGCCATCTTCCAACTTGTGGCAGGCTTTACATTTGCCAAAGACCTTCGCGCCTTTGCCCGTATCGGCCATCGCCACCAATTCGGAAAAATCGACTTCTTCTTCCTCTTCGGCTTCCTCTTCAGCGGTTTCTACTTCAATATAATAGCCAGCCGCGTGTTCTTCGCCATGCCCGCCCCCCATATGATAGACTTCCTCGGCAACCCAATTGCCAAGCAAAAACACCAACAATGCGCCGCAAAGGCTGCCCACAACTTTGGTAAGTGTCATCGTGTCTAGCATTGCGTGAACTCCATCTGAATATGCCTGAGCGCTTTCTAATCGCTTCCACTCGCGGTATGCAAGGTGTAGAAACCGCGACGAAACGACCAAGTTGAAGAAAAGCAGAGAAAAATGACCGGAAAAATCGCATTTCAAGGCGAGTTGGGAGCGTATTCCCATGAAGCCTGCCAAGAGGCGCGCCCCGATATGACGCCGTTACCCTGCCGAAGCTTTGAAGATGTGATCGAAGCGGTGCGCAGCCATCAGGCGGATTTGGCTATGCTGCCAGTGGAAAACTCAACCTATGGACGGGTGGCCGATATCCACCGCCTCTTGCCCGATTCGGGGCTGCATATCATTGGCGAAACGCTCACCCGGGTACGGATCAGTTTGATGGCCTTGCCCGGTGTGCCCTTATCCGCGATCACGCAGGCTTTCGCGCATCCGGTCTTGCTGCCACAAGCACGGCGTTTTTTAAGCGATCACGCGATTGCGCCGGTCAGCGCGGTTGACAGCGCGGGCGCCGCGGCTGATCTGACGCAGAGTCAAAACCACGAACGCGGCGTTTTGGCCAGCGCTTTGGCTGCCGAGATCTACGGGTTGAATATTTTAGCAAAAAATATCGAAGATCATGGCCATAATACGACCCGGTTTTTGCATATGGCTCGCGCCCCGGATTTCACACGCCGCGGCTCTGGCACGATGATGACCACGTTTGTATTTCAAGTGCGCAATATTCCGGCCGCGCTGTATAAAGCCATGGGTGGGTTTGCCACAAATGGCGTTAATATGACCAAATTGGAAAGCTATATGGTGGGGGGCAGTTTTCAAGCCACCCAATTTTACGCCGATATCCAAGGTCATCCCGAGGATGAGAATGTGCAATTGGCCTTAGAAGAATTGGCATATTTTACTTCAGAGCTCAAAATTTTGGGGGCTTATCCCGCAGATACCGCGCGCTGAGCCTTCAACCCTATATTTTTTACAGACGCGCCATGGGCCTGCTGCTTTAGGGCAGCGCTAAGGCCAGCTCGATATAATGCTCAATTCCGGCTTGAAAACGCTTTTGTGTTTTATGGGCCGCCAGTTGGATCGCTTGTAAGCGCATGAACATGCGCAGGCTTAACGGGTGCAGCGTGCAGGAAATGCGCAAAAAGCATTGCGCTTCATCGCCAGCCTCAAGCGCAATATCGCACCGAATGAATAGCGCGGCCTCCTGCAGCTCAAAGCTCCAGTCTTGCGGCGTATCAAAGCGCGGCACGCTTAGTTCAGGATATCGCATTTTACCACGAAACCAAAACTCTAAAGCCCAGTTACAGCTTAAAGGCTTTTGCAAATCGCCCCGCCGATCCTGCAAAATGCCCTGCGCTTCAGCAAGCGCTTCAAAGCGTTGGAAATCTGTCAGCCTTTGGCTGACGAACTCCAACGAATGATTCAATCTATGTCGCGCCGTTAAATGCATCGGCCTATGATGATTAAAATGAAGTTAGTCTAAACGATCTGCAAGCCAATGCTGTAAAAGAAAATGCGCGATAGATCCAGCCCGGGCGGGCAGAATATCGGTGCGGATCCCCGCTACGATATCATTCAGCTCGGCCTTGCTGATCCAAAGCGCATCCTGCAATTCGTCGGGATCTATGGTGATATCTGTGTTGAGCGCCTCGCCATGGCAGCCAAACATGAGCGAATTTGGGAAGGCCCAAGGCTGTGATGCCAAATAGCTTACCGACCCCACTCGGATGCCCGATTCTTCCAAAACTTCGCGCCGCACCGCCGCTTCGATGGTTTCTCCAGGTTCCACAAACCCCGCCAAAAGCGAATACATCCCCTCGGGCCAATGCGGAGAGCGCCCCAAAAGGACGTTTTGTCCAGAAGTGATCAGCATGATCACAACAGGATCCGTGCGCGGGAAATGGCTCGCCGAACAGCGCGGGCACACCCGCTGCCAGCCCGATTGTGCGCTATCGCTGGCCGCCCCGCAACGGGCACAAAACCTATGCGATGCGTGCCAATGGAACATCGCCTTTGCGGTTGCGGATAATTCTGCATCGCGCGGCGACAAGGCTGTCATATACGAGCGCAATTCGCAAAATCGCAGCCCTTNTGCCAACTCTGGATGATATTGCTCTGACGGATCGTTAAAAGCACCCTCTGGCGGAAGGTCCTGATCGTTTGGCGACCAACTGGAAATATCAAAGGCAAAGATACGCTGCCCCGCCTCTTGGCCCAAAAAAACCCAAGGCGCCCCCACCGTTAAAGGCTGCGGCAGGCGCAATCGCACTAGGGGCGTTTCTGCGGCCTTATCAACCAGAATTTTACCCCGCCATAAAAGAATGACCTGATCGCCAGCTTGCGGTTGGCCCTGTGCGCTGCCCCGCAACTCTGCTGCACGATCAAGGGCCGACCCTCCAAATGTCACGGTTTCTGCCAGTTTCATTCTTTGCCCTCTCTTTGCCTTAAGCGCCCTGATGACATGATGATCAAGGCAGAGCAATCACCCGCGCGGGGAGGTTGCAGTTTTTTTTAAAACCCCCTAAGAGAGCAGGTGAGAGGTTGGCGCGGGCAGGCACCTCGCCAACCCGGTCAGATCCGGAAGGAAGCAGCCGTAACGAGCCCCGCTTGGGTCGTTGTCCAGCCTCTCACTTTTTTCTCACTCTTCAAAGGCGGCGCGCGCCCAACGCTCTTGCTCGGGCGTTTCGATGGCACAGGGCCGAATAGCGCGCAGATGAGACAACGCCACATCAGCGGATAGACCCGTCCGGCGCATAAGCCGCAAAGCGACCATCCCCGAGCGACCGCAGCCACCGAAGCAATGCACCAAAACCCGCCCCCCTTGGCCAAGCATACGACCTGCCTTTGCCTCAACCGATTGCCATCGCTTGGCATTTTCCGGCTTTGGCGTTTGATAATCTAAAATTGGAAAATGGCAGCACTGGATGCCTTGGGCCTTTAAATCTGCCGGAAAATCTGCAGCGCCCACGGGTTTCATTTCAGAGCGCTCCGTCAGGCTCAGCACCAAATCTGGGCGCCAAGCCAGAATCGCCGCAAAATCATTCAGATAGGGCGAAAACCGCCCCGGAAGCGGGCATAGGGCCAGCGCAGCATCGCCAATCGCAACGTCAAAAATTGAAAACACGCGCAGGCCTCCCTTTTTCGATCAGCCGTCTCTGCAGCCCCTAGACCTTCGCCTCACAACAGCTTAGCGTATAGGATAAGAGTATAACCGAGACCCAGCATGAGCGAAACCCCGACCCAAGGCTATCAAGTTCTGGCCCGCAAATACCGGCCAGAAACCTTTACCGATCTTGTTGGCCAAGAGGCGATGGTGCGCACGTTGCGCAACGCCTTTGAGGCAGATCGGATCGCGCAAGCTTTCGTGATGACAGGAATTCGTGGTACGGGCAAAACAACCACCGCGCGGATCATTGCCAAGGGTATGAATTGCATTGGCGCCGATGGCAGCGGCGGGCCCACCACCGAGCCCTGCGGAACATGCGAGCATTGTGTGGCGATTATGGAAGGCCGCCATGTGGATGTGCTGGAAATGGATGCGGCCAGCCGGACCGGCGTTGATGATATACGAGAAATCATCGAAAGCGTGCAGTATCGCGCCGCCAGCGCGCGCTATAAAATCTATATCATCGATGAAGTTCATATGCTGTCGACCAATGCGTTCAATGCGCTGCTGAAGACGCTGGAAGAACCCCCCGAGCATGTGAAATTTATCTTTGCCACAACCGAAATTCGCAAAGTGCCGGTCACGGTATTGTCGCGCTGCCAGCGGTTTGACCTGCGTCGGATCGAGCCAGATGTGATGATCGCGCTTTTGAAAAAAATTGCCGCGGCGGAGCAGGCAGAAATTGCTGCCGATGCCCTAGCCCTCATCACGCGCGCCGCCGAAGGCTCAGCCCGGGATGCCACATCGCTTTTGGATCAGGCGATCAGCCATGGCGCTGGAGAAACCTCGGCCGAGCAAGTGCGCGCAATGTTGGGACTGGCAGATCGCGGCCGGGTGATGGATCTGTTCGAAATGATTATGCGCGGCGATGCCGCCTCTGCGCTGAGCGAACTGGGCGGGCAATATGCCGATGGCGCAAATCCTTTGGCCGTGATGCGCGATTTGGCCGAAGTTACCCATTGGGTTTCGGTTGTTAAAATTACCCCAGATGCGGGAGAGGATCCAACCGTTTCTCCTGACGAGCAGATGCGCGGATTGAGCTTGGCCAAGGCCTTGCCAATGCGCGCCCTGACCCGCATGTGGCAAATGTTGCTGACCAGTATCGAAGAAGTGTCACAAGCACCAAACGCGATGATGGCGGCCGAAATGGCGGTGATCCGGCTTACCCATGTGGCAGATCTTCCCAGCCCCGAAGAGTTGGTGCGAAAATTAAAAGACATACCACCCCCTCCCGCAGGGGCGGGTTTAGCCAGCAGTTCGGGCGGCAGTTCGGGCTCTGGTGCTGGGCTAAGCGCAGCAACCGCTTTAACCGACAAACCGGGCGCGATTGCCACTGCATCCCCGACGCCATCCGCGCAAAGCCCCAGCGGCAATCAAAATGTCTCGACCCCAAGCGCGGTACTGGGCGGCGCTGAACAGGCTTTGGCCCTTAACACGCAACAGATGCTGGCCGCCTACCCCAGTTTCGATCATATTATAGATCTGATACGCGCGCAGCGCGATGTTCGGCTTTTGGTCGAAGTGGAAAGTTGCGTACAGCTGGCGCGGTATCAGCCGGGGCGGATTGAATTCGTTCCCACCGCTGATGCGCCCGCCGATCTTGCCCAACGCCTAGGCAGCCGGCTGCAATTATGGACGGGCCAGCGCTGGGCGGTGAGCTTGGTAAATGATGGCGGTGCCCAGACCATAGCGCGAATGCGCAGCAGTGCAGAAGAGGCGCTGAAGGCAAAAGCCTTAACCCATCCGCTTGTAATAGCGGTGTTTGACAGCTTTCCAAAGGCGCAGATCATAGAAATCCGCACCCCTGAAGATTTGGCTGCGGAGGCCGAGACCGACGCGCTGCAGCCCGTCGAAGACGAATGGGATCCGTTCGAAGAATAAGGTGGACCGCTTTCTGTCACAGGGTTTTAGGTCCGTTCTGATAGGCTGAAAAAGCGTTNGAGGCGTCATCCAAGACGCTGCTCTAATACATGGCGCATTATCTTGCCGGTGGTGCTGCGGGGAAACTCGAATTCGGCGATAAAATGAAAGGCTTTGGGCAGCTTGTAGCGCGCAAGCGCTGTGCACAGATGCGCCAAAATATCTGCCTCGCTCAAACTGGCATCTTTGCGGGCAATAAAGGCAATGGGAACTTCTCCCCAATGGTGGTGTTTCTGACGCACAACCGCNGCCTCTAAAACCCGCGGATCTGCCAAAATNAGCCGTTCGATTTCGGCCGGGTAAATATTTTCTCCGCCTGATTTGATCAGATATTTACGACGATCTACAAAGCGTAAGCCTCCATCTGAGCCGCGCTTGAACATATCCCCCATATGAAACCAACCATTTCGGAAATCCTCAGCATTGGCTTTGGGGTTGTTCCAATAGCCACTGAACAATGCCGGGCTGCGAATCGCCAATTCNCCGGTCTCTCCTTCGGGTACCTCCTGATCTTGCGCATCAACCAATTTGATTTGGCAGAGCGCGCTTTGTTGTTTGTCCAAGCTGGTCGCAATGTCACCAATCCCAATATGGCCTGCGGATGCAGGGGCAAAGCCGGTTTCGGTGGCACCAAATGTGTTCAGATAAGGCGCCTGAAAAAGCGTTGTGACTTCGGCAATTTGATCCAGCGGCACCAAATCCGCCATAACGCCAACCCATTTTACAGATTTTACACGGGCCTCTTTGGCTCGCATCGCCGCAAGAAGCGGCGCAATCATTCCGGGCATCAAAGTCAACCGCCCCAAGCTTTCGGTGGCGATCAAATCTGCAAGCTGATCCGGTTGAAACCCGTCCACCACGATAACGGTTCCTCCAAGTATCAAGGTTTTAAACACCGTATCCGTTGAGACCATGTGGAACAAAGGCGCCCAAGCAATAAACGCATCCTCAGGATCGGCTGGCATATCCAGCATTTGCGTCGCGGCCCGCGCGATTTCCGCCCGATGGCTGATCAAGGCGCCTTTCGGCAGGCCGGTGGTGCCGCTTGTGTAAAGAATGACGATGCCGTCTTCTGGCGTGGCACGTTCCGGCACAGCGCTGCTGGAATAGCCCNTCAGAGCTTCAACCCAGACATCATCGATCATTTGAACCGGCGCGATATCGGCCAANCTTTCTGCCTGCGCCTGATTGCGCGGCGAGGCCAGCAGAATTCGTGGTTCAACCAAGCTCAGGCAATGGCGCAGCTCGTCATGCGTCAAACGCCAATTCTGACAGGCCACGATGGCGCCAATTTTAGCAGCCGCCAGAAACACTTCAATATATTCAATCCGGTTTTCTGACAAAATCGCAATACGGTCTCCACGTGCAACACCGCGCGCTGTAAAATAATGCGCCATGCGATTGCTGCGTTGATCAAGCTGGCGATAGCTATAGCCCGTGATGGCATCCTTCACGGCCAGATGATCCGGGCGCAAGCGGGTTTGCACCTCAATCAAGGCGCTCAACGTCAAACCCGCCGCCTGAACGGCCAGAGTGGGATCAATTCCCGTCAATATTGGCTCTTGGCCCTGCATATCCCTCTTCTTTCTGCGCGGCAGCGCTCATCCATGGGCTAAAGTTAAATCCTGCAAGCATGGTTTGTAAATCACCTGCAGCGCAGATTGGCGATCAGCGCGGATAGCCGCCCCGTCAAAACGCTTGTTTTTGGGCGTAACACTGCGTAGGAAAGAGCATCGAAGACAAAGGGGATAGAACATGTTCAAAGGCTTAGGCGGCATGGGCGATATGGCCAAAATGATGAAGGCTGCAACCGAAATGCAGGGCAAAATGGCCCAAATGCAAGAGGATATGCACAACATTATCGTCACCGGTGAAGCCGGCGCGGGCTTGGTAAAAGCCAGCTGCACGGCAAAGGGCGATTTGACCGGTTTGGATATCGATAAATCTATATTTTCGGGTGATGATAAAGAAGTTGTTGAAGACCTGATTCTGGCGGCGATCAAAGATGCCCAGCAAAAAGCGGCTGAGCGCGCCAAAGATGAAATGGGCAAAATGACCGAAGGCCTTGGCTTACCCCCTGGGATGAACCTGCCGTTTTAAAAGGGCGCCATAGATTTTCANACCATATCAAAAAACGGGTAAGCGCTTGCGATGAGCAAAACCAAAGATATTGATGCTTTGATAGAGCTCATGGCGAAACTGCCCGGCCTGGGCCCGCGCTCTGCCCGCCGCGCGGTTTTGCATTTGATCCGCAAGCGCGCCTTATTGCTAACCCCGCTTGCCGATTTGATGCAAACGGTTGCGGTAACCGCGCAGGAATGTCTGAACTGCGGCAATATTGGGACCGAAGATATTTGCGATATTTGTCGCAACGAGCGGCGCGCCACGGGGGAACTTTGCGTGGTGGAGGATGTCGCCGATCTCTGGGCGATGGAGCGGGCGCAGGTTTTCAAAGGCCGCTACCACGTTTTGGGCGGATGCCTCTCGGCGCTGGATGCGATCGGGCCCGATGAATTGCGGATCCCTAAACTTATTGATCGCGTTAGCAGTGAAAATATCACCGAAGTGATNTTGGCGCTGAACGCCACCATCGAGGGGCAAACCACCGCGCATTATCTGGCAGATCAATTGGAAAGCCGCACCAAAGTCACCACGTTGGCGCAAGGCGTGCCCATAGGCGGTGAGTTGGATTATTTAGATGACGGCACCATCACCGCCGCTTTAAAGGCGCGCAAAGCGGTCTGATTCAACAGCCTTGCAGCGGCATCCGGCGGCTTGGGCCGAATGCGCGCAGCAAAAAAAGATCAATCGTCCAGTTCTGGCTGATCGCCCTCGGGCAAATTGAAAAAGCTATCCGCATCCAAAAAGTCATCTTCTGAAGTGNCAGCAGGCTCATCTTCGCGCAGCGAAAAGGATTCTAACCCTTCAATCGCAGCCGGGATTTTTGGTTCTGCCGGCATTGACAAAGATTGCTCAGTGCTCACCAACTTNCGACGCTCATCATCGTCCATAACGGGACCATCGGCGGCCTTTTTCGCAGCTGCTTTTTGAACAATCGCATCAAGTTCAGATTGTTTGCACAGGCCCANCGCAACCGGATCAATCGGCTGGATGTTTGAGATATTCCAATGCGTGCGTTCACGGATGGCTTGGATCGTGGGTTTGGTTGTGCCCACCAGCTTACCAATTTGCCCATCGGATAATTCGGGGTGGAATTTCACCAACCACAGGATTGACGCTGGTCTGTCTTGGCGTTTGGAGAGCGGCGTGTAGCGTGGGCCGCGGCGTTTTTCTTCCCCCTGCGCGGCGGCGTTGAATTTCAGCTTCAACTTATGCAAAGGATCAGCCTCGGCCGCCGTAATCTCAGATTGCTCAAGCTGATTATTCGCAACCGGATCAAATCCTTTCACCCCAGTGGCCACATCACCATCTGCAATGCCTTGCACTTCGAGTTCGTGCATTTGAACAAAATCTGCGATCTGNTTGAACGTCAGCGTGGTATTATCGACCAGCCAAACCGCGGTCGCACGGGCCATAATTGGTTTTGACATAGGGTTACTCCTTGCTACATCTGGCGTCACGTAAACCTCTCCCGGTGCCTGAAAGTCAGGCTGCCTTGCATAAGGCGGGCTTCCGGTGTCGGGGAACTTACTGATGCTATATATAAGGCATATCGAAAAGAAAAGAGGCCATGCAGAAGTTTATACAGATCATATGTGTCGGGCTTTGGGTCTTTACGGGCCATAGCGCAAAAGCGCAGATGTTTGATTATTACGTGTTATCGCTCAGCTGGTCGCCCAGTTGGTGCCAGTTAACCGGGCTCAAGCGCGGTGCTGAACAATGCGATGCCACGCGTGACCTCGCGTGGATTTTGCACGGGCTCTGGCCACAATACGAGAATGGCTGGCCAAAATTTTGTAAAACGACGCAGCCCGCGCCAACGCCCAAACAGCTCAAAACCATGCGCCATATTATGGGCAGCGAAGGCTTGGCGCTGCACGCTTGGCGCAAGCATGGCACCTGCGCGAACCTTGCTGCGGATGATTATTTTCAGGCCTCGCGCGCCGCGTTTGAGGCAATTCGAAAACCAGACCAGCTGACCCTGCCGCTTTCCGAGCAGCGTTTTGCACCGACCAGTCTGATAGACAGCGTTCTGCGCGATAATCCCCAATTGCAACCCAATAACCTGGTGGTGACCTGTCGAAAAGGGTTATTGCATGAGCTGCGGATCTGTTTGGATAAACAACTCTCCCCGCGTCGCTGTGGACGGGATGTTTTACGCGGCTGCTCTGATCCTTATATCAGCGCGCCAACGCCGCCCTAGGCANACGCGGCGCGGCGCAGCAAGACCAAGCCCATCACAAGCAAAACCAGCAAAGTGACCCGCCGAAACAGCTTTTGATCGATGCGCGTTTGAATCTGCACCCCAAGCCACATCCCAAGCGCCGCGGGCAGGACAAGAAGCGCCGAAAACTGCGCCGTTGCGAGGGTCAATATACCCGATCCTATATGCGCCACNACCAAGGCCACAGCGCCCAATCCGTAAATCACGCCTTGCACCCGTATTTGTTCGATTTTATTTGTATTCAAAGCGGTCAAATACGCCACAATTGGCGGCCCCCAAATGCCCGAAACGCCACCCAAAAGCCCCGCGATACTGCCAAAGATGATGCTGGCCTTAGGCCCCGCGCGCATCACGGGCAAACCAAGGCCACATAGTTGCAAAAGCGAAAAACATACGATCAGCCCACCCAAACTGCCCAAAAACAATATATCTGGAAGCACCGAGGCCAGCTGAGCACTGATCAAAACGCACACCAACCCAGTGATCAAAAAAAGCCGAAAGCGTTTAACGGATTGCCAGGCTGCGGCGCGGCCCTGTGCAAAGGCCTGCCAGATATTGGTGATTACGGTTGGCAGGATAAGCCCTGCCAAAGCCAATTCTGGTGGCACAATTAAGCTGAGCCCCGCGATGAACACCATCGGCATGGCAAATCCAACCACACCCTTGATGAACCCCGCGCAGCACCCCACACCAATCGCAACGATCCAATGCCACTGAGACATATTGCTTAAAATCAAATCCATCATGGGGCTTTATCACAGGCAATTCAGCGCAGTTAGAGTAAATGATTACGTTTACCGCGAAATTTTTGAACAAATTTAAACATTAATTTGAATTTATATTGCGCTGCAGTTGCAAAAGGCTTATCAGGGGCGCAAGCAAAAGGAGCCGTGTTATGCCAGATGGATCGAAGCGTAATTTTTCAGATGAAAATGTAGTATTGAAAGATTTGCTCACACTGACAAAAACCGCAACGCAACGCCTCGAGCAGTTGCTGCAACGGGCCAAGGTGCATTGCCAAGGCGTGATGTGTGACGAGGGACGCGTTGATCCGATTCGGCTTGAAACCCATCAGGTCCAAGCGCATGGGTTGGCTTGGCTGGCCACCTATACCGAATCGCTGCGCCAAATGCACAATTGGGCTGCCGCGCTGGCGGCTGAAAACCAATTTTCAACGTCAAACCAGTTAATTTTACAAATTGGGTTTGCCGAATATCTGCAGCAAATCATCGGCGGTATTCCGATGAGTCAAAGCGAAATCTTGCGACCGCAAGATATCGGGTTAACCCCGGAAGACATAGGGGACTTTCAGCAAGGCGCTGTTGTGCAGTTGATGGAAAGCGGCAATAGCCAGGCCGCGAAAACCCTTTTGGTGACGCTGATGCAAGAGGATCAAGGCAATTTGATTTTCGGCACCAGCGGGCTTGATGAAGAGCTGGAAATGATCCGCGAACAATTTCGCCGATATGCTTTGGAACGCATCGAGCCGCACGCGCATGAGTGGCATTTGCAAGATGAGCTGATTCCGATGGATGTTATTGGCGATTTGGCAGAATTGGGTGTGTTTGGTCTGACAATCCCAGAAAATCTTGGCGGGTTTGGCCTGTCCAAAGCGTCAATGGCGGTTGTTTCAGAAGAGCTATCGCGCGGCTATATTGGGGTTGGATCTTTGGCCACCCGCTCTGAAATCGCAGCTGAGCTGATTCTATGCGGCGGTACAGATGATCAAAAAGCAAAATGGTTGCCCAAGATCGCCAGCGGCGAAACGCTTCCCACTGCGGTTTTCACAGAGCCAAATACCGGGTCTGATTTGGGCGCCCTGCGTACGCGGGCGGTAAAATCTAAAGATGGCTATCGCATCACTGGCAATAAAACCTGGATCACCCATGCCTCACGCACGCATGTGATGACCCTTTTGGCGCGCACGGATCCGCAAAGCAGCGACCATCGCGGCCTGTCGATGTTTCTGGCCGAAAAAACCCCCGGCGACGATGCAAACCCATTTCCCACCCCTAATATGACCGGCGGCGAGATTGAAGTGTTGGGCTATCGGGGGATGAAAGAATACGAACTTGCTTTTGACGGGTTTGAGGTGGCATCGGAGAACCTGCTGGGCGGCGCCGAGGGTAAGGGTTTTAAGCAATTGATGCAAACCTTCGAGAGCGCGCGCATTCAAACAGCGGCCCGCGCCGTGGGTGTGGCGCAATCGGCTTTGGATATATCGCTGCAATACGCGCAGGATCGCAAACAATTTGGCAAACCCATCATCGCCTTCCCGCGGGTGGCCAATAAATTGGCCATGATGGCAGTTGAAATTATGATCGCGCGCCAGCTGACCTATTTTAGCGCCTTTGAAAAAGACAATGACCGCCGCTGCGATGTTGAAGCGGGTATGGCCAAACTGATTGGTGCCCGCGTGGCCTGGTCAGCGGCGGATAATGGGTTGCAGATCCATGGGGGTAACGGCTTCGCGCTGGAATATAAAATCAGCCGCATTCTTTGCGATGCTCGGATTCTGAATATCTTTGAAGGCGCTGCAGAAATTCAGGCCCAAGTGATCGCACGGCGCGTATTGGAAGCCGCCTAAAGCGCGGGCGCAACCAACCGCCATGTCTAGGCGGGCGGCGGTATATCAATGCCGCCACGCCAAGGCTTAATATCCAGAACCGGTGTGCCGTCAAATCCGTCAGTGGCATCAATTTCAAACGTGCCAGAATCAGGATCAATGGCTAGGATTTGAACCGCCTCCATTGCGATTGGATTGGGGCGCACCGGGCTGCGCAGCGCAAAGGCACCGCGCAATCCATCAGCATGCGCGGGTGCTTGAAGAATAATATCACGGCGCGCGCGATCAAACCAAAGCAGCAGCCAAATCAGATCACCCACCGCCAGCCCGGTAAGACCCGGGCGGAATTCTGGCTGTATTTCCACCACCGCGCGCCCCGCATCACGTCGGCGGGCTTGGGTTAAGTTTTTTGGACAATTTTCCCGCTGCCAGGGCGACCGAATTACCCCAATAAAGGCCAAAGTTGCATCCGCGCGCTCGGCCGGATCGGGCATCAGCACCACCTCTTGTGGACGCAAGGTTGGATTTGGCGGCATGCGGACCTCTTGAATGAATGCGTTCTCATATCAATGTCAATAAATCTACGCAAAAGTCAAAACATGCCCCATCCGGATTTTAGGCCACGATGCGCCTTAAATGCAAATTTCCGCCCCTTAAAACGATGCCTCCGGCCGAAAGGCCTCTGGAATATGGTCTTGTTCCAATAGCATCAAATCCGCCATGACCTGCGCAATTTTAGGCGCCATGCCAAACCCGATCTTGAAACCACCATTGGCAATGAACGCCTCCGAAATCAAAGGATGCCGGCCCAAAACCGGAGCGCGACTGCGGCTTCTGGGGCGCAACCCAGCCCAGCGCGCAACCACAGGCGCGCCTGCGAGTGCGGGGAAAATCGCATAAGCTTTGTTGAGCAAGGCCTCAAGCTGCGCATCCGTGCTGGTGGCCGCGCTGAAATCGCGCTCTGATGTGGATCCGATCGCGAGCGTTCCATCTTCATGCGGAACAAAATGCAAAGCCTCTGCAAAAACCTGCGGATGCTCTGCGCGATCGACCTGGAGCAACGCGGCTTGGCCTTTCACAGCCCCCCCGAACGAGCGATTGCGCGCCCCGCTGATGCGCGCCAAATCATGCACGCCGCTGGCCCAGAGCACGCGGCCTTGATCATCGCCCTCAGTTGAAATGCTCGCCCCTAAACTGCGCAACGCCTCGGCCAAAGCCAAACAAGCCGCATGCGGATTGATGCGGGCCGATAAATCATCAAAGATCCAATATCCAGAGGCCGAGTCGGGCGCCCAACTGGGGCGCTCGTTCAGCACATGCCAGCCCGCTTGCCCCTGCCAGAGCTGACGCGCATTTTCGCCCCGCGCCAGCGCCAGATCAAGCGCCGCATTCTCGGGCAAGGGCTGCACGCGGCCCAAACGCGCATAACCGGCTGATAGGCCAGACGCAGCCTGCACAGATGTCCAAAAGCTGTCAGCCATCATCAGACTTTCGAATTGAAAGGCTTTTTTGGAATTCCAGTTTTCGGGCACATGCGGCGCCAATGCCCCAACAAGGCCACCGCTGGCCCCCGACGCCACACCATAAGGATCGATCACCTGCACAGAGGCGCCGCGCTGCAAGCATTCCCACGCGATGGACAGGCCAAAAATACCCGCCCCTCTGATCGTTACATCGACCATTGCCAACCCTCTTGCTTCTGGTGCATTGTCCCTATCGGCGCAGCGCGTCATTCACAAGGCCTCTGAAATGACACCCCAAGATCCCAAACTTGAATGGCGCGCGCAAAATGTGCCCGTCTCTTTGCAATTTGATGACCCTTATTATTCATTGGAAAGCGGGTTTGAAGAAAGCAAGCATGTGTTTTTAAACGCCAATAGCTTGCCAGAGCGTTTGCATGATGGGTTCTCGATCGCAGAATTGGGGTTTGGCACAGGTCTAAATTTTCTAACCCTGTTAGACAGCTGGCGGCGCATAGATCGCCCGGGCCGCTTGCTGTTCACCAGTTTTGAAGCCTTTCCCTTAAGCGCGAAAGATATGATCAAAGCGCAGGCTGCCTTTCCGATGCTCGAAACGCTGAGCGCAGAATTCGCACCGCTCTGGGAAACCCTTCTGACCACCGGACAAATTGAAACCACCGATATTACGCTCAGGCTTGTGCAAGGGGATGCCCGGCTGAGCCTGCCCCTGTGGCAGGGGGCAGCGGATTGCTGGTTCCTCGACGGGTTTTCACCGGCTAAAAACCCCGAATTATGGCAAGCAGATCTGTTGCAAGCGCTGTATGACAAAACCCAGGCAGGCGGCAGCGCCAGCACCTATAGCGCCGCTGGCGAGGTACGGCGTAATCTTCAAGCGGCAGGGTTCAACGTGGCTCGATTGCCCGGCTTTGGGCGTAAACGGCATATGAGCCTGGCCACCAAAGGATTAATCGATGCAGAATAACCCCAAATTTGGGATTTTTTTGATGATCCTGACCACTTTGATTTTTGCAGCGCAAGATGGAATATCACGCCATCTGGCAACGGAATATAATGTCTTGATGGTGGTCATGATCCGCTATTGGTTCTTTGCCGCTTTTGTCATCGCCCTTGCCAATCGCAAGCCCGGAGGGCTGCGCAAGCAGGCCTACACCCGCCAGCCGGCATTGCAAATCTTCCGCGGCGCGCTTTTGGCGGTGGAAATCTGCGTCATGATCAGCGCCTTCGAGCTGCTGGGCCTGATCGAAAGCCATGCCGTTTTTGCCTGCTATCCTTTGTTGATCGCCGCTTTGTCTGGACCGATCTTGGGCGAGCAAGTGGGTTGGCGGCGCTGGATTGCGATATTTGTCGGATTTATTGGCGTTGTCATCATTCTCAATCCAGGCTCGGATGTTTTTTCAACCACCGCCGCGATACCGCTTTTATCCGCAATCTTATTCGCGCTTTACGGCCTGCTGACGCGCTATGCTGCCCGTCAAGACGCGGCGGAAACCAGCTTTTTTTGGACCGGAACAATCGGCGCTATCGTAATGAGCGCGGTCGGTATCTGGTTTTGGCAACCAATGGTGCAAACCGATTGGCTGTGGATGGCAGCGCTTTGTATCACCGGGGTTTTGGGGCATTGGCTGTTGATCAAATGTTACGAAGTGGCTGAAGCCAACGCGGTGCAGCCTTTTGCCTATTTGCAACTGGTCTTTGCCTCGATGATCGGTCTGAGCGTGTTCGGCGAAACATTAGAACAGAATGTGCTGATTGGCTCAAGTTTGGTGATTGCGGCCGGTCTTTTCGCGCTTTGGCGCGAGCGGCTAAAAGCTGTCCCCTGAAAGCTGCGTCAGAAATGCCTGCGGCAAAGGCGTTTTTCCAAGCCGTGCGCGGTAGACAGGCAGGCTTTCGGTAACCCGCATCACATAATTCCGGGTTTCTTGAAATGGTATCATCTCAATCCAATGTACGGTATCCTGCTGTGGATTGCGCGGATCACCCAATGTTCGGATCCATGCATCCACGCGGCCAGGCCCAGCATTATACGCCGCCGCCACCAACACGATATTGCCATCATATTTTTTATTCAATTCTGCTAAATATGCCGAGCCGAGGCGGGCATTATACGGCCAATCATCTCGCGCCCGCGCGCTGCGGTAGCGCAACCCAAGCTTTCGGGCCATTTCGCGCCCGGTGCGCGGCATCACCTGCATCATGCCCAACGCCCCCACTGGCGAGACTGCACCGGTCCGAAATTCAGTTTCTTGGCGTGCGATCGCCAGCGCCAGCTCACCAGAGGTGCCCGCAACCACACGCTCACTTAACGGATGCAGCGCAAATGTTGGCCGCGGAAAATAGCGTCCTTGGCTGGCGGCACGCTTGCCAAGCATCACCAGAACCCTTGGTTTTTCGAGCTCTTCCAAAAAATCAGCCAAATACAGAATCTGCGGATCCGGCAGAGTTTCTGCCATATGCGTTAGAAAACGTTCGGCCAGCAGATCCTGCTGGGCGGCAAATAAAACGATGGACGCTTGAAAGACTGAGCTGCCTTGAAACGAAGCCCCGCGCCAATCAGGCAAAGAGCTGCGGACAAAATCCGGCGCGTTCAAGACACGACCTGCCAATTCAGCGCTAAGCAATCCATAAAATGTTGTGGGGTAGCTGGCAGCGCGCTTGATGCTTGCAGCCATCGCCTGATTGCGCCCCATTTGCGATTGTGCCAATGCCAGCCAGTAATGTCCGCGCGCCAAGGAAATTGGCGTTTCCACCGAGGTGAGGAAATCGCTGAAATGCTTTTCTGCAGCAGCNGGCTTTGCCAAAAATTTCAGCGCGGTATAACCGGCAAGCCAATCAAGCTCGGCCTTTTTACTGCCCGCGCTTAAATGGTGCTGCGCTGCAATTTTATAGGCGGTTTCATAGGCGCCCTTGCGCAATAAATCACGCGCCAAACGCCGCCGTCTTTCGGCCCACGCAGGGGGATAACCAAGCGTTTTGGCCGAGCTGCTTTGCTCTAAAATCAGCGCCAAGGCCGCATCCGCGCGCCCCTTACGCGCGCGCCAAATAAAGCGCGCATGCACCAATAACGGATCCGACTGCAAAGATTTTGGAACCCGGGCAATCAATCCATCAACGCCCGGCTTCTGTTGCACCAAAGCCAGCCGAGCCCGCGCCAAAGCGGCCTCAGGCTTGGGCACCAAGGCCAGCATATTGCGCGCCTGCGAGATATGATTATGCCAGAGTAACCAGCGCAATCGTGAAACATGCAAGCCNGATAGATCCGCTTGGTAGCGCGTCAAAAACCGCGCTTGAACAGCTTTTGACATGGATAACCCAAGCCAAGCGTCTTGCACCACCAGCGTTGCCGTCTCTGGGCGGTTCATCGCCTCCAAAGCCCGAGCGTGTATCAAGGCGCCCTGCGCCGTCTGCGCGGCGGTCTGCTGAAAAAACGCCAGCACTTGTTCGGGGCTGGCATCGGCAAAACTTGCTTCGGCATTTTTGCGCAAATAGGGCAGCCCCGGCCAATCTGGGCGACGTTTCAAAAATGATAAGGCCGCGGGCGCCGTCCCCTTGCCGGCGCGGTGCAAATGCCATTCGATCACATCCCGCGCAACCGGCCCCTCTTTTGCCGCAAAACGCAGCGCAAGATCCCATTTTTCCGCCGCCATCGCCGTGAAGGCTTGAGAAAAAGGGCGCGGCACGTCGATCAGCGCAAAGGACGTGGCTGGTAAGAGCAAAAAAAATAGGAAGACACGCAACATCGCTTGCAACTTTTGCTCCAAAAAGGCTAGACACTGAAAGTGTAGCGCAGCCTTCGCCCGAAACCAATTGCCTCTTTTGCATCGGCGAAGCGTTGCCTAATATCAATCTGGGATCAAAGAGCCGATGCGCTGCCCGACCCAACCAGCTAATCAAGGACGCCCGTCATGTTACAAGGATCTATGCCCGCTTTAATCACGCCCTTCAAAAATGGTGCCGTGGATCTTGAGGGTTTGAAAGCATTGGTTGCGTGGCATATTGCTGAGGGAAGCCATGGTTTGGTGCCGGTAGGCACAACCGGAGAAAGCCCCACCTTAAGCCATGAAGAACATGAAGCAGTGGTCAGCGCGGTTGTCGAGGCCGCGGCTGGGCGCATTCCGATTGTGGCCGGCGCGGGCTCGAACAATACCGCCGAATCGCTGCGGTTTATGCATCACGCCAAAGACGTAGGCGCAAGCGCCGCTTTGGTGGTNACGCCCTATTACAACAAGCCCACGCAAGAGGGGCTCATCGCGCATTTCAAAACATTGCATGATTCCTGCGATCTGCCGATTGTGATTTATAACATACCGGGCCGCTCAGTGGTGGATATGTCACCCGAAACGATGGGTGTATTGGCCAAGCTGCCGCGTATTATCGGCGTCAAGGACGCAACGGGGGATTTGGCACGCGTCTGCGAACAGCGCATCACATGCGGGCCGGATTTTCTGCAGATCTCGGGCGAGGATGCAACCGCGCATGGGTTCAACGCGCAGGGTGGTATTGGGTGTATTTCGGTTACAGCGAATGTTGCGCCCGCGCTGTGCGCGCAGTTACAAGAGGCCTGTTTGGCAGGAGATTATGCCGCTGCCTTAACCATCCAAGACAGGCTAATGCCGCTGCACCAGGCGATTTTCACCGAACCCGGTTTGGTTGGAGCGAAATACGGCTTATCGCTTCTGGGCCGCTGCGAAGATAGCGTGCGCTTGCCGCTTACCCCACTGAGCGATGCAACAAAAGCGCTAATCAAGCAGGCAATGCAGCATGCGGGGCTGCTGAGCTAGGTTTCCAATCGCTCACAGAAGCAGCTGTAACCGCCACTGAATGTAAAACTACCCTCTTTTTGTTGGACTGCGCTTACTGCAGCGCGACACGCAACGGCATGTGCTCGGTGGCGTTTCGAAACCAGCGCCGAATTTGTGCTCGTTCGCCCTCTTCCATCCATGTGACATTCGCCGGGGGCATCGCGTGACTGGCCGCCGATTGCAAAAACACGGCCCTGGCCTCTGCCGTGATGTCAAATTCGGTTTCCAAATATACCTGTTTGGGTGCGCGGCGGATTCCGTCATAAACCGGCTCGCGCGCATGGCACATCGAACAGCGCCCCACCACGATATCATGAACCGCCGCATACCCGTCAGCATTGGCAAACAGGGTTTGCTGTTCAGACATCACCCGACTGTCCAAGTCTTCGTCCTGCCAAAGCGGCAGCCCTGACAGCCAAATCACGCAAATAAACAAAATAACGGTGGCCGGCCATGTCCAAGTTGGGTTCCCCGCGCGCGCATGGCGCGTGTTAAAATAATGGCGAATAGTGACCCCCATCAAAAACACCAAACCCGCTATCAACCAATTATACTGGCTGGCAAAAGCCAGCGGATAATGATTGCTCAACATCAAAAAAATCACCGGCAAAGTTAGATAATTATTATGGGTCGATCGCAGCTTGGCGATTTTACCATATTTCGCATCGGGGCTGCGCCCCGCCTGCAGATCTGCCACCACAATGCGTTGATTTGGCATAATTATAAAAAACACATTGGCAGACATGATGGTGGCAGTGAAGGCGCCCAAATGCAGCAAAGCTGCGCGGCCAGTAAAGANCTTATCATAGCCCCAAGCCATCGCCACCAATAGAATGAATAGTAAAACCATCAAAGCTGTTGGGGTATTTCCAAGCCGTGATTTGCATAAAGCATCGTAAATAACCCAGCCCACAGCCAAGGATCCAGCCGAAATCAAAATAGCCTGTAAAACGCTGAGTTCCGCTTTTGCCAAATCAATCAGATACAGCTCAGCACCTGCCCAATAAACCACCATCAGCAACGCCGCGCCCGATAGCCAAGTCGCGTAGCTTTCCCATTTGAACCAGGTTAAATGCGCGGGCATATCGCTGGGGGCCACCAAATATTTGCGCACATGGTAAAAGCCACCGCCATGCACTTGCCATTCTTCGCCATGCGCGCCTGCGGGCAAATCAGGTGCTTTGCGCAGCCCTAAATCAAGCGCGATAAAGTAAAACGAAGAGCCAATCCATGCAATCGCCGTGATCACATGCAACCAGCGCAGAGCAAATTCAAACCAATCCCAGATTAGAAATAGCTCATACATTCTTATTCTCCACAGATTTTGCTAGCTGCCGCGATAGGTTGAATACCCGTAAGGAGACAGCAATAACGGCACGTGATAATGATCGGCGCTGCGCATTTCGAATCGGATCGGAATCATGTCCAGAAAAACCGCAGCCTCCTCAATCTGCCCCTGCGCGCGCAGATANGCGCCTGCGTGAAAAATCAATTCATAACTGCCTAATTTAAAAGCATCTTGCGGTAAAATCGGCCCATCGGTGCGACCATCTGCATTTGTTATTGTGGTTTGTAAAGCGATCGGGCCAGNCTCGGGCACATGGCGGATTAGCTCTATTTTCAGTCCCGCAGCGGGGCAGCCCCGCGCGGTATCCAAAACATGGGTTGTCAAATAGCCTTGCATAAGTACTCTTTTCACAAATCAAATCCCGGCTATATTGGCTGAATTTTCAAAAGGCACAAGCCTGTGCGGCAACTGGTCCTAAGCAGAAATAGAATTTAACATGTATTGCGCCGGTAGGGCCATGATTGGCGGCAGTAAGGAGAGCAGAAAATGAACCGCTATACACGCGACATGCGCGGATACGGCGCCNCCCCGCCCCATGCGAACTGGCCAAATAAGGCGAAGATTGCGGTGCAATTCGTGATCAATTACGAAGAGGGTGGCGAAAACTGCCTATTGCATGGCGATACAGCTTCGGAAGCGTTTCTGTCAGAGATCGTTGGGGCGGCGCAATGGCAAGGGCAACGCCATTGGAATATGGAAAGCCTTTATGATTATGGCGCACGGGCCGGATTCTGGCGCGTGCACCGGCTGTTTACCGAACAGCAGATCCCAGCAACGGTCTATGGCGTTGCCACAGCTTTGGCGCGCAATCCCGAGCAAATGCGGGCGATGCAAAGCGCAGAGTGGGAAATTGCCAGCCATGGCTTAAAATGGGTCGAGCATAAAGACATGCCGCATGCAGAAGAACAGGCGCAAATCGCCGAGGCTGTGCGGCTGCACACTGAAGTGGTGGGCGAGCGGCCGCGCGGCTGGTATACGGGGCGCTGCTCAATGAACACAGTAGATCTTGTGGCTGCGCAAGGCGGGTTTGATTATATTTCGGATGAATATGCGGATGATCTGCCTTATTGGCGCAAGATTAACGGGCATGATCAGCTGATTATTCCCTATACGTTAGATGCCAATGATATGCGCTTTGCCGCCCCCCAAGGGTTTAATTCAGGTGATCAGTTTTACAGCTATTTGAAAGATAGTTTTGATGCGCTTTACGCCGAAGGAAGCGCAGGCGCTCCCAAAATGATGTCAATCGGGCTGCATTGCCGGCTGATCGGACGCCCGGGGCGCATTATGGCGCTGCGCCGCTTCATGGATTATGCAAAAAGCCATGAAGATGTGTGGTTTGCCCGCCGCATTGAGATCGCCGAGCACTGGGCCAAGCATCACCCCCCGCAGCCNTTTGAGCGGCCCTCCTCCATGCAAAAGGATCAATTTATAGAGCAATATGGCGGAGTATTTGAACATTCGGCTTGGATTGCCGAGGGCGCGTTTGATCTGGAATTGGGGCCTGCGCATGACAGCGCGATCGGGCTGCATAACGCGCTGGCGCGGATCTTCCGATCCGCCTCTGGTGAGGCCAGACTGGGTGTTTTNCGCGCGCATCCGGATCTGGCGGGAAAACTGGCGCAGGCAGACCGNCTTACCGCCGAGTCGACCTCAGAGCAAGCCTCGGTGGGCCTTGATGCATTAACCGAGGCAGAGCATGCCGAATTTACCCAGTTAAACGCAGCCTATGTGAAAAAGCACGGTTTCCCGTTCATCATTGCCGTGCGCGATTTTAGCAAGGCGGAGATCTTATCAGCCTTTCAAACGCGGCTGGCGCATGACAGCGCGGATGAGTTTGAAACCGCGTGCCGGCAGGTCGAGCGCATTGCCGAGCTGCGTTTGCAGCAACTGTTGCCATGAGCCAAGAGATCGTCACCCAGCCCCTTACTTCCACCGCGTTTGCTCCATTTGGCGATATTTTAGAGGCAAAGGGCACAGCCGATAAAATCATCAATCAGGGNCTTTGCGGGCGATTTCATGATTTGGCGCGTTTGAATTTTTCCGATGGTAGGGCAGGCATAAGCCTCTTTAACGCCACGCCGCGCACCCTACCCTATCAATTAACGATGATGGAACGCCACCCTGAAGGCTCACAAGCTTTTATTCCGATGAGCATGAATCGCTTTCTAATTATCGTGGCTTCAGACAAAAACAACCGCCCCGGCAGGCCCCTTGCCTTCCTGTCAGATCCCGGTCAAGCGATCAATTTCCATCGTAANATTTGGCATGGAGTGTTGACCCCGCTAGAGGATCCTGGGCTGTTTGCAGTGGTAGATCGGATCGGATCAGGAGAAAATCTAGAAGAGATTTTCTTTGACATACCATATATAGTTGTACCACAAGGTTCCTAACCGTTCAAAAAAGAGGCGGTATTCTAACTATTTAGTCAATAGGAGGACAAGATGACATCGACATCGAATAACAGCTACAGCGATCCGAATATAACGCCGCCGCTGGGGCAAGCANTGCCGCTTGGCCTGCAGCATGTATTGGCAATGTTTGCCTCAAATGTCACACCCGCGATTATTGTCGCCGGTGCCGCAGGGCTTGGTTTTGGCAGTCCAGAGCAAATCTATCTGATCCAAATGGCNATGCTTTTCGCGGGTATTGCAACACTGTTTCAAACCATTGGCATTGGCCCAGTTGGGGCGCGTCTGCCGATCATGCAAGGCACAAGCTTTGCCTTTGTCGGCGTGCTTGCTGGGCTGGCAGCCACGCAAGGGTTAAGCGTTGCGCTTACCTCATGCATCATCGCAGGCCTGATCCATTTTGCGCTTGGCTCGGTGATCAGCAGNATTCGCAGTTGGTTCCCACCTTTGGTCACCGGCTTGGTGATTTTGGCAATTGGCCTTTATCTTATCCCTGTGGGGATTAAATACGCCGCTGGCGGCGCCGCAGACTTCCAGATGACAGCAGACAGCTTTGGTTCGCTGAAACATTGGTCGGTCGCACTGACTGTGATCATCGTGGCGCTTTTGGTTAAATTCCGCACCTCGGGCGCATTATCCAATGCAGCAATCTTAATTGGCTTGCTGGCCGGCTATGCGCTGGCCTATATGCTTGGCATGGTGTCCTTTNGCGGCGTGGCCAAAGCCAGCATGATCACCAACTTGCAAGTCATGCCTTACGGGTTCGAGTTTAATCTCGGNGCGGTGATCGCGGTAACCTTGATCTCGATCGTCTCGGCGGTTGAAACAGTTGGCGATGCCTCGGCCACAACCAAAGCCGGCGCCGGGCGCACGGCAACAGATGAAGAAATTTCTGGCGCAACCTATGCGGATGGTCTGGGCACGGCGGTTGCCGGGGTCTTTGGCGGCTTGCCAAACACCTCTTTTAGCCAGAATGTAGGGATTGTTGGNATGACCGGCGTGATGAGCCGGCACGTGGTCACGATTGCTGGGATTATCCTGGTCTTGGCCGGCTNGCTGCCAAAAATCGGAGCCATAATCGCCTCGATGCCAATGCCAGTTTTGGGCGGCGGAGTGATTGTGATGTTCGGGATGGTAGCGGCTGCGGGAATGAACGTGTTGTCTGAGGTGAAAATGACCCGCCGCAACATGATCATCATCGCCATATCACTGACGGCTGGTTTGGGGCTGAACTTGGTTCCAAGCGCGGTTCAGTATTTGCCGGGCGTTTGGAAAACACTGGCCACCTCTGCCGTTGCACCAACCGCTTTCTTGGCGATTGTGCTGAACCTGCTGATACCAGAAGAGGATTAAATCCCCCCATTTGGGATAAAATATTCCTATGTCCGCCGCCTTTGCGGCGGGCATAGATCTTAAAACTCTGTCTTAATATGAACTATTTTTTCAATTCAGTTCCAAAGCGCTTGATTTCACGCGCAAAGGCAGCAAGATTTAAACCATGAACAGTATCACCGCCTTCCCGCAGGAGCGATCCAGCGAAACCGTATCCTTTCAACGTTTAGAGCTAAACATCATCTTATCGCTTTATGGGCGTATGGTGGCGGCTGGCGAATGGCGTGATTATGGCATTTCCGCGCTGCGCGATGTGGCGATTTTTTCGGTGTTTCGCAGAACCGCAGAGCATCCGCTCTACCGAATTGAAAAACGCCCAAAGCTGCGCCAGCGGCAGGGCCAATATGCGGTGATTGGCATGGATGGTCAGATTTTGAAACGCGGCCATGATCTGGCAACCGTTTTGCGCGTGCTCGAGCGCAAATTAATCCGGGCTGTGGATTGACCTGAATGTGTGAAATGCGCCTCAATGTATGAAAACGGCATCACGCTTCTGGGCGGAGGTTTAATAGGAGCCAGCTGGGCTGCGCTTTTCCTAAGCAAAGGCGCTCGCGTTACGGTTTATGAGCCCAAAGCATCTGCCGAAGACGAGATCACCGCCTATATAAAAACCGCCTGGGCAGATTTGGCGAAACTCAGCCCGCTTAGCGCTGCAGTGCCTTGGGCGCAGCTGTCAATAACCACAAACTTAAAAACCGCCTGTCAAAACCCCGATTGGGTTCAGGAAAACGNACCAGACCGACTTGATCTAAAGCAAAAGCTGTTGAAAGAGGTTGAAGCCTACCTTCCCGCTGATACCCCGATCGCCTCGTCAACAACCGCGCTGCTGCCCAGCGCTCTTCAAGAGAAAATGCGATATCCCGAGCGGCTTTTGGTTGGCCACCCGTTCAACCCGCCCCATTTGATACCCTTGGTTGAAGTGGCGGGCGGTGCGCGAAGCGATCCGGCGCTTCTGCAGCAGGCTCGGCAATTTTATGAGCATTTCGAGCGCGAAGTGATTGTGTTGAAAAAAGAAGCCATCGGACATGTTGCCAACCGCCTCAACGCGGCGCTTTATCGCGAAGTGGTGAATATCGTGGCCGATGATATCGCCAGCGTTGAGGATGTTGACCGGGCGATGGTGCACGGGCCCGGCTTNCGCTGGGCATTTTTAGGGCCCAATCTGGTTTATCATCTGGGAGGTGGCGCGGGCGGCTATGCCCAATATCTGCAACATCTGGGGCCCAGCCAAGAAGCCCGCTGGCGCGACCTTGGAACGCCAGAGCTGTCCAGCGACATTAAAGACAAACTGGTGAACGGGCTCGAAAGCAGCCTAAACGAAGCCTCGCCTGCACAATTAAGAGCCCAGCGCGATGCCGCTTTGGTGGCGCTGCTGCAACTTAAGAAACAGCTTCGGCCCCCTTCTGAAAACGCATAATCCGCAAAAGAAACAAACCTATCCAAATGCACCCTAGAAATAGAACAAATAGTGAACATATAAGGGCGTATGTTCGCGGAACTCTCGATAACATCCAATTTCACCTTCCTCACCGGAGCCTCGCATCCCGAAGAATATATGGAGCGGGCGGCTTTGCTCGGCTATCCGGCAATCGCCATTGCCGATGTCAATTCGGTTGCAGGCATCGTGCGCGCGCATAGCCAAGCGCAAAAAATTGCACGCCAAGTCAAACTCAGACAAGCGGCGGATATTTACGGGCCAGCGGCACCGGCTCAGGATCAATTCTACGTTTCGGCAGCCATTTTAAATATACCGCGCGTATTGCCCGCCGCGCAATTGGTGCTGCAAAGCGGATTGCGCGCGACCACGCTTTGCCAAACCCGCCTTGGCTGGGCAAATTTATGCCGGATATTATCAAAGGGCCGATTGCGGGCAAAAAAGGGAGCCTGCATTTTGGATTTAAACGATCTGCTAGAACATAGCGGCGATCTCCATCTGCTGCTGCATCCGCCACCAGCGCTTCACCAGCAAGGCGGCGGGCAAGACTGGCGGGAACAAGCGCATCAGCTGACCCGCCGCTTTGAAACCAGAATGCATATGCTCATGGCGCCGGCCTATGACGGGCAAGATACGCATCGTTTTGCGGCCATCGCCGCCCTCGCCCACCAGTTAGGCCTGCCGCTTTTGGCCAGTGCCCGACCGATTTTGCACCATGCAAGCCGGCGCCGGCTGGCCGATGTTTTAACCGCTATTCGCAACGGTAAAACAGTCGAACAGCTGGGGCGTTCGGCCCTCGTCAATGCCGAGCAGCGGCTGCGCTCCGAAGCTGAAATGCACCGAATATTCCACGCTTATCCAAAGGCACTTTCCACCTTGCCTGCGCTTTTGAAAACCCTGCATTTTTCCCTTTCAGAGCTGCGCTATGATTACCCCTCAGAGCGCGATGGCCATGAAACCCCCGATCAACGCTTGCGTCGTTTGGCCTATAATGGTTTGGCCTGGCGCTATCCAGATGGCGCCTCGCAGAAAGTAAAAACACTGCTTGAGCATGAACTTAGCTTGATCGCAAAATTGGCCTATGCGCCGTATTTTCTCACCGTACATGATATTGTAAAATTTGCCCGCGACCAAAATATCCTCTGCCAAGGGCGCGGCTCTGCGGCCAATTCCGTGGTGTGCTATTGTTTGGGCGTTACCTCGGTCAGCCCGGAAATTGGCACGATGGTGTTTGAGCGTTTTGTCTCGGAAGCCCGCGACGAGCCCCCCGATATTGATGTTGATTTCGAACATGAGCGGCGCGAAGAGGTGATCCAATATATTTACCAACGCTATGGCCGCCACCGCGCTGGGCTTTGCGCCACGGTGGTCCATTACCGCGGCAAACGCGCCATTCGCGAAGTTGGCAGCGCAATGGGGCTCAGCCAAGATACGCTGGCTCTGATCGCCTCCCAATTATGGGGTTTTTTCAGCAGCGAAGGACCAAGTGCGGAGCGGTTGCGCGACATCGGGCTTGATCCCAGCGACCGCCGATTGCGTCAAACTTTGGCCTTGATCGAAGAGATTATCGGGTTTCCACGCCATCTCAGCCAGCATGTGGGCGGGTTTGTGATCACCGAAGGGCGGCTGGATGAATTGGTGCCGATTGAAAATGCCAGTATGGAGGATCGCACCGTCATTTGCTGGGATAAGGATGATATTGATGCGTTGGGGATTTTAAAAGTGGATGTGCTGAGCCTGGGCATGCTCAGCTGTCTGCGCCGGTCATTTGANTTGATCCGGCAACATTTGGGCCAAGACTATACGCTGGCCAGCCTGCCGCCCGAGGATCCCAAAACCTATCAAATGCTCTGTAAAGCCGATAGTATTGGCGTGTTCCAAGTGGAAAGCCGCGCGCAGATGAACTTTTTGCCACGGATGCAACCCCGCTGTTTTTATGATTTGGTGATCGAAGTGGCGATTGTGCGGCCAGGCCCCATTCAGGGGGATATGGTGCATCCTTATCTGCGCCGGCGTAACAAAGAGGAAACCGTTGAATTTCCCTCGGATGCATTGGGGGATGTGCTTGGCAAAACGCTTGGCGTGCCGCTGTTTCAAGAGCAGGCGATGCAAATCGCGATTATCGGGGCGGGGTTTAGCCCCGATGAGGCCGATCAACTGCGCCGCGCATTGGCCACGTTTAAAAAACACGGCAATGTCGGCGCGTTAAAAAGCCGGTTTTTAAATGGTATGCGCCAAAATGGCTATGAAGCCGAATTTGCCGAGCGCTGCTTTTCTCAAATCGAAGGCTTTGGCAGTTATGGATTTCCCGAAAGCCATGCTGCCAGCTTTGCGCTGCTGGTCTATGCCAGCGCTTGGATAAAATGCCACCATCCAGGGATTTTTGCCTGCGCGCTTTTGAATTCGCAGCCCATGGGATTTTATGCACCAGCTCAAATCATTCGTGATGCCCAAAATCATGATGTGGCGATCCGGCCTATTTGTATCAATACCAGCCATTGGGAAAATAAGCTGGAGCCGGATGGGCGTGGCGGNCTGGCTTTGCGGCTTGGCTTTCGCCAAATCAAAGGGCTGCGCGAAGAAGAGGCCGGCTGGATCGCCGCCGCGCGGGGCAATGGCTATCAATCNATCGAAGATATCTGGCGCCGCGCCGGCACCCCTCCACACGTCTTGACGCGCTTGGCCGAAGCCGATGTTTTTGCATCTTTAGGCCTCTCACGCCGCGCGGCGCTTTGGCAGGCAAAAGCCATCACAGCCCCCAATCAATTNCCGCTTTTTGCGCATGATATGGATGGTGAAGCGATCCAAGAACCGGCTGCCAATCTGCCTAAGATGGGGCTGGGGGAAGAGGTGGTAGAAGATTATATTGCCACACGCTTCAGCCTAAAGGCCCATCCCGTTGCGCTGATCCGTCCGCTTCTTACCCCAGAATGCANAGAAAACAATTGATCCATGCAGAGGAAACACCGCTCATGGTCAGGCTGCTAAAGATTGGCTAAAAAAGTTAAAACGGCGCGGGGCTGCGAAATTTCAGCCCTTTGCCCGTTTCAGGGTGTTTGAGGCGAAGCTCTTCCGAATGCAGCATCATCCGCGGATATTCTGCCGCGGCGTCGCTGGCGTAAAACGGATCGCCTAAAATCGGATGACCAAGCGCCAAACAATGCACGCGCAATTGATGCGAGCGTCCGGTTTTGGGTTTTAAACGCAAACGGGTTTCTGTGTCTTTCGCACGCATCACCTNCCACTCGGTAACAGCCGGCTTTCCGGTTTCATGGCACACCATCTGCCGCGGCCGGTTGGGCCAGTCCACAATCAAGGGCAAATCCACGATGCCCGTTTTGTCCTGCACCTGCCCGGCAACAAGCGCAATATAGGTTTTTTGGGTTTTGCGCTGCTCAAATTGCAGCGATATATGCCGCTGCGCATGCGCGCTCAGCGCAAAGACCATCACGCCGGATGTATCCCGGTCAAGCCGATGCACCAATAGCGCGCTGGGGAAAACCGCTTGGACCCGGGTGATCAGACAATCGGCCAAATGTGGCCCGCGCCCGGGCACCGATAGCAGGCCCGCCGGTTTGTCACCACAACGATCTGATGATCATCGTAAAGGATATTCAATGGCTCATCAGGAGGAGAATACGCACTGCTCATATCAGGGGCATAACGCGCGCGCAGAACCCTGTCTATCCCCAAGGCTTTGCGCTGCCATTAGGGAGGGATTTGCCCATCAATAACACAAAATATACCAAAAAAGAGATCGCTGCTGCCTATGCAGGTTTCAAAACCCTCATTGATAGATCACCTGTTGCTTTCTGATCGCAACTTCACAAGACCAAATGAAATACTCAAGTCATCATAATGAACAGGGATAGCGCTGCCCCCTGCACAGATGCGATGTGATTTATGAACCAAATAGCATTGACGCTTGCCCCACCGACCACACTGCATTTTTGAATAATTTTTAATATCCAAAACCTCTTCATATACTTTTTAGGTTCATGCATCTTTTTGAGTTTTTAGGCACATTAAGCCTGAAATAAAGACCCCGTACGGCGTTGAGCATCCGCATTCAAACCGCCATGAGCGCGCCCCCAACCAAGGCCAGAACGGCTTTTGTAAAACTAACCCTATTTGGAATTTGTTCCTCGGCTTCAACCCGCCCTATCTGAGCATGCAAAAAAATGAAAAAAGAGTTGATTTTTTCATTAACGTCTGAAAAATGAAAAAATAGTAATTTTTTTCACGGAGCAGCTATGGCCGCGGCAGCCGCATCATCACTCAAATCCTTAGGGGCGGATCTGCGCTCGCTGCGCAAAGCGCGCGGCCAAACTTTGGCACATTTGGCAGAACAGGTTGATAAATCAGTCGGTTGGCTGAGCCAGGTCGAACGCGATATTTCGCAACCCTCTATCGACGATTTGCGCGCGCTTGCAGCGGCGCTTGATGTTTCGATCTCGGTGTTTTTTGGACAAAGCGAACCCCCCGCCGATGAGGCCGGTTTTGTCGTGCGCCATGGCGCGCGCCGGCCTCTAGGCTCGGGCGAGGCGGGCTTGGTAGAAGAGCTGTTATCGCCCGATTTGACGGATGATTTTGAAATGCTCCATTCTACGTTTGAACCTGGTGCTGCGTTAAGCGCGCCCATCAGCCGCCCCACGCAAGAAGTCGGGTATTTGCTATCGGGAAAACTGGATATGGTGATTGCGGGCAAAGCCTTTACCATCCACCCCGGCGACAGCTTTCGCATCCGCGGAGAAGCGTTTCAATATGCCAACCCCTATACAACAGCGGCCGTTGCGATCTGGGTGATCGCGCCGCCCGTCTATTGAGGCGCTGATGAACTTTGAAGCCTGGATCATATTTGTCAGTTTTTGGGCATTGTTTGTCACCACGCCGGGGCCCAACGCGCTGAACTGTATCACGGTGGCCCTGCATTACGGCTTTAACACCGCGCTTTTTTGCGTGCTGGCGATACTGACACAAGCATCGTTGTTTCTAACNCTTTCGGCATTTGGCATCACCGCGCTCATCGCCGCCTCCCCTTTGGCATTTGACCTTTTCAAATGGTTGGGCGCAGGGTTTTTGATCTATTTGGGCCTACGGGGGTGGATCAGCGCGGCGCAACCCGTTGCCGCGCAAAAACCCGATCATCGGAAAATCTATGTCAAAGCCTTTATGATCGCCACGATCAATCCCAAATCAATCGCNGGATATCTGGCGGCTTTCAGCCAATTTGTTCAGCCGGNTATTCCGATATGGGCGCAAATGGGCACGATTTTTCCCACCGCGCTTTGTCTGACCACATGCTCTTACCTTTGCTATTGCGCGATCGGGGCAAAGCTAGGCCAAGCCGCAATAAATGCCGTTTTCAGCACAAATTTGCGCCGCATTATGGCACTCTTCTTTGTGTTTTACGGAGTTCTATTGGGCAGTAGCCAAATGGGAAAAGGGGTTTGAGCATGAGGGCGTGCATCAAAGGCGCCTGCGGGCGCGGAGCAATCAAAATTGAACGCCCCAAACCCTTGCGCGATGTTATCGCCTGTCAATGCGGCCAATCTTGCAAGCTGGCCTGCCATTACGGGGCCGCAACGGCAATGCCCACTGAAAGATTGGTTTTTCACTCCAATGCGCGCTTGCAATGGTATAAATCCTCGCAGCATGTTCGACGGGGGTTTTACAACATCTGTGGCTCAAATTTATTTTACGATCATGAGCAGCACTCTGAAATTGCCATCAGCCCTCGCGCGCTTGAAGACCAAGATGAGCTGTCTTTAACAGCGCAGATTTTCACCGCGTCTAAGGGCGCCTTTTATAAGGTTTACGATCAATTGCCCCAGCATCAGCAGTGGAGCGGCAGATGGTCAGACTAGCTCAAAACGCTTCAAATAACTTTAATGCAGAGGCACACAGCCGCGCCATTCGCGAAGCAGCCCAGCAGGTGGGCGCACTCACCAGCCTCACATCACAGATCCTAATATTTGGCCTTAAGGAGTAAGGGGACCATGTCAGAATTTCCATCAACAGCACGCGTTGTTATCATCGGAGGAGGCGCCGTGGGCGCGTCCTGCCTTTATCATTTGGCCAAAGCCGGCTGGCGCGATTGTGTTCTGCTGGAAAAAAACGAATTGACGGCGGGCAGCACCTGGCATGCGGCGGGCAATGTGCCCACCTTTTCCACCTCTTGGTCGGTGATGAATATGCAGCGCTATTCTACAGAACTTTACCGCGGGCTTGGCAAGGCTGTGGATTATCCGATGAATTACCATGTCACCGGCTCGATCCGACTGGCCCATTCGGACGCGCGCATGCAAGAATTCCAGCGCGCCAAAGGTATGGGCAAATCCCAAGGGATGGAGCTGGAAATTTTGGGATTGGATGAGATCAAAGCCCGCTATCCCTTTCTCGAAACACATGACCTGAAAGGCGCGCTATACGATCCCAATGATGGCGATATTGATCCGGCGCAGCTGACCCAAGCCTTGGCCAAAGGCGCACGTGATCTGGGGGCACAAATTTTACGGTTCACCCCCGCCACTGGGGTTGCGCGCGAAAATAACGAATGGATTGTAAAAACCGAAAAAGGCGATATTCGCTGTGAATATGTGGTGAATGCAGCGGGCTATTACGCCCAGCGCGTTGGCGAATGGTTCAAACCTTATGGCGGACGTACGCTGCCAATGATGGTGATGAGCCACCAATATATGCTCACCGATGAAATCCCCGAGCTTGAAGCCTGGAGCGCTGAATCAGGTCATAAGCTGCCGCTGCTGCGCGATGTCGATAGCAGCTATTATCTGCGCCAGGAAAAACACGGGCTGAATTTGGGGCCTTATGAGCGCAATTGCAAAGCCCATTGGGTAAATCCCGAAGATCCAATGCCCGAGGATTTCAGCTTTCAGCTGTATCCGGATGATTTAGAACGCTTGGAATGGTACGTTGAAGATGCGATGGCGCGGGTGCCCTTGCTGGGCTCTGCCGGTGTNTCAAAAGTAATCAACGGGCCCATCCCCTACGCGCCAGATGGAATGCCTCTGATCGGGCCAATGCCCGGCGTACCCAACGCGTTTGAGGCCTGCGTCTTTACCTTTGGCATCGCGCAGGGCGGTGGCGCGGGTAAAGTGCTGGCTGAATGGCTGACCGAAGGCCAAACCGAATGGGATATGTGGTCTTGCGATCCGCGGCGCTACACCGATTACACAGATCCAGATTATTGCGTGCAAAAAGGCATGGAAGTCTATGGCCATGAATATGGCATGCATTTCCCCTGGCATGAATGGCCCGCCGGGCGCGATAAAAAGCTTTCTCCCAATCACCAGAAAATTCTAGAGCTGGGCGGTGTCATGGGCGCCTATAACGGCTGGGAGCGCGCCAATTGGTTTGCCAAACCTGGCGATGATACCAGCGAAGAAACCAGCAANACCTGGAACCGCGCGGGGCCATGGGAGGCGCGTATCCGCGAAGAATGCGAAGCCGTGCGCGATCATTGCGGCGTGCTTGACCTGCCGGGGTTTTCACGATTTTGGATCCAAGGCACGGGGGCTGATGCTTGGCTGCGCGGGTTTTGCACCGGCGCNATTCCAAAAATCGGGCGAATGAATTTGATCTATGTGGCGGATCGCCGTGGGCGGATCCTCACCGAATTATCCTGCATTCGGCTAGATGTGGATAATTTTGTGTTGATCACGGCCGCCACGGCGCAATGGCATGATGGGGAATTGATCAAGAACAGCCTGCCAGCCGAGATTTCATTGCGCGAAACCACAACCGAGCGCGATACACTGATCGTCACCGGCCCCAAATCGCGCGATATCTTATCCATGATCAGCGATGCGGATCTATCGCGCGGCTGGCTGACCCATCAATGGGCAAATGTGGCCGGTGAAAAAGCCTTTCTGATCCGCGTATCGTTCGCCGGTGAACTGGGCTGGGAAATCCATGCCGAAAACGATGCAATGCCGGAAATTTATGCCGCCATTCTAGAGGCCGGCGCCAAACCTTTCGGAATGTACGCGCTGAACTCACTGCGCATCGAAAAAGGCTACCGGGCCTGGAAGGGTGATTTATCCACCGATTATTCGATGCTGGAAGGCGGGCTGGAACGGTTTGTGAAATTTGACAAACCCGAAGCGTTCACCGGCAAAGCTGCGCTTCTAAGCGAAAAACAACAAGGCAGCAAAAAACGCTTTGTCACCCTGCGCGTTGATGCGGGCGCCTGCGATGCACCTTATATGTCAACGCTATGGCACAATGGTGAGATCGTTGGAGAAACCACCTCTGGGGCTTGGGGCTATCGGGTGAATGCCTCGCTGGCCTTGGGCATGTTGCGCAGCGATCTGAGCGCGGCAGGAACCGAAGTTGAGGTTGAAATTTACGGTGAACGGCGTAGAGCAATCGTACAAACGGATGAGCCAAGTTGGGATCCGCAAAACGAAAGGCTGCGTGCATGAAAGACATAACCCTATTGGACGGATCCATTGGCCAAGAGCTGGTGAAACGCGCCGGTAAAAAGCCTACTGCTATGTGGTCAACCGCGGTGCTGATTGATCAACCAAATCTGGTAAGAGAGGTTCATAACGACTATTTTTCAGCCGGGGCGAGCGTGGCCACGACCAATACATATCCGGTTCTAAAAGACCGGCTCGAGCGCGAGGGATTGGCCGATCAAATCGAAACCCTTTGGGCGCGCGCGGTGCAAACCGCCTGCGCGGCGCGCCAGGCATGGCGCGGGCCGTGTTGCTGGTGCAATTGGCCCTCTGGTGGCCTCTTATCGCCCTGAACTTTGCCCGCCCGCGGCAGAGGCGGAAGCGCTTTATGCAGATATCGTGGCTGCGCTGGCGCCAAATGTGGATGTTTTTATATTAGAAACAATGTGTTCGGCCGATCAGGCTGAGGGGCTTCTAAGAGCCACGGGTAAAACCGATACACCCAGCTGGCTGGCGGTTTCCGTGGATGATTTCAATGGCAAAACGCTGCGATCGGGCGAGCCGCTCGAGGCTTTAAAACCCGTGCTCGACCGTCATAAGCCTGACGCCGTTTTAATCAATTGCGCCCGCCCCGAAGCGGTAAATGAGGGCCTTGAGATTCTAAAAGATTTTGGGCTGCCTTTTGGCGCTTATGCCAATGGATTCACTAAAATAACGGATGGGTTCCTGACCGAAGCGCCAACTGTGGATGCGCTGCAAGAGCGGCAGGATTTAGACCCCAAAGCCTATGCGACCCATGCGATGGGCTGGGTTGCTCAGGGCGCCAGCATCATTGGTGGTTGCTGCGAAGTTGGCCCAGCGCATATCGCAGAAATCGCAAAGCAACTTTCGCAAAATGGCTATCGCATTATTTAACCCGCTAAAAGCGCGCGCCTGAGCGCGCCCAAAAAAACGAGGTATCCGCACATGACAAACCTTCCTTCTCACGCGCGTGTCGTCATCATCGGTGGGGGCGTTATCGGCTGTTCTGTGGCCTATCACCTGGCCAAACTGGGATGGAAAGATGTGGTGCTGCTTGAACGCAAACAGCTGACCTCGGGCACCACATGGCATGCCGCCGGATTGATCGCGCAATTACGCGCCAGCTCGAATATGACCAAACTGGCAAAATATACGCAAGAGCTCTATGGGGCATTGGAGGCTGAAACCGGCGTCTCTACGGGGTTTAAACGGGTTGGATCGATCACCGTTGCCTTGACTGACGAACGCAAAGAGGAAATTTTTCGCTCTGCCGCGATGGCACGGGCCTTTGGCGTCGATATTGACGAAATCACCCCAACGGAAATCGGCGAAAAATACCCCCATCTTAACTTGGAAAACGTGAAGGCCGGCGTATTTCTAGACAAAGATGGCCAAGGCGATCCGGCAAATATTGCCTTGGCTTTGGCAAAAGGGGCCCGTCAAGGTGGAGCGCTGATCCAAGAACGCGTTAAAGTCAGCGCGATTGCCCGTCAAGGCCGGCGGGTGACCGGTGTTGACTGGCGGGCGGAAGATGGCAGTAGCGGCCATATCACCTGCGATATGATCGTGAATTGCGCCGGAATGTGGGGCCATGAGGTGGGCCGTATGGCGGGGGTCAATGTGCCGCTGCACGCTTGTGAACATTTTTATATCGTCTCAGAACCCATCAAAGGGTTGAGCCAACTTCCCGTGCTGCGGGTGCCCGATGAATGTGCGTATTATAAAGAAGATGCCGGAAAAATGATGCTAGGTGCCTTTGAGCCACAGGCAAAACCCTGGGCGATGAATGGCATTCCTGACAGTTTTGAGTTTGATCAATTGCCCGAAGATTTTGATCATTTCGAACCGATTTTGGAAATGGCGATCAACCGCATGCCAATGTTAGGTGAAGCCGGCATTCATACGTTTTTCAACGGCCCGGAAAGTTTCACGCCCGATGATGCCTATCATTTGGGCCTTGCACCTGAAATGGATAATGTCTGGGTAGCGGCCGGGTTTAATTCGATCGGCATTCAGTCGGCCGGTGGCGCGGGTATGGCGCTGAGCCAATGGATGGAGAGCGGCTCAAAGCCCTTTGATCTGGGGGATGTCGATATTANCCGAATGCAACCTTTTCAGGGCAATAAACATTATTTATTCGAGCGCTCAAAAGAAACGCTGGGCCTGCTTTATGCCGACCATTTTCCCTATCGGCAAAAAGCTTCTGCACGCCATATCCGGCATTCCCCGTTTCATTCAAAACTCGATGCTGATGCCGCGGTTTTTGGCGAAGCTGGCGGGTGGGAGCGGCCCAACTGGTTTGCCAAGCCAAGCCAACAGCGCGCCTATCACTATAGCTGGAAACGCCAGAACTGGTTTGACAATGCCGCCCAAGAGCTAGCCGCCTTAAGAACTGGCGTGGGCATGTATGATATGTCATCATTTGGAAAATTGCGCGTCGAAGGCCCCGATGCAGAGGCGTTTTTAAACTATATCTGCGGCAATGATTTATCGGTACCAATTGGCAAAATTGTCTATACGCAGTTTCTCAATCACGCAGGTGGTATTGAAGCGGATATCACAGTAACCCGGCTCAGCGAAACCGCCTTTATAGTGATAACGCCCGCCGTAACACGCTTGGCCGATGAAACATGGATGCGCCGCCATTTAGACGGCCGCGCCGTTGTCATCACCGATGTGACCGCAGGCGAGGCGGTGATGGCTGTGATGGGCCCGCAGGCGCGCCAGCTGTTGCAAGCCGTATCTCCTAATGATTTTAGCAACGAGGCCAACCCCTTTGGCACGATGCAAGAAATCGAAATCGGCCTAGGTTTGGCGCGTGCACATCGCGTCAGCTATGTNGGTGAGCTGGGCTGGGAAATTTACGTCAGCAGCGATATGGCGCTGCATCTTTACGACACGCTGAGCGCAGCGGGCACCGCCTTTGATCTAAAACCTTGTGGCATGCATGCGATGGATTGCGGGCGTATTGAGAAAGGCTTTCGCCATTTCGGCCATGATATCACCTGCGAAGATCATGTCTTAGAAGCCGGCTTGGGGTTTGCTGTTAAAACCAATAAACCCGAATTTATCGGCCGCNATGCGGTGCTGCGCAAGAAAGAGGCNGGGCTGAACACCCGCCTGCTGCAATTTCAACTGCAAGATCCGGGTCCGATGCTCTATCACAATGAACCCGTGCTGCGTGATGGCGAAATTGTAGGCTATCTCAGCTCGGGCGCTTATGGCCATTCCCTCGGGGCTGCGATTGGCATGGGTTATGTGCCCTGCAAGGGCGAAACCAGAGAGGATCTTTTGGCCTCGGCGTATGAAATTGACGTTGCTGGTACGCGCGTAAAAGCCACAGCCTCACTGCGGCCACTCTATGATCCAAGCGCCACGCGGGTGAAAGCCTAAGTGTCACATCACAGATAAACATTTTATCCATGCGGGCTGTTACCTGCGCAAAGCCGTTAACATGCAGTTCATATCCGTATGACTGGCGGTGCGGCGCAGGCTTTTGCGCCGCACGAAGCCAAGCTTAACATAGAGGTTAATATGCAAACAGTAGATCATGTAAAATGGCTGGCGACAGCCGTTCAATTGGTGGGGTATGGTTTAACCGGAATGGGGATCACCCCTTGGAATATATATTTATTTTTTGCAGGTATTCTGCTTTGGTTCGCAGTGGGTGTGATGTGGAAAGATCGAGCCATTATGGTGGTGCATATTGGCGCGTTCATCTCGCTTCTAGGCGGGTATCTCAGCGCCGCTTAAACCGTCAGTTTTTTTTGAATTTCTGTGCTCTCCCTTTGCGCCTCTTACAAATTTAACCCTATAATATTACGCGCTTTAAAAGCCGAGCACGGCTAAATCACACCAGCCAAAAATACCGGGAAATACCGAACACATAGAGGCAAAAAAATACAATATTGATCCATTTTAACTGCGGTTCGCTACGCAGCCACGCGCAATAAATCCAAATCGCACAAAAGGGCAGTGAAAAGAACATCGTATAGGGGTAAAAATCAAAAACCACCGCTGCGACGCTTAACAGACCAAACACCAGGGCAATATTTTTCAACCGTTGTTCGGCCGTTTCTGACACTTCAAACGCCCCGCGACGCACATGTTGCATAAGCAACTCCTTCTTCTTTGCTGCCGGCCTTTATAGGCAAGGCCAAGATTTCGTAAATAAAAGCGCCTAGCGGCGTCAATGATGACCGTGTCCAGTTTTAAAGGTTNGGGCACACTTTAATGCATGTTCTTTGACCGCACCCTATTGCTTAACTCATATGCAGAGACCCGATTATAATGTGCGACCGGCCACCCTCAAACCGCCATGGCCTGTCGCTATATCTCGCAAACCGCCCTCTTGCATGCTGCGGCAACACCTAGGATAACACAGCCCANCCCACATGTCTTCTGCTCTTAAAAAGCCCCACGCAAAATAGGCGTGCACGGGCTGGTTGAGCCTGCTCAACGCAAGCTGTAGCTTTATGAAACCTGAAGCACAATCTTACCGATATGGGCGCTGCTTTCCATCCGCTCATGCGCGGCTGCAGCCTCTTCCAAAGCAAAACTGCTATCCATCACCGGTGCAATCCGCCCCTCTTCCANAAGCGGCCATACGTTTTGCAACAAGCTTTGGGCAATCCGCGCTTTTGCCAAATCAGACTGCGGGCGCAGCGTGCTGCCGGTTAAGGTTAAGCGCCGCGTCATCATCTGCACAAAATTCAACTCTAGTTTGGGACCTGCCAAGAACGCGATTTGTACCAACCGCCCATCATCGGCCAAAGCGTTGAGATTGCGCGGGATATAATCGCCTCCAACCATATCCAAAATCAGATGGGCGCCGCCCTGTGNACGCAGCGCCGCCACAAAATCCGCCTCGCGGTAATTCACCGCTTGCTCAGCCCCAAGATCCAAACAGGCCTGACATTTTGCAGCGCTGCCAGCCGTCGTGAAAACCCGCGCTCCAAATGCATGGGCCAATTGAATCGCTGTGGTGCCAATACCGGATGATCCTCCATGCACCAAAAACCGCTCACCGGCCTGCAATCCCCCGCGCATAAATACATTTGACCACACGGTGAAAAAGGTTTCAGGCAAGCAGGCCGCCTGCTTTAAATCCATACCATTCGGGACCGGCAAGCAATGCGCAGCAGGGGTGACCGCATATTCTGAATAGCCCCCACCTGGCAGTAAGGCGCATACCTGATCACCCAGCTGCAGATTATGCACGCCAGCCCCTAATGCGCAGATCGTGCCCGAGGCTTCCAACCCCGGCAAATCGCTGGCCCCTGCCGGTGGATCATAGAGGCCCGCGCGCTGTAAAGCATCAGGGCGATTGACCCCGGCATAGGCCAATTTGATCACCACATCGCCATAATTTGGTTGCGGCACAGGGCGGGTGCAGAGCCGCAGCATAGACGGGCCGCCTGGTTTCTCAATCTCAACGGCGCGCATTCTTGAAAGGGCCGCGAATTCCGGCTCCTGAACCGCGCTCATGATCGACCACGCCATTGACCGGGCAAAGAGCTCACTTCAGAAGGAGAGGGCGCTTTGATTTTGCTGAAAATCTTGCTTGGGCCGGCGCTTAAACGGCTGAATACAGGGTTTTCCCGCATCTTATGTTTGAAGCTTTCAAACTGCATGACATTGGCGATACGCCGNTCTAAAAAATCCCATGTTGCTTGATAATTGACGCTGTCATCGCCCAACCAATATAAAACGCAGGATGTATAAACCGCGCTTAACGTTGTGCGTTTACTATACCAATTGAGATCGCGCGAGCTATCCCCAATCGCCTGCCATATGGCATCGCTTGTGCCCCAGATTAATTTGGCGCCTTCAAGCGTGTTTTGCGGCAAAGCAAATAAGGTTGACCCCCGTCTAACCGCTTCTTTATCCGCCACCGCCTGTAATCGAGTTCGCACCGCAAAGATGATTTTCTCGCGAATTTTCAATTCTGACAAATCCGCAGCCTGCATCGCCTCTAGCATTGCCTGATCGCCTGCGCGGTGAAAGGCAACCGCCAGATCCAAGGCCCCACGTGGAAAATGCAAACGCGCCGCTGGCTCGGATATCTGCGCATCAGCACAAGCCGNCCGNAAGCTGGTTTCAGACCAACCGTCAAAGGGCACATGCATCAATATGGCCGCGAGCAACGCTTGTGTTGCGTCATGTTGGGGATCATTCATACTCTTCACAACCTTCTCTAAATGCCAACTCTAGACAAAATAGCCGCGCCTTGCTAGAGGACCAGCTNCTGCGACTTTATGCAACTTTAATCTAGAAAGGTGGTGACAACCACATGCAGGTAAGTGTTCGCGAAAACAATGTTGATCAGGCGCTACGGGTTCTGAAAAAGAAGCTGCAACGCGAGGGCGTTATTCGAGAAATGAAGCTGAAGCAACATTTCGAAAAACCGTCGGAGAAACAGGCGCGCGAGAAAGCGGAGGCGATCCGTCGTGCCCGCAAACTGGCCCGTAAAAAGGCCGAACGCGAAAATATGATGTAAAAGCCCACGCCTTTGGGCAAAGTCGTTTGACCCCCATGATTAACGTCGTGGGGGTTTTTATTTTACCGGTGACGCAAATGGCACCGCAGATCTATAAAGCGGGATGAAAAAGCCCGCGCCCCCGCTCCAAGCTTGTGACCCCGGACTTGTGGCACGCCTCAGCTTTGAGTAGATTTGCCCAAATTAGACAATCAAGGATTTCATAATGGATTGGCCCAATCTTATAAAGACCGCGAGCGCCCGCGTGACGCCCTATATTCGACAAACGCCAGTTGTGACATTTGAAACCCGCACCGTAACGCAGCCTGTGACNCTTAAATTAGAGCAATTGCAACACGCTGGCAGCTTCAAAACCCGCGGTGCCTTTAACACTTTGCTTGGCACAGAACCGCCCGCGGCTGGGTTGGTGGCAGCCTCGGGGGGCAACCATGGCGCCGCCGTGGCTTACGCGGCGCAAAGGCTGGGCTTTCCCGCCCGCGTGTATGTGCCGGAAATTGCCGGCCCAGCAAAGATTTCCCTTATCCGCGCCTGCGGCGCCGATCTTCAGGTGGTGCCAGGGGCCTATTCAAACGCCTTAGAACAAGCCAAAGCCTGGGAAGAAAAAACCGGCGCGATGCAAATTCACGCCTATGATGCTGAGGCCACNGTTGCAGGCCAAGGCAGCTGTTTCGTTGAATGGGAACAGCAGGGGCTAAATGCAGATACGGTGCTTATCGCGGTGGGCGGCGGCGGGCTTATCGCCGGCGCTTTGGGATGGTTTCAGGGGCGGTGCAAAATTGTTGCCGTTGAACCAGAACGCTGCGCCACGCTACACGCGGCACTGAGCGCAAGCGCCCCCGTGAATGTTGAGGTCTCGGGCGTTGCGGCAAATGCTTTGGGCGCGCAAAAAATTGGGACTATCTGCTTTGATCTGGCGCAATCTACCGGCATAGAGTCGGTGCTTGTTTCTGACGCTGCCATCACGCAGGCCCAGCGCAGGCTTTGGCAAGATCTTAGGCAGGTGGTTGAACCCGCAGGCGCGGCCGCTCTGGCGGCTGTGCTCAGTGGCGCCTATACACCTGAGCCAGACGAGCGCTTGGCAGTTTTGGTCTGCGGGGGCAATATTGCCTCAGACCCGCTTGCATAACGCCGCTCAGTAAATCTTTGGCACGTATAATTTATCGGGCAGCACGCGGCGTTCATAATCAGGGTTAAACACCCGTTCTGGCAAAGTAATCTTTTCAGACGGCATATCCTGATAGGGAATCTTGCCCAGAATATGTTCGATACAATTCAGCCGTTCGCGCTTTTTATCGTTGCCTTCCACGATATACCAAGGCGCCTCTGGAATATTGGTACGGGCAAACATATCTTCTTTGGCTGTTGTATATTGCTCCCAACGAATGCGGCTTTCCAAATCAATCGGCGAAAGCTTCCATTGTTTCATCGGATCATGGATGCGCATCAAAAACCGCATCTGCTGCTCTTCATCTGAAATAGAAAACCAATATTTCAAAACAAGAATACCCGAACGCACCAACATGCGTTCAAATTCAGGTACATCGCGAAAAAACTGTTCCACCTGATCTTCTTCAGCAAAACCCATCACCCGCTCAACACCGGCGCGATTATACCAGGAGCGATCGAACAAAACAATTTCGCCACCCGCTGGCAAATGCGGAACGTAACGCTGAAAATACCATTGCGTCTGCTCGCGCTCTGAGGGTTTTGGCAACGCCACAACCCGGGCAACCCGTGGATTCAAGCGTTGCGTAATGCGCTTTATCACACCGCCCTTGCCGGCGCTGTCGCGCCCCTCGCAGATGATTAGGATTTTGGCACCTGTGGCTTCAACCCAATGCTGCAACTTGATCAGCTCCATCTGCAAGCGCAACAGGTTGCGATAATAGACCCGCCGATCCAACATATCCGGATGCTTATCCTTGTAAATCTTGCGGATCTCTTCGGTCAGCATCGGTTCGCTGAACTCATTTTCATAGAGCTCATCCAGCGTATCTTCCAATTCGGCTTCCAGCCAATCGCGCGGGGTTGAGGAGGTTTCGTTCATTCTTATTCCTTTGTAATGCGAACCATAATAAACGCTGCAATGGCAGATGTCACTGAGGTTACAATTCTTGGCACGACAAGCGCGCTTGGCGCGGTTATTCTTGCGCTCCTGCAATCGTCAAAGCGTTGACAGTCTGCAATACAGCCCAAATACGCCAAACAGGGCCACCCACAGAAACCCCTCGGTTAATGTGCAACGGGCTAGTTTTAGCTTGCGCGATCTTTAGAAAATAAATACACTTTAAAAGTGTTTTACGGGTGTCGGTTTGCCCTTTAGGTTTTGCAGTCTATTGTTTTAAGTTTCTAAAATCCGCGATAATGTCCGTGGCACTCGCGGTTTCAACCCAAGCCGTGTCGGAAAGCGCCGCGGATCTCGTTTCCACGATACAGCATCCGAATTTTCAACATATCTATCTCATCACCGATCGCGACGCGCGGTCTTTTGAGGCCAGATTGATTTTCCAAAACGGTGAATTAGACAACCCCTACGCTGAAGGGCTTGCGCATTATGTCGAACATTTGGCTTGGCTCAACGTGACGCAAAGCAAAGATTTTGAGGCCCTTCGCCATTCTAATGCATGGACCAATTTAACCAGCACAGCCTATGTCACGCATAGTTCAGAGACGTGGTTAACCAAAGAGCTGCAACGCCTGATCGAGGTTAGCACACCCTTCACCTTGGCTGAACGCTTTATGTTGGAAGAGCGGGATATCATCCTGCGCGAATATGAGGCGAGTNTCGCAGAAAACCCTTATTTCGAAATTGAACAGAATATAAATAAAGCAATTTACCCAAGCTCACCATGNGCCAGATCGGTGCTTGAATCGCCGACTGAAATANAAGATTTCAGCTTAATCAACGCTAAAAAATTACACCGTAAAAGCCATGAATTGGGCAATGCCGTTTTAATCGTTACCGGGAATATTTCAAAGACCACCTTACAAAAAGCATTAAGAAACTTAAATTTTCCAAAACCTGCCGCTCCCATTGCGCCGACACCTCTGCCCACTCCTGAGGTCGGAAACGAACGTGTCGCGGCAGATATACAAGTTGCAAGGCTTGGCAGCCCGACTTTATTCTATCGAAAACTAATTAAACGCCCCCCTGCTCGGATGCGGCCTTTTGCGATCAAACAGTTCGAGTTTTACGCGCAGCGCTCGGCTCATCTTTACCCGGCGGGATAGCCGGCCCTTTACGGTTTGATGATTTTTTCGCGCGCAGCTTCTGGTTTGATTTGCGCGCCATAGGGTCAAAGCATCTGCTAATTGAATTCACAGCAGAACCCGATTGGAATGTTTCTTTAAGCAAACTCGAAACCGAATTTACCAAGGTTTTCAACGAAATCGTCCAACAAGGTATCCCCGAAAAAACAATCAAACAGATCAAAAAGCGATTTCAGGGTCACCTTAATGACGTTTTAAAACGCAAAAATTACAGAAAAAACCTTCTTATTGATCGGGTGTCCAACCGTCAGCCTTATTACGGGCTCACAGCTGAACGGCGGGCTCTGCGAAGCGTCACCGCGCAAAAGATCAACGATTTGTTAACCGCCCTCGGCCAATCCGGACGCACAGTTATCTACCGGGCAAATGAATTATGAAAAAGGAAAGTCCAAGTGATAAGATATTTTCTAATTTTTGCGACAAGCATGCTTTTGGGCTGCCAAGAGGATGATCTAAATGCAGATGCCAGTGACGAACCACGTCCAGCAGAATTCAAAATGTTACCAGAAGAAAACCGCAGCGTTATTTTGGCCACGACCCCGCGGGGGCATACATTTCATTTTATGCCGATCTATGAACCCGGTGTAACGGATATAACGATCACGATTGCTTGGCCTTCCAACTGGGCCTATGAGGCATCGCGCAATCCGGCCGTTCCATATATTGGCACAGAAACCCTTTTAAGTGGAGGAACGGAAGATATTTCTCCAAAGGAATTGAATGAATTTCTATCAGACAGAAATTCAGGCGGATCGTTTATTCCCACTGCAGACTACGTGTATGGAGAAATCAACTTTCCGAAAGAATACCGCGAAGACGTCATTAAACTCGCTTCTGATACATTGCGCAGCCCGAAATTTGATCCACGTTGGGTTCACAGAATTAAGGGTTCAATACGCCAAAACATACGGTTTGCGCATTTAAAAACAGAAACAAAAATGTGGAATTTAGCTCGAAAAGCGAATTTGGGCGATAACCCTAAATACCATTTTCTGACGTTGCCCGATCCTAGGGTGATTGATGAGGTATCTGTGGATATGTTACGCCAATGGCATAAGCAAACCTTTACGCAATCAGGCTTAACAATCGTGGTCACTGGCGCCATTTCCCGGCAAGATGCCGGCAGCTCAGTGGATACCTTGCTTTTTGATCTGCCAAAAGGGCGCGTATCTCCGCCGCATGACGTAAACGTAACGATAAAACCGCAAACCGTTTTTCTGCATGTACCAGAGGCTGAGAAAACAACAATCGGGATATTAGGCCGCCTACCTCCCACCTCTCAGGGCAATGACTTAACCGACCGCTTAGCCTTATCGCATTTTTCGCAAAGCGGGTCAGGCCCTTTATTTTCTGCTCTGCGCACCGAACAGCGCGCGAGTTACGGCTTTCAGGCTGGATTTTTCGACTATAATCGCAAAAATAGGCGCCTGTTTATAACCGGCGCCGTTGCCGCAGAGCAAGCCACAGACGTGGCGGCAGATATCCCCGAAATATATGAAGAATATCGCTTAGATCCCAATTTTGAAACCTTGGCAGATCTGCAAAATGGCATGGTTAATCAAACGCAGAAAAATGTTGGCTATGTAAATATTGCCGCCCGAACGATTTTGCAATTGGCCCTCGATAAACGCGATCCAAAAATCGCTCCAAAGCTACATAACGAATTGAAAAAACTACATACGCAAGATTTGAAATCAAGAATGAAAACAATATTTCCACCCAAAAGTGAATTGGCGATTTTCGCAGCAGGGCCAAGCAAAATAGGCTCGTCGGATGCCTGCGTGATTTCAAAAATCGAAGCGCTTGATGAGTGCTGAAGCTGAAAGAAATCTAGCAGATATTTTTCANCTCTCGATGCACAAATATTCCATAAACCCGCGCGGTCAGCATGCGCAAATTTACAAAGGCAAGGCCGTGGTTTTAAAAACAGTGCGCAGCGCAAATAACGATTGCATCTGCGCCACGCCGGGCAGCCGGGCCAAAGATTGACGATGGATGCGGGCATAATCCTCTGTGCTATCAGCCACCACTTTCAGCAAATAATCAGCGCTGCCCGCCATCAGATGGCACTCTAAAACATCGGGNACCCGCGCAACGGCTTTTTCAAAGCTGTCCAAAATTTCATCCGCTTGACCCGATAAGGTGATTTCCACAAAAACCGTGGTCGGCTTTTGCAATTTGCGCGGATCCAGCAAGGCCACATAATCTTTTATATAGCCCTCTGCCTCCAGCCGCTGGATCCGCCGATGACAGGCTGAGGCAGACAGGTTTACCCGTTCAGCCACATCCGCATTTGACATTCGCCCCTGCCGCTGCAGGATAACCAAGATTCGACGATCCGTTGAGTCAATCTGCATATCTTGCAATAATCTTCTAATATTTTATCAATTATTTATATTATATTTGAAAAATAGTGTAATTCAATCACAATCTTTTCAAGAAAATTGCGTGTGATACCTGTCATAATTTGCGCAAAGCAAAAAGGAGCTCAACATGCAAATAGGATGTCCTACAGAAATTAAACCGCAAGAATTCCGCGTTGGAATGACACCAAATGCGGTAAGCGAAGCCACCCGGCACGGGCATAAAGTGATGGTTCAGGCAGGTGCAGGCGCTGGATCGGGCTTTNCGGATGCTGAATATCAAAGCGCCGGGGCGCAAATTGTTGAGACAGCAGAAGAAGTCTTCACCAGTTGCGATATGATCGTAAAAGTCAAAGAGCCTCAGGCCGTTGAGCGCGCTCAATTGCGCGAAAATCAACTGTTATTCACCTATTTGCATTTGGCACCGGACGCGGCGCAAACGCAGGATCTTTTGGCCTCTGGTTGCACTGCAATTGCCTATGAAACAGTAACCGACCAGGCGGGCGGATTGCCTNTATTGGCGCCCATGTCCGAAGTTGCGGGGCGCTTGGCACCGCAAGTTGGCGCATGGACCTTGCAAAAAGCCAATGGCGGGCGCGGCGTACTCATGGGCGGCGTGCCAGGTGTTTTACCGGCCAATGTCTTAGTCATTGGGGGCGGCGTTGTCGGCACACATGCCGCTAAAATTGCCGCGGGTATGGGCGCAGATGTCACCGTGCTTGACCGTTCTTTGCCGCGCCTGCGATTTTTGGATGATGTCTTTGGTGGGCAATTTAAAACGGGGTATGCCAATAGCGCACTAACCGCCGAGTTGGCCAGCGCCGCCGATATGATCATCGGTGCCGTATTGGTACCCGGCGCCACAGCGCCAAAATTGATCACAAAAAATCAATTGAGCAGCTTAAAACCCGGCGCCGCGCTGGTAGATGTGGCGATTGACCAGGGCGGCTGCTTTGAGACATCGCGCGCCACAACGCATCAAGATCCGATCTATCAAGTGGATGGGATCCAACATTATTGCGTGGCCAATATGCCCGGCGCNGTTGCGCGCAGTTCTACGCAAGCTTTGGGCAATGCCACATTGCCGTTCTTATTGGCGCTGGCAGATAAAGGCTGGCAGGCCGCTTGCGCTGACGATCCCCACCTTTTGAACGGCTTGAATATTCACGCCGGAACGGTGACCCATGCCGCTGTGGCAGACGCATTGGGCTATGCGCTTAGCCAGCCCAATCTAACGCTTAAAACCGCAGCCTAAAATACAGCCTAAAACACAGGCTAAAACTTAGACCTCCCGCTGAAGGGCCGTGCGAATATCGATTAATATATCCAACTCGCTCGGCCCTGAAGGCGCGGCATCAGGCGCAACCTCTTCCGCTTTGCTCTGCGCCTCTTTAAGCTTATTGACGTAACGTACCAGCAAAAACACCACCCAAGCGATGATCAAAAAATTGATCACGGCCATGATAAACGCCCCATAGGCAAACACCGCAACCCCCGCCTCACGCGCCGCTGCAAGAGACACGAAATCGCCCTCGCCCCGCAGAACCACGAATAAGTTACCAAAGTCGACCCCGCCCAAAAATAATCCAATCAACGGATTGATCAAATCCCCGACCATTGATTTGACGATCGCCGTAAACGCCGCACCGATAATGATGCCAACGGCCATATCCATCACATTGCCTTTGGCAATAAAACCTTGAAACTCTTTCAACATAACGTGCCTTTCAAAAATAAATTTAAATAATAAAATAAAAAATCAGCTCTGAGGCTGCGCGTCTTTTAAGGCATATTTAGCGTGTCTTGTATATTTTTAATTGTTTTTAGGCCGCAAAAAAAGGGCCCAAAGGCCCTTGATCACTCTGCTTAAAATCCAGCCCGGCGCTTTTAAGCCGGTAAATCGCCCGAAAGAATATAGGTTAGTATCGCAACGACTTGGCTGGGATCTTGCGCAACGGCCAAAGCCGCTGCGTCAACTTCTTTCAACGCATGCTGATGCTCTGCCCCATGCAGTACGATTAAAGATTTCCCCAAGGCGGCCGCATAGCCTGCATCAAAGGCCGCGTTCCATTGCTTATATTTCTCGCCAAAGCGAACCACCACAATATCTGCCTCTTCGATGCCTTTACGGGTGCGCATCGCGTTCAACTTTGCGCCTTTATGGTCGTGCCAAAACTTGTTGGATTCTGCGCCCAAAATGGCAACGCCGCAATCATCACTGGCGGCATGATCCGTGACTGGGCCGGTAAACACCACATTAAGATCCCGCGCACCATGCGCGATTTGATCGCGCCAATCTGTGTGAATCTCACCAGATAAATAAACTGTTAGCATCATGACCGTTTCCTCATCCAAAGGTTTTACTTACGCGAATTTGCAATTTACATCCGCAAGGCGCCGCCTGTTGCAGAGGCCACTTTGGCCACAATTTTGGCGCCCACGGCTTCAATCTCAGCATCTGTCAGCGTCACCTCTATGGGCTGCAAGCGCACCCGAATAGCGATTGATTTTCGATCAACCCCTAAGCTGCCACCGATAAATTCATCGAACACGCGCACATCGGTAATCAGCGTTTTATCCGCGCCTTGCGCCGCGTTCACCAAATCCATCGCCTCGGTTTTATGATCCACGACGAAGGCAAAATCACGCTCGACGGCTTGCAAATCTTTTAGCTTCAGCGCAGGCCGCGTGGCTGAGTTGTTGCGCGGCAAGGGCACCTCATTGGGCCAAATGGTGAAGCTAACGGCCGGCCCTTTGATGTCAAAAGCCGCCAATATTTTGGGATGCAGCTCACCAAACACCGCCAATGTTTTTTTCGGACCCAAACAAATCTGACCATGCCGGCCCGGATGCCACCAAGGCGCCGCGCCGCGCCGTATCTGCGTTTTCACAGGCGCTCCAATTGCGCCAAGGATCGACAGAGCATCGGCTTTGGCATCAAAAAGATCTACATCGCGGTCAGAGGCATGCACGTCTTTCGGAGCGCTGCGCCCAATCAAAAGACCGGCAATTTGCAAATCTTGTTCCTCGGGCTCACCGCCGCTAAAGACGGGGCCAATTTCAAACAAAGCAAGATCTGCAAACCCCCGCGCTTGGTTGCGCTGCGCGGCAGCCAATAGCCCGGGCAACAGATCAGGGCGCATATGGCTCATATCCGCGCTGATCGGGTTTTCAAGCCGGGTTGCATCACTGCCAGCGCCAAAAAGCGCGGCCGCAGCTTGATCGATGAATGAATAGCTTACGCATTCGTGAAAGCCCAAAGCCGCGCCTGCGCGCCGGGCAGCTTGCTCGCGTTTTTGCACGGGCGATAAAATCGGTTTGGGCACGCCGGGTAAGACCCGGGGCAAGGGCTTGCCCTGCAATTTTGTTAAGGAGGCTATCCGCGCAACCTCTTCCACCAAATCCGCCTCGCCCAGAACATCCGGGCGCCAACTGGGCACATGCGCCGTTTTGCCATCCAGCACAAAGCCAAGCGCGGTCAGGCTTTGGCGCTGCGTAGCCTCGGGNATTTCCATACCAACCAAAGATTGAATGCGATCCGTATCCAACCGGTAGGCGCGCGCATGATCTGGCACCGCTCCCGCCATCACCACCTCAGAGGCCTCACCGCCGCATAAATCTAGGATCATCGCCGTGGCAGCTTCAACGCCTAAGGNTGTCCAAGCGGGATCGATACCGCGTTCAAACCGATAACGCGCATCAGAATTAATTTTCAGCGCGCGCCCCGTATAGGCGGTGCGCACCGTCTCAAAAAACGCCGCTTCCAGAAACACAGAAGTTGTGCCCTCAGAGCAGCCACTGTGCAATCCCCCCATAATTCCGCCCAGGCTTTCCACCCCGGCGGCATCGGAAATCACCGTCATACCTTCGCTCAAAGTATAGTCTTTATCATCCAAGGCGGCGAAAACTTCGCCGCCCGTCGCACGGTGCACCCGCAAGGCTGAACCTTCAACCTTATCCGCATCAAAGACGTGCAAGGGGCGGTTGTTATCATAGGTGAAAAAATTCGTGATATCGACCAGCGCCGAAATTGGACGCAGGCCGATCGCTTTCAGCCGNTCTTGCAACCAGGCAGGGCTGGGGCCATTTTTGACGCCGCGAATAACCCGGCCAAAGAANACCGGACATTGCGCTTGCGTATCCTCATCAATCGTAACCGAGATTGGGCAGGGAAACTGNCCCATAACCGGTTCGACCGGATAGGGTTTCAACACGCCCAGCCCGCGGGCGGCCAAATCGCGCGCAATCCCGCGCACGCCCAGCGCATCTGGGCGATTGGGNGTGATCGCAATATCAATTAGAGTATCCACTTTNGATGGATCATTTTCAGCCAAATAATCAACAAAACTTTGCCCGACTTCGCCAGATGGCAATTCAATAATCCCGTCATGCTCGTCGCTTAATTCCATTTCGCGTTCGGAACACATCATGCCAAAGCTTTCGACACCGCGAATTTTGCCGACCCCGATCGTAGTATCAATGCCNGGCACATAAGTGCCCGGCGTGGCAACCACCACGGTGATGCCCGCGCGCGCATTCGGCGCGCCACAAATAATCTGCAACTCACCCTGATCAGTGCTTACTTGGCAGACGCGCAGTTTATCCGCATCCGGGTGTTGCTCGGCTGCAATCACCTTGCCAATTCGGAAATCACTCAACCGATCCGCCGGGTTTGACACCTCTTCCACTTCAAGCCCGAGATCGGTCAAAGCGTATAAAATATCGTCTAATGCAGCATCAGTGTCCAGATGGTCTTTCAGCCAAGAGAGCGTGAACTTCATGACAGGCCTCCGTGTAAATTGGGCTGATCCAGGCTGGAAAACCCGTAATGACGCAGCCATCGTAAATCACTGTCGAAGAAGGCGCGTAAATCCGGAATTCCATATTTCAGCATGGCGATGCGATCGATGCCCATACCAAAGGCGAACCCCTGCCACTTCTCCGGATCGATGCCACCAGCTTGCAGTACTTTGGGATGTACCATGCCAGAGCCCAGAATTTCTAACCAGTCATCCCCCTCGCCCACTTTCAACTGCCCGCCNGCCCAACTGCAACGGATATCCACCTCAGCAGAAGGTTCCGTAAACGGGAAATGCGAAGCGCGAAACCGCAACTCAACATCATCAACCTCAAAATAGGCTTTTACGAATTCTTCCAAAACCCATTTGAGATTGGCCATGGAAATATCTTTATCAATTGCCAAACCTTCTACCTGATGAAACATCGGCGTATGGGTCTGATCGTAATCTGCGCGATACACGCCGCCGGGGCAAATCACCCGCACTGGCGCGCCAGTTTTTTCCATCGTGCGAATTTGTACCGGACTGGTATGCGTGCGCAGCACGTGGGGGGGGCGATCATCACCCTCTGCGCGATGCATGTAAAACGTATCCATTTCNGCGCGCGCCGGGTGATGCCCGGGGATATTCAACGCGTCAAAATTATACCAATCTGTATCAATCCGCGGGCCTTCAGCCACGCCGAAACCCATATCGGCAAAAATCGCTGTGACTTCTTCGGTTACCTGCGAAATCGGATGGATCGTACCGCGGCGTTGATCACGCGCTGGCAATGTAACGTCCAACCATTCAGTGCGCAAACGCTCGTCCAGCGCGGCATCAGCCAGCGCGGCTTTACGCGCCATCAGCGCCGAATTCAGCTCTTCTTTTAACGCGTTCAGCGCCGGGCCCGCCACTTNCCGCTCTTCGGGTGTCATCTTACCCAATTCGCGCAGCTTCAGGCTGACCTCGCCTTTTTTTCCAACCGCTGCGAGGCGGGTTTCTTCCAAGGCGCTTTCATCCTGCGCAGCCGCAATCGCAGCTATATATTTTTCGCGTAGACCATCCATAGATCTTCTCCAAATCCAGACGCCCTCTGCTATCATATTTGGAACCGGGTGCAACCCGCTTAGCAGGGCAGGCCCAAGCCCGACAGGCTTTATAAACTAAGAAAGCCTCCGATCAAATTGGCGGCCTTGGCCAAAATAAAAAAGCACCGCAAACGCTGTTTGCAGTGCTTTAAAACTCAATTTTTAAACGCTGGTTTAGGCCAAGGCCGCCTTNGCCTGCAAGACAATCGCCTCAAANGCTGCCGGCTCATGCACGGCCAGATCGGCCAGAACCTTCCGGTCAACCTCAATACCCGCCAAGCCAAGCCCATTGATAAAGCGCGAATAGGTCATCGCCTCATCATGACTACGCACGGCTGCGTTGATCCGCTGGATCCACAAGGCCCGAAAGTTGCGCTTCCGGTTATGCCGGTCGCGGGTTGCATATTGATTGGCTTTATCAACCGCCTGCGCCGCGACTTTAAACGTGTTTTTACGACGTCCATAATAGCCTTTCGCAGCTTTTACGATTTTCTTGTGACGGGCGTGGGTTACGGTACCACCTTTAACGCGTGACATATCTTATCCTCCTCAGCGCGAATAGGGCATCATCGACTTGACGATTCTTTCGTCAGGCGTTGACATCACTGTTGTGCCGCGGGCGTTGCGGATNAATTTACGGGTGCGTTTGATCATTCCGTGGCGTTTGCCGGCTTGACCGGTTTTCACACGNCCATTCGCCGTTACTTTGAACCGCTTTTTGCAGCTCGATTTGGTCTTCATCTTAGGCATTTCCGTCTCCTGTCTTAACAAAGGTCGGTTTATACGCGACTCGGCATGCCCTTTCGGCCGGCCACGTTGAAGAGATTGCGATATAGGGCGCTCTTTCTATAAGCGCAAGTGCAAATCGCGCTATTCTGGATCGGTGGAATAAATCATCCGTTCATTGCACGGCGCCACGCGNAAAATATTCGTGGTGCCCGGAATATTGAACGGCACACCGGCTGTTACAACCACCTGATCATTTTCTTCGGCAAACCCTTGTGACAACGCTGCCCGCACGGCGCTGACCACCGCTTCCTTGAAGCGCTCTTTGGGGCCTGAGCGTACACAATTGGTACCCCAGCTTAGCGCCAAACGCCGCGACGTTCCGATTTCTGACGTCATCGCAATAATGGGCACACGCGGACGCTCGCGCGCGGTTAACAGCGCGGTTGTGCCCGATTGCGTATAGCAGCATATCGCCTTCACATCCGTNGTTTCGGCAATTTCCCGCGCCGCGGCGACAATCGCATCTGCCACCGTATGGCGTTTGGCTTTGCGCGAGGATTCCAAAATTTCAGTATAAGTTGGATCGCTTTCCACCTCGACCGCGACATTGTTCATTGTGGTCACGGCCTCGATCGGATAGTCACCGGCCGCCGATTCTGCTGAAAGCATAATCGCATCCGAGCCTTCGTAAATCGCCGTGGCCACATCAGACACCTCGGCCCGCGTGGGCATTGGGCTCTCAATCATCGATTCCAGCATTTGCGTGGCCACAATCACCGGTTTCGCCGCTGCGCGACACTTGCGCACCAAACGCTTCTGGATCGGCGGCACATTCTGCACCGGCAATTCCACTCCAAGATCTCCGCGCGCCACCATTATGCCATCAGAAACTTTCAAAATCGCGTCAAATTGCTCAACCGCCGAAGGTTTTTCAATTTTTGACAGCAAGGCCGCGCGACCCCGCACCAATTCACGCGCCTCGGTTAAATCTTCCGGGCGCTGCACAAAAGACAAGGCCAACCAATCCACGCCCAAATCGCAGACGAAATCTAAATCGGCGCGATCTTTTTCTGACAAAGCTGCCAANGGCAAAACCACATCCGGCACATTCACGCCCTTGCGGTTTGAAATCGTCCCACCGTTCAACACCAGACAATCGGCAAAATCGGCGCCGCATTCTTCGACTTTCAATTTGATTTTTCCATCATTCACCAGCAGATGAGCCCCCGGCTTCAGCGCCGAAAAAATCTCTTCATGGGGCAGTTGTACGCGGTTTTTATCTCCCGCCGCCGGATCAAGATCCACCCGGAANCGATCTCCTTCGACCAAATCTTCAGCGCCTGAGGCAAATTCTCCGACCCGCAATTTTGGGCCTTGTAAATCGGCCAAAATGGCGATCGGGCTTGAAAGATCATCTTCAACCTTGCGGATGATTTTATGACGCTCGGCGATCTCGGCATGCGTGCCATGGCTCATATTCAACCGAAAGACATCTGCTCCTGCTTCATGTAAAGCGCGGATCATGTCATAACTTTGCGAGGCAGGCCCCAGCGTGGCTACAATTTTTACATTGCGCAGGCGTCTCATGATGTATTCCCTTCAATCCCTTTGGCGTCTCTTATAACGTTGCGAGCCGCCAAGCCGCCAGCAAGAAATTAAGATCAGAGATCCAGTTTGAGGCANGCTGTTAGCGTTAACATTTCTGCTGCGCTTATGGCGAATAATTTCAACAATCACAACCGTTATCCTTGCTGCAACCCGCGGCCAACGCCGCATTCAAAAGGCGGATCGCTTTAAAGCGCTTGCGAGCCAAGCGGGAACTAAGTTAGGAGATTGGCAACGAAATAACAGAAATCGCGCGCATTTATGCCGCGTCTTTCGCAAAGGAAATGACCATGGATGATCAAACGCAGCTTGAATTAGACGCCGCCGCCTTTCGGGCCCTGCGCGCACATTTGATGGAAAAGCGCCCAGATGTTCAAAATATTGACCTGATGAACTTGGCCGGGTTTTGCAGAAACTGCCTGTCGCGTTGGTATCAAGAGGCTGCCCAAGANCGGGGAATCGAGATGTCAAAAGACCAAGCGCGTGAAGCGTTTTACGGCATGCCGATGGAGGTTTGGAAAGCCCAGCATCAAACCGAGGCCAGCGCTGAAAAACAAGAGGCCTTCACGCAAGCTTTTGTAGAAAACGTCAAAGCCCCCGATTAATCAGGCCTGTCACACATGCCAAACCTTATCCAATCAAGGCTTGGCTTTGATAACTTGCAGCAAAGGCAGCACGGCCGACATATCTGGCCCATGGCTTTGCCCCGTTAAGGCCAAACGCAGCGGCATAAACAAGCCTTTGCCCTTGCGCCCTGTCGCTGCCTTTACTTCTGCCGTCCAAGCAGACCATGAATGCGCGTCATATGGGCCATCGGGCAAAAGAGCCATCGCTTGCGCCACGAACGCTTGATCCTCGGGATGAATCACCGGCGTTGCGCCGTTTGAAAACAGCTCCCACCAGCCGGGCAGATCATGCAAGGTAGTGATATTATCGCGCGTCACCTGCCAGAATTGCGCGGCCAGTTCAGCGGGAACNCCCAAGCTTTCGATCTGGTCAGCCACTTCTTGCAGCGGCAGCGTTTGCAGATAACGTGCCGTCAACGGACGCAAATCCTGCNCGTCCAATTTTGTCGGCGCAGACCCAAACTGCGCCAGTTCAAACCCTGCAGCCACGGCAGCCAAATCCGTTTGCAGCTCGACCGGTTGGCTGGATCCCAGCCGCGCCATCAAACTGATCAAAGCGGCAGGGACGATGCCATCGGAACGCAAATCACGCAACGCCAAAGTTCCAAGCCGTTTTGATAAGGCTTCGCCAAGCGGGCCTGTCAGCAACGAGTGATGGCCAAATTTGGGAATATCCCCACCAAGGGCCTGCATCATCTGAATTTGCGTGGCCGTGTTGGTCACATGGTCAGATCCGCGCACCACATTGGTGATCTTCATTTCGATATCATCTACAACTGAGGCCAAGGTATAAAGATATTGACCATCGCCGCGGATCAAAACCGGATCAGACACGCTGGCCGCGTCGATTGAAATATCCCCCAAAATTGCATCGGTCCATTCAATCCGCTGATGCTCTAGCTTAAAGCGCCAATGCCCCTGCCCCCGTTCTGCGCGCAGCGCCGCTTTTTCAGCTGTGCTTAATCCAAGCGCCGCGCGATCATAGACTGGCGGCTTGCCCATATTCAGCTGTTTCTTTCGCTTCAAATCCAGCTCAACCGGGGTTTCAAAACATTCATAAAGGCGCCCGCTATCTTTGAGGCGCTGCGCCGCTGCATCATAGGCGGCCAAACGCTCGGATTGGCGCTCNATACGATCCCATTGCAAGCCCAACCACGTTAGATCTTCTTTGATNGCCTCAACAAAGCTTTCCTTTGAGCGTTCGGGATCTGTATCGTCAATGCGTAAAATAAAATGCCCGTCATCTTTGCGCGCAATCAGGTAATTCATCAAAGCAGCGCGCATATTGCCAACGTGCAAATATCCGGTCGGGGAAGGGGCAAAGCGTGTGATGGTCATTTTGATCTCCTGTTGANGGTCGTTTTTCATAGCGCCAAGGATTTGTCCAGCAAAGGCGCATTTTTTATAGAAGGGCGAAAAAACCATTGCACCCTGAAGAGAAATCCGAATTAGTCGGAACAAAGATAAAGGGAAATGGCAATGGGGCTTCCGATTGTGGTAATCGGCGCGGGCATTTGCGGCGTGTCCAGCGCGCTTTGGTTGCAACGCAGCGGCCATAGGGTGATTTTAATTGATAAAACAGCGCCCGGAATGGGGGCTTCATTTGGCAATGCTGGGTTGCTGGCGCAATGGGCGGTAACGCCCGTCACCACGCCGGATCTTTGGCAGGCGCTGCCGAAATACGCGCTTAATCCGGCCAGCCCTTTATTCATCAAATGGCAATATCTACCCAAATTGGCGCCTTGGCTTTGGAAATTCCTGCAACAGGCCAATGACAGCAGCGCCAAAGCTGCCAGCGCGGCTTTGGGCCCGCTTTTATTGGATGCTGTCGACCAACATAAGGCGCTGTCGCAAGGCAGCTCGGCCGAAAGCTGGATCGCTGACAGCCAATTCTGCTACGCGTATCGCGATCACAAAGCCTTTCAAAAGGATCGCTACGCGTGGGATTTGAAACAAGCGGCCGGTCTGGTGCCCAACGTTCTGAGCGGCCCCGATGTGCAAGATGCCGAACCGGCTTTGGGCCCCGCCATTCAATGTTTGGCGATCTTGAAAGGCCAGGGGCATATTCTCAACCCTTTGGGATATGTCACGGCTTTGGCCAAAGCCTTTGAAGCGCAAGGGGGCGTGTTTCGCCAAACAAGCGTCACCGGTTTTGAAAAACAAAACGGGCGCATACGATCCGTTTTAACCGAAGGCGGCCCGATTGACTGTGACAAAGCCGTGATCACTGCCGGTATTTGGTCAAAAGAGTTGATGGGAAAATTAGGGCTGCATATCCCCTTGGAAACCGAGCGCGGATATCACGTGATGTTTAAAAACCCATCACAGATGCCGCGCAATCCGATGATGATGACAACTGGAAAATTTGCGGTGACCCCAATGCAAGACGGGTTGCGCTGCGCCGGTACAGTCGAGTTTGGCGGGATTAAACTGGGNCCCAGCAAAGCGCCAATTCAATTGCTGCGCCGCCGCATGGCCGAGGCTTTTCCACAGATGACCTATGACAGCAGCGAAGAGTGGATGGGCTTTCGCCCGTCAACCCCAGACAGCCTGCCGCTGATCGGTGAGCTGGCCAGCAGCGGGATTTACACCGCCTTTGGCCACCAACATGTTGGGTTAACCGCAGGGCCTAAAACCGGGCGCTTGATCGCAGATTTGATCACGGGGCGTTTGCCAAANATTGATATGCGCCCCTATGATCCGGCGCGCTATGCGGCGATTGCGGCGCACTAAGCNAGCCAGGNGCGCGCGCCAGTAATGCTACTCGTATACGCGTTGATCTTCGATCACCAAACCATCGCGCGGTAAGCTGCCAGGGGCCACAAGCTCAACATTGCCCGTCAGCTTAAGATGACTTTTCACCAATCCATCAAAATCAGAGGCCGCGGATAGGGTGGTTTCCAGCTGCACGATCATTTCATCCTTAGCACCGTTTCGCCGGGCAATGATGCGCGCGCGATCCAAAGCATCATGCGAGGCNACCAATGCCGCCACTTGTTCGGGGCGCACGAACATACCCTTAATTTTGGTGGTTTGATCGGCGCGGCCCATCCAACCCTTTATCCGCAGATTGCTGCGCCCGCAGGGTGATTTTCCGGGTAATACGGCGCTAAGATCACCCGTTGCAAAACGAATAAGGGGATAATCAGGGTTCAGCACCGTCACCACAACTTCTCCCACTTCGCCATCCGCAACTGGAGTGCCAGTACCGGGCGTCACGATTTCNACCAGCACGCCTTCATCAACAATCATACCCTCTTGGGCGGATGATTCATACGCGATATTGCCAAGATCCGCCGTTGCATAACATTGCAAACAGGCGATGCCGCGATCAGTATATTCCTGGCGCAGCGCGGGAAATAACGCCCCGCCACCCACAACCGCTTTGCGGATTGATAAGCTTTCCCCCATCTCATCGGCTTTATCTAAAATAATCTTCAAATAATCCGGCGTGCCCGCATAGGCGGTTGTGCCAATATCAACCGCAGCGCGCACCTGCAGATCGGTTTGTCCGACGCCCGCCGGTAAAACCGCAGCCCCGACCGCCCGCGCGCCATTTTCAAAAATCATTCCGGCAGGGGTTAAATGATAGCCAAAACAGTTCTGAACGATATCCCCCCGCCCAATGCCAGCCGCATGCAAAAACCGGCCCATGCGCCACCAATCATGCCCGGTGCCGCCAGGTTCATAAAGGGGGCCCGGGGATTGGAATATGTGACTGAATTCATAGAGGGGTTTTTGGACAAATCCGCCTAAAATATTTCCCGGCTTTTGCGCATTGCTTAATTCTGATTTTCGCAAAACTGGCAGAGTCGCCAATGCCTGTACATCCGTAATCTCGCTGGCCGTCACCCGCTCGAACCGATCCGCATAGCCCGGCAATTGCTTGGCATGGGCAATTTGTGCGGGCAAAGCCTCTGCAATATAGGCGGCACGCTGCTCTGATGTTTGGGTTTCAAGGCCGTCGTAATAGCGCATGTTTACACTCCAGATCCTGGCCTGCTCTTTTCGGCAGGCCCAATCATGATAATTTTTACCAAACCGCACATTGGCTGGCGGCCCTACAGTTACCCCTTAAAATTGGGGTTAGTTTAACCACCGCTTGCGCCGCCGATAGCTGCGCACATTGCGGAAGGATTTGCGGCCCTCATCCGACATGCCCAGATAAAATTCCTTCACATCAGGGTTTTCGCGCAATTCCGCAGCCGGTCCATCCATGACCACACGGCCAGATTCTAAAATATACCCATAATGCGCATAGCGCAGCGCGACATTGGTATTCTGCTCAGCCAGAAGGAAGGTCACCCCTTCCTTTTCATTTAAATTTCGTACAATTTGAAAAATCTCTTCCACCAATTGCGGCGCCAACCCCATAGACGGCTCATCCAGCAAAACAGTTTCAGGTTGCGACATCAAAGCACGGCCAATTGCACACATCTGTTGTTCGCCACCAGACGTGTAGCCAGCTTGGGATTTGCGGCGCTCTTTCAAACGCGGGAAATACGTATAGACCATATCCAAATCGGCTTGGATATCGGCTTTGCTATCGCTGCGCGTATAAGCGCCAGTCAACAGATTTTCTTCGACGGTCAAATGCTCAAAACAATGCCGCCCTTCCATCACTTGAATCACGCCACGCTTAACCATATCCGCCGGATCTGCGCCGTGAATTTCAGCCCCGCGATAGCTGACAAAGCCTTTTGTCACTTCGCCGCGCTCAGAATTTAAAAGATTTGAAATCGCTTTCAAAGTGGTGGTTTTGCCGGCTCCATTTCCGCCAAGCAACGCCACGATCCCACCTTTTGGAACGGCAAGCGACACACCTTTCAGAACCAAAATTACGTGATTATAGATCACCTCTATATTGTTCACGTCCAAAAGCACTTCTGACTTTTCAGTTTCAACAACCATTGTGTCACCTTTGTAAAGAATGAACGGCTGCAATACCTGCAGCCGTTCAACTGGTTTAGTTACATCTTTCGGAGATGTTATTTTCTTTGGCGAACGCTTGTGAATCCGCTTGGATTAGCGGATTGATCAAACCCATATCCGCCTCAAGATAGCCAGAAATCAGCTTCCATTTTCCTGCGCTTGCATCCCATTGCGACACAGCGCCAAGGCCGGGCCCACCATGGTTTTCGCATGATACAGAGAAGGCCGGACCAACATTGGCCAATCCATGCTCCGCCATCAGCGCGTCGGTGATGTCCAACGCTTCCATGCCTTTGATCATATCAGCCTGAGAAATATCTGCCGTTCCAGTGATTTCCTGCGCTTTCACAATCGCCATATGGGTCAAAAACGCCATGTAAAGCGACCGATTATACATCACGGTGCCCAGATTATCCCCCGCTCCTGCTGCCTTTCCGGCATCAACAACGTATTTTTGGATATCCGCATAGATGTCAAAATCGCTGCCTGTGTCATTCATCACTAATGACTTATAGCCATCTGCAACATCCCCTGCTGGGATCACATCATGTTCTGCGCCAGCCCACCAGTTTCCGATGAAGTTTTCCATCGGGAAGCGCACATTTGCCGCTTCTTGAATGGCAACTTGGTTCATCACGCCAAAGCCCCACATGATCACATAATCAGGGCGTTCACGGCGGATCTGCAACCATTGTGACTTTTGTTCTTGGCCAGGGTGATCAACCGGGATCAATGTCAGCTCGAACTTATGCTTTTTAGAAAGCTCTTCCAGCGTACGAATAGGCTCTTTGCCGTAGGCTGAGTTGTGATACAGCAACGCGATATGCTTGCCGTCAAGGCTACCAGAATTTTCATTCAGCAGATAATTCACCCCAGCTGATGCCGCCGTCCAGTAATTTGCTGGATAATTGAAAATATTGGAAAATATCTTCCCGTTTGCGGCAGATGTCCGCCCGTACCCCATGCTGTGCAGCGCGATACCATCCGCTGTTACTTTGGGGATCAGCTGATACGTAATACCGGTGCTTAAGGGATGATACACCAAAGAGCCTTCCGCTTTGGTTGATTCATAACATTCCACACCTTTTTCGGTGTTATATCCGGTTTCGCATTCCAGCAAACGAACCGGAACACCGCCAATACCACCATCGCGCTCATTCAGCAGCGTTAGGTAATCAGCATATCCATCCGCCAATGGAATACCGGCAACCGCGTAGGGTCCAGTACGATATGACATCCACGGCAAAACCAAATCTGCAAGGACCGGGGTTGCCATAGCTATACTGCTTGCTGCAGCAGCTAGAAGTTTAAATTTCATCGGTTTTCCTCCCATTTTTATCCGACGTTGGTCTTTTAGAGGCGAGAGCCTCAATGGTAATTTCTCCTTTGAACGCTTAATATGGAAACGGCCAAAGTCTCAGTTTTTCTTTTGCAAGCCGCCATAATTGAGCGATGCCATGCGGCTCAACCACCAAGAACAAAATGATCAAGCCACCGACGATCATAAACTCAAGATGCGTGGCGAGATCTGGTTGCCAGCCCAAACCGGCTACAAACAGATTTTTCAATAAGACCGGCAAAAGTACGAGAAATGCAGCGCCTGCAAAGCTGCCAAAAATTGATCCAAGCCCGCCAATAATGATCATGAACAGCACCAAAAAGGATTTATTGATCCCAAAGGCTTCGCCCACTTCAACAGCCCCCAGATACACCCCAAAAAACAACGCCCCGGATATGCCAATGAAGAAAGAACTGACCGCAAAAGCCGAAAGTTTTGCGCTGAGCGGGTTCACTCCAATGATCTCGGCCGCAATATCCATATCCCGGATCGCCATCCATTTTCGACCGATCGAGCCTCGCGTCAAATTGCGGGCGACAATGCCACAGACGGTTAAGATGATTAAGCAAAAGAGATAGGTCGCCCAGCTATCGGCATTGGCCCCGGTGACGGGTACGCCAAAAAATGTGCGCTCGGGCGCATTGATCTGCCCTGAGGCTGAATAATTATAAAACCAAGGAACCCGGTTAAATATCCAGACGAGGAAAAATTGCGCCGCCAATGTTGCNACGGCAAGGTAAAAGCCTTTGATCCGCAGCGAGGGCAGCCCAAATAACACACCCACACAAGCGGTGATCGCACCTGCCAGCACGACGTGGATCATAATACTCACATCTGGAAAAGCCGTCATTAATTTATACACCGCATAGGCGCCTACCGCCATAAACCCGCCAGTTCCCAGCGAAACCTGCCCACAATAACCTACCAAGATATTTAACCCAATCGCGGCAATCGAATAGATCAGGAAGGGTAGGAAAATTGCATTCACCCAATAATCATTTATCCAAAACGGGATAATCAAAAAGGCNACGATCAAAACAAAATAATACCGGTAACGGTCAAATTTGATCGGAAAGGTTTGGTTGTCTTCTTTATAGGTGGTTTTGAAATCACCGGCTTCGCGATACAGCATGATTTAAACCCTTTCGATAATTTTTTCGCCAAATAGGCCTTGTGGCCGAAAGACGAGAAACAACAGGGCTAAAACATAAGCAAACCAATTTTCAGTTGCGCCCCCGATCAACGGGCCAACCAGAAACTCAAACATTTTCTCGCCCACACCGATGATCAAACCGCCCACGATCGCCCCCGGGATTGACGTGAACCCCCCCAGCATTAACACCGGCAAGGCTTTCAACGCGATCAAAGAAAGCGAGAATTGAACCCCNGATTTTGTGCCCCACATAATTCCGGCAACCAGAGCCACAAATCCAGCCAGCGACCAGACCATTACCCAGATAAAATTCAAAGACACTCCAACCGACAAGGCCGCCTGGTGATCATCGGCCACGGCGCGCATCGCGCGGCCCTGTTTCGTATATTGAGAGAAGGCGACCAATGCCAAAACCAGAATAGCGGCAACGATGGTTGCAAAAATATCCAGATTGTCGATGAAAAAGCCGTAATCAAATATATTATACGTCGCTTCATCTATCCAAAGATTGATCCCTTGGGGAATGCCAACATCTAGCTTTTTAATCTCTCCCCCCCACATCAGGTCGCCAAAACCTTCCATGAAATAGGCCAGACCAATCGTTGCCATGAATAAGATAATCGGTTCCTGATTGACCAAATGTTTGAAAATGATTTTTTGAACAAGCCAGGCGAGCAAGACCATAATCGCCATGGTCAGCAAAATTCCGATAAGCGCGGGTAAATGCCAACCGAAATGATGGATATCGGTGCCAAACACAGCGTTGATCAAATGGCTGAAGGGCACTTGCCCGTTCATCATGCCCACCAAGGTCATGGCTGAAAACAGCGCCATAACGCCCTGAGCGTAGTTGAAAATGCCCGATGCTTTGTAAATCAACACAAACCCCAGCGCCACTAAAGCATAGAGAACGCCCGCCATCAGGCCGTTCAAAAACACTTCCATTCCAAAAATCACCTGTTCTGGCATCAGATTGTCCTTTCAGACTGTGCAAAGTTACACATCGGTTTCATGGCATCCAATCGCGCGCAGGTCTCAATCATGGCTCACCCCTAAATACGCATCAATCACGTCTTGATTGTTGCGCACCTCATCCGGTGTGCCATCGCCAATTTTGCGCCCATAATCCATCACGACCACGCGATCAGACAAATCCATCACCACGCCCATATCATGTTCAATAAGCGCAATCGTAGTGCCAAATTCGTCATTCACATCCAGAATAAAGCGCGACATATCTTCTTTTTCTTCCACATTCATGCCGGCCATCGGCTCGTCAAGCAGCAGCAGCTTTGGCTCAGAGGCCAGCGCACGGGCCAGCTCTACGCGCTTTTTCAAACCATAAGGCAAACGCGCCACAGGGGTTTTGCGGATCGATTGAATTTCCAAGAAATCAATTACCTTTTCACAGATCTCTCGATTTTCCAGCTCTTCGCGCTCGGCAGCACCCCACCAAAGCGCTTGTTGAAACACGCCCGATTTCATCTGCGTCAACCGGCCCGTCATCACATTGTCCAGCACCGTCATCCCTTCGAACAGCGCAATGTTTTGAAATGTGCGCGCGATGCCCTGCCGGGCCACTTCATAAGGTTTCACCGCAGGCCGTTTTTTCCCATGAAACCAAACTTCACCGTCTTGCGGATGGTAAAATCCAGAAATCACGTTAAGCATTGATGATTTACCGGCGCCGTTGGGCCCTATAATGGCGCGGATCTCGCCTTCAAGAATATCAAATGAAATATCTTTGATCGCCACCACGCCTCCGAAGCGCAGGGTGATATTTTTCATTTCCATCATGACACCGCCGATTTTACGCCCATCAGCCGTGGTTTGCGTTACCTGACTATCCAACACCTCTGCCCGCCCTATTCTGCCGCGATGCGGCCCGAGACCGCTACGGTTTTGACATCTCGAATTTCCAGAGTGGCCGAAATTTTACCTTTTCGCCCATCTTCATAGGTGACCTCTGTTTCGGTAAACACATCCTGAGCGCCGTTATAAAGCGCCTCAACCAGATCCGAGAATTTTTCTGAAATCACCTTGCGGCGCACTTTGCGCGTGCGGGTCATTTCCCCATCATCCGCATCCAGCTCTTTATGAAGCACCAAAAACCGATGTACTTGGCAGCCCGATAACATCGCATCCTGCGCAACTTTAATATTCACCTCTTCGATATGGCCCTCGATGACGCGCAGCACCTCTGGGTGGCCCGCCAATTCCTGATAGCTTGAATAGGCAATATTATTGCGCTCGGCCCAATTTCCAACAGCGGCCAGATCGATGTTCACGAAGGCCATGCACCGATCTCGCCCCGCACCAAACACCACGCATTCCAAAATATTTGGGTAAAATTTCAGTTTATTTTCCACATATTTCGGCGCAAACATTGAACCATCAGTCATTTTAGCAACGTCTTTTGCGCGATCAATAATTCTAAGATGACCATTGTCAGGATCAAAGAAGCCCGCATCCCCCGTGGCCACCCAACCTTCGGGATCTTTCGTTTCGGCCGTACTTTCAGGGCTTTTATAATATTCGACAAAGGCCCCAGGCGATCGATAGAACACCTCTCCACTCTCCGCGATTTTCACTTCAACATCCGGCGCGGGCACCCCAACCGTATCNGAATAAACTTGCCCATCAGGTTGGACAGTTACAAAAACCGACGCTTCCGTTTGCCCATAAAGCTGCTTCAGATTGATCCCCATAGAGCGGAAGAAATCAAATATTTCAGGCCCGATAGCNTCGCCTGCGGTATATCCAACGCGCACCCGGCTAAGCCCAAGCGCGTTTTTAAGTGGGCTGTAAATGACCGCATCACCAATCAGATAGGTCAAGCGATCCAAAGCCGAAACCGCGTTGCCATCCAGAATATCCTGACCCACCCTGCTGGCGTGCGCCATGAAATATCGGTACAGGCCTTGCTTGATGCGGCTTGCATCCTGCATCCGCAACACCACCGACGTGAGCATGCTTTCAAAAACCCGCGGCGGCGCAAAATAATAGCTAGGTCCGATTTCACGCAAATCAGACAGAACCGTTTCCTGGCTTTCAGGGCAATTTATGCACAAGGCCGCATAATAAGATTGCCCGACCGAGAAAATGAAATCGCCCACCCACGCGATCGGCAGATAAGACAGCAAGCTATCGGTTTCCTTCAGCCCATCAAATTCACAGGCATTCTTTGCCGANATAATGATATTTCGGTTGCTTAACACAACNCCTTTGGGCTTACCCGTCGTGCCTGATGTATAAAGCATCACGCATGTTGTCTCAAAGGTTTGCGCCTCAACACGGGAATCGAGCTCTTTTTGCAAACCGTCAGCCGCAGCCAGACCGCTTTGCTGCAGCGCTCTTAAATCATGCAATCTGCTGTGATCGTATTTGCGCATGCCCCGCGCATCGAGATAAATGAGATGTTCAAAATCCTTTAAATCNTCTTGAATTTCAAGAACTTTATCAACCTGCTCTTGATCGCCTGCAATCACAAACCGCGCGCCACAATGTTCTAAAACATACGACATTTCTTCGGCCACAGCGTCTTGATAGAGCGGCACGGGCACAGCGCCCGCCATTTGAACGGCCACAAGTGATCCGTAAATATAGGGGCGATTGCGCCCGATCACAGCAACATAATCGCCCTCTTTGACGCCAAGCTCAATCAAGCCCAATGCCATATTCGTGATCTCGCGCTCGGCCTGCGCCCATGTCCAGGTTTGCCAAATACCCAATTCCTTCTCCCGCAAGGCAGGGCGATCAGGAAACNGGCTGGCATTTCTGCGTAGCAAATGCGGCAAAGAGCGCAGATCATCAAGCGCCTGTGACGTCTGTGTCAAAATGTTTATCCTCCCTTGCGAACAGGGCTGCGGCTTTTGCCGTCTTTTCTGTTCAAACAGAACCCTGCGCGACAATCGTTTCTTGATAATTTCTGAAATCTTACAAATTGTTTCAATCAGTAGTTTTTTTT
>JGI26253J51717_1000022_pt1 | contig 61700 bp, 58 predicted proteins | sample SaaInlV_100m_DNA_6_FD_51717 | JGI IMG/M metagenome (IMG submission 51717)
CGGCAAGCCAAACATGCGGCGCGCTATCGCGCGATCGCCAAAGATTTGCGCAGCGCTGAAGGTTTGTTGTTGTTTCGGCGCTGGAAAGAGGCCGATGAGCTGTGTCAGAGCACCGCCCAAGCTTTGCAGGCGCAAATATTGGCGGCCTCGAAAGCGGAAGCCATGGCGCGCAGCAATGGCAAGTTGAGATTGGAAGCTGAAGAGGCCTTGCCACCAGTGCGCGAGGAAGAAGCGATTGCGGCGGCTTTATTGCAGCGCTTGCAAGTTCAGCGCGAGACATTGAGCGCGCAAGAAAGTGACGCGCAGCAACAGATCGATACGCTGGGTGGCCGTTCGGTGCAGCTGGCCCAAGACATCACCCGTGAAGAGGCTTTGAATCGCGACGCATTGGAGATGATTGAGCGTTTAGAGTGGGAAACGGAAGAATTGTCAAAAGCGGCCTTGGGCCAAGACGATAAATTATCGAATGCAACGCAAGAGGCGCAGGATGCTTCTGCTGTGTTGCAACAGCGCGAAACCGATCTTTCGCAATTAACCGAAGATGTGGCCCGTTTGTCGGCGCGCCACCAATCTGCGCATCGCTTGCTGCAAGACAGCGAGAAAACCCTTCAGCGCAGCCGTGATGAGGCTGAAAAAGCCAAACAGGCTTTGCAGCATTCTGAGCAACAGGTGGTTGAGGCGGCCGAGGCGTTTGACGCTGATGAAAGCCTGGCCGCGCAGGCGCAGGCGCATGCAGAGCAGTGTGAACAGGCGCTTGATCGGGCCGAAACGGCGCGCTCTGACACGCAGGCGCGCGAGGCCGAAGCGCGTGCCCAGCGATCGCGCGCAGAGGGTGAAAACACGGCATTGGAAGCCGAAGTAACCGCTTTGGCCAAACTTTTGGCGCGCGGTTCTCAAGAAGGTGGGCAATTGCTTGATCGTTTGCAGGTGGAACAAGGTTTTGAAAAAGCCCTTGGAGCGGCTTTGGCAGATGATTTAAGGGCGGCCGAGGTTGAGGGTGAAGATGCCCTGTCAGGATGGCGATTTTTGCCCGATTACCCCGTTGCGCAACCGCTGCCCAACGGCATAACCCCCTTGAGTAATCATGTGTCTACGCCTGATGCGCTGGGGCGACGGATGACGCAGATCGGTTTGGTGGATGGGGATGAGGGCGTACGCTTGCAAGCGGCTTTGCAGCCCGGCCAACGTTTGGTCAGCTTGGAAGGTGACCTATGGCGCTGGGATGGCTATTGTATCTGGGCCGAAGATACGCCATCGACTGCCGCATTGCATCTTGAACAAGTGAACAGATTGGAAGAGCTGAAGCAGCAAATGGTGCAGACAGAGGCTGAATTGCACGCGGCGCGTTCGGCCCATGATCTGTTATCGGGGGAGCTTACAGAGTGGGCAGGCAAAGACCAGCGCGCGCGCGAAGCGCGCCGGCAAGCAGATCGCGAGGTGATTGAAAAAAATCGGGCGCTCAGCAATTCCGAAGCCAAGCTAAACTTGGCAAAAGGTCGGGTTGAAAACCTGACATTGGCCGTTGCGCGCCATGCAGAGGAAAGCTTNGGCGCTGAGGCGCAGCGGGCCGAGGCGCAGATGGCTGTTGACGCATTAGAGGATATCCAATCGTTGAAAGACCGCGTTGAAGATATCAAGCTCACTGTGGAAGCGGCGCGCATCACCATGTTGTCAAAGCGCTCAGAACAAGATGAGTTACGCCGCGCCGGCGAAGCGCGCATGCGCCGTAAACAACAGGTCACCAAAGAGCTTAGCGGCTGGCGATTGCGGCTTGAAACCGCTGATCAAAGACGGGTTGAGTTGCTAGAACGCAAATCCCAAACAGAGGCAGATTTGGCAGATGCGGCGCTGGTGCCGGATGCTTTGGCACGCAAACGGGAAGAGTTGAGCAGCGCCATTGCGCAGGCTGAAACGCGGCGCAAAGCTGCGGGCGATAATTTGGCAACGGGCGAAGCANCTTTGCGCAANGCCATTNCGCAAGAGCGAGATTCCGAACGGGCCGCTTCCGAGGCGCGGGAGGCGCGCGCCGGCGCCGAGGCGCGCGCAGAGGCCGCGCAAGAAACCAAAACGGCCGCCGCGCAGCGCATCGAGGATGAGTTGCAAACCACCCCGCAAGACTTGCTGAACTCCTTATCAACGGATGCGGATCGCATGCCGCATGCGGATGAAATAGAAGCGGAAGTGAATCGGTTGAAACGCCAACGCGAAGCGTTGGGGGCCGTGAATCTGCGCGCAGAAGAAGATGCCAAAGAGGTTGAGAGCGAACATAAAAGTTTAAGCGAAGAAAAAACCGATTTGGAAGCGGCGATACACACGCTGCGCAATGGCATCGCGGGCTTGAATCGCGAGGGGCGCGAACGGCTTTTGACCGCGTTTGAGCAAGTGAATAGCAATTTTGGGCTATTGTTTAAGCACTTATTTGGCGGCGGCGAGGCAAATTTGGTTTTGGTGGAAAGCGATGATCCGCTTGAGGCGGGGCTTGAGATTATGTGCCAACCCCCCGGGAAAAAACTGAGCACCTTGTCTTTATTGTCGGGCGGAGAGCAAACGCTCACTGCGATGGCGCTAATTTTTGCCGTGTTTTTGGCCAATCCTGCGCCGATTTGCGTGCTCGATGAGGTGGATGCCCCGCTTGATGATGCCAATGTCACGCGCTTCTGCGATTTGTTAGATGAAATGTGCCGCCGCACAGATACGCGGTTTTTAATCATCACGCATCATGCGGTCACCATGGCGCGGATGGATCGTTTATTTGGCGTCACAATGCAGGAACAAGGGGTTAGCCAGTTGGTATCGGTTGATTTGAAAAAAGCNGAAAGCTTGGTGGCGTAANCTTTCCAGCGGATAATGGGTCACCAGATTTTGCAACGCGCTTGAGGGGGCTTTAGTTTGCCGTCACCTAAAGCGCTTTCAACAGCGCCCAAGTTGGCCAAGCATCTGCAGGCAACCCCAAGGCGCTTTGAACCTCTTGCACGGCGCGACGCGTTTGAGCACCCAGAATGCCATCAATTTTTCCAACATCATAGCCTTGATCGCGCAGCGCGCTTTGCAAGCTTTTCATTTCCGTTCCGTTTAACCCGGGGTCTTCAAGTTCGAATCCATAGCGCGGGCTACCTTCAAGCAAGGTGGCAAAATAAGCAGCCGTGGTCACGTATACAAAGCTTTGGTTCCATTCGAAATACACATGAAAATTCGGATAAGCGATAAAGGCGGGTCCAAACCGGCCTTGGGGTAAAATAATGGAGCTTTCCAGATCGGCTGGATAGAGCGACTGGTTGGCCCCTTGAACCCCCAAAGCCACCCAGTTGGAAACTGGTTGTTGGGTATCCAGCCCCGTCAGGCTCCAATCCATATCAAAGGGTAAAATCACCTCTTGCAGCCAGGGTTGACCGCCTTTCCAGCCCATATTTGACAACATTTTGGCGCCAGACATCAAAGCATCGGCAGGCGAGGATCTCAGATCAACAAGCCCATCCCCATCCCCATCAACGCCATTGTCCAAAATATCTTGGGGCAGCATTTGCACCATGCCGATCTCGCCCGCCCAAGCCCCTTGCATTGTCTCTGGGTTAAACGCATCTCTTAAAAACAACTCTAATGCGGCAAAGATTTGCGGTCGAAACAGTTCTGGTCGCCGGCAATCATGGGCTAAGGTGACCAAAGCATTGCGCGTATTGTAATTGCCCTGAAACGCGCCAAAATCGGTTTCAAAGGCCCAAAATGCTAATAAAACCCCTGGGGGAATACCGTAGAGACCTTCAATCTGATCAAAAATATACTTATGTTTCTGTGCATTTTTTTGTCCATGTGCCATCCTGTGATCGCTGATTAATTTGCCCGAGAATTCGATAAAGGGCAGCTGGAAAATGGCCTGTGCCCGATCGGCTTTTAACACCTTTGGGCTATGTTCAACCGTTTTGAAAAATGCATTGACCTGCGCGACTGGCGCCCCTTTGGTTTGCGCTTCTTGCTTTAATTGCAAAACAAAATCGGCAAAATCGCCACCACAGGATTGCGCATATACTGGGCTGCTAAAGAGCAGAGGCAGGCTGAGTATCGCAGCGCTTGCACGGCGGGTGACTGTCCAATTTATAAAGCGCATTACGGCCCCCTTTTCCCTCCCGGTTTGATCCCTGATTAATGGACCATTGTTGACAAGATTGCACTTATCACCACCAACGCCAAGAGCGCGGCCCAGCTTTTCCAAAGAATATCAACCGAGCGCTCAATTTCATAAGCATCCGGATGGCGGTTGCCGTTTGGATGGATCCAGGCAAAATCTGTTAGGCGCCCGTGATAGCTGCGGGGGCCGGCCAAGGCCACGTTGAGCGCCAATGCCATCGCAGCTTCGGGCCAACCGGCGTTTGGAGAGGCATGGGTTTTGGCATTCTCTGACAGTTTGCTTAGGCCGCTCCAATGCCCAGAGACCAGCAGTATAATCGCGGCGCTGAGCCGTGCGGGAATAAAATTTAGCAAGTCATCAAAGCGCGCTGCGGCCCATCCAAATTCTTGCAGCTCTTTGGTTTTATATCCGATCATACTATCGGCCGTGTTGGTGAATTTATACAGTAACATTCCGGGAAGCCCGCCGATTAAAAAGTAAAACGCCGGTGCCACCACCCCATCTGAGAAATTCTCAGCTCCGGATTCAATTCCGGCCCGGGAAATTTGCGCAATGTTCATCTGCGAGGTATCGCGCCCCACGATCCTGCTGATCGCATTGCGGCCTTGGGTCAGGGAAAGACGCAGGCCTTTGGCCACCGCGATTACATGTTGAACCAAGGATTTATGCGCAAGCAAGCTGGCGGCAATCAGCGTTTCAAAGATTGGGCCTAGAAGGCTGAGTAGAAAGCCAAGGCCCATAGCGATACTGAGCCCAAGCAAAAGAACAGCGATGCCTTTTTGTTTGCGATTGGCACCGGAGTTGAGGCGTTTTGTGCAGGTGGAAATAAAATTACCCATCAAAACGGCTGGATGACGCACCCGCGACCACAGCCACTCTGGCTCGCCAAGAACTGCATCAAGGATCAGCGCAAAAAACAACAGCCAAGCCATTATGACAGCGCCTTTTCGATCCGCGCCCAGTGGGATTGCGCAGGCAGGCCCAGCCGCAGAAAGCTTTTAGAATAGGGGAAGATGCGGCTCCAAATATGGTGCTGCCCAAGCTTGGCTTGCCAGGCCTTGGCATCGCGCAGCTCATAGAGGCGAAACAGGCTGCAGCCTCCGTGCAATCGGGCGCCTTTGGCAAGCATCAATTTGTCGAGCCGAGCGGCGTCCGCGTGCAGGCGCTTACGGGTGTTCTGAGCCCAGGTAGGATCAGACAGCGCGGCAGCCCCCATGCGTAAGGCGGGCCCAGATACGGCCCAGGGTCCGAGCCGGTTTTCGAGCTGTCTTAAAACGGGATCGGCTCCTATTGCAAAGCCCAAGCGCAGCCCAGCAAGGCCCCAAAACTTGCCAAAGCTTTTTAAGATTATTCGCCCGGGTTTGCCTGCTTCAGCGATCAAACTGTCTTGCGGGGTTACGTCGCAAAAACTTTCATCAATGATGCAAATAGGCCGTGTTAACTCGTTCGCGCGCCATAGCCGGCCATCGGGGTTATTTGGATGCACCACGACCTGCGCCGCCTGGGCGCTATCGGAAACGCGCCATCCGGCGGCGGTAAAGGCGGCTTGATGCTCATTATAGGTTGGGTGCGCGATCGCCACTTGGCTGGGAGGGAGCAAACTGGGCAAGGCCGCGATCGCNGCGGATGCGCCCGCGGTGGCAACCACATGCGCGGTGTTTGGAACCGACCAAAATTCGCGTGCGGCCGCGATCAGGNTATTATACGCGGATATACTGGGTAATCTTTGAAAATCATCTGCTGAAAAAGGTATAACAGGATAGGGCTCGGGGTTAATTCCGGTTGACAAATCAATCCAATCTTCTGGCAGCCCCCCATAAAGCGCGCAAGCGGTTTCAAGCTGTCCACCATGATCCCGGGGCTGTGTTTTTTCTGTTAAATCAAACATATTTCATCCGTCTTTATGCGCAGCACTAGAAGTCTATTCGGCGGTTGGTTTCAAGTTCTTTCAAAATGATTAACATTTTATGTGATCATTAACCTTTTGTTATTACTTTTTGCGTTGATAATCGATCAATTCCTTTCTTTTTCTGGTGTCGGCGCGGGGGTCTTATGAGGGTGCTTATTGTTGAAAGTCATTTTGAATTGGGGTGTCTTTGGGAGCGCGCTCTGCAGCGCAGTGGTGCAGATGTGTGTTTTGCGCGATCACAATCTGAGGCTGTCAAAGCGCTCATGCAAGATGAGTTTGACATTATAGTTTTAGATCTGGTGTTGAAAAACGGCAGCGCTTTTGCAATTTCAGATTTCGCCAATTATCGCCGACCCAAGGCGCGTGTGGTTTTTGTGACCAATACAAGTTTCTTTTCGGATGGCTCGATTTTTCAGCATTGTTCGAACGCTTGCGCCTATTTACAAAGCGAAACGCCCCCAGATGATTTGGTGGCGATGGTTGAGCATTATGCCGAGCGCGCATAGGAAAGCGGCGGGGCGGGGTTAAGAGGATACCACCCGCTGTTTTTAAAACGCCCTGACTGGGCCGGTATTGGCGGGCTACTTTTCTAGATAAGCTGTGATTCGCTCTTGTATTTAACAGGCTTAGAATCCGTGCAATTTCGCCAAGAGTCAGCCACATACATTTTTTTAAAATGATATTTTGTTGTATTTGCGCCATAGTTGCCGGGCACGTTTCACGCTTAGTTTTAAAAGTAAATTTTTTACGCATGGCGGGAATTTGGCGCAATAAAACGAGTTTTGGCATGGCGCCTGCAGGCATCCACAAGATCTTGTAGGCTTCCACAATGGAGCTGGGGTCTCTTGCGCGGCGTCGTAAAGCCTAAGCGATTTTTCTAATCGGCAGAAGCGTTTGGCATTTGGAAACTATTGATACGCCGGGATCTTGAAAATTTGCCGCGCTGCGCCAGAATTTCCAATGAAAATATAGGAAGAGCCGATGAGCACATTTTTATCGCGAGACGTACAGCAGGGCCTTGATCGGGCACGGGCGGATGAATTGAAGCGTAAAAGTCGTTTTCGGGTTCAGTTTGACGGTGAGATTTATCCCATCTTGAAGCTTTGGGAGACAGGCTTTGTTATCTCGGCCGAGGGAGCGCCGCATATGCGTGGCTTGGTTGATGTGTTTAACGGCGCGACACATGTCTATCAATGTTTGATCGTTGCCTCGCAAGAAGAGCACGGAGAAGTCCATTTTGAATTTAAACGGAACACAGTGGCGTTAGATCGCCCGCCTTTGGATTTCGAGCAACGTCACGATGCCCCAGTGGCTTTGCTGAACTGAGGTTTATTGCAAGTCGCCAAAGGCGGTTTGTAATCGCCCGACGGCCTCTTCGATTTGTTGTTTCGGAAGGGCTAAGTTGAACCTTAGAAAATAATCGCCACCAGTACCGAAAGTGGCTCCGTGATTGGCTGCGATTTTTGCGCCTTTCTCTACGCGGGTAGAAATTTCTTGCGNCGTCATGCCGGTATCTGTGAAATCTATCCAAGACAAATAGGTGGCTTCAAGTTGCATCGCTTTGGCACCAGGAATCGCGTTTAGCCCCGTTTCAAACATGGCCCGGTTTTCATTTAAGTAGCGCATTAAACCATCAATCCATAAAGCCCCGTCAGGGCTATAGGCTGCTGTGGCCATTACGATGCCAAAACTATTCGGGCTGAGCGCCAGCGCGCGCATTTTCGCCCCAAATCTTGCCCGCAAATTGCGATCCTCGATGATCACATTGCCAGTGTGACATCCGGCAATATTAAACGATTTNGTGGTCGCGGTCATCATCACCAGCCGGTCGCGGATACTGGCATCGACCAAGGGCATCGCGATATGCTTTTTACCCGGATAGATCAGATCATGGTGGATTTCATCTGATACAATAATAAGGTCATGGCGTTTTGCAAAATCGGCAATGCCTTGCAATTCGGCTTTGNTCCAAACCCGGCCTCCGGGGTTTTGCGGCGAGCATAGAACCAGCATTTTCTCTGCCCCAGTGAGCAGGCTGTCATACGCTTCGAAATCAAATTCATAGCGTCCTTGATTATTTACCAGTGGGCATTCTGTAATCGCTCGGCCGCTGGCTTTTATAATCCGGTAAAAACTGTGATAAACAGGGGANAAAAGTACCACGCCATCCTTCGCTTCGGTAAAGCTTTCAACGCACATTGCGATGCCATTGCCCAAGCCATGGGTGGTGAAAATCCAATCGGGGTCAACCCGCCAGTTATGGCGGGTCTCCATCCACCAACAGATCGCCTTGTGATAGTGATCAAGCGCGCCATAATAGCCGTAAATACCGTGGGCGGCCATGTCTTGCACGGCCTGNTGCACGCAAGCTGGGGGACGGAAATCGCCATCGGCAACCCACATGGCCAANCCATCTTCCGGCGAAACGCCGTATTTGGCTTCCATATTATCCCATTTGTCACAGTTTGAACCGCGCCGGTCTATCTGCTCGTCGAAATGCATCCAACCCTCCCAAAGGTGCGCTAGCAACCCTATCGCATTGCCGCTTAGGCGCAAGAGCCGTTGCAACCGCTTTGGGTTTGTCTTACATCACGCGCATGATCAGACCTATTCTTTTTCATCCCGATCCACGCTTGAAAAAAGCCTGCGCCGATGTTGTCGATATTACCGATGCGGTGCGAGGCTTGGCAGAAGATATGTTGGAAACGATGTATGATGCGCCTGGCATTGGCTTGGCCGCACCGCAAATCGGCGTGTTAGAGCGGATTGTGGTTTTGGATTGCGTCAAGGAAGATGGCGCCGCGCCAGATCCGAAAATTATGATAAACCCGCAGATCACTGCCCAATCTGACGAGACAAATATATATGAAGAAGGGTGTTTATCGATCCCTGAACATTTTGCCGAAGTGACGCGGCCCAGTGAAGTTGAAGTGCTCTGGTTTGATCAAAATGGGGCAGAGCATAAAGCGGGGTTTGACGGTCTTTGGGCCACCTGCATTCAGCATGAAATTGATCATTTGAATGGCAAGCTTTTTATCGATTATTTAGGCGCGATCAAACGCCAGATGATCACGCGTAAAATGCAGAAATTTAAGCGTGAGATCGCGCGCGGCAAGGCCGAATAAGCATGGGCGTGCGCCGNTGTTTGGCTTGGCCTGATCCACGCCTGCGTCGACCGGCTAAGGCTATTTCAGAGATCACAGAAGATATTCATGCCCTTTGGCGAGATATGATCGATACGATGGAGGCCATGCCCGGGGTCGGTTTGGCAGCGCCGCAAATCGGCAAAATGCTGCGCTTGGCTGTGATTGACGCCTCAGACGCGCGCGGGCAAGCCATTTGTATGGCAAATCCGGAAGTGCTTCATGCGTCGATCGAGCTGCGCAGCTATGAAGAGGCCAGCCCGAATTTACCAGGGGTTAGCGCGCAGATTAAACGACCACGTGCAATCACCGCGCGTTTTTTAGATTCGCAAGGTGCCCTGCAGACCGAAGATTTCGTTGGCTTATGGGCGACCTCTTTGCAACATCAAATAGATCATTTGAATGGAAAAATGTATTTTGATCATCTGTCGAAAACGCGGCGCGATATGTTGCTTCGCAAAGCAAGGAAACTGTCATGAGGTTGATTTTTATGGGCAGTCCGGCGTTTTCCGTGCCGGTCTTAGAGGCGTTGGTCGCCGCAGGGCATGAGATCGTTGCGGTTTATACGCAGCCGCCCAGGCCGGCAGGGCGGGGCAAAAAACAACGCCCTTGTCCTGTGCATGCGCGCGCGCTTGCGTTAACGCTTGACGTGCGTCATCCAGCCTCGCTGAAAGAGGCAGAGGAGCAGGCTGCTTTTTCTGAGTTGCGGGCGGATGCGGCGGTGGTTGTGGCATATGGGCTGTTGCTGCCGCAAGAGCTGCTGGATGCGCCAGCGCATGGATGTTTGAATATCCATGCGTCTTTATTGCCGCGCTGGCGTGGAGCCGCGCCCATCCATCGGGCGATTATGGCGGGTGATCGCGAGACCGGCATCTGCATTATGCAAATGGAAGCTGGGCTCGATACCGGGCCGGTTTTATATCAAGAAACAATTTCAATCGCGCCAGATGAGACAACCGCCGCGTTGCATGAGCGTTTATCTGACCTTGGCGCGCGGTCGATTGTGCAGAGTCTGAAGGATTTATCTCAGTTGCAAGCACGGCCACAATCTTCAGTTGGTATTTGCTATGCGCAGAAAATTGACAAAAGCGAAGCGCAGATTGATTGGTCTTTGCCGGCTGAAATTTTAGATCGCCAAATCCGCGGCTTATCGCCCTTTCCAGGTGCTTGGGCGATGCTGCGCGGTGAGCGTGTGAAGTTTTTGGGATCAGCGCTGATCTCATGTGAGCAGCCATTGGCCTCTGCAGGCACTGTTCTTGATGATGATCTTGGCATTGCCTGTGGGTCAGGTGCGCTGCGGATTACGCGGCTGCAGCGGGCTGGGAAATCTGCGCAATCATCCGCTGAGTTTCTGCGCGGAACGCCTGTTATTGCTGGTGAGCAGCTTGTCTAGGGCCTAAAAATCGACCGCCAAGCCTTTTTTCTCCCAATCTCCATAGCGCACGGGTTCGGGTCCATCGCGGCCACCCAGCTCTTTAGGAAGAGGCGTGTTTTTGGCAGTCTGGCGACGCGCTTCGGCTTCGGCCAAGGCACGGATCGCGGCAGCGGGCAGATCTTTGCGGTCTTGAGACACTCGGGGCTTTCCTCTTTGTGGTGAGATAGATATACGCTCGGCTCTGATAAATGCAAGGATTTGACTATGGTAAAACCTCACCTTTCGCCAAGGGCCGCTGCCGTGCAGCTGCTGAATGGGGTTTTGCTTGAGGGCAAATTGATTGCAGAATTACTTGCCGAAAATATTTTGGCGCCGCTGGCACCTGAGGCGCGCGCGCGCGCGCAGCGTTTGGCGCTGGAGACGCTGCGCGGGCTAGAGCGTGCTGACCGTTTGCTGGCCAAACATATCCGCAAAAACCCGCCGCTTGGCGTGCGTAATATCCTGCGTCTGGCGGTTGTCGAGCTGTGCCGGGGGGGGGATGCGCATGGGATTGTGAATGAAGCCGTTGCGCTTGCGGGCAACAGCAAACGCACAGCCTCGTTTAAAGGTTTGATAAATGCGGTGTTGCGCAAAGTGGCACAAACTGGTCCGGAAGATTGGCAGAAGTTGCGCGTGCCGCGCCTGCCCTCTTGGCTGCGTCAGCCTTTGGTTGAGGCCTATGGGGCTTCGGCGATGGGGTCAATTGAATTGGCGCATTTTAAATCAGTTCCGATCGATATAACGCTGAAAGATCCCGCGCGCGCTGCTGATTGGGCCGCGCAGTTAAATGGCACTGTGTTGCCAGGAGGCAGCATCCGCCTCAGCGCAGAGGGTGCGTTGACCGCGCGCCCCGGATTTGCCAGTGGAGATTGGTGGGTGCAAGATGCAGCTGCGGCTCTGCCAGTGCGGTTGCTTGGCGATTTATCGGGTCAAAAGGCTTTGGATCTTTGCGCCGCCCCGGGCGGTAAAACCATGCAGCTTAGCGCCGCTGGCGCCAGCACCACGGCGCTTGATATTTCGCAATCCCGATTGCAGCGCTTGCATGAAAATTTAGACAGAACGGGTCTAAAGGCTGATATCATCGTGGCGGATGCGCGGGCGCATGGGCGTACAGACTATGATGTGGTTGTGTTGGACGCGCCATGTTCGGCCACCGGAACCATTCGGCGGCATCCTGATCTGCCCTTCGCCAAAGATGGGGCACAGTTTTCAGCGCTTTTTGATCTTCAGGCGCAGTTATTGGACCACGCTTTGGAGCGCATGGCGGCACATGGGCGGTTGGTTTATTGCACTTGTTCGCTGCTGCCGGATGAGGGTGAAGCGCAGATTGAGAACGCGTTACAAAAGCATCCAAGCCTGCGCGTGGATCACAGCGCATTGGACAAGGATTTTATCGCGCAAGAATGGCGGGTTGCAGAATTAGGGCTGCGGTTGCGACCCGATTTTTGGGCAGAGCATGGCGGCATGGATGGCTTTTTCATTACAGTGTTGCGCTGGGCGTAACATGCGTATTTGCCGCGTGACTTGTTACGGCGCGTTTTCTATACTGCCCTTGGGCCAATGCAAGCGCCAAGGGGCATAGAACATGGCGGCGTCTCACAATTTTTCTTCACGCTACAGGCGTTTGGTCGACAGGTTAACCGCGCGCTGGATTGGCCTAAAATCATTTCCAGTGACCGACTTGCTTGAGGTCGAGCCACGTTCGATTGGCAGCCCTGAATTGGGTCGGCAAATTTTGTCGGGTCAATTTGTTTTGCAGGGCCATCAGGTGGATTTGCAGCACAATGCTTTGTGGGATCTGAGCCTGTCTGACCAGGCTGCGATTTTGGATCTTCATGGATCGGTTTGGCTGGATCATTTGGCAGCATTCGGGGGCCGTAAAAGCGGCGCGATGGCGCAGGCGTGGGTGGATCTTTGGATCGACCGGTTTGGGCGCGGCGGTGGTCCTGGATGGCGGGCCGATATCGCCGGTCGGCGGGTTTTGCGTTGGTTACATCACAGCGTGATGCTGCTTGATGGCGCGGATTCAAGCCGACGGGCGGATTTTGTAGAGGCTCTTGCCAAGCAAGCTGTATTCATCTCAAAAAGATGGCCCTCTGTATCGCCGGGTTTGCCGCGCTTTGAAGCCTTGGCGGGTTTGATTTCTGCAGCGCTTGCGATCAAGCTTTTGCACCCTTTGGTAGCGCCGGCAACGCGGGCTTTGGCGCATGAATGCCGCGTTCAAATTGACGCCACCGGCAGTATTTTTTCGCGCAATCCCGAAGAGCTTTTGGATATTTTTTCGCTTTTAAGCTGGACGGCAGCGGCGTTGCGCGCCGCCGGTTGGACCCCAGCCGATTTACATTTGGATGCGATCCAACGCATCGCGCCGACATTGCGCATGCTGCGCCATAAAGATGGTGGATTGGCACGCTTTCATGGCGGTGGTCGCGGGTTTTCGGGGCGGCTTGATCAGGCTTTGGCAGCCTCGGGCAGCAGGGGGTTTCCGCAGAGCGGTTTGGCAATGGGTTTCGCCCGCTTAAGCGCGGGCGCCAGCAGCGTGTTGATTGATGCCGGGGCCTTGCCGCAGGGGCGGGCCTCGATCAACGCGCATGCGTCAAGTTTGGCCTTCGAGCTCACTTCTGGGCGCCATCCGGTGATCGTGAATTGCGGGTCGGGGCGACGCTTTGGCGAAGATTGGCGCCGAACCGGGCGCGGCACCGCATCNCATTCCACTCTTGTCATCGAAGATTTTGTCAGCGCTGAACTGGGCCCCCGTTTATGGTTTTCCGGCCAGCGCCGTGATGCTTTGGTAAATGGGCCGTCTGAATTCCCCAGCGCGTTATCATTGTCGACAGCAGGGCAAAAATTTGAAGGTGGCCATAATGGGTTTCTCGCCAAAACGGGCTTAACCCATGCCCGAACGCTCACTTTATCGCCAGATGGGGATCTGCTCAGTGGTGAAGAGGTTCTGATCGCGGTTGCCGCGCGCGATAAGTTGCTGTTTGATCAATCTATGCGGCGCCAAGGCTTGCAAGGGTTTTCCTGCAAGCTTCGGTTTCATTTGCATCCTGANATTGTGGTCAGAATTCACCCCACGGGCGGGCAAGCGGTGCTGATATTGCCAAATTCTGAAACCTGGACGTTAAGCACTGACGCGACGGTTAAGCTGGCTTTGGAAAGCAGCGTGTATCTTGAGCGTCAGGCGTTACAGCCGCGGGCCACAAAACAGGTGGTTTTATCTCAGAGCGCAATAAGTTATGCGACACGCATCAATTGGGTTCTCACCAGAACCCGCCCCCCTGAACAATTGAGGCGTGAGCGCGATCATGAAATGCGTTACGCCATCCAGACATAAAATGGAAAAATATATATGACCGATTTGTTTCCCGTTCGCCGCGCCTTGATTTCCGTTTCAGATAAAACCGGCTTGGTTGAGCTTGCGCATGTTTTGGCGGCCGGCGGTATTGAACTGCTTTCAACCGGCGGCAGCGCAAAAACGTTGCGGGATGCGGGGCTTGAGGTGCGAGATGTCGCAGAGGTGACAGGCTTTCCCGAGATGATGGATGGCCGGGTGAAAACGTTGCATCCTAATGTGCATGGCGGGCTGCTGGCATTGCGCGATAATGCGGATCACGTTGCGGCGATGCAAGCGCATGGGATCGGTGGGATTGATTTATTGATCGTGAATTTATACCCGTTTGAAGAAACCGTTGCTGCGGGCGGCGATTACGCGACCTGCGTTGAGAATATCGATATTGGGGGGCCGGCAATGATCCGGGCTGCCGCCAAGAATCATGGCTTTGTAACAACCGTGGTGGATGTGCAGGATTATGATGCGCTTTTGGCCGAGTTGGCCGCGCAAGAGGGGCAAACATCCTATGCGTTTCGCCAAGCAATGGCGCAACGGGCCTATGCGCATACGGCCGGATATGACGCCGCCGTTTCTACTTGGATGGCGCAGGCTTTGGGAGAACCGGCACCAAGCCGCCACAGCCTATCGGGCCGTTTGGCGCAAAGGTTGCGTTATGGTGAAAACCCGCATCAATCGGCCAGCTTTTACGTGGATGGCAGCGGCAGGCCGGGCGTTGCAAGCGCAATCCAGCATCAAGGGAAAGAATTATCCTATAATAATATTAATGACACGGATGCGGCTTTCGAATTGGTGAGCGAGTTTGCGCCCGAAGACGGGGCCGCCTGCGCCATTATCAAACATGCCAACCCCTGCGGTGTGGCGCGTGGCGCTGATCTAAGCGCCGCCTATCGGGCTGCTTTTGATTGTGATCGTACCAGTGCATTTGGTGGTATCGTTGCGTTTAACCAAACTTTGGATGCGCGGACTGCGCAAGAAATAACCGGTATTTTCACTGAAGTGGTGATCGCGCCAGATGCNACGGCGGAAGCTATGGAGATCTTTGCCGCCAAGAAAAACCTGAGGCTTTTGACAACGGGCGCCTTGGCAGACCCAGCAACCGCCGCGCAGGTTATTCGGCAAGTGTCAGGGGGGTTCTTATTGCAAAACAAAGATAATGGGTTGCGTTTGCAAGAGGATCTATCGGTGGTTACCAAGCGGGCGCCGAGTGAACAGGAAATGGCGGATCTTCTGTTCGCGTGGAAAGTCGCCAAACATGTGAAGTCAAACGCGATCGTCTATGTGAAAGAGGGGGCAACGGTTGGCGTGGGCGCAGGACAGATGAGCCGGGTTGACAGCTGCCGTATTGCTGCGCGCAAAGCGCAGGATATGTCCGAGCTGCTCGGGTTAGAGGCGCCTTTAACGCAAGGCTCTGTGGTGGCTTCTGATGCCTTTTTCCCTTTTGCAGATGGGTTGCTAACCGCTGCAGAGGCGGGTGCAACGGCGGTTATACAACCTGGTGGATCCATGCGCGATGAGGATGTGATTGCGGCGGCTGACGCGGCCGGATTGGCGATGGTGTTTACCGGCATGCGGCATTTTAGGCATTGAGAATGACCAAGCTCATGGTCCTAACGGCGGTTGTAAGCTTTGCGTTTGATCAGATCAGCAAGCTCTATGTGGTGTTTTGGCTTGACCTCATAAACCTGCAAGAGATTGATGTTTTTGCGCCCTTTTTGAATTTCCGAATGGCTTGGAATTATGGGGTGAATTTCGGCCTGTTCTCCGGCCAATCCGAGGTTCAAAGGACCGCGCTGATTTTGATTGCGCTGGGGATTTCTGCCGGTGTAGCCATCTGGGCTATCCGGCAGGGCAGGGGGCGGTTAACGCCAGTGGCGGCGGGGCTTTTGATTGGCGGCGCGCTTGGCAATGCCCTAGACCGGTTGATCTATGGCGCGGTAGCAGATTTTTTAAACATGTCGTGTTGCGGCATCGAAAACCCCTTTGTTTTTAACGTTGCAGATGTGGCAATTTTTCTGGGTGCCATCGGGCTGATGTTTGCGCCGCACTCGCAAGATCCGACTATAGCCGATCGTGATAAAAACGGATAAAAGAAAAAAGTGGTGGATTAGATGAAGGTGATGGAAATGTTTCGGATAGCGGGTGTTGCGGGTGTGATTGGTTTCGCTCTGNTGGGCTGTAGCTCGGGCGGTTCGATATCTGATCAATACGGAACGGTCAGTATTGAACCGATAGAGGCAGGTTTGGCGCTGAACAAACCCCTTGAGCAACCCAGCAATTTGGATGCGCTGCCAGAGCCCACCCCAGGGGGAACCAATCTAGGTGATCCAGAGCCGCGCCCTGCTGTCGAAGCTGCAGCGCAAGAGCCAGAAGCCGAAGCCAAGACGTATAAACCAGGCGAGCCGCGCCCAATATCTGAAATGATGGATGCTTTGAACGCAGGTCTTAAAGATATGGAGCAGCGGATAAATGACAGGTTGAGCTCGAATTAAGCTGGCTCAGACATAGGCTCTGTTTTGATGNCAAAACATTGTGTTCTGCCTTGCTTATTGCAACCTGACGCTTATCTTTTCCACAAAGATTAGGAGAAAGTGATGTCTCACTTCAGGCGCGGCTGGTTCGCTCTATTATGCGTGTTGGCGCCGTTGGCGGGGGGCGCTGAGGCCAAAAAGATTAGCAATTTCAGGCTGGAAAACGGTTTAGATGTTGTGGTGATCGAGGATCATCGCGCGCCGGTGGTGGTGCATATGCTGTGGTATCGCGCCGGCTCTGCCGATGAGATTCCAGGCTCATCCGGCGTGGCGCATTTTCTCGAACATCTCTTGTTTAAAAAAACCAAACTTTTGGCCTCGGGAGAGTTTTCGCGGATCGTTGCGGAAAATGGTGGCAGTGACAATGCGTTTACCAGCGCCGATTATACCGCTTATTTTCAACGCGTGGCCAGTGATCGTTTGCCGCTTATGATGCANCTAGAGGCAGATCGCATGGTTAATTTGCAACTTGATGAAGCCGATATCGTTACCGAGCGTGATGTGATTATTGAAGAGCGGAATCAGCGCACTGAAAGCAGCCCCGGCGCTTTGTTTTCCGAGCAGCGGATGGCAGCCCAATATCTGCAGCATCCCTATGGCAGGCCGATCATTGGCTGGCGGCATGAAATGGAACGTCTGGGCCTGCAAGACGCGCTGCGCTATTATCGGCAGTTCTATGCGCCCAACAATGCCGTTTTAATTGTGGCAGGCGATGTAGACCCAGCTCGCGTGAAACAGCTTGCGCAAGACACTTATGGCAAAATTGCGCCAAACCCCGATTTGCAAAACCGCCAGAGGGTGAAAGAACCCCCTCAAACGGCCGCGCGGCGCTTGGTGTTTTACGATCAGAGGGTGGCACAGCCTTATGTGATTCGAACCTATCTCGCGCCAGAACGTAACAGCGGTGCACAACGCTCTGCGGCGGCGCTTAAACTGTTAAGCGATCTTCTGGGTGGTGGCCAAACATCTTGGTTTAGTCAAAAGCTGCAATTTGAAACCCAAACTGCCGTCTATACCAGCGCATTTTATGGCGGNACTTCTTTGGATCAAACCACTTTTGGGTTGGTGATCGTACCCTCTGAGGGGGTTGGTCTGGAAGAGGCTGAAGCCGCTTTGGACAAAGCGGTTGCCGATTTTATCGATCAGGGCATCGATATAGAACAATTAGAACGCTTGAAAAAACAATTTCGCGCCGCAGAAATTTACGCTNAAGACAGCGTGCAAGGCTTGGCTAATGCCTATGGCCGGGCCTTAACATCCGGTTTAACGCTTGAAGATATCCGCGCTTGGCCTGACATCGTTCAATCGATTCAGCCAGAAGAAATCTTAGCAGCTGCGCGTAAGGTGTTTGACAAGCGCAAATCTGTCACAGGNTGGTTGATAAAAGCTGAGGAGACCATGCAATGAGATTTGTTCTCGGGTTTTTGATCGCAGGCTTTGCCAGTTTTTGTCAGGCGGCAACGGATATTCAGGTGGTCACCTCACCAAATGGCCATAAAGCATGGTTGGTGGAAGAGCGCGGTATCCCTTTTGTTGCGCTTGAATTGTTGTTTGATGGTGGGGCATCTATTGAGCCTGCTGAACAGCGTGGGGGNGTCAATCTTATGATGGCGTTGCTTGAAGAAGGCGCCGCCAAGATGGATGCGCAGGCTTTCACCAAAGCAAAGGAAAACCTAGCCGCCTCTTTTTCCTATCAAACCTATCCCGATTCAGTTTCNATTTCGGCGCGGTTTCTAACTGAAAGCCAAGATCAATCTGTGGGTCTTTTGCGGCAAACATTGCTGGAGCCACGGTTCGATNTAGATGCGATAGAGCGGGTGCGGGCGCAGATTATTGCGGGGTTGAAATCTGATGCCAAAGACCCGGCTGAAATCGCGCGGGCAGCGTTTAATCAAGAGGCCTTTGGGCTTTCGCACCCTTATGGAAGCGATTTAAGCGGGCGCATCAGCACCGTAGAGGCGCTTACCCGCGATCACATCGTGCAGGCGCATCAAAATGCGCTTGTGCTGGATCGGATCCGCATTTCTGCTGTTGGGGATATTGGCGCAGAGGATCTGGGCCTGCTGCTGGATGCGCTGCTTAAAGATATACCGGCCCAAAGCGCTTGGCCTTTGCCAAAAGCTGCCGAGCTTGCGCTGGCAACGGGTGTTGAAATTGTTCCCTTCCCAACCCCACAATCGGTTGCGCTGTTTGGGCATCTGGGCCTCGATCGCGATCACCCTGATTTTTTTGCGGCTTACATTCTAAACCACATCTTTGGCGGCAGCGGGTTTGAAAGCCGTTTGATGCAGGCGTTGCGCGAAGAGCGCGGATTAACCTATGGGGTGTCCACGTATTTGGCATCTCGGAACTATGCAGATTTATTGCTGGGCCAGTTTGCGTCTGCGAATGACCGCATGGCTGAAGCAGTGGATATCTTGCGCGAAGAATGGGATGAAATCGCCCGTGATGGTATTACTGAAACAGAGTTACAATTGGCGCAGACCTACCTCACTGGCGCCTATCCGTTGCGCTTTGATGGCAATGCGCAGATCGCTCAAATTTTGGTTGGCATGCAGCAACAGGGGTTGCAACCAAGCTATTTGAAAAACCGAAATAAAAAGGTGATGGCGGTGACGTTNAAGCAGGCAAACCGTGTTGCCAAAGAGTTGTTTCGCCCCGAATTATTGCGAATGTTCATTGTCGGTGAACCGGAAGATCTTTAACCGATACAGGGCTCAAATGCACGCTATATAAGCGGTGGTCTGCGATTGCCGCGCGTGATTATGTGATTGAAATTTGCCGTCTTGCGTCAGAATACGTTGTGATTTCGAAGCATATCACCATAAAAAGCCGTGGATCACTGCGTGAAACAGGCTGGATATTGCGGTAGGCTCTGGGTTAAACAGNTGATGATTTACAATGGTTTTCAGGCCTAATTGCAGCGCGTATAAGGAATAAAAATGGCATCTCCCTCATATTATAAACCTTTAGGTGGGCTTGCGCCTCAAAGCCAGTTGATCACTGGACGCGCCGTTTTTAACGAGGCTTATGCCGTGATCCCTGGCGGAACCAACAGCGATATTGTCACCAGTTTTCTACCCTTTTGGACGGGTATGCGGATGTGGGTTTTGGCGCGGCCTCTTTCTGGGTTTGCCGAAACATTNAGCCAATCGATTGTTGAGTTAATCCCCGGGGGTGGCAGCGAGCGGCCGGAAACGGATGCCAGTGCTCAGGCGGTGCTTTTCATTGTATCGGGCAGCATCACCTTGAACCTATCTGGCGATACGCATGTTTTGTCTCCGGGCGGTTACGCTTATATTCCAGCAGGCTCTGAATGGTCGTTGGTAAATGCGGAAGCAGAGGCGGCGGTTTTTCACTGGATCAGAAAAACCTATCAAGCTGTCGAGGGGGTAGAGGCGCCAGAGGCGTTTGTCTGTAATGAGGCAGATTTTGCGCCGATAGAAATGCCCGGGACGGATGGCGCTTGGGCCACCACGCGGTTTGTTGACCCGGCGGATATGCGTCATGATATGCATGTCAATATTGTCACGTTGCAGGCAGGCGCGGTGATCCCGTTTGCCGAAACCCATGTCATGGAGCATGGGCTATACGTTTTAGAAGGCAAAGGCGTATACCGCTTGAATCAGGATTGGGTNGAAGTAGAGGCAGGTGATTTTCTGTGGCTGCGCGCGTTTTGCCCACAGGCCTGTTATGCTGGGGGGCCAGGTCCGTTTCGGTATTTGCTTTATAAGGATGTGAATCGGCAAATGCCTTTATCATAAGAAGGGCGAGCCGGGTGTGAGCTGGTGTGTTTTGCGCTTTTTTCTTCGTAAAATACAGAAACTTTAAGGTATAGCCACCTATCTGGTGCCACTACGTTCATATTTTCATCCCTGAGATTTAACGCGATTTACGTAAAGCTGCCTTGGCAATACCACCCTGCATTGCGGGCGCCACCATGGGCAAAAAATACCCAGAGCTGATCGCCCTCTGCGCAGTTGATACGCCAGTAATCTCGCACGCCACTGCGCCAATTTGGATCATCCAGCCACCATTCTGGCGCAATCCGTTCCGGTCCCTGTTGCGTCGCTGTGGTTAAAACCCGGTTTCGCCAGCGAAAGCGTGGTGGCACATCGGGTATTTGTTTGGCGCTTATCGGTTCTGGTGGCCATAACAGTTTTGGCCTTGGGCGATCCGGCCTCGGCCAATCCGGCGCTGGTTTTGACCAAGCTGCGGCAAAGACCACAGCTGTTTTCTCGGCAATATGGCTTTCTGCAGGATGCAGGCGGGTTACGTGATCTAAGCCGATCCGCGTTCCCAGTCGCCCAATCAGATCGTTGAGATCGGTGTCAGCCCCCGTGGGCGTGGCGCTGTGATGCGTCTGTTGTAGGGGCGCTGGGGTGGTGCGGAGCGTGATGGGTTCGGTTTGGCTGGCCTCAAGCCGTAACATATCAATGCCAAACCCCATATCAATCGTCTCAAGTTTAAGCAGAAGAAGCGGGCGGATACGCTCGATTGTATGGCCCGCTTGTGCCAATTGAACCCGAATATAAGAAAGAGTTTGATCGGTTTGAAATACTTGTAAGTCAATTTGCCGTGCGCCTTGTCCAGCGGCGCGTAGTTTGTCGCAAAGCCGCGGTAAAAGGCGATCTAAGGCGGCGCGTAAATCTTCAGCCAGGCCAATCGGCTCTGGTAAGCTCATGCGCACGCCAAAATGGGGTGGTTTGCGCTGGGCGGATAAGGGTTCAGGAACGCGCCCTAAAGCTTGATCCAATCGCAGCATAAGTTCTTTGCCAAAGCGGCGCGCCAAAGCGGCGCGGGGTTGCCCGCTTAGATCACCGATTTGGCGCAAACCCACGCGGTGCAGATTATGGATTGTAGAGCTTTCTAGGCGCAGCGCGGCCACAGGTAAGGCCGCTAAGGCGCTATGGCTGCCCCCAAGAGGGGCGATTTGCGCTTTTGGTTGTGGATTGCCTGTTGGCACCAGCGCTTGCGCCTGCGTTCGTGGCTGTGAAAAGCGCTGCTTGGATAATTTTACGCGCGTGGCTCTGGCCTCTTGAGTGAGGGCATCCACATTACGATCTGATTGATTATGGCTTGGGTGATAATGCGCCAAAGCCCAAGCCGCGCCGATTGTATCGGCCAAACCAAGGCGGGTACTCAGCTGAAAATCTTCGCACTCGCTTGCAATTTGGTTTATAAAACCAACCTCGCCGCCAAAAAGATGCGCGCAGCCTGTGATATCCATGCAGAGGCCATCATCGGCAGCGGTGGTGACCCAAGGGCTAAATTTTTCCGCCCAGCGGCATAAAGCCAATAAAAATTGGCGTTCGCCGGGTAGGTTGCGCATGCGGGTGATCAGTTTGGGGCAGAGTGCTTGGGCATCGCGCAAAGATTGACCAGGGTGTAATCCAGCGAGGCTTGCACTGCGTGAAAGCGAAGAGAGCCGCTGTGCCTGCCCGCTCTCTTGCAGGATCGCAAAGGGTAAATCAGCCAGATCATTTTCTAAGCGTAAGAAACGCTCGGCCCCCAATCTGGGAAACCAAAGGGATAAGAAACGGCGCTGTGTCATAGGACGGGTACATTAACTTTGTTCACTTTTTGTTCTATATCGGAGATCTGTGGGATGAGTCGAGTCTGTCTTCGTGGCATTTTTATAAAATCATACTGAGGGTTTATTTTTTCCAGTTTGGTTCTATCTAAAAAGTAACAANATTTTCTATTTATAAGGAATTCATCATGAAATCACGTATCCGTTTGTTTTCTTTCCTAGCGGCCATCGGCGTGGGCCTCACCCCTGCATTTGCGCATGAGGGGGTTAAAAACCCTGCGGTGAAAGCTCGGATGATTTTGATGCAAGAGGTCAAAACATCCTTTGGCCAAATTGGGCAGATGGCAAAAGGCGCTGTGGCGTTTGATGCGCAGGATGCGCAAGCGGCCAAGGCACGTTTGTTAAAAGCCTCTCAGGCTGTTGTAGATAAGTTTCAGGCGAATGAAACAGATCCATTGTCACAAGCCGCGCCAGCTATTTGGAAGAATTGGGATGATTTTGTTGTCAAATCTACCGCTTTTGAGGCGGCTATTGAGGTGCTTGACGTGTCAGATTTGGCAGNCTTAAGNGGCGGTATGCGGGCTATAGGCGGTGGATGTATGGCGTGCCATAAATCCTATAAAACTGATTAAAAGCAGGCCTTTCACAGGTTTGAAAACGGTATCAATACGCCTGAATAATGCGTTGCAGTTTGCTTGAAAATACGGCATCGTTTTCAAAAAATTGGGAGGATGATCATGCGTACACGGGCAGCAGTTGCAGTTGCAGCGGGACAACCACTGGAAGTAATGGAGGTAAACCTTGACGGTCCGAAGGCGGGCGAGGTTTTGGTTGAGATAAAAGCAACCGGTATTTGCCATACGGATGAGTTTACGCTGTCAGGCGCAGATCCAGAGGGNATGTTTCCTGCGATTTTAGGCCATGAAGGGGCCGGCGTGGTTTTGGAATGCGGCCCGGGTGTGACCAGTTTGAAGCCGGGGGATCATGTGATCCCGCTTTACACGCCGGAATGTCGAACCTGTGAATATTGTCTGAACCCAAAAACCAACCTGTGTCAGGCCATTCGCGAAACCCAAGGTCGTGGAGTGATGCCCGATGGCACCAGCCGGTTCTCTATGCTCGATGGCACGCCGATACTGCATTATATGGGGTGCTCTACTTTTGCCAACCACACGGTCTTGCCGGAAATTGCGCTGGCCAAAATTAATCCGGACGCGCCATTTGATAAAGTTTGTTACATTGGCTGCGGGGTCACCACGGGCCTTGGCGCGGTGATGAACACTGCCAAGGTTGAAATTGGCAGCAGGGCGATTGTGTTTGGTTTGGGGGGCATTGGCCTGAACGTGATCCAAGGGTTGCGCATGGCCGGTGCAGATCAGATTGTCGGCGTTGATTTGAACGCGGATAAGCGCGATATGGCAGCGCGGTTTGGCATGACCGATTTCGTCAACCCTTCAGAGGTTGAGGGTGATTTGGTGGCGCATCTTGTGGCCCTGACCAAAGGCGGCGCAGATTATACGTTTGATGCCACTGGCAATGTGCAAGTGATGCGCACAGCCTTAGAGGCCGCGCATAAGGGTTGGGGAGAAAGCATCATCATTGGCGTTGCGCCAGCGGGGGCTGAAATTTCAACNCGGCCGTTCCAATTGGTCACGGGGCGTGTCTGGCGTGGCACTGCNTTTGGCGGTGCACGCGGGCGTACCGATGTACCNAAGATTGTTGATTGGTATATGGATGGCAAAGTGGAAATTGATCCGATGATCACGCATGTTTTAGATCTTGAGGATATCAACAAAGCCTTTGATTTGATGCATTCAGGCGAAAGTATAAGATCTGTCGTGGTGTTTTAAGCTTTCGCTAAGGGCGGCGAGTGTTGCCCCGATGCCAGAGTTCTGACAGCCTTGGAATGCTTTGTTGCAAATGACGCTGTTTTGGCTGTGTTTGGTATTGGGGGTGACGCGAAAATCAAACTAATCAAGAGATAATGCATTAGAATGATNGATTTAATGACGGTTCACCCTGCAACGCGCGCTGATTGCGATCAAATTTGGGCGCTGTTACAGCCGGTGTTCAGCGCGGGCGACACCTATGCGGTTGATCCATTGATCGATCGCGATGCTGCGATCACCTATTGGATGGACGCGGAGAAAACCGCCTTTATACTTCGCGTTGATGGGCAAGCCGTTGGAACCTATTATATACGCCCAAACCAGCCGGGGGGCGGCGCGCATATCTGCAATTGCGGCTTTATTACGGCGCCCTCGGCGCGCGGAAAAGGGGTTGCGCGGCGCATGCTTGAACATGCGCTGATTGAGGCCAAGCAGCAGGGGTATCGGGCGATGCAGTTCAATTTTGTGTTGGCCAGCAATCAGCGCGCGTTGGCCATTTGGCAGCGCTATGGGTTTGCAACGATCGGTCGGATTCCGCAGGCGTTTTTGCATCCAAAGCAGGGCTATGTGGATGCGCTGATCCTGCACAGATNTTTGTAAGAAAACCGCAACTGCGATACATTATCTTATACTTTTCTTGTACTTTGCGGCGCCTTTTTGGATGTATAACAGCCGTTGACAGCGCGCCGTTTACGGGATCAAGATGGCCGTAAGGGTAAAAANTATATGCGGTTTTTCGTTCANAGGCGTCGGTTCGCGGATTTATCAGAGCAGGAAATATTGGCGCTTGCAATTTCCTCTGAAGAAGATGATGCGCGAATTTACAGTGGTTTTGCGCAGCAATTGCGGGCTGAGTATCCGGATAGCGCNGCTTTGTTTTCTGATATGGCCAAAGAAGAAGATGCCCATCGCCAGCAATTGATTGCGCTTCATGAAACGCGGTTTGGGGCGTTTATTCCGCTGATCCGGCGCGAGCATGTTGCTGGGTTTTATGCCCGTCAACCGATTTGGCTTATTGCCAATTTGGGGATCGAAAAAATTCGCGCTGAAGCAGAAGCGATGGAGCGCAAGGCCGAGGATTTTTATCGAAAGGCAGCGGCGCGCAGCTCTGATGCTGCCAGCCGAAAATTGCTGGGTGATTTGGCGGCCAGCGAAGCCCGCCACAAAGCGCGCGCAGAAGGTCTGTCNCAAAATTTAACCTCCTCAGGGGCAGCTCAAGAAGAAGGGTTTCAAGCCAAGCGCCAGTTCATACTGACTTGGGCACAGCCAGGCTTGGCGGGTTTAATGGACGGATCTGTTTCGACGCTTGCGCCNATCTTTGCCACGGCCTTTGCCACCCAGAACTCGCATACCACGTTTTTGGTGGGGTTGGCGGCTGCGCTGGGCGCAGGGGTTTCAATGGCGTTTACCGAAGCCGCCTCGGATGATGGGGCATTATCGGGCCGCGGCTCACCTTTGAAACGTGGTTTTGCCGCGGGCGTGATGACAACGATCGGGGGGTTGGGGCATGCGCTGCCCTATTTGATCGCGGATATTTGGACCGCGAATTTGATCGCCTTTATCGTTGTGTTTATCGAATTATGGGCGATTGCCTGGATTCAAAACCGGTATATGCAAACGCCGTTTTTTCGCGCGGCGTTTCAAGTTGTGCTTGGCGGATCCTTGGTGTTTGGGATCGGAATTGTGATTGGTAGCGGATGAATCGGCTGCGCTTCCTAACGGGGTGGCGACCGGCCGTATAAGATAGTAATTGACGCGCCGCGCCTGCCTGATAGAGCCTTGCGTTATGATCGATATCTTGCTCAAAACCTTGCCGTTTTTCGCCGTGATTGGCTTGGGTTATCTTGCCGGACGTCGGGGTTTTTTCACCCCCGAAGCCACGGGGTATCTGACAAAATTTGTCTTTTATTTTGCGCTTTCGGCGTTTTTATTCCACTTTTCGGCAACGCTGCCTCTCAGCTCAGTCTTGCAGCCAGATTTTATCTTTGCCTATTTAAGCGCATCGGCCTTGGTCTATGGGTTTGCATTGCTGGTGGCCTTAAGCCGCAAGGTTCCGCTAGACGAAGCTGCGATTGAGGCGCATTGCGCGGTGATCGGCAATGTCGGGTTTTTAGGGGTGCCGATGCTGGCCTTGCTGATGGGCCCGGAAGCGATTGGCTATGTGGTCATGGTTCTCGCGGTTGATTTGATACTATTTGGATCTTTAATCGTGATGTTGATCGTTGGCTCACGCGATGGTCAAGTGCGGTTTGCTACGCTTTGGGCGCTTGTTTTAGGGTTGCTGAAAAATCCAATGATTATGTCGATTTCTGCGGGCTTTATTTGGTCGGGTCTTGGTCTGCCGATCCTGGCGCCGTTGGATGAGTTTCTGTCGATGCTGGGATCTGCGGCAACACCAGGTGCGTTATTTGCGATTGGCGCGTCTTTGGCCTTTAAATCGGCCGAGCGTCTGCACGTGGCTGCTTGGATTTCATTTTTGAAATTGGTAATTCATCCTGCAGCGGTGGCCATATCGGCGCTTTTTATTTTCCAACTTGATTCTTATGCGGCTTCGGTGATGCTGGCGGCCGCAGCCCTGCCCGTGGCGGGCAATGTCTATATTTTGGCGCAGCATTACGCGGTTGCGCCGGTGCGCGTTTCCGCTTCGATCTTGATTTCGACATTTTTCAGCATTTTAACAGTGCCAGCTGTGATCGCGTGGCTCAATCCATGATCGGGGCTGTCGCATTGCACGCTTGCACCTTGCGCGCGCAGCGATACCATCACCTCAAAAGGAAACTTGGATGACTGCCCTTTATATTGATGCCGATGCATGCCCGGTAAAAGATGAAGCAGAGCGGGTTGCAACGCGCCACAACCTGCGCATGTTTGTGGTTAGCAATGGCGGATTGCGCCCCTCTGCCAACCCATTGATCGAGACGGTGATTGTTGCGGATGGTCCAGATATAGCGGATATGTGGATCGCCGAACGCGCCAAACGCGGTGATGTGGTGGTGACCGCCGATATTCCGCTCGCATCGAAATGCGTGGCGAACGGGGCTTTGGTTTTAAAGCATAATGGAGAAGCTTTGACCGAGGCCAATATTGGTAATGTTCTGGCCACGCGGGATTTAATGGCCGATCTGCGCGCCGCAGACCCTTTTCGGCAAGGTGGTGGAAAAGCTTTTTCCAAAACGGATCGGGCGCGGTTTTTAGACCGGTTGGAAACCACATTGCGCAGGGCAAAAACACTAAGTTAAAGCGGGCTTTCAACGCAGTCACCGCATTTATATAATTAAATTTTCTTGTTGTTTCTTTCACGAGTTCTTAAGGTTTTGGCGTAGCNTTATAACGCATAACGGCGCATTTTATGACCATGTATTCGAAGAGAGTTTCTGATGAGCGCAATCAATATTTCTTTTGATCAGGGCGACCCGCTGCTGGATTGGCTGGGCCTGACGGCGGCGTTTGAGGCCGGTCATNAACGTCCAAAAGCCGAAATTGCTGATACGTTTTTGTATCGCGGAAAAGACACTTTGTTATCACGGGCTGCCTGGATTGATGGGTTGGGGATTGCCGTAAAAGCCGCAACGATCTTTCCTGATAACCCAAGCTCTGGCCGTCCGATGGTTAATGGCGGGGTAAATCTGTTTTCAGATAAAACCGGTGCGTTGGAAGCGATTATTGATTTTCATCTTGTGACCAAATGGAAAACCGCGGCTGACAGTCTTTGGGCGGCCAANCGGTTGGCACGCCCGGAGAGCAAACATATTGTGATTATTGGCGCCGGCACCGTTGCCTCAAATTTGTTAGACGCTTATCGAGCTGGGTTTCCAGAAGCGCGATTTAGCATTTGGAACCGCAGCCCAGAGCGGGCCCAAGCCTTGGCCAAAACGCGCCCCGATGCGAGGGCGGTGACAGATTTAAAAGCGGCGATTGGCAGCGCGGATATTATTTGCACATCCACCATGAGCACGAGCCCTGTGCTGCAAGGGTCTTGGCTGCAAGAGGGGCAGCATGTGGATCTGATTGGGGCTTATCGCCCAGATATGCGCGAGGCGGATGATCAAGCGCTTCAGCGCGCGCGGGTTTTCGTGGATAGCTTTGATACCACGCTTGATCATATCGGAGAGCTGAAAATTCCGTTGTCTTCCGGGGCGCTGAGGCGGGCTGATGTGCAAGCCGATTATTATTCAGAACGCGGATTTCAGCGAGGATCCGAGCGCGACATAACGCTGTTTAAAAATGGTGGTGGCGCGCATTTGGATTTGATGACAGCGCGGTATATCATGCAGCAATGGAGCAGCGCCGCGTGATCTGCGGCATTTTTCTGCTCGCTTTGTTGCTCATGGCGCCGTTTCTAAGTGAATGGCGGCGTTTGCCGATGGATGCGCGCGCGCGCGCGGATGCGCCGGGCCGGTTTGCGCCCTTATCGCGCGGGGCAACGCATTACCAGCTTTTGGGGCCGCCCGGCGGGCCATTGGCCATTTGTATTCACGGGCTGAGCACACCAAGTTTTGTGTTTGAGGCGCTGGCGGCTTTTTTGATTGGACGCGGCCATCGCGTTTTGATTTATGATCATTACGGGCGTGGCTATTCGGATCGCCCAATGGGCCGTCAGGATGCGCGGTTTTTTGCGTCACATTTAACCGAGCTGCTGGATCATTTGGATCTTAAAGAAGATTTCGATCTTTATGGTTACTCTATGGGGGGTTCAATTGCGGCGGCGTATGCGGTGCAAAACCCCTCATCCGTAAAGCAACTTATTCTGCTGGCGCCGGCGGGTATGGGGCATAAGCTTGGCAACCTTTTTGGGTGGGTCAGCCGGGTTTGGGGGCTGGGCGATTGGCTGGTTTATGCGCGCTATCCCCGGCTGCATTTGGCGGGAACCGAAGCTGAGCGTGCGATCAGTTCAAGCGTGTCTTTTTTGATCGAGCGCCAACAAAAAGAATTGCACTACCGCGGGTTCATCCCCGCAATTCTATCCTCTGCGCGTGGCATTTTGGCCCATAAAATGGCGGCGGAGCACAGCGCGATCCAGCGCCATGGGATTCGCGTTTTGGCGATTTGGGGGGGGCAGGATCATGTGATCCCGGTTGCGTTAAAAGGATGTTTGCAAAGCTGGAATCCGCAGGCCCGCCAATTTGTAATCTGGGATGCGGGTCATGCCCTGCCTTATTCGCATACCCAGCAGGTTACCGCGCTTTTGGAGGCTGAATTACAAGCGATTCCTCGCCTTTCATCTTAAAAGCAANCGCTTGNCACGCCCGGTTAATTTGCTCCAAGCATCACAGTTGGTTTTTCACGGATCGGCAGATGCACCAGCGCACTGAACAGCCCGACACCAACGCCAATCCACCACACCAATGTGTAGCTGCCATAAACGTCAAACATTCGCCCGCCCAACCAGATTCCGATAAAGCTGCCAAGCTGGTGCGAGAAGAAAACGATGCCGTAAAGCGTGCCCATATAGCGCAGTCCGAAAATATACGCGACAAGTCCGCTTGTAAGCGGCACGGTGGCCAGCCAAAGCATGCCCATAAGAGCGGAAAAGATGAGCACGCTGACAGGCGTAATGGGAAAGTTTATAAAGCCAAACGTTACCAATGCGCGGGCCAGATAAACAGCTGCCAATAGGTTTTTCTTGGAATAACGATTGCCCAAATACCCGGCTGCTAAAGTGCCGGCAATATTTGTCAGCCCAATTACGGATAGGGCAGCTGCGCCAAGCGTCGAGGTTGAGGTAATCCCGAGCGTATAGAGGAAACCACCTGGATTAATGGCGCCGCAGGCTTCGGTAATAAAGGCGGGAAAATGGGCCGTCATAAACCCCAATTGATAGCCGCAGCTAAAAAAGCCTAAAAAGATCAAGATATAATTCGAATCTTGCATGGCCCGCCCCACGATCGCGCTGAGCGGGGCGTCTCCTTCCGCTTTTGGCGCGCGCGGGGCAACCCGCATCATTGGCAGTAAGAGAAGCGTGGCTAAAATGATGCCTGCAAAAAGAAGAAATACAGTTTGCCATGGCATTGCCGATAGCAGTAATTGTGCCAAGAGCGGGCCAACCACCTGCCCTGCGCTGCCCGCAGCCGTTGCGATGGCCAATGACATTGAGCGGTGCTGATCGCTGCTGGCGCGCCCTACAATGGCAAGGATCACGCCAAATCCGGTGCCTGCAATCCCAAAGCCAACCAGAAATTCATACACCTGATGCGCCTCGGGAGAGGTGGCAAAAGCCGAGAGCACCAGCCCAGCGGCATAGACCAAAGCGCCTAAAATAATTGCTTTTCGATCGCCAAGTTTATCGGCGATCGCCCCAAAGATCGGCTGACCAATGCCCCATGCAAGATTCTGAATCGCCAGTGCCAGTGAAAATTCCTCGCGCGCCCAGCCAAATTCGTTTGCGATTGGAATTTGAAACACCCCAAAGGATGCTCTGATCGCAAAATTTATCAGAAGAATAATGCTGCCCATGATCAAGATAGGCGTGATCAGGCGATGTGTCTGAGACATTTGGTTAACCCTTTGAACGCACGTCAAATCCCTTGGCCAGCCTAAGCTAGCCTCAGGGCGCAGATTTACAAGCCGTTCGTGATTTTACGCGCGGCGGTTGGTGCCAATGTCTTTAAATCAAGATCGGTTCATAGTAAGCCCAGCTTATGGGCAGAGTATCACAGCGCTATCGCGAAGACGTCGAATCCGGAGCAATCAGCGCTGATCCAGCGCAGCAGGCGCTCTTGCCAAAGCTTGATGCTTTGCTTGAGGCGCTTGAGCGCCCTGTGAAGCGTGGGTTTTTACGCCGAACCCAAGCGAGCGCGGTGAAAGGGTTATACATTTGGGGCGGCGTCGGGGGCGGCAAATCCTATTTGATGGATTTATTCGCAAGCAGCTTGGCCGTGGCGGTGCGGCGGGTCCATTTTCATGCCTTTATGCAAGAGGTTCAGGCCGGCTTGCATCTTGCGCGCCAAACGAATGCGAAAGACGCTTTGGTGCCGGTTTGTCAGGCGATTGCGAAAGATATTCGCGTTTTGGCATTGGATGAAATGCAGATCAAAGACATTGCCGATGCGATGATCGTGGGCCGGTTGTTTGAATTGTTGTTAGGCCAGGGCGTGACCGTCATAACCACGTCAAACCGCGTGCCCGAGGATCTTTATAAAAACGGCTTAAACCGACAACTTTTTTTACCCTTCATCGCGTTGATCCGAGACCAATTCGCGATTCACGACATGGCCAGCGAAATCGATTTTCGGCAAAACAGGATCGCAGGGAGATCGGTTTATTTTACGCCTTTGGGGCGGGAAGCCCGCGCCGGGTTAGATGCGCTTTGGGGTGAATTTTCCGGTGAGGATAGCCAAACCCTGACCTTGGTGGTTAAGGGCCGTGATTTGGTGGTGCCTGCCTATATCAATGGTATCGGACGGTTTGATTTTTATGATCTATGCGGTGCTATGTTGGGCCCTGCAGATTACTTGGTGCTTGCCGATCATCTTCGGGTTTTGTTTTTAGACGATATTCCCCAATTGGGGCGCAATAATTTCAATGAGGCAAAGCGTTTCGTGACCTTGATCGATGCGCTTTATGAAGCAAAGGTGCGGCTGGTCTGTTCTGCGGCGGCGCGGCCCGAAATGCTTTATCTTGAGGGCGAGGGCAGCTTTGAATTCGAGCGCACCGCCAGCCGTTTGCGCGAAATGCAAGCCGCGGATTGGGCGCAAGATAGAGCGTGATCCTTGGCGCTAAACGCGCCAGCCTAGCCGTTTTGCCTAAGGATCATCCCCGCCAAATATAGCGAGCCACAGATGACGATGCGAGCATGTGGCTCTTGCGCGCTGATCGCGCGCAAAGCAGTGTCGACGGTTTGCGCAGATTGCGCATAAAATCCGACAGCGGCAGCATTACGGGCTGTGTCATCTGCGCTGAGCGTATTGACTTCATTTGGAATTGAAACCGAAAACAGCGTTTCGCTGACCGCGTGTAAAGGCGCCAGATACCCGGTGATATCTTTCGTGTTCAGCATTCCACAGATCAAATAAGTGGGCCGCTTGGGCAGGTTTGCTAAAAATTGGGCAAGCGCTTGCCCAGCGGCCGGATTATGCCCCCCATCCAGCCAAAGCTCGGCCCCCGGGGCCAGCGCGGGTAAGGGCCCTTCGCGCAGCCGTTGCAGGCGCGCCGGCCAGTGCGCTTGCGTGATAGCGGCCTCGCAGGCGCTTTCTTTCGCCTCTAAATGCCGCAAAGCGGCTAGGGCGATGCCAGCGTTTTGAATTTGATGCGCGCCAGGAAGATTGGGCAGGGGCAAATCAAGCAAGCCGCATTCATCTTGAAAAATCAACCGCCCGCGCTCTTCGCTGACATGCCAATGCTGACCATAAACCTGCAGCGGCGCGTGCAACCGCTGGGCGTGGGCTTCGATGACCTCAAGCGCCGCCTCTTGCTGCGGCCCGACAATGACGGGTACGCCTGATTTTATGATACCGGCTTTTTCCGCTGCGATTTCGGGCAGCGTGTCGCCCAAAAACTGCTGGTGATCGATCGAAATTGGCGTGATAATGCTGAGCTTGGGTTTCGCGATCACATTGGTTGCATCCAGCCGCCCCCCCAAGCCGACCTCTAACAGCGTGAAATCAGCGGGGCATTCGGCCATCGCCTTCAGCGCGGCGCAGGTGGTGATTTCAAAATAGGTGATCGGATCAGCGCCATTGGTTTGATAACAGTGCTCAAGACGCTGGCTGAGTTCGGGTTCGCTGATCAGTGCGCCGGCCAAACGGATCCGTTCGTGAAAACGNGCAAGATGCGGCGAGGTATAGGCATGCACGCGCTTTTCTGCAGCTTCCAATCCGGCACGGATCATCGCTTGCGTGCTGCCCTTGCCGTTGGTGCCGGCGATATGAACCACCGATGGCAGCTGCTCTTGCGGATTCCCCAAGCGATCGAGTAACCGCCAAACCCGATCGAGCGTCAGATCAATCACTTTAGGGTGTAGCGCCATCATTCGGGNTAAAATGGCGTCAGAATGGTCAATCGTCATTTTTTCTTAGGCTTTGCCGCGGTGCTTTTATCCTCAAGCTGCGGGTCCGTCGGTTTGGGTAAATCGCCTTTAATGGCCGGGCTCAACCCCAGCAACAGGCGCACAATGGTGATCAACTCATCGCGCATTTCAGGGCGCGCCGTCACGCGATCCAACATGCCGTGATCGAGCAGATATTCAGCCCGTTGAAATCCTTCCGGCAGCTTTTCACGAATGGTTTGTTCGATCACGCGTGGGCCAGCAAAACAAATCAAGGCGTTCGGCTCAGCAATTTGAACATCCCCCAACATCGCATAAGATGCGGTCACCCCACCCGTTGTGGGATGCGTGAGCACCACAATATAGGGCAACCCTGCTTCCTTCAGCATCTGAATGGCCACGGTGCTGCGCGGCATTTGCATCAAGCTAAGAATACCTTCTTGCATGCGCGCGCCGCCCGCAGAAGAAAACAGAATAAGCGGACGGTGCAATTTCACCGCGCGCTCGGCGGCGGCAATAATCGCATTGCCAACATACATGCCCATCGAGCCGCCCATAAAAGAAAAATCTTGCGCGGCGGCAATGATCGGCGTGCGCCCGATTTCGCCCTCGGCCACCAGCATTGCTTCCCCTTCGCCGGTATTTTTTTGGGCCGCTTTCATACGGTCGGGGTATTTCTTCTGATCCCTAAAATTCAGCGGATCGGCGATGGGTTCTGGCACTGGTACATCCACAAAAATGCCACCATCAAACAGGCTTTCAAACCGGGCCCGCGGGCTGATCCCCATATGATGCCCGCATTGGGTGCAAACGTTCAGGTTTTCGCTTAACTCGCGGTGAAACAGCATGCTGCCGCACTCGGTACATTTGGTCCAAAGGTTCTCGGGCACTTCGCGCCGCGAGAAAATTGAGTTTATGCGTGGGCGGACATAGTTTGTGATCCAATTCATGCCTGACGTCCTGCTGTTTTTTGTTTTCCTTGAAATAAGCCGGCTTGCGGTAAATTGCAATCAGCGAAGCGCAAAAGCGGTTCGAAAAGCACATTGTTTTTCACGGGCAGGTAGCCTGTGTTGGGCGGGCAGAAGCGTTGATCGTGGATANAGACAACTGCGCCCCGCCATTGTTTTGGGGGAATGCCAGCCTAAGGCGGGTGGTTTTCTTCAACAAAGGCATGCCCGCGCTTTTGGTTGATCCAACGCAGCCAGATCAGAAATGCTAGAACTTCGAACAGCGTGAAGATCAAAAAGCCTAAAGTGGCTTGGGCCCCCTTTGGATCGAGCTGCATCACGAAGAGCGACATGCCATTTAAATGCCCATCAAGCCCAAAGATCAGCAGCAACGCGTTTACCCCAAAATGAAGGCCAAGCGCCGCCCCTAAATTACCCGTTTTTAATGTGACAAGGCATAAAATCATACCCGCCACGCTTGTGTGTAACACGTAAAAAAACGCATTCACGCCAAAAATAGAAAAATCAAAATGCAGCATACCAAAGAGCAGTGAGGGCAAAAAAATTGACCACCAGAAGCGTCCGCCTCTGGCGCGGATATGCTGTAGTAAATAGCCGCGAAACAGCATTTCTTCTGCCCCGATCTGCACGAAAATCAGTGCGGATATGGGGATAACCCATCGCAGCCAAAGCGTTGTGGTTATATTGGGGTTTGGCTGGCTCGAGGCTTCAAAGAAATGCCAGGAAATGGTATAACTGCTGGTTTCGCTGAAGATGGCCGTGGCAAAGGCGAGGCCAGCTCCAATAAGAAAATGCTGCCAATTGATTTTACAGGTGGGACCATAAAGCGCATGGAGGGGGTGGCGATGCAACCAGCGACACACCAGCGCGATGCCCAGCCAAATGAAGAAAAAAGAAAATAAGAGAGCGGCTAAATCTGCGGGTGTGCTGCCCAGCCCTTCAAGGTGCATCTGTGCCATGCGATCTAGCGTGATAAACCAACCAAAGCTTGTAGAGACATAGATGATGGCGATCAGAAAAAGTCCCAAACATATACGCCAAATCTGTGACCTGTTGCCAAGAACAGAGGGGTGGAACAGCCTGTCTGACAATCGAATTCCCCTTATTGATCGAAGCGGTGANTGATTGCTTGAAAGGTGGGGTATCTGCCAGCTGGTTTCAATAGGCTTTGCTTAGTTTGGGTGGTCTCAGGCCTTTCGATCCAGCAAAAAACCGTCTTAGCGGCTGCTTAATTTAAAGGCTACTGCCGGTTTTCGCTTCGGCAGCGCTGGACCATTTCAGCGCTTTGTAATGTTGATTTTTTATCTGACAGAAGAAAGCGACTTGTTTCGCCTTTTGGGCTTTTGTATGACCAATCAACGCATAAGGGAGAGAGACCGTGAGTAAATTCGATAAATCTAAGCTACCAAGCCGTCATGTTACCGAAGGTCCATCTCGGGCACCGCATCGGTCNTATTATTATGCGATGGGCATGACGGAAGAGGAAATTCATCAACCGCTGATCGGTGTTGCCACCTGCTGGAACGAAGCGGCGCCCTGCAATATCGCGCTAAACCGTCAGGCACAATCTGCCAAAATGGGCGTCAAACAAGCGCTGGGCACACCGCGTGAATTCACCACCATCACGGTTACCGATGGGATCGCGATGGGCCATGAGGGGATGCGCAGCTCGCTGGCCAGCCGCGAAGCCATTGCTGATACGGTTGAATTGACGATGCGCGGGCATTGCTATGATGCGCTGGTTGGTTTGGCCGGTTGCGATAAATCTTTGCCTGGTATGATGATGGCGATGGTGCGCTTAAACGTGCCCTCTGTGTTTTTATACGGTGGCTCTATTCTGCCGGGCCGTTTAGATGGCAAAGATGTGACAGTGCAGGATGTTTTTGAAGCCGTGGGTCAACATCAGGCGGGCAATCTAAGCACTTGCGANCTTGAAAAGCTGGAAGCCGTGGCCTGCCCCTCGGCAGGGGCCTGTGGTGGGCAATTTACCGCCAATACGATGGCCTGTGTGTCTGAGGCCATTGGTCTTGCGCTGATGAATTCATCCGGTGCTCCCGCCCCGTATGAAAGCCGCGATCAATACGCAGAAGCTTCGGGTCGCGCCGTNATGACCTTGCTTGAAAAGAATATTCGGGCGCGCGATGTGGTGACGTTGAAATCGCTTGAAAACGCCGCGCGGGTAGTAGCATGCACCGGNGGCTCNACCAATGCAGGGCTGCATTTGCCNGCGATTGCACATGAGGCCGGCATTGATTTTTATCTTGAAGATGTGTGCGAGATTTTCCGCGACACACCNTATTTTGTGGATCTTAAGCCGGGCGGAAAATATGTTGCAAAAGATCTTTACGAGGTAGGCGGCGTGCCGGTTGTGATGAAAGAATTGCGCAAAGCCGGGTTGTTGCACGAAGATTGTCTCACCGCCTCTGGCAATAGCATGGGGGAAGATTTGGACAAAATCACCCGCGAAGCTGATGGGCGGGTGATTTACCCGATCGCCACTCCGCTGACAAAAACCGGTGGTGTTGTTGGTTTGACAGGCAATTTGGCGCCCGAAGGCGCGATTGTGAAAGTTGCGGGCATGTCCGAAGAGGCTCAAGTTTTCACTGGGCCTGCGCGCGTATTTGAATGCGANCAGGATGCGTTTGAGGCGGTTCAAAACCGAACCTATCAGGAAGGCGATGTGTTTGTGATCCGCAATGAAGGGCCTGCTGGCGGCCCGGGCATGCGCGAAATGCTGGCCACAACGGCGGCGCTTTCGGGGCAAGGTATGGGTAAGAAAGTGGCGCTGATCACCGATGGGCGCTTTTCTGGCGCAACGCGGGGCTTTTGCGTTGGGCATGTCGGCCCAGAAGCCGCGCATGGGGGCCCGATCGCTTTGCTGAAAGACGGCGATATGATCACGCTGAACGCGTTAAAGGGTGAAATCAGCGTTGCGCTTGACGATGCAGAGTTGGCCGAGCGCAAGGCCCAATGGTCGGGCCCGCGCGANACGATTTATGCCGCAGGTGCGCTTTGGAAATATTCGCAATTGGTCGGAGAAATTTATAAAGGCGCGGTGACGCATCCCGGTGGTAAAGCCGAAAAACACGCGTATATGGATCTGTGAAGGTGAATATGGCCCCCTGGCGTTTTGGTCAGTGGGCCATTTTCTGTTTTATGATAACGCTATGTGGCTGCGCTGGGCTTCCACCGCTTCTTAACACGCAATATGAAGGGTTGATAACGCAGCAAAATCTTCCCTCAGGTGCGATCATTCGGCCGCCAAAGGGCTATTGCGTCAATCCAGATCTCGGCCAAAGCACAGAGACAGCAGAATTTGTAACGCTGCAGGCTTGCTCGGAACGCGACGGTNTGCTGGCCTATGGTGTGATCACATTGTCATTGGTGGCGGATCAGGAAATCAGCCTTGCCGATGTAGCCCAGCAGTTCAAGACGGCAAACCCGAATGCACATGTGTCAACAATCTTTGCCGATAAGCGTCAGATTTTCGTTCAAAACACATCGCAGGCAGCCCAATCTGTTTCTGGATTACAAAAAACTTTGTGGCAAGGCGTTGAATTGCGCGATACCCACATGCTGATTGCCACGCTTCACATGCCAGCGGATACCATGTTTACAAAAAATATGGCGCGTATGCTTTTGTCACGCAGCTTGCAGGGCGTTTCTGTGCACCCTGCCGGCTCAAAAATGCGGCCCAGTGTGAAACCAAATACCTCTAGCGGGCCGCGTCCAAAAGCCCGCCCTGTTGGATAAGCTCATGTAGGGGCGCAGGCCTGCCAAAGATAAATTGCTTGAATGTGATTTATCGCTATAATTGCCTGATAGTTAATTGATTTAGAGACTGACAGTGATTTTAAAGCCGATGCGGGCGTTTCTGATCCGCAGGTACCTTTTCTATGTATTATCGCGGCCGAATTCATGGCTGCGCGCGCAGAAAACGCCGCGCATATGGGGGGTATATAAGCAGTCAAAAATCTTGCGCCATCAGCTTGAGCGGTTTGTCTCAGGTTTAGAGCTGCGGCTTCAAACCGCGCGCAGGGGGAAGGTTAGCGGCCCTGATATTTGGGGGTGGCGTCCCGATTTTTGGTGCACAAAAATGGATATGNGNGCTGCAAATCTGGGCGGCAGAAGCATTGCCTTGGGCAAGAATATCCAATTGTTTAGCCCAGAGCATTTGCAAATTGATCAATATTGGCTTTCCCAGCGAAAGGATTTAAGCGCTCAAACCGGAGCANGCTATTGCGTGTGTTTGGATATTTTCGACATAAAAAGCAGCTTTTTATCTTTCGCGATTCAACTGCCGATGGGCAGCCGCCGGCGNCTTATGGAAACGGGGGTGTTGATTTGTAGAGCGCGTATAAATTTTGAAACCGAACTGCATACGCATCTCCGCCTCAATATTCCCGAGCTGGATGACCTGTCTTTACAGGCGGATACCCATCACCGCGAAGATGGTGAGTTTTCGTGGGAGTTCAGGCTGCGGCCGCTTAAATTAAGCGCAGATTCCGACGCGCCGCTTTGGATCGATCTGATCTTTGAGGCTCCGCGTTACACGCAAATTCAAATCATTGATTTCAATCTCTCTACCGAAGAGGGTTCTTTAGAAAGGNGCGNCGATGTCGCTTCGCATTGAGCCAACGCGCTTCGCTGAAGGCATTTGGCGGGCTTTGCTAAACCAACCTTCCGATTTGAAAGCGCCCCCGCCCAAGATTGACGTGCTTTTGCAAGGGCGCCCGATCCGTGGCGTGCGGGTTGACCCTCTGAATATGGAAAATTGTTATGAATTATCCGTGCCAATTCCGCCCGAAGCTATTGGATCTGGTACCTATATGCTTTTGATTGTTGAGCAGGGCAGCTCCAAAGTGTTGTCGCGGATCGTGCTGTCGGGCGGTGATTTGAACGGCGAAGATCTTCGCGCTGAGATGGCGGAATTGCGCGCTGAAATAGATCTTCTGAAGCGGCTTTTTCGCGCATCGCGTAAAAGTGGCTTTTAAAGTTTTTACGTTGCGTATTGCGTGACAATCAAACCATGATTTGGCACGATGACCTATTGTAATCGCGAGAGGCCAAATGTCTGCTGAATATCCATCCATTTTCACCCCTTTAGATCTTGGTTTCACAACGTTGAAAAACCGCATTTTGATGGGATCGATGCACACCAATCTTGAAGAAACGCATGACTGGGATCGAGTTGCTGAATTTTATGCTGAACGCGCAAGGGGCGGCGTGTCTTTGATGGTTACGGGTGGGATTGCGCCAAATAAAGAGGGCGGTGTGTTTCCAAACGCGGCGGGGCTTTGTTCAGAGGAAGATATCGCGCACCATAAGATCGTTACGCAGCGTGTCCATGCGGCAGGTGGAAAAATCGCCATGCAAATTTTACATGCTGGACGCTATGCTTATAGCGCTGATTGTGTGGCGCCTTCGGCGGTGAAATCGCCAATTTCGCCCTTTATTCCGCAAGAGCTTGATGAGGCGGGGATCGAAAAACAAATTGCCGATATTGCCGCCACAGCCCTACGCGCCAAGCAGGCAGGCTATGATGGCGTGGAAATTATGGGCTCTGAGGGGTATTTCCTTAATCAGTTTTTGGTCACCCATACAAATAAACGCAGCGATCGATGGGGTGGCAGCTATGAAAATCGCATGCGTTTGCCAGTGGAAGTTGTCAAACGTGTGCGTGCCGCAGTTGGCAGCNANTTTATCTTGATTTACCGCCTGTCGATGATTGATCTTATTCCCAACGGATCCACGCATGATGAAGTGGTGCAATTGGCGCAGGCGGTTGAAAAAGCTGGGGCTAATATTCTGAACACGGGTATTGGGTGGCATGAAGCGCGGATTCCAACCATTGCCACCTCGGTGCCGCGGGCCGCTTTCGCTTGGGTGACCAAAAAGCTGATGGGAAAAACATCGATCCCGATCATAACCAGCAATCGGATAAACACCCCAGACGTGGCAGAAGATCTGATTTCCAGCGGGTGCGCTGATATGGTTAGCCTGGCGCGGCCGTTTTTAGCGGATCCGAATTTTGTGGCCAAAGCTGCGGCTGGCAAAGCCGCCGAGATTGCCCCGTGCATCGCGTGCAACCAAGCTTGTTTGGATCACACATTCAGCGGAAAAATCAGTTCTTGTTTGGTGAATCCAAGGGCCTGCTTTGAAAAAGAATTGGCCATTAAGCCCGCGGAAAAACCAAAAAAAATAGCGATTGTGGGGGCTGGGCCGGCGGGTTTGTCCTGCGCGATGACGGCCGCGCAATGTGGGCATCATGTGACTATATTTGACAAATCCGACCGTATCGGCGGCCAGTTAAATTTGGCCAAGCAAGTTCCGGGAAAAGAAGAATTCTGGGGACTTGTGGATTGGTTTGAAACGATGATGACCTTGTTGAAGGTGGATATGCGGCTGGGATATGAGGCAGGTGCGGCTGATTTTGAAGGGTTTGATGAAGTGATTATCGCCACTGGCGTAAGCCCGCGCGATCCTGCGATACCAGGGCAAACCGGGCGCAATGTGCATTCCTACATCGATGTGCTGAGCGGTAGGGTTAAGATTGGCGACAAAGCGATTGTGATAGGGGCAGGCGGTATCGGTTTTGATGTGTCTGAATATTTATTGCACCCCGCCGGCGACAGCCTGACGGAGAGCTTGCCAGATTGGATGCGCGAATGGGGCGTTGGAGACCCTGAGGAAACGCGTGGCGGCTTGGCCGCGGATGGCCCGCAACCCCAGGCGCCGGCGCGCGCGGTGACTTTGGTGCAGCGCAAGGCTGAAAAACATGGCAAGCGCCTTGGCAAAACAACCGGCTGGATCCATCGATCCGCGCTGCATATGAAGGGCGTGGAAATGATTGGCGGGGTGAATTACGAGGAAATCACCGAACAAGGATTGCGGGTGTCTTTTGGAGCGGCGCGCGAAACCCCGCAGATGATTGAAGCGGATGATATTATCTTATGCGCGGGCCAAGAGCCCGAGCGCAGCTTAGCCGATATCTTGATCCAGCACGGCCGCGCTGCACATGTAATTGGTGGTGCGGATGTTGCCGCCGAATTAGACGCCAAAAGGGCAATCGATCAAGGTGTTCGGCTTGCCTTATCGCTGTAGGGGAGAGGCGCGCATATCGCTTTTGCGTGCGCGTCGATAATGTGATTTAGCGTTGTAGCAAGACTTCAACGCGTTTGTTTTGGCGCCGTCCGGCTTCGCTGTCATTGTTTGCAACGGGGGATAAATACGCAACCCCCTGCGCCATAATCCGTGCCGGATCAATGCCAAATTCATCTGCCAGATAGCTTGCAACGGCCTGCGCCCGCCGTTTGGAGAGCGCCAAATTCACCTCGAATGAGCCCTTGTTATCCGTGTGGCCAACCAAGATTATATTTGCTTCTTTTTCAGTTTGCAGAAATTCAGCGAGGCTGATTAAGCTTTCAAAGGGCCCACGNCCCAAGGATTCGGAACCTGAATCAAACGCCAGCCCGCTTAAAATTGCAAAGCCGTTTTTGCGCAGCGCGGTGCGGACATCTTTGGTCGGTGGCGCAGCGTTGGTTTGGGCGCTGGGCAAGTTTGTCGTTTCTATTAACGTGCGCCCGCCAGCTTCAATGATTTGCAAAAACAGTTCATTTCCCGATTTGCTGAAAAGCAATGTTTTGATATGTTCATCTTTTTGCAGCGCGATAAACCGGTAACGNGTTGTATCGACATACATAAATGGCGGATCGATCACCTCTGTTGCAAATCGGAAGTCAAATCCCCCACACTCAGCAGATTGGCAATCGAGCAGCGCGTTAAACCCCATATTTTGTAACTGGCTTAAAATNGGCGCGGCAAATTGGTTGATTTCCAACAGGCTTTGCGGCAGTTTCCACGCCGATTTATGCAATTCGCCTGTCACTGTGCGGGTTTTCAGTGCAGCATTTTTCCAAATCTCAAGCGGCATATCATATTGGCCAAAAGCGTNCGTTTCTGAAAACTGTTCAATGATTGGGTCTGGCAAAACCAATGGCGCTTGCGCCATTGCTGGTGCAATCAGGCAAACCTCAACCCAAAGGGCGAGCAGGATGCGGCTAACGGCTTTGGGCGTGATAGTCATCATTTGGCCGCATATCAACAGCGCTGGCGACCCGATTGGTCATGTTGAAAAAGCCGGCGACATTGGCAATATCCCAGATATCGCGATCACTAAAGCCAACATCACGTAGGGTTTGGCGATCAACCTCTTCAATCTCAGAGCTGTTCTTTGTAATTTTCTCGGCAAAGTCGAGCATTGCCCGCTGCCGTGGATCAAGCGGTGCGCTGCGGTAATTCATAACGATCATCTCCCCCAGGATCGGATCTTTGGACAAAGCGCGGATTGCCGCACCATGNGCGGTTAGGCAATAAAAACACCGGTTCACCGAAGAAACGACGACAGCGATCATTTCGCGCTCTAATTTGCTTAAACCGCTGGGGGCAAGCATCAAACTGTTATAAAGGCCGCTAAACGCGTCTAATTTTTCGACGTCAAACGCATGGGCTTGCAAGACATTTGGCACCATGCCCAGTTTTTCTTCGCACACATCAAAATATTTTTGCGTGGCCTCTGGCAAAGGGTCCATAGGTGGAAGGTTCAGCGCTGTGACCTGCGGCTTTGACGTCATTGAAGATCCCCTTTCAAACGGTAATGGTAGTGTCCCACATGTTTCATCCCGAGTGAAGAATAAAGGTTTTGTGCTACGGAATTTTCTTTTGTGCAGGCCACGGCTAAAATGGAGCAGCCCTGACTTTGACCCCATAATGCAGCTTTGCGCATCGCCCATTTCGCTAGGCCTTGTCCGCGCTGCTCGGGTAAAATCATTAACGCATGCACCATGATCACAGCCCCATGACAGGCTAAAAATGCAGTGCCCNCCGCGCGCCCCTTCCAACGGATCAGAAGGCTGGTTTTAGCCTGTGTTGCACGGTCCATAACATTCATGCGTTGCGGGCCAACCCCGTCGAGCGCCCAAATATCTTTTTGGATTATCAAAGGAGGCCAAATCTCGAATAAGGTGGTTTTGGGAAGCGGTTGGTCGCATAAATCGGCCACCGGTTGGGCCAATAGATCGGTGGGATCAACAAGGTGATAGCCGCGCTGTGCAAGCGCTTTATCCAGCTCGCTTTGCCCCTCATCAATATGAAACAAAAGCGGTTGATTCAAATCGCGCAGCGCCTGCTCAGCCACATCAATCTCTGGCGCGGTGGCCGAAATCTGATCGAAGGCCAAACGCGCGGCGCACACGCGTTTTCCGCCGCCATCCGATTGGAATATACGCCACGGGCCAAGCTCGAATTGTCGTTTGCATGGCCAGGTTCCTTCCAGCGCCTGCTTGGCGTTGTGAAATGGGCGTATCACGCGCCTAAATCAGCAGATAAAGCTTTGAAAGCGTTTTCTAACCGCTCAGGGTCGCTGCCTCTTATCACGATATTAGAGCCGTAAAGACCATTTTTTTGAAAAGGATAGGACCCAAAGGATAGATCGGGAAAGCGCGTTGCAAGCGCGCCNAGCGGCGCCGCAATATCACCCTCGCCGCGCTCAATTCGCAGGGTTTTACTTTGCAGCGGTGCACCCCCTGTGATCTGTGGTAGAACGCTGGCGACCATGGCTTTAAAAACAGATGGCACTCCGGCCATTACATGCACATTGCCAAGCGTGAAGCCGGGCGCGGTTGAAACCGGGTTTTCAATCAGGCTTGCCCCTTCTGGTATCCGCGCCATTCTCAGCCGGGCAGCGTTGANTTCGCTGCCTTGACGTTCATAATGGGCCTCTAGCAGGGCACGCGCATCCGCGCGAATATCGATGGGTGCGTTGAAGGCCGCAGCGATGCAATCGGCGGTAATATCGTCATGTGTTGGCCCGATACCCCCTGACGTAAACACCATGTCATAGGTTGCTGAAAGGCTGCTTGCGGCCTGTTTGATGGCATCAGCATCATCGCTGACCACGCGCGCTTCTTTTAGATCAACACCGGCATCTGTGAGCGCGGCGGCCAAATACTGCGTATTCGTATCTTGGGTTCTTCCGGAAAGAATTTCATCTCCGATGACAAGCATCGCGGCTGTTGGGTTTTGCATATTTTATCCTTAGAAGCAGAGAATATCANAGGCTTGGCAGAGTTTCTTGAAAGGGCAAGGCCCATTGACGTGGCACCATTTTATCGTGTGATTTTGGATTTTAAAGAAGTCGATCTGATGGTGCTAGCAGCTCTTTTTCNGCCAAAGAGAATTGTTTAATTTTTTGCATCAGCATATCGGGTTCGATGCCCAATTTGCCCGCGGCTTTTTCAACATTTCCTTCGGTTTCGTTCAAGGCGGCGACGATCAAATTCTCTTCAACATCNGCAAGAAATTCATGCAGGTTCAAAGGTTGATCTGCCGCAAAAAACCGAGATTGTTCAAGCAATGTCTGCTTTGTATCAAGAAACGGAGTGCTTGGTGATTGATCTTGTAGCGCACCATCCCAAAAGGTTGCCTGATCTTTAACCGTCGAAACACCGTCATGGAAATTTGGCATGAGCGGTTCAATTTTTTGAATTCCGAGCCGTTCACCGCTGTAAAGAACCGAACATTTTTGCAAAAAATTAGCGAGTTCCCGAATATTCCCTGGCCAATCATATTGCTGTAAAAACGCAATTGCATCGGGCTCAAAGCTGACGGGTAATATTTTCTTTTCGGTTTTCTTTAAGCGCATTGAGAGCACGGTGANGAGCTCTTCGATATCTTCAACGCGCTCTGCAAGGGGAGGGTTCGCAATCGTGTAAACTGCAATTCTGTACAGAAGATCAGCACGAAATTCTCCGCGTCGGGCCATTTCACCGATATCCGTATGGGTTGCACAAACCAATCTGAAATCTACNGGAATAGATTTTTCTGAGCCAATTTTCTGAACGGTTTTGGTTTCTAGAACCCGCAGCAGTTTCGCTTGAAGTGACAGTGGCATATCCCCGATTTCATCAAGGAACAGCGTGCCGCCTCCTGCGTCTTCTACTTTGCCTTTGCGCCCCTTATCTGCCCCGGTGAAAGCGCCCTTTTCATATCCAAATAATTCCGCTTCCAGAAGCTCGGCGGGGATTGCAGCAGAGTTGACGGCAATGAATTTTCCGCTGCGCCCGGACAGTTTGTGAATGCCTTTTGCGATAAGCTCTTTGCCGGACCCGGTTGGACCNACGGCCATAACGCTGACTGGAAACGGGGCGGCAAGCTCAATATGTTTGCGCACATCCTGAATTTTTTCGGAAGATCCTGCGATTAAATTCTCAAGGAATTTTGATCCGGCCATGAAGTCTGTCGATCCTTGGGCATGCGTTGCGTATAACACGGTTTTCGCATCATTTTGATATGTTGGCCAGAACAATACGTTAATTCGCGCGCTTCTCAGAAAACTTTGGGCTTTTAAGCATCATTTCCACCGCGTCGGCATATTAAATTTACCTTAAAAATACGCTTCTTTGATCACAGGTATTTTTTGGCACGCTAATTGCCTGTTATATCCTGAAGGAGAAAAAAATGCTGTATTCACTACACGTTTCTGATTTTAAATTTGCTGGAAAACTGTCGCAGATTCTTCAGAATTATCAATGCAGCATTGTTGAGCATTCTGAAGTGAAAGAGACATGGGATGCCCAAGGACAAAAAGTAAAAGCCATTTTGAGCGCCGCATTTGAGCAAAAACTNGGCGGTCTGAAAGCGGTTGTAGAGATGGTGAAAAAACGCGGCGCGAAATCGATTGTGATCGTGGATGAAGCAGCTGAGGNTTTTCGCGTCGAACGCTCGATGAATGGCGCTTTGCTGCGCGTCTCGATGCCNNTCGTCTCAGATGATATGGCACAATCCTTTATCTTCGCGCTTGTTGCGAGTTTCATCACCGATGGGGATAGCACGATTGCCGCAGATCCGGTTTCGGTTGATCTGCTTAAATTGGGTGATCGCGTTGCCAGGGCACAGGTGAATGTGTTCGTGAATGGCCCAACGGGCAGTGGCAAAGAGGTTTTGGCGCAGTATATTCATAAAAAGTCTTCGCGGGCTGAAAAGCCCTTTGTCGCCATCAATTGCGCGGCAATCCCAGAAAATATGCTGGAAGCGCTTTTATTCGGCCATAAAAAAGGCGCCTTTACCGGGGCTTCAACATCCAGCGATGGTATTTTTCAAGCAGCGGATGGCGGCACATTGCTGTTAGATGAAGTTTCGGAGATGTCGATGCCGCTGCAAGCCAAATTGCTCCGGGTGTTACAGGAAAGATCTGTTGTTCCTTTGGGGGCTTCGGCGCCAATCCCTGTGGATGTGCGCACGCTGGCGACGTCCAACCGAAATATACCGATGGAAATCCGGCGCGGGCGGTTCCGCGAAGATCTTTATTTTCGCTTGAACGTGTTTCCTTTGGCCACCAAGGCGCTGAACGAACGCTTGCAAGATATCATTCCAATTGCTGCCGAATTGCTGGTGCGCCATCAAAGCGATTTAGAGAATTTTCCAACGATTTCTGGCCCGGCCTTGCAGCGTTTGCTGGAGTATTCATGGCCTGGGAATGTGCGCGAGCTGGAAAATGTCATTCAACGCGCAACCGTGCTGCGCAATAGCAATATTATCGAATTTGAGGATATTATGATCGATACGCCGAGCCCGGAATATCATCTTGATGAACCTCTCGTATCGCATGTTTGAGGAGAGATAGGTCATGTCCGCTATTTCAGGTGTCAGCAGCTTGCAGTCGATCCAATCGTCACAAGCCAACGCATTGGCCAAAACCGATTCTATGAAGCTTAAACTGGCTGAGGCCACGGGCTTTAAACCGGCTGGNGTGTCTTTTGCCGAGCGGTTGGGCGAGTCTTTGAATTCTGTGGCTGAGTCGCAAAACAAAGCCGCTCAATCTGTAAAAGATTACGAATTGGGCCGCGAACAAGACCTTTCAAAAGTGATGGTTGAGCAGCAAATTTCATCGCTTGGCTTTCAATTAACGTTGAATGTCCGAAACAAAGCCCTCAGCGCGTATAAAGAAATCATGAATATGCCTGTTTAATGGAAGAAACGTGTGAATAATGACTGAATTAACAACCAATACNGATTATCCAGCGGCGCAACAGGGCGGCATGTTGCCAGCTATTAGATCATCTTTCAAACAAGCCGATAGCTTTTATCGTCAACCTGCTTTTCAACGAGCGCTGCCTAGTATTGCAGCGGCTGTAGTGGCGATTGTGGGTCTTATTGTCTACGTTNCCATTCAAACACCAGACCGCACAACGCTGTTTGCCTCATTGAGCGAAGGCGAAAAAGCCCGCGTTTTTGATGCGCTGAAAAATAACGGTATGGATGTACAAATTGACCCGGCCACCGGTGAATTAACCGTCCCGGTAGATGATTATCACAATGCTAAATTGAATTTGGCGTCGCAAGGTATCCCGATGCAAGCGCCGACGGGCTCATCAGCTTTGAATGACATGCCAATGGGCACAAGCCGGTCTGTAGAAGCCTTAAAAATCAAACAATCATTAGAATATGAACTAGCCCGTTCCATCACTGAAATAGAGTCGATCACCAATGCACGCGTCCATCTGGCTATCCCAGAGCGGTCTGCATTTGCGCGCAATACCCAAGAGCCAAGCGCATCGGTGTTTATAGAACTTGCATCTGGAAGAACGCTGAGTTCGACGCAAGTGGAAGCGATTGTGAATTTAGTGTCTTCATCCGTACCAAATTTGGGCAAGAGCAAAGTGTCGATCGTGGATCAGGCGGGGCGCTTGCTGTCAAATTCTATTGAGGATGCGGCGTCAACCGCGTCTGAGTTGCAATTTCAATACCGGATGCGGATTGAAGATATTTACCGCAGCCGGGTGGAACGCCTGCTAACGCCGATTGTCGGTCCTGGAAACGTATCAAGCCAAGTGAATATTGATATAGATTTCACCACATTGGAGGTGACCGAGGATCGGGTATTGCCTGACAACGTTCTGTTGAGCCAACAAAAAAGTGTTGATGAACAGGTGGCGAACAGAGCCCGAGGTATTCCGGGATCAGTTGGCAATACGCCGCCGGCGCAAAGCAATTTTGATGCGATTGGAAATGAAACTGATGTCATAGGAACTGACGCAGATGCAGCAGGGGAAGCCCCTGTAGCCGATGCCGCGCCGCAGGTGGATGATCTAAACGCTGTGCCCGGAGATGCGAACACTGGCAATACTGTTGCGGATTATGCGCTTCCAGATGCGCCCAAAAAAGCCAAGACGGTACAAAAAGCAGATCCCATGATGCGGTCGAGCAGCGAAGTTCAGAACTATGAGGTCAGCCGCCAGATTTCTACGCGTAAAATGCCGTCGGCGAAAATTCAAAAAATTACCGTCGCCGTATTATTGCGTGAACAAATGCTCGTGGGCCCCGATGGTCAATCGCAAGTTCAAAAGATCAGCGCTGAGGAAAAACAAGAAATTCAAGCTTTGGTGACCAATGCATTGGGCCTGACGCCTGAGCGTGGGGATATGGTGATTATTTCTAGCCGTCCATTCATGACCAAAATTGTTGATGGAGTGGTTATTGAATGGTACCAAGAGCCATGGGTGCGTGACTTGATGAATAAATCTGTGATGTTGTTAATCATTGCTGTGGTTTCGTTAGGAATTCTTCGTCCCTTGATGGCGCGTCTGCTAACGCCATCTCAAGACGCTTTGAAAGCCTCTTTCGCAGATCAAAATATGGCAGAGCTCGAGGCTATGGATTTGCAGGACGGACAATCGCTTGAAGATCTGAAAGCCAAGTTGAAGCCTAAGAAAANGGCGATTTCAGCTGAAATGTTAGATACGGCGAATTCTTATGATGATAAGGTCGCATTGATCAGAATGATGGTGGGGGACGAAGCCGGCCGGGTGTCTAATGTATTTAAGGCGATGATGGAAAAAGACATGAACGTGATTTGATGAAGGTAGCGGAAGATGGCTGAGGCAGTAGGCGTAGAAGAAGAAGTGATCGAGCTGACAGGAACGCAGAAATCTGCGATCCTAATGATGCTGCTGGGCGAAGATGAAGCGGCAGAGGTGTTGAAAAATCTATCGCCTCGAGAAGTCCAACATCTTGGAACCGCAATGTATTCGGTGGCCACGGCCGATCAAGAAACGGTGAATTCGGTTCTCGATGAATTCTTAGAAATTATCAAAAAGCAAACCAGTTTGGGCTTAGGAGCCGGTAATTATATTCGTAATGTGCTGCAAAAAGCGCTTGGTGATGATAAGGCGCAATCAGTTCTTAGCCGCATTACACCCGCCAGCAGTGAGCGCCCGATTGAAATTCTAGATTGGATGGATGCACGCTCGATTGCGGAATTGGTGCAAGATGAGCATCCGCAGATCGTTGCGTTGATCGTATCCTATTTGGATTTTGGTTTGGCTTCGGATGTCTTGGGGCTTTTGGATACGCAAATGCAATCGGAGGTGATCATTCGTATTGCCACATTGGAAATGGTGGATCCGGCGGCACTTAAAGAACTTGAAAAAGTGATGCAAAGTAAATTCAAAGCGAATACCAGCTTGCGGTCATCACAAGTGGGCGGCGTGAAAGCAGCCGCTAAAATTATGAACTTCACCAAAGAAACGATGGAAAAACGCATTCTGAATGATGTCAAGAAAGCCGATAAAGATCTGATGCAGGCAATCCAAGACAATATGTTTACCTTTGACAATCTGGGTATGTCAGATGATCGCTCGTTGCAGACCTTGCTTAGAAGCGTTGAGATGGAGGATCTTATCCTGTCGCTCAAGGGTGCTGATGAGTTCCTGAAAGATAAGCTCTTTGGTTGTATGTCAACGCGGGCTGCGGCCAATATTCAAGATGAAATGGAAGCTCTTGGTCCTATTCGACTGACTGAAGTGCAAAATGCGCAAAAACGTATTATTGCCGTGGCGCGCAAAATGTCTGATGAAGGCACGATTGTTCTGGCCGGTCGCGGCGGGGATGAAATGGTATAACCATGAGCAATGTGAGCGAAGATTTTGCGGTTTTAGACAAGACCAACCATAAAAAAATGGCAGCGGCTGTGAAGGCGGCCATGGATGCAGATTTCAAGGTTGAAGAAAAATCTTTGAACGATGCAGAACGGACGTTTAAACGAAAATCTATCGCGCATTTTGTAAAAGCCAAACTCAGCTTAGAAGAGTTGCGCCAAGGTGGAGCCGCCGCCGCTGATACGCCGGCGCCGGAATCTGCAGACACATTAAGTGAGCCGCAAGGTGACGCGCAAATGGCTGTTGATGCGGGTCAAACGGTATCTGGCGTTGAAGCTGCAGAGGATATGGATGCGCTGACATCTTTGCTGGAAGAGGAACCGCAAACCGAAGTGGCTGTAGAGGCTGAAGCGGGGGCGCAAGCCTCTGCCGCGAGCGCCGAGCCTGAAAATCAAACCCAGATTTCCGCTCCTGAGCTCGAGCAGGAAAAAAATGCCGCTTATGAGGAGGGTTTTGCTGCAGGCCGCGCCGCTGCTTTAAGCGAACTTGAAGAGCAGAGGCTGGAACAATTGGGCGTGCTGAAATCAATCGCGGATCGTTTGCAAAATGAAGCCGCGTTTGATTTTGAGAATGTTTCACAAAAAGTGCTTGAAACCGTCTATAATCTGTCGAGCGAGCGCTGTGGGCTGGGTTTGGATGCCAATCCCGAGGGGTTTTTAGCCCATGTTCAAAAAAAATTAGATCAAGTTCAGCTTTTGGCCGACCATAAAAAGGTGTTCTTCAATGCCGAGGATCTAGAAAGTCTTCAGAAATTCGATGAATTTGAAGGGATTTTTAACGGCGTCGAAGTGCATCAAGACCGTGAGTTGAAGCGCGGGGATGTGATCGTAAAAGTGGGCGGTGTTGAAATTCGCGACACACCGTTCTCAGATTTTGAAAAGCAGAGCATCGATGAATGATTTCACCAATGAGCTTTTGCGCGATCTGGATCGTCGGCTGCAACCGAGCAAAAACGCCCAAATGTCGGGAAAAGTTGTTAAATTTGACGGCTTAACAGCGCATTGCGATGGGTTTCCAGCCCGTGTGGGGTCGATTTGTAAAATCGAGATAGGTGCTGGCAATGAAGTGTTTGCAGAGGTTATCAGCTTTAAAGAAGGCCTCAACCAACTTGTGGTGTTTGATCTTGGAGCGGGCGTTAAGGCAGGCGATAAAGTAACCTTGGTAGAAGAAGGCCAATCGATATCTGTGGGTGATGATTATCTTGGCCGGGTGTTTGATGCGATGGGCGCACCGCTTGATAATCGCGCCGCACCGATTGGAAAAGACAGCTGGCCGCTGCATGGAAAATCCATGAATCCATTGGATCGACGCCATATATCAACGGTGTTGAACGTGGGTGTGAAATCGATAAACGGTTTATTGACGTTGGCGAAAGGTCAAAGGGCCGGCATCATTGCCGGTTCTGGTGTTGGCAAATCCGTCTTGCTGAGCATGATGACCAAGCACAGCGATGCAGATGTGATCGTGGTGGGGTTGATCGGAGAACGCTCGCGCGAAGTTTTGGAATTTGTAGACCGGGTTTTTGATGAAAAAACCCGAAAAAAGCTTTGTGCGATTGCCGTCCCTGCAGACCGCTCGCCGCTGTTGCGTATTCGCGGGGCCAATCGAGCAACCGCGATTGCCGAGTATTTTCGCAGCAAGGGTAAAAATGTTCTACTGATTATGGATTCCTTGACTCGCGTGGCGCATGCGCGGCGGGAAATAGGATTGGCGCTGGGCGAATTGCCCACATCCAAAGGATATCCGGCATCGGTTATTGCGCTTATATCGGGCTTGATCGAACGTGCAGGTATGGGCAGCGTTACAGAAAAAGGTTCAATAACAGGTATTTATACTGTTTTGGCTGANGGGGATGATACGAATGATCCGGTGGTGGATACCGCGCGGGCGATTTTGGATGGTCACATTGTTTTGAATCGTGACTATGCCAATTTGGGGATTTACCCCGCGATTGATGTGTCTCAATCGATCAGNCGTGTGATGTCGGATGTTGTGAATGCTGAGCATCTTGCTTTGTCGAATAAACTGAAGAAACTGATCAATATTTATAATGAGAACCGGGATTTAATCCTGATGGGTGGATATGCCGCTGGGCAGGATGTTGATCTGGATATCGCGTATAAAATCTGGCCAGATATCGTGAATTTCCTGAAACAAAACCCACAGGATAATGTGTCCGTTGCGGATACAGTGGCTGCGTTGAAGGCTTTGTTGGGGGGGACATAAATGCGCCCAGACCGCAAAAAAAAAATCTTGGAAAAGATGTCGAGAAAGAACCTTGCCGCGTCCTTAAAAATAAAAAAGGCTCTGGCGGATCAGCGATCCCAAATGTCAGATTTAGAGGGGCTTTTGGCCCGTATTCGCGAATTACAAGCAGGTTCTGAAGAGCCATTTTATGACACGCCCAGCCAATTTCGCGCTGCACGATTTTATTCTTCTAAATTGGCTGAACAACTTGAGATGGTGGCGAATAGAATTGAATTTATTCAAACGGAAATTGATAATTTGGTGCTGGTTACGCGGCAAGATTCGTTGAAACGTCAAAAAATTGACCGCCTGATTGCGGAAGCAAAACAGCTTATACATCAGTATGCAGAGCGTGAGGCTGATAAAAAAACCACTTACCCTTCGGCAGTAAGGCGCAGCTGATCGCCGTGCGTTTAAGCTATAAAGGCACACGTTCCGATGGCCCGTTTATACCTTTGCGCCGTTATTTGGCACATAAATTGCTAGGTTTGTGATAGGAAACTCAGGGTCGCCATCATATGAGCATTGCCAATATATCTTCAAGCGCAATTGATAAATTGCTGTCAGCCACGCCTGAAGAGCCTCCTGTCGGCTCGAAAGGTGCTGCGCTTTTTGCGAAGTTCTCAGAGCTTTTGACATCGGGGGCGGGCGCCGATCATGGCGACAACCCAGAGCAAAAAAAACTGACGGAAGGTGAATCGTCAAATACCTTACAGTCGGGCGATGAAATTGATATTGTCGCCTTTTTAGGTTTTATTGCTGCGCTTGAAGATCAAGTGTCTAAAACTCCAGATGGCGACGGTTTGCGCGCAAGCGTATCAGAACTTTCCGGCGAAGATATTGGATTAAAGGACCTAGCGCCGGCAATCATCGCAGATCCGGATTTTCTCATGATGCGGGATAAATTTGCGCAGGCGATGTCGGCCTTAGCTGATGACCCTCAGGCGGTTGCAGTGCCCAGTCTCAACGGATTATTGCCCTATCTTGAGGCCTTCCACAGGCACTCTTCTGTTGGGATGAATAAAGAGCCGCAAACCGCTGACGCCTTGCCGGTGGCAAAAGGCGCTTTGCGCCTTGATTATGCAGAAAACATGGTGAGAACGCAGCATATCGCCTATCCAAGCGAGGCAGCTGCCAATCAGCCTATGGCAAAACTTTTGGTGCCGGTAGCCCTCTTAAATGGCGAGGCGATGCCGCATAAGAATTTGCCGGATCCGCCTGAAAAGCCCGGATCTTCAAAGGGTGAAAGTACGCCGTTAAAACTTCTTCCTGGGCAGCCTGATAAAGTTGCGCTGGTCAGCAACGATACGCAAGTGTTCGAACCTATAAGTGACAAGAGCGCCACGCCAGAGGTGGGTCGCGGTGCGCTTGCGGTTACAGGGCTAAAGGAAAATCGGGAGCAAGGGATGGCCACTCCAGGTCCTGCCACGCCCGTGAAAGTGCCTGAAACAGATGAAGTTGCACCGAAATCGATTGCTGCGCAAACCGCAGATAGGCAGACGGATGCGGAACCTCGCGCACGCGCGATGCATCAAATCCCGCAGGTAGAGCCAGAAAAAATCTCTGAACTTCGCCAACGCGCAGCTGATGGTTCACCCTTCGCGGATCTTTCGAAAAATAATACATCGCGTCTGCCTTCGATGCCATCATCGTCGCCGGTTGACCCTGCTGCGGATCTTTCGAAAAATAATACACCGCGTCTGCCTTCGATGCCACCATCGTCGCCGGTTGATCCTTCCTCGGATCTAGAAACGGCGCCTAAGGTGGATAGTGGCAAGCTTCAGGTTTCAGAGGGCCAGCAAAAAGAGGCGGTAAAGCCCACAAGCTTATTGAAACCTGAAATTGCTTTGAAGCCAGAACAGATCGCGTTGCGCGCAGCGTCAGCACTGTCAGCAAGCAGCAATGATCCCGCGGCGCCTTCAAAAATCAAGGTAGCGCTGGAAGCAAGTGCTCCGGCGGCGGCCACTGCGCTTCAAAAGGCAGTTGAGGCCGAGTTTAAGCCGAAGCCTGACGTAAAAGGCACCGCAGCGAAAATTCAAAAGCCCTCTGAACAAGGCAAAGACGCACCCGCATCCGCGCCCGTGACAGGTGCCGCCGCCGCCGCGCTGCGCCAAGCAGCCCTTGCGGCTGTTGCCAGTGAGGGCGGGGCAGAAGCAGCCCAAGATTTAAGCGCATTGCCGCATTCTATATCCCCATTAAACAGCGCCAGCCCGCAATTGGCACAAACGCAAACCGCGCCTCAAACCTCTGGGCAATTGCTGGATAAATGGGTGGATTCGCATCTTGATTTGAACGCGCGAGGCTGGACCCAGACTTTGGCAAGAAATGTAATTTCAGCGCTGAGAACCGGCCAGCAACAAATTGCGCTTACCTTATCGCCGGCCTCCTTGGGCAAAATGCATATTGCTTTTGGGCGCAATGAAAGTGGCTTGGATGTGAAAATCCAGGCAGAACGCAAGGCAACAGTCTCGCTTTTTGGCGAGTCTGAAGGAAAAATCATTTCTAGTCTGGAAACCGCAGGTTACCGCGTGACCTCGCTGTCATGTTCGGTTATGCAGACAAGCGATGAAAATTTCAATATNAACCTCGGGCAGGGGTTTAATGAGCAAGAAAACCCATCGGGTGATGAACGATCACAAACCGCGCAAAAGAATGAGCAAAACGCTGGAAAAGAAGCAGATGATGCCAGTCTTAAGGGCAAAGGTGATCAAGATGGCCTGGTGGATATAACCATATAATCGAGGATCGAGTTATGGCTGAAGAAGAAGAACCAAAGAAAAAATCTGGTATTGTAACCATCGTCATTTTCGTTGTTGCAGGGTTTATTCTAGTGGCAATTGGCCTAGGCGTTGGCTTTTTGGTATTTGGTGGTGCGCAAGGCAACCCGCAAGATATCGCCAATGAAATTGTCACCAAGCAAAATGAAGCCAAAGGCGATGTTGCTGGCGANGGCGAAGGTGAAGCCGAAGTTGAATGCGATGACGAGGAGAAGGATGAAGAGGGCAATTGCCCAGGCGATCCTGAAAAAATTTCGAAGGAAACCCCAAAGGACAAGGTGTTTCAAACCCTGTATTATGAGATCCCCGGATCTTTGACGACCAATCTCAAAGGCTCTCGCAGGTTCTTGCAAATTTCGGTTGGGCTTTCAACAAAGTATGATGAAACAATTTTAACCAATGTTGAAAACCATTTGCCGGCCTTGAAATCGGTGGTTCTCGCTGCGCTCAGCGATTACACAGAAGAAATGGTCGTTGGCCGCGAGGCGCGCAAATTGCTGGCGGCTGATATCCAGTCTGTGATGAATGAAAAGCTGGAAGAACTTGAAGGGTTCGGTGGTATAGAAGAAGTCATGTTTACGTCCTATGTAATGCAGTGATCTTGAATGTCTTCTTCTTCTAAACTTTCAAAAAACGAAGTCGAAGCCCTGATTTCAGGGCTCGACGAGGGTGATGTTGCAGATGCAAGTGCCCTCAACGGTGCTTCGGATAAACAGATACGCGACTTCAAATTTGGATCTGATGATCTATCGCTTTTGGGTGATTACTATGCGCTGCGCGTGATTAATGAGCGCTTCGCCCGTTTTTCGCGGACCGTGTTTCAACCGATGCTTCGGTATCAGCCACGGGTGACAGCGATCAATCCAACTGTGAAAACGTTTGAAGATTACACGTTTGCCTCTGAAAGCTTCATGAGCTTAACGCTGGCGCGNATCGAGTTTTTACGCGGCAGCTTGATGATGGTGATCTCACCGGATTTGATTTCAAAACTGACCAACGCGTATTATGGCGGGAATACTCTGATCTCGAAATCGGCTCAACGGTCTGATTTCACTTCTACGGAGGATCGGATCATTGAAATTATCACCGATGGGTTGATCGAAGCCTTAGAATTGGCTTGGGCTGACTTGATTAAATTGGAATTCTCGGAAGTGACCCGCGAAGAGAANATGCAATTCGTGTCTTTCGTGGATGATCTAGAACAAGTGATTTGCTGTGCCTTTGAAATTCAATTGCCGGGGTCTCCGCCTGCATCATTTGATGTGATTTACCCGTTGCAAACGCTTAAGCCAATTGCCGCGCAGCTGCGCTCGCGGATGCAATCTGATAGCGTTGACAGTCTGTCTTGGACAGATCGTTTGCAAAAGGCAGTGTTCAGTGTGCCTTTAAATTGCACTGCGCGNTTGACCACGGTGGAAAGTAAAATGGCATCCGTTCTTAAGTTCAAAAATGATGATATCGTGCCAATACAGATCAATGGACCGTTGAATTTTGTTGTTGAAGAACGAGAGTTTTTTGAAGCTGAGCTGGGGGATGTTGGAGGCACGGTTGCATTAAGTCTTCTGAAGCCAACTAAGACTGCAGATAAGAAATAGGAAAAAACCATGAATGATACTCCTACACAAGAGGCGCCGGCGGCAAGCTCCGGTTCTGGTAAAATCAGCAGCGAAAAGCTGAAAATTCTTGAGAATATTGAAGTGACATTGTCGATCGAAGTGGGCCGAACCGATATGACTATCCGCGACTTGCTGCGGTTAAACGAAGGCTCTGTGGTTGAACTGGATCGCCTCGCAGGAGAGCCACTTGATATTTATGTCAATGGCGCGATTATTGCGCGTGGCGAAGTTGTGATGGTTGGCGAGCGCTATGGCATTCGGTTCACGGATGTTGTTGATCCGGAAGAAAGAGCCGAATCCGTTCAATAATGGCATGATACTTGCCTGCCTTCTTGGAAGGAGGCGAATATCATGGCTGCGTTTGACGATTTAAGTCAAAAAATCATTATTGTTGTTTTATTTACCTCAGTTTTTGTTGTGATCTGGCTGATTGTTAAACAACGTGGATCTTTGGGCCAAAGCACAGCTGTTCAAGGTCATATTACCCATGTTGAAAGCCGTCGTTTGGCGCATGCCAATGTCTTGTCTGTGTTTGAAATAAACCAGCGGACGGTTTTGGTTTTACAAGGTAAACAAGGCGCAACGGCCCTGGATATCACGCCCGAGATCGCGCCAAAGATTGTGGCTGGCGATGAGCAGTAACCGCCCGTCCCACACGCCTGCCTATGCGCCTAAATATTGGGGCGCTTTGGTCTTTTTGGGATGCTGCTTGCTTCCCATAACTGCCTTTGCCCAACAAATGCCCAGCGTCGGCCTGCCTGCATTATCGGTGGTGCCGGGGCAAGATGGGGGGCAAGAATACTCGCTTTCTTTGCAAATCTTGGCTTTGATGTCGGCAATCACGCTTTTGCCCAGTCTCTTACTGGGGGCCACAGCTTTCACACGCATCATCATTGTGTTGTCTATTTTGCGACAGGCGATGGGTACCCAGCAAACGCCTCCCAATCAGGTTTTGGTATCGATCGCTTTGTTTCTCACCATTTTCATTATGTATCCGACGCTTGAGGGCATTTATGAGGCGGCNGTTTCGCCCTATTTAGAGGGGCAAATAGAATTTCTGCCCGCGCTTGAATCTGCATCTGTCATCTTAAAAGAGTTTCTGGTTCTTAATACCCGTGAGGCCGAATTGGCTATGTTTGCCGAATTGGCAGGAGATGCGCCTTATCAATCAAATTCTGATGTGCCTTTCAATGTTTTGATGCCGGCTTTTTTAACCTCTGAATTGAAAACGGCGTTTCAAATCGGCTTCTTGCTGTTTTTACCCTTCTTGGTGATCGATATGGTGATTGCTTCCGTCTTGATGTCTTTGGGNATGATGATGTTGAGCCCGATCTTGATTTCCTTGCCGTTTAAACTGCTTCTTTTTGTTTTGGTGGATGGATGGGCCATGACCATCGGATCAATATCTTCAACTTATATGAATTGAGCGATTATGGAATTTGATGCAAATATCGAACATTTGAGAATGGCGTTTTGGCAGGTAATTATCACATCAGGTCCCATTTTGGGCATTGCCTTGGGGGTNGGTTTGGCGATCGGGATTGTACAAGCGGCAACATCGATCAATGAAATGACGCTAAGCTTCGTGCCAAAGCTGATTTTTGTGCTTGGTGGCTTTGCCTTGCTGTCGGGCTTCATGCTGCTGCAACTTTCTGATTTCTTTGCTTATATCTTTGATACGATAAGTGGTCTTGGCTAAGATGGAGAACCTGCTGGTCAGTTCTGATAGTGGTATTCCCGGGGTAGAGCTGCCAGGGCTTTTTGAGTTTCTATCGGTATTTTTTCTGGCAACTTTGCGGATCGGTGCTTTTTTAATTTCAGCCCCGTTTTTTGGCGCGCAATCGATACCGCTCCAAGTGCGGATTGTCTCAAGTATTATCCTAGGCATGGTTTTTTTTGAACANTTTCAATCTGTGCCTCTGCTTGAACTCGACAATCTGGTGATTGTGCGCATTATCTTTGTGGAACTATTGATCGGCTTGACGGTCGGTATCTTGCTGAGCATTTTATTTGCCTCGGTGGCCTTGGCTGGCGAAAAAATAGCAACTTCGGGTGGCCTTGGGTTTGCGGCCCAAATCGATCCAACAACGGGCGGTCAAACCCCGGTGATCAGTAATGCTTTAACGCTTTTTTCAATCGTAACCTTTTTATCTTTGGATGGTCATTTGGCGCTTATCCGCGCGATGGATGCCAGCTTTTCAGTCGTGGCGGTCGGTGGGCGGCTTGATCTTTATGCTGCCAGCCAATTCGTTATTGAATCGGCCGGCTACATGTTTGAGCTCGCCAGTGTAATGATGCTGCCAGTGGTGATCGTCTTGCTGCTGACAAATGTGACGGTTGGTGTGGTGACACGCTCGGCGCCGACGTTGAACCTTTTTTCTTTCGGCTTCCCAATCACGCTTTTGGTGTGTTTTCTGGCATTATATCTGGCAACCAAACCGCTGGGCTATTCGATGGAATACTTGGTGGGCTTTGCAATCGATTTTATCGCATCATTCTTTGGAAAGTTGAAAAATGGCTGAAGAGAGTGCGCAGGAAAAGACCGAAGACCCAACGCCGAAACGACTTGAGAAGGCGTTGGAAGATGGTCAGGTTTTAACCTCTAAAGAGCTGTTTGTTTTTTCTACCTTGTTCACCGGCTTCTTGATGTATTTTCTCATCTTAATGTTTTCGGATCGGATTTTGGGGGAATTTAAAGGTTTTTTTAGTTTCGATCTAAGCGATTTTCAGGGTGAGTTGTTGCGGATGACCTCTGGCGCTGTGTCATTCATTCTTGTGTATGGGGTGTTGTTTGCCATTCCTATTTTCTTTGTTGTGCTGTTTACGCAGGGCGTTTTGTCCGGTGGTATAAACGTGTCGGCCAAGGCGATGTCTTTTAAAGGGTCGCGGATCAATCCGCTGGAAGGGTTGAAGCGGATGTTTTCAACCAAAGCGTTGGTTGAATTGGCAAAAGCCGTTTTGAAAGTGAGTCTCTTATTGGGCACTGCCGCGCTGGTGATTAGCCTTTATATGCCACAGCTTACCACGTCATCGAACGCCAATTTGCTCAACGGATTGTCACGCGCCGGGGATGTTTTCGTGGCGTTGATGGTCACATTGCTGATTGGCTTGGTGGTGATCGCGTTTTTGGATGTTTTGTGGCAGCGCTATCAGCATATCGAAAAGCTGAAAATGAGCCTGCAAGACGTGAAAGATGAAAATAAGCAAACCGAAGGTTCACCTGAGGTCAAAGCCAAAATTCGCCGGATGCAAATGCAAACGGCTGCGCGCGGTGCCGAGCAACGCGCGGCGTTGTCTAATGTTGCCGAGGCAACCGCGGTGATCACCAACCCAACGCATTTTGCCGTTGCGTTGAAATATGAAGTGGGCACATCGGGCGCGCCAACTATTCTGGCGATGGGTCGGGGTAAAATGGCGGCGGATATAATCGAGATTGCAACAAAAGAATCGATCACCGTCTTTCAAAGCCCTTTATTGGCGCGGGCGCTTTATTTTACGGGCAATATCGGGCAAGAAATTCATGAAGAGTTGTTCAGCGCTGTGGCGGCTGTTTTGGCGTTTATCTTCCGCGTGGCCAAGGGCGAAGAGCTGGATGCGCCAGATATTTCAATACCAGACGATCTTCAATTTAATGAAACGGGAGCTCCTTTAAATGGTTAGATTAGCTTATAAAAAATCGCTCAGCATGGGTGAAGCAATCAGTTCTGTTTGCTTTTTCGGCGTTGGCTTTGTGTGGTTGTCATATGGGTTTGAGTATTTCGCGGCGGCTCAATTTTGGTCGGCTTCGGGTATGTTTATCTGCTGCGTTTTTTAGTTTTGCGGCCTGTATCCGGTATGTGATTCAAAACGCCTTGTTCAAGCTGAAAGAAAGTTTGAATGAGCACAGTTAAAAACACCGTGAGAACCTGCCATAATTGCGTGTTCTTTTTTATCACCCATGAGGCCCAAAAGCCTTGGGGATGCCGACATTTTGGATTTAAATCCGCCAATATCCCGGCGCAAGCTGTATTTCAAGCAAGTGGCACGAATTGTGCTTATAAACAGGTAAAGGCTTTGCCGAGACAACAAAAAAAGGACTTGGGCTGATGGCAGGAACTCGTTCAGCAAACACCGCCGATGTAGAAAAAAGTATCCAGATAGCTCTGGATGCGGCGGACGCCGCAATGGATGTTACATCGGAATATGCAAAGGTCGCGCAGCAGATCAAACGATCCACTGCAAAACTGGCGAATATTGAAAAGCTGGGCCGCATAGCGGTTATATTAGGATTTGTTTCCGGCATTGGCGCGGCGGCATTGTGTATCGTGATCTTTCTGCAATCCTCATCACAATTGAAATTGTTGTCGCAAACCAACACAGAATTATTGACCGTATTTATCGAAAACGTCGATTCCTTGAATGAGGATGTTGCAAAGCTTACGCCAGCCTTGGATGAGATTAATAATTTAACCAACGTTGTTGAAACGGCTAGCGCGGGTTTGGCGACAATTAGTGAGAAATCGGATATGTTATCTGAAAAATCGGACACAATGTCTGAGGAAGTGCGCAATGCGATCGAGAAGATGAATATGATCGAGCCGTTGGTGAAGGCACAATTGGCCGAGCAGCAAGAAAAAAGCGCAATTTTAAACTCGGAACTGACGTTGTCATTTGCCGAAATGACCAATGAAGAATTCAAAGCTCAAAATATGATTATGGGCAATTTTACTCGCTCAGTGATCGAAGCGTTGCAAACCATTTCTGACGCCTCTGCTGGGATTAAAGAGCAACGCGACGCGATTCAAGCGCTGCAAGAGGTCAATGCTGAATTATCGGCCCGCGTGGCAACACTTGATCAAAAGCTAAGTTCTGCGAAAAAAGAAGCGGCGCAGGCTCGTAAGGCTCGGGCTCGGGCTGTGGCAGCACCAAAACCTGAAGGCGATATTATTAAATTTCCATAGTAATTGGAAAGAAGCCGGTCGGACGGGTAGGTAAAAATGGCTGAATTTATTGAGGAACAAGATACGCGATTTGTTTTGCAGATTAGCGGTTTTATCAACGGCTATGGGCCAACGATTGGATTGCAACAATCTGATTATATTTTAGGCGTTGATGGCACCCCGTTTTTGGGTACAGCAAAGCAGTTTAACGCGCTTTTTGCCTATGAGGATGAAGAAGACGCGGGTGCGCATGTCGATGAAACTTGGATCTTGACGGTTAAGCGGGATCAGACGGCTTTTA
>JGI26253J51717_1000029_pt1 | contig 56597 bp, 54 predicted proteins | sample SaaInlV_100m_DNA_6_FD_51717 | JGI IMG/M metagenome (IMG submission 51717)
AGACGCTGCAAAATTGCGCCGTATTTTTGCAATATTCATTTGCGCCGTGGCATTGAACATGCTGCGCAAAGCGATCGGATATTAAGATTTTCGAAACCTCAAAAAGGCCTTTTCTTGGATTTAATGCCCGTAGGCGGGTTTATGAATTTTTTACTCTAGGTGAGCAGACGTTCAAATAAGTCTGCGATAGGTGTGCGAGCCGAATTAGAAAGTAGAAAATATCAATCTTGAATTCCAAAACCGTGCGTTAGCTTGGTGTCCCTGTCAAGTTTCGTCTCAAATTATATCCTAAAACCCCAGATTCAACCATTTTGGATATATGTTTGATAGGTGAGTTGATTTCCATGCTTATGAACGTTTCAGCCTGCTTGATCATTCTGAACTTTTGCCTGGCAAGGTGAAGGCCGCTGCGTGAGGGGCAGATCTGGTCGGCTCAATCGGGTTTTGCGCTGGCGTATTGACCGGTTATTGCGTTTTTTGTGGCTTGCAGGCGCTGATGCCGGTTTGAAAAATGAGGGTGTTATCCTTGGCAGGCAAACGATCAGGCCTAATTGAGAGGCCTGGGCGCGCGGCGTGAAGTCTAATTGTCTTTTTAATCTCTGATGCGTCAATATGCGAAGACAACAAACCACTGGGATAGGCATGTTTGGAACAACAGGTTGGCGTCGGTTCAAAGCCCATGACGAAATCAAAAGATGGGCGAACGCGGCACGAAAATTTGCCAGTGGCGCCGCGCAAACCCCCGCCTTGAAAGAAAAATGGTTGCAATGCGAAGGCACTTGGTATGTTGGCGTAGACGTCTTGCCTTCGGATGAAGACGGGCGGTTTGAGGGCATTGAGCTGGCCGGACCTGCTTCAGAGTTAATTCAAAGCGTGGCCACAAAGCCTCTGCACCCCGCGCAGGTCTCAATTCTTTATCCGGGATATCCAAAACCAAGGCAGGGCGAAACCAAGGCTGGGTTTGCCTATCGGCAGACGCGGGACGCGGCGCATGTGGACGGGCTTTTGCCCGTCGGCGCAGAGCGCCGCCGCATGTTGCGCGAGCCCCATGCCTATGTGCTTGGTTTGCCCTTGAACGCCTGCGATATCAAAGCCAGCCCGATGGTTGTCTGGGAAGGCTCGCATCTGATTATGCACAAAGCGTTTCAGGCCGCGCTCAGCCCCTATCCTGCATCGCAATGGTCCGACATTGATCTGAGCGATGTATATCATGCGGCGCGCCGAGACGCGTTTGCAAACTGCCGCCGCGTGGCTGTTCATGCCGAGCCCGGCGAAGCCTATGCGATCCATAGGCTGGCCTTACATGGGATTGCCCCATGGCAGGCAGGTGCCCGTGCCCCCAGCGAAGGCCGCATGATTGCCTATTTTCGGCCAGAATTGAATGATATTGTGGAGTGGCCAAACCTATGAGCGTTCGGGACTGCTGGCTGGTTTGTCCCGAGATAAGGAGAGCTGAGATGTTAGAATTGCGCCCGAATTGCGAGCTTTGCGATAAAGATTTGCCACCCGATAGTGTAGAGGCCCGCATTTGCTCATATGAATGTACCTATTGCGCTGATTGCGTTGAAACTGTGCTTTTTAATGTCTGCGCAACCTGCGGAGGAGGCTTGAGCGCCCGCCCGATCCGCCCCAAAAATTCTTGGCGGGCAAATCCCGAGCTTGGCTTATCGGTGCATCCTGCCTCGCAAACGCGGCGCGTTTCAAAATTTGCGCGGCCTGAAATTGAGGAAATGGTCGAAAAGCTGCGCGCGTTTAGCCCCGAGGAACGCTAACGTTTCGTGCCGGGGTTGGATTACGTTTTTTTGAGCCGGGCCGCGCGCCCGCCTTGGCGCTTTTTGAAAGCGGCCTGCCGGGCGGGCAGCTCTTGCATGAGTGTTCTGCGGGCTTCGGGGCTTAGTTGCGACCAAATGGAAATCTCTTCGATGCTGCGTAGGCACCCCGTACAGAGCCGTTCTTTAGGGTGAATCATACAGATTTTTACGCAGGGCGAATCTGGTTCATTGCGCTTCCAGAGATCTTTTTCTGTCATCTTGTTACCGCTGCATTTTGCGCATGAATATGGCACAGCCTGTCTAAAACACCCTGTAAAATATAGGAGGCAGCCACATGGTCAATCACTTCCGCGCGCCGGCGACGGGATGTATCGGCCTCTAATAAAGCTTTTTCAGCCGCGACGGTTGATAAACGTTCATCCCAAAAGCCGATTGGAATAGTAATATGGCTGCTCAAATTGCGCGCAAAAGCGCGCGTAGACTGGCAGCGTGGTCCTTCACTGCCATCCATATTGCGCGGCAGACCCAAAATTAACCCTTTGATATCGCGCGTGTTAATATGCGCTTCAAGCTGTTGGCGGTCGAGGTTGAATTTCGCGCGTTTGATGGTTTCAACCGGGGTCGCCACCGAGCGTAGCCCATCCGAAATCGCCACGCCGATCGTCTTGGTACCCAGATCCAAGCCAATAAGCGCGCCGGTCGCCGGAAGCGCCTGCGCAAATTCTTCAATCCTATCCATAATCATTGGATCAACCCAATCTCTTCTGCGGTTCGTTGCAAGGTTTCAAGATCCATGGCTGAATCTGCAAAGACCAGTTGCGCCTCACGCCAAATCTCTTGCGCTTCATCGATACGGCCCAAAACGCTTAGAGCACCAATCAGACGGGCCCATTCCGCGGATGAGCCACCTTCCGCGCCGAGGCGCTCGGCCAATTGCGCAACCATGCCTTCGATCATCATCATCCGCTCATCGGCGCTTAGATCACCCGCGGCATCAATATCGCTTTGCGTCGGCCCAGCCAGTTGCGCGGTGGCGGCGGCTTGGTCTACATCGGGCAGAACATAATCATTGATCCCTGCATAAACCGCCACTTCTTCAATTTGGTCCCGAATCGGTGTGATCCACGGCGCGTCTGCTGGCCCTTTTTCTAACAGCGCGCGCCAAAGCCGGAAAGCTTGGTCAGGGCGGTCATTCTGCGCCATCATTAGGCCAATATAATAGGTGGCACCCTCATGCGTGGGCTCTTGCTTGAGAATATCGCGCAAAATAGCCTCGGCCTCGGGTGCGACATAGCCTTGCACCGAGAGGATCAGCAATTCGGCATGGTCAAAGAAATCTGAAACGTCAGCGGCTTCGCCTTTAAGCTTTAAGACCGACTGTTGCGCCTCAGCGGCGGCCGCAAAATTTTGCAAACCGGCTTCAACANTGGCCAAAAGCACATGACCTTCTAGATCCTCTGGGCGGTCGGCAACTGTTTTGCGAAGCTTTTTTACCAAATCCGTGTAATCGGCGCTGGGCGCAAAAACTTCGGGTTGGGCGGGAATTGCAGCGGCAAATTCTTCCAAACTGGGGCGCGTTTCCAATGACCGTTGAGCATTGGCAATGCGTTGTTTTTGCGAAAGGTTTTCATAACCAGGCGCACCGTATTCGCGGTACATTAAAAATGTTCCGCCCAAAAGAATCACGGTGATCAGCCCAGCTGTCAGGGCAAGTGAGGCAGGTGTATCCCTACGGGTTTGCGCGGGGCTGGTGGCATCAAGCGCTAAAATTCGCCGCGAGATTTCGATTTTCAGTCGGTCTGCCTCTTCTGCAGCCAAGAGCCCTTTGGCGACGTCTTTTTCAACCTCTTGCAACTGCTGTGTATAAATCAGCAATGCCGGCGCCGTGGTGTCCGGTTGCGCAGATTGCGCCCGCATGACGGCTAGGAAAAACGCAGCGACCACTGCTGATAACCCTGTGCTGATAATCCAAAACATCATAGCGCTGTCTCCCACCTTTCTCTTATCTAGCCTTCTTGACGCCCCGACAAAAGGGGCAATGCGTCGATTTGCACCAGATGTCGCAAGCGATAAATGTTGTGACGCTCTGAGGGTGTGGTAGTTTTTAGCATCTTGCCATAAGGCGGCACTGTCTAAGCTATTCTGAAAGTCCACTCATGAAGCGTTATTCTGCATTTTCAATTGCGCGCGAAGCGATGCGTTACCATAGCGGTTGGGAGCGGGCTTGGCGCAGCCCAACGCCCAAAGCCAAATATGATGTTGTGATCGTTGGCGCGGGGGGGCATGGATTGGCAACGGCCTATTACTTGGGTAAGAATTTTGGAATTAAAAACGTTGCCATTATCGAAAAGGGCTGGTTAGGGGGCGGTAACACGGGCCGCAACACTACAATTATCCGGTCAAATTATCTTCAGGATCCCTCTGCTGCGATATATGAAAAGGCGCGCAGCCTCTATGAGACGCTGAGCCAAGATTTGAATTATAACATTATGTTCAGCCCGCGCGGCGTGATGATGTTGGCGCAAACCCATCATGAAGTGCGTGGCTATCAAAGAACCGCCTATGCAAATGCGCTGCAAGGGGTGAAAACCGAATTTGTCGGACCTGAGCGCGTGAAAGAATTATGCCCGATCATCAATATCGACGGGCCGCGCTATCCAGTGCTGGGCGCTTTGTGGCAATCGCGGGCGGGCACCGCNCGTCACGATGCGGTGGCTTGGGGCTATGCGCGCGCCTGCTCGGATATGGGTATGGATATCATTCAACAATGCGAAGTCACCGGGGTAACCCAAGCCGCAGGGCAGGTGACGGGGGTGGAAACGAGCAAGGGCGCGATTGCCTGCGATAAGCTGGGCATTGTGGTCGCCGGGCATTCGGGCGTTTTGGCCGAGATGGCCGGGTTTCGCCTGCCGGTAGAATCGGTGGCCTTACAGGCGCTGGTGTCCGAACCAATCAAGCCTTGCATGGATGTAGTGGTCATGGCCAATACNGTGCATGGATATATGAGCCAATCGGATAAGGGTGAGATGGTGATTGGGGGCGGCGCGGATGGATTTAACAATTACACCCAACGTGGAAGCTTTCATCACGCCGAAGAAACTGTTCGGGCCTTGGTTGAAACCTTCCCAATGATTTCANGGCTTAAGATGCTGCGCTGGTGGGGCGGTATAGTGGATATGACGGGGGATCGCTCACCGATTCTGTCAAAAACGCCTTTAGACAATTGCTTTATCAATTGTGGTTGGGGAACCGGCGGCTTCAAAGCCATTCCCGGCTCGGGTTTTGGCATGGCTGAGTTGATCGCAAAAGGCGCCTCTTCGCTGACTGATGAGTTCTCGATGTGGCGCTTCAAAGAAGGCAAATTTATCGATGAAAGCGTGGCGGCCGGGGTGGCCCATTGATGGCGCAGGCTGAATTTTTCGATGCTGCATATGCTCCAAGCACTGGGCAGATTGCCGGCTCGGCTCAGACGCAGGGCGGCGCTGTGATCGCGCGCGAAATCTTAGATTTTACGGCGCACTGGAGTTTTTTGCGCAAAATTGTGTTCCGAAAGGATGGCTTAATATGTTGGTGATGACATGCCCCTATTGCGGCGTTGAAGCCGAAGAAACCGAGCTAAGCCCGGGCGGNGAGGCGCATCTGAAGCGTTTTAGCGTCGGGTCAAGCGATGATGAATTTGAAGCCTATTTGTTCCAACGCGAAAACCCCAAAGGCCTACATTTTGAACGTTGGCGGCATAGCTTTGGCTGTGGAAAATGGTTTCATGCCGCGCGCTGCACTATGAGTTTGGAAGTGTTTGGAACCTATTCGGCGCAAAGTTTGGCCCCTCCTGAAGATATCAAAAACGCCATTTCTGCAAAGCGCCCTGGCTGGTCNTGGCGGGAGTTTTCGTAATGTTTTTTTGCCGCAATTTTAAACGCTGCAAGCCAGCGCCCCAACCCTTCGTTTTAAAAGGCAGCATGCAATGAGTACGCGTTTGCAAACGGGCGGTCGTCTTTTGAATAAAGACGTCCCTTTGAATTTTACGTTTAACGGCCGCAAAATGCAGGGCTATGAAGGCGATACCTTGGCCTCGGCCTTGCTGGCGAATAATCAAATGCTGATGGGCCGCTCTTTTAAATATCACCGCCCGCGCGGCGTTGTCAGCAGCGGCGCTGAAGAACCGAATGCTCTGATTAATATGGGCGAGGGCACCCGGTTTGAGCCCAANCAGCGCGCAACGACGACCGAATTATTTGACGGCCTCGTGGCTGAATCGCAAAACCATTGGCCCAGTTTGGAATTTGACATTGGCGCGATCAATAGCAAATTGGCGCGTTTCCTGCCGGCCGGGTTCTATTATAAAATGTTCATTCANCCACGCCCGCTTTGGAAACATGTGTATGAGCCCTTTATTCGCCGCTCGGCCGGTTTGGGCAAAGCGCCCAAAATGCGCGATGGCGATACCTACGAACATTTTTATGCCTTTTATGATTTGGTCATTATTGGGGGCGGTATTGCNGGATTGATGGCCGCGAAAGCAGCTGCAAGNTCGGGCGCACAGATCTTGATCATGGAGCAAAGCGCACATTGGGGGGGGCGCTGCGTGGTGGAGCCCGATCAGATTAACGGCAAAGATCCCGAATATTTTATCCAGGATCTGGTTGCAGAGCTGACGGCCCAGCCAAACGTAACAATGCGCACCCGTTTAATGGGCGCAGGTGTCTATGATCACGGCTANCTTNTGGGATATGAGCGGCTGCGGGATCATGCACCATCAGAGCCAGGCCCACGGCATCGTTTATGGCGGATNAGAGCGGCAAAGATCCTGACCGCGACGGGCGCGATTGAGCGGCCGCTTTCTTTTGCGGGCAATGATCTTCCGGGGGTGATTTTGGCCTCGGCTTTGCGCGATTACGTTGAGAATTTCGGCGTGTCTATGGGCGATCGNACGGTCGTTCTAACCAATAATGATGATGCGTATCGTACGGCCATAGCCTTGAAAGCTGCGGGGCTTGATGTGCCGGTTATTTTGGATGCGCGCAGCGCAGGTGGTGGCGCCTTGGCCGAGGCGGCAAAAAAGNTGGGCATTCGCGTGGAAACGGGCAAAGCCGTGGCGTTCGTGAAGGGGCGCGGGGCGGTGACGGGCGTGGCCATTTGCGATCAAGCGGGGCAGGGCACGGTTTTGGAAGAAATCGCATGTGATTGTTTGGCGATGTCGGGGGGTTGGTCTCCGGTGGTTCATTTATGGTCGCATTGCGGGGGCAAACTGATCTGGGATCAGGCTTTGGCCATGTTNCGGCCAGATCCTGAAAAAGCTCCGCGTGACCAAAAGGGCGAGGGGTTTGTTTTGGCGGCTGGCGCGGCCAATGGGCATTTTTCTTTGGGCGCAGTGATGCAAGATGCGCTGCNGCAAGGCGCAGAGGCCGCGGGTGTAACAGCGGCTTCACAGCCCCTGCCTGAGATCGATCAAACGGCGGAAGCTGNGATGGAAGCGGTCTGGATGATGCCGCAGGGTGCGGGTATAAAACTACGTTCAAAAGCNTGGCTGGATTTCCAAAATGACGTCAAGGTCAGCGATGTGCAATTGGCGGCGCAAGAGGGGTTTGAAAGCGTCGAACATGCCAAACGCTACACCACATTGGGCATGGCGACGGATCAGGGGAAATTGTCGAATATTAATGGTTTGGCGGTGCTCGCTGGGGCTTTGAATGCCGATATTCCAGCGGTGGGTACAACCACCTTTCGCCCACCTTACACGCCGATCTCCATGGGTGCGATTGCGGGCGCGGCGCGCGATGAAATTTTTCAACCGGTACGGCAAACACCGATACATGACTGGCATGTGGAACAGGGGGCCTACATGGAACCGGTGGGGCAATGGCGCCGCCCCTATTGCTATCCTCGGGCCGATGAAACCCATCAAGACGCGGTTGCGCGTGAAATTCGCCAAACAAGAAATTCGGTGGGGCTGTTGGATGCCTCTACTTTGGGCAAGCTTTTGGTACAGGGGCCAGATGCCGCAAAGTTTTTGGATATGCTCTACACCAATATGATGAGCACGTTGAAAATCGGAAAATGCCGCTATGGGTTGATGTGTTCGGAAAACGGCTTTTTGATGGATGATGGGGTCGTGGTACGCCTTGATGAGCAATCATTTCTTTGCCACACCACTTCTGGCGGTGCCGAGCATATTCATGCGCATATGGAAGAATGGCTGCAAACCGAATGGTGGGATTGGAACGTCTATGTAGCCAATCTAACCGAACAATATGCGCAAGTGGGTGTGGTGGGACCGAAAGCGCGCGANGTCTTGGAAAAGCTGGGCGGTCTAGATGTAAGCAAAGAGGCGCTGGGTTTTATGGAATATGCCGAGGGGCGGCTGGGCGCTTTTGACGTGCGTGCCTTTCGGATTTCCTTTTCGGGCGAGCTTTCTTACGAAATCGCCGTACCTGCGGGGCAGGGGCTGGCGTTTTGGCAGGCGCTCTGCGCGGCCGGAGAAGAATTTGGGATCATGCCCTATGGCACCGAGGCGCTGCACGTGATGCGGGCCGAAAAAGGGTTTATTATGATCGGCGATGAAACGGATGGTACGGTTATTCCGCAGGATTTGGGATTACATTGGGCGATTTCAAAAAAGAAAAGCGATTTTCTAGGCAAGCGCGCGCAAGAGCGCAGCCATATGGTAGATCCAGACCGGTGGAAACTTGTCGGATTGGAAACGCTGGATGGCAGCGTTCTGCCAGATGGGGCCTATGCTGTGGGTGAGGGCGAAAACGCAAATGGTCAGCGCAATACGATTGGCCGCGTGACCTCCACTTATTTCTCGCCAACGCTGAATCGCGGCATCGCCATGGGGTTGGTTGCGCAGGGGCCTGATCGCATGGGAGAGATTTTGAATTTCCCCGATCTTTCGGGCAATGAGGTGAAGGTAAAGCTGGTTGATCCGGTGTTTTATGACAAGAATGGAGATAGACAAAATGTCTAAGCTGCAGACACAGGATAAACCCGCAGATTTTGAGGGCATTGCTCGAATTTCTCAGGTGTCAGGCTTGGGCATGCTGACTTTGCGCGGTGATTTTTCGGATAAAAAATTTCAAGCCGGGCTGAAAAAGACCACGCGCCTATCACTGCCGGTGCCGCGGCAAATTGAGCAGGCCGGTGGGCTGTCTCTTGCCTGGATGTCACCCGATGAGGCGCTTTTGATCGGCCCCGAAGACGAGGTGTCTGAGGTTTTGCCCTTGCTTGAAGCGGCGTTGAAAAATTGCCATGCCATGGTGGTTGACGTGTCAGATGCGCGGGCGGTTTTCGCAATTTCGGGCGGGGCGGCGCGCAGCGTGGCGGCGAAACTGGCGCCGGTAGATATGCGCGTAAGTGGCTTTCCAATTGCCGAAATAAGGCGTACTCGGTTTGGCCAAATTGCAGCTGCGATGTGGCTGCCAGCTGAAGCTGAAATCAGAGTGATTTGCTTTCGTTCGGTGGCTCGTTTTATGTTCAANCAACTATGCGTTGCGGCTGCTATTGGNGCAGAGGTTGGCGATTGGTAATCCCCCTGCTGCGGGCGCTTTTTTCTTTAAGGGCTTGAACGGATCCCAAATTATTGTTTTTTATCGGGTTAGGGCTTGACCTCGCAGGGGGAACCCTACCATTTGTGCTTGGTGAATTTGTAAATTTGAAAGGGGGCCTTCTATGGCTTTTGAACTTCCTGATCTTCCCTATGCCCATGATGCGCTTGCCGATAAAGGTATGTCCAAGGAAACGTTGGAATATCATCACGATCTGCATCACAAAGCCTATGTTGATAATGGCAATAAACTGATTGCCGGCACCGAGTGGGAAAACCAATCGCTCGAAGATATTATCCGGGGCACCTATCAAGCGGGTGCGGTGGCGCAAAACGGTATTTTCAACAATGCGAGCCAGCATTGGAACCACAATCAGTTTTGGGAAATGATGGGGCCAGGCGGCGCTGCCATGCCCTCAGAGCTGGATGCGGCAATCAGCGATAGCTTTGGAAGTGTTGATGCGTTTAAATCGGAATTTGCAGCTGCGGGCGCTGGTCAATTCGGCGCCGGTTGGTGCTGGCTTGTCAAAGATGCAGATGGCGGATTGAAAGTGACCAAGACCGAAAATGGCGTGAACCCGCTTTGTTTTGGCCAAACGGCTTTATTGGGCTGCGATGTGTGGGAACATTCCTATTATATCGATTTCCGCAATAAACGTCCGGTCTATCTGACAAACTTCCTCGATAATCTGGTGAATTGGGAAAATGTAGCCAGCCGCATGTAAGGCAACGCGCATAGATAAGATAGAAACCTGCCAAATCTTTGTTTGGCAGGTTTTTTCATGAGGGTTGACACAGACAGGGCGGTGCAAAAGCGCAAGCCTGCAATGCCCTGAGCATGATCACAAGAAAACGANGAGGCTGCGTGATATGAACAGAACGGCCCAGGGCATTCTTGCTATTCTGGCGGCCTGCGTGATTTGGGGGCTCTCGCCTTTGTATTACAACTTGCTGACGATGGTGCCGCCGCTTGAATTGCTGGCGCAGCGCACCCTGTGGTCTTTTTTGTTTTTTGCTTTGGTTTTGGGGCTGCAGGGCCGGTTTTCTGCGTTAATCCATGCGCTTGGCAACCGAGGGCATGTGATCACTTTATTCGCCGCAGCCTGTGCCATTGCCGTGAACTGGTATTTTTTCATCTATTCGGTCCAGATCAATCGCGTCAGCGAGGCAAGNTTGGGTTATTTTATTTTCCCCTTAGTCGCTGTGGTTTTTGGCTTGATTGTTTTCAAGGAAAAGCTCTCTGCCCTGCAATGGGTTGCCGTGGCGCTTGCGGTATTTGCCGTGTTGATTTTGACCTATGGTTTGGGGGTCGCGCCTTGGTTGGCCTTGGTTTTATCGCTGAGCTTTGGAACCTANTCGGTTTTGAAAAAGCGCTTGGATTTATCGCCTGTGATCAGCGTCACGCTTGAGGTGATGCTGCTCTTGCCGCTGACGGTGCCCTATCTGCTGATCCAAAATTGGCCCATTCAAGACAGCACTGATAGCTGGCAGATATGGTTTTTATTGATGGGCTCCGGCCCGCTGACCGCAACGCCCTTGATCTTGTTTTCCTATGCAACGCGCCGGATTTCTATGTCGACCGTTGGGATCATGCAGTACATCAATCCCAGCATTCAGTTTTTGGTAGCTTTACTGATCTTTGCCGAGCCTATGACGGATTGGCATTTTGGGGCGTTTTCGATCATTTGGGTTGCCGTGGTGATTTATAGCTGGTCGGGGTTTTCGGCGCGCAACGCTGCCAAATAAGCCAAAACGTCTGTTGCGGTAGTCTGCACCGTGTAAAAATCGCGAATGCTGGGATCTGCAAATTCTTCTGCGATAAAATGCTCGGCCAATTTTAAAAGCGGATCCCAATAGCCAGCCACGTTCAGGATGATAACGGGTTTGCTGTGCAGCCCCAATTGACGCCATGTCAGAACTTCAAAAAATTCNTCAAGCGAGCCTGCGCCGCCGGGCATAAGCACCACAGCATCGCAATTCATGAACATCACTTTTTTACGTTCATGCATATTTTCGGTGACAATAAAGCTGCTGAGATCTTGTTTGCCGACTTCAAGCTGCAAAAGATGCGTTGGAATCACCCCAAAGGTTTCGCCACCTGCGGCTTGTGCGGCGCGGGCAACATTGCCCATCAAGCCAACATCGCCAGCACCATAGACCAGTCTCCAGCCCCGCTCTGCAAGCCCGGTGCCCAAAGCGCTGGCCTCTTGGGCATAAATCGGCTTCGCACCGCGGCGCGAGCCGCAGTATACACAGACTGAAAAGCATTGCATTTTGGGGTCCTTTTGCGGCATGTCACACTTTGACCATGTTTACCTGNAGTGTTATGGTCTCTCAATGTTTTATTGGGGTCTGGGGGCTCCGAAGGGTGAATATGCAAGAAAACACGTCGCGCGCCAGGCTGCCTGCTTGGATTTTTTTCGCTTTGGCCATGATTGCGGTTATCGGATTTGTGGTTTTTCAACAAAATCGCCCGTCTGACGTACCGCCAGAGGCGTCTGTGCAGCCGCCTGAGCAGCCTGTGAACAAGGCGATCGAGGCGGTGAAGGATCCCGCAGCACAATCCGAAGAAATAGCGGATGCACCTGAGAAACAAGCTATAGATACGGATGAAACGCCACCAGAAACAGAATCGGCGCTCGAAAGTGGCGCCCTTGCGGGCAGCGACAGCTTGGTCGATCAATCGCAGGCTGAGGCAGCCAACAATTCGCCGACAGATCTAACGCCCGCGCAATCCAAAGCTGAAATCGCTGCGGAAGAGACGCGGGCTACAGAATCAACCAAAGCGCCAGAGGCCACCGGAGAAGAGGCGGAGGGTGCTGCCGAAGAAGACGCCGCTGCTGGTGAAGCTGAGGCGCTCCAACCGACCGGCGCGGCTGGATCACAAACTGGCGCGGCGAAAACCGCCATTGATGATGCGGCAACCGAACCTGAGAATCTGCAAAAGCGACCCGCGGCAGAAGGTACAAATCAAGCAGAGGCGCCCGTCACACAGCCTGCCGCTGAAGACGTGGATGCGACAATATCCGCTCAGACGCGCGAAGAGACCGCACAAGCCGCCACCGAAGAGGCGGCAGACTTGCCGGCGAAAGAGAAAAAACCCTTGGCTAGGATGCCCCAAATTGAAACCATTCGGATTGAGGCAGATGGTGCCGTTTTGATCGCCGGTTTGGTCGACCCCAATCAAGCCGTTGATGTGCTGGTCAATGATGTCGCGCTACTCACGCTTTACGCAGATGGATCTGGGAATTTTGCAGGTTTTTTTGATTTGCCCTATAGCAGTGAACTGCGCGTCATTCGGCTGCGCGTTGGGACCGCTGAGGCCTATGTGTTTTCCGATCAAGATGTTTTGGTCTTGCCCACGCAGATTGCCGCGCCGTTGCCAGAGGCGATCGAAACACCTGATGAAGCGGACATCGAGCTTGCCGAAAACGCAGAGGCACCCCCTGAGGCGACCGCATCCGAGCAGAGCCAGGCAAATGAGACGTTGCAAGGCGGTTTAGATCTCAGCGGCCTATCAACCAAAAGCAGCAGCGCGGCGTCCGCTGTAGAGGGTGAGGACAACGATAACCAAAGCGCCTCGGAAGGCGAAACGACCGAAAGCGCGCGCGCCGATCTCGAAAGCCCCGAGGTGCAAAAACCCGCTGACGAATCCACGGCAAAGGCTGCGGAAACACCAAAAATTGTAGATGCTGAGCCTGAAGAAACTGCGTCTGCGCAACCCCTATCTGAGGCTCCGGCCAAAAGCTCGGCGGATCCCGCTGCGCCGCCCAAAGTTTTAATCGCGGATAAAGACGGCGTTCGTGTTGTACNATCCGATGATAGCCTTGACCAAGACGCCATCGCTTTGGATGCGATCAGCTATGATGAGGATGGCCAAGTTATGCTGTCTGGTCGCAGCAACCCNATGGCTTATCTAAGGATTTATCTTGATAACGCACCGGTTCTTTTGGTGCGCCCGGATGATGATGGCAACTGGAAAACCTTGCTCAGCAACGTTGATCCGGGGGTTTATACGCTGCGTATTGATCAGGTGAATGCGGCGGGTAAAGTGATTTCGCGACTTGAAACACCTTTCAAAAAGGAAAGCCCGCAAAAGCTTCTTACCCATCTCCAAGACACCAAAACCGAGGCGCGGATAAATGTGGTTACGGTGCAGCCTGGATATACGCTTTGGGCGATAGCGCGCAAACGTTATGGGCGGGGGATTTTATACGTGCGGGTGTTTGAAGCCAATCGTGATAAGATCCGTGATCCTGATTTGATCTATCCAGGGCAGGTCTTTGATCTCCCCGATTAAGNCGTTTCGAATAGGTCTGGCAGGCCTCTTCTGGTGAGAGCTGTACCACNTGTTGAGAAACGGTTCACCAAAACCGTGTTAAAGGATATGTTCCATGTCACCCAGCATAAAATCTGACCGAGAGCTTAATCAGGAAGAAAAGCGCTCGGCTCTGCGCACCATCCGGCGCGTCGGCCCCTATCTGTGGCCGCGGGATAATTCAGCGGTTAAAACCCGCTTAATCGTATCGATGCTGTTGCTGGTGCTGGCAAAGCTCATTTCGGCTGGAACGCCTTTTTTATATGGATATACGGTTGATAGTCTGGTGTCGCCTGACGCGTCCTTATTCGTGATTGGTGCGATTGGATTGATTGTTGCTTATGGACTGGCGCGGGTGCTTAGCAATGGCTTTCAGCAATTGCGCGATGTGGTATTTGCCCCGGTTGCGCAGCGCGCGCTGCGCTCATTGGCGCTGGAAACATTTCAGCATATTCACAATCTGTCGATGCGCTATCATATCACGCGGCGCACGGGTGGCCTTAGCCGGATTATCGAACGGGGTGTCAAGGGCGTTGAGTTTCTGCTGCGCTATTTGGTGTTTTCAATNGGTCCCTTGGCGTTAGAGCTGGTTTTACTTTCGGTCTTTTTGCTGTGGAAACTGGATTTATGGTATGTTTTGGTGCTGTTCGGCACGATTGCGGTCTATGTTTGGTTTACCTTTAAAGTCACCGAATACAGGGTGAAATTGCGCCGAGAAATGAACGAACAGGATACAGATGCGGCGCAAAAAGCCATCGACAGCCTGTTGAATTTTGAAACTGTTAAATATTTTGGCGCCGAAGCGCGCGAGGCAAAACGCTATGATGCGGCGATGGCCGGCTATGAAGCCGCTGCGTTGAAAACCAGTTATTCGCTGGCGGCGTTGAATTTTGGNCAAGCGCTTCTGATCACGGCTGGATTGACGATTGTGATGGTGATGGCGGGCTTACAAGTGCGCGCTGGTGCGCTCACCGTGGGTGATTTTGTGATGGTCAACGCGGTGATGATCCAAATCACCATGCCGTTGAATTTCTTGGGCACAGTGTATCGGGAAATACGTCAGGCCTTGGTCGATATGGGNCAGATGTTTGATCTTTTAGAGCAACCAAAAGAAATCACCACGAAGCCGGGAGCACCTGATCTGAAGGTCACCGGGGGCAGCATTTCGCTGCGCAATATCGCATTTTCATATGAAGCGGGTCGGCAAATTTTGCGCGATGTGTCGCTCGATATTCCAGCCGGTCAGACCGTTGCAATCGTGGGCTCATCCGGATCGGGAAAATCAACCATTGGGCGACTTTTATTTCGGTTTTACGATGTTACGGGGGGGGCGCTCAGCATCGACAATCAAGATGTGCGCGATGTGACGCAAAGCAGTTTGCAAAACGCGATCGGAGTGGTGCCGCAAGACACGGTGCTGTTCAATGATACAATTCTATACAACATCGCCTATGGGCGCGATGGGGCCAGCCGCGCGGATGTAGAGCAGGCCGCTCGCGATGCCCAGATTCACGCGTTTATCCAATCTTTGCCCGAGGGGTATGATACCGTTGTAGGAGAGCGCGGGCTGAAGCTGTCGGGCGGTGAAAAGCAACGGGTAGGGATCGCGCGTACGCTTTTGAAAAACCCTCCTATTTTATTGTTGGATGAAGCCACAAGCGCGTTAGACAGCGAGACTGAGCATGAAATTCAAGGCGCTTTGGCGCAAGCGGGCCTTGGACGCACGGTGATTGTGATTGCGCATCGTCTGTCAACCGTCGCCGAAGCCGATATGATTGTTGTGCTCGAGAATGGGGTGGTTGTTGAAACCGGCAGGCATGAGGCATTGCTTGCCAAAGCCGGCCGCTATTATGATTTATGGATGTTGCAAAGCGCTGAGCAAGACAGCGATCAACGCGCCCAAGCGTGAGGCTGCTTGGGTGAGCGGAGGCACGCGTCGGTTTTGCTGGGTAAGCTGACGGAATGGCATTTCGGCGCACCGGCTTGGCGCGAAAAATACCTCAATTAGCTGCATATAGCGTTCCCGCTTGATCACGCGCGCTTGGTTGCCCAAGCAGCGGCGTTTGCAATGCTAAAGGCACCTTTCTCAGGTGCAGCCCGCCTTACTCGGCGGCTTGCAATCCATCAGCTGATTTGCCGGTCGCGGTTTTTTTAAGCTTTTGGGCGACGGGCGTATCGATGAGGTCATCCCAGATAATTTCTGGTTGTTTGAGGCGTTTTGCCATGCGATTAAGCGCCCAGTCGCGCGCAATATCGGCTTGCCGTGACACGCCGAGCACGGCCAGCGCCCGCGCGATCCAAACGATATAGGTAACCACCCAATAGCGCGCGGCCAACAAAGAGGGGGTAAGCAGCAAGGTGAGAACCGTCGCGATACCCAGCCCGAATACCACCGCCGTGGCCAGTTGTTTCCACCAAAGCGCGGTCGGGCTGTCGATAGAATAGCCGCCATTGATAAAATCAAGGCTCAGCCCAAACATCATTGGCGCCAATCCGGCCATGGTCGTGATGGTGGTGAGCAAAACAGGTCTGATGCGCTGTTCGGCGGTTCTGATAATGGCTTCGATGCGCGGCATATAACGAGAGAGTTCTTGGTAGGTGTCGATCAAAACAATGTTGTTATTCACAACGATGCCCGCCAGGGCAACGATTCCCGTACCGGTCATGATGATCGAAAAGGCCTGCTGCATCACCAGCATCCCAATCAGAACCCCAACCGTCGATAACACCACGGCCAGCAACACGATGAACGAATTGAAAAAGCTATTGAACTGCGCCAGTAGAATAATGAACATCAAGGCCAAAGCCGCGATGAAAGCTTTCGATAAAAACGCTTGGCTTTCGGCTTCATCCTCTTGATCCCCGGTCCATTCCCAACTGACACCTGGTGGAAGCGGGTTGGCCTCTAAATAGCGGGTAAGAAAAGCAATCCGTTCATTGGCATTGATCAAAATGTCTTTTTCAACCCCAGCGGCGTCCGTTTCACTGCGCGACAATCCGGGCAGTACGCCGGCTTTGATGTCAAAATACCTTTTTTGATCAATGCGATTGATTTCGGCCAGTTTTTGAACCGGCTGGCGGGTGATGAAATTCGACAGGGGCACCAATCCCTCGCGGGTGCGCAATTTTAAACCGTCAAGCGTGCTGAGCACGCGGTCTTTTTCGGGAAGGCGCACGCGGATCTCAATTTCTTCATCGCTGGTTTCCACACGCATCGTATCTAGCAAAATTCCGCGGGTGACCAATTGCACCATGGCCCCAACCGTGGCCACATCGGCGCCATAGCGCCCTGCTTTTTCAACATCGACGTCAATTTGCCAATCAATGCCGGGCAGGGGCCGCGTGTCTTCCACCAAAGTCAGCCCTTCGGTTTGGTCAAATACGTTTCGCATTTCTTGGGTGACGCGCAGCAATTCGGGCCAATTATCCCCCGTAAGCCGCAAATGCACCGGTTTATTGCTGGCCGGTCCGCGCTCGATCCCGAGCACTTCTATTTGGATGCCCGGCAGCTCTTCAAGCGCTGCTATCAGCTCTTTCATGATCAGATTGCCGTCAAGCTCGGGGCGATCCCGGCGGTTTTCCCATGGGATGGTTTCAAGCTGAATTTGCGCAATCGTGTCTTTGGGCTTTTCAGCGCCCGAGGTGTTTTGATTTAACCCACCCGCCCCGGCGAAGGCAAAAACCGATTCAACCCCCGGATGGGCCAGAACGATTGCTTCAGCTTCTTTGAGAATCCGGTCTTTTTCGGGCAAAGACAGGTTGCCGCGGGCCTTCACATAAACAATCGCTTGCTCGGGTTCGGATTCGACGAAAAATTCCACCCCTCGATTGTTTTCGCCAAAATACTCAAAGACCGAAAAGGCAAAGAAAAACACGCCAAAGATCATCACCAGCGGCATTATCGGGTTCGCGACCATTAGCTTAACCAAAAATCCAAAATTGGTTCGTCGATAGCCTGAGCGTACCTTTTTTGCTGCGCGGTGAATTTTGGCGGCGCCCATGGCGACCGAGGCGGCAAATGCCGCCAAAAGGAACATAAGCGCTCCGGGCAAGGCTGCCATGGCGCCCATACTGGCCGCGTCTAGCCCAAAAAGATAATCTGGATTGACGGTTTGCATCGCGCCAAGGAACATCGCGTAAATGCACACAGGCACCAAAGCCGCGCGCAGGATCCAAGGCAGGCGCGCGCGCAGCACCGCCGCCGCGCCATCAAAGCCGCGACCCATACGCCCTGACACCCCCCCGACCACCGGCAAATAGACCAAGGCAACGATCAAAGATGCTGAAAGAACAAAGATCAAAGTGACGGGTAACATGCCCATGAATTGTCCAGGAACGCCCGGCCAAAACAGCATTGGCAAAAAGGCGCATAAGGTTGTAGCGGTTGAACTGACCACCGGCCAGAACATGCGTTTGGCGGCCTCTACATAGGCGCGCATTGGCCCTTCGCCTTCGGTGATGCGCTTATCGGCATATTCCACCACGACGATTGCCCCATCCACCAGCATGCCCACCGCCAAAATAAGGCCGAACATCACAATGTTTGAGATCGTAATGCCCATAACCGCGAGCAGAACGAAGCAGAGTAGAAACGATGTGGGTATTGCAAAGCCCACCAAAAGCGCGGCCCGCGTTCCCAAAGATGCCAGCACCACGATCATCACCAAAGCGATGGCCGTGAGCACCGAGCCTTCAAGCTGCGACACCATGCTGGCCACCACGCGCGATTGATCGTTTGAGCTACCAATATCCACCGCCGCGCGCAGCTCTGGGGGCCAGGTAGTCTCTGCTTCTTCAATCAGGGCGCGGATCGCCGCGGCAGTTTTGATTAAATTAAAGCCTTTGCGTTTCACCACTTGCAACGCCACGGTTGTTTCGCCGTTATAGCGCGCGGTTCCCACGCGGTCTTCAAAGGTCAGACGAATATCCGCCAAATCGCCCAGCGTGATGACGCGGTCACCATTGGTTTTGACGGGCAAATTGTAAATATCGCGCGGCTCGTCAAAGCTTGAGGGGATCTTGACCGAAAACGAGCCTTGCGCGGTATCAACTTCACCCGCAGCGATCAATTGGTTGTTGTTACGGACCACCGAAATAAGCTCTCCCGCGGTGACATTATAGGCCTCTAACCGCAACGGATCGATCACAACTTCCATCATTTCCTTGCGATTTCCGGCGATCACGGCCTCTAGAACCGCATCCATACCTTCGATCTCTTCCTGTAGATCTTCGGCGATGCGCGTCATCGTGCGCTCTGGCACATTGCCGGTAAGATTCACGATAATGATCGGAAATTCAGAAAAATTNATTTCATTGATCGAATATTTTTCGGCGCCTTCGGGAAACAAAGCTTCCGCCGCATTCATCGCATCGCGGGCATCGGCCATGGTTTTGGCTTTATCCCAGCCAAATTCGAATTCGATTGCCACACCGGCATAGTTTTCCGCGGCGGTTGCGGTCATTCTTTTTAACCCGTCCAGGTCCGCCAATTCGGTTTCTATTGGCCGCACCAAAAGCGCTTCACTATCGGCGGCGGAAATGCCCGGAAAAACCACCGAAACGAACAGCACGGGGATTTCGATGTCGGGCTCGCCCTCTTTTGGCAATGTGGTATAGGCAAAAATGCCCGCCGTCAGCGATAACGCAATCATCGCAAGGATCATGCGGGCGCGTTCAGCGGCCCAGTCAACGAGGCCGGTCATTGAAGAGCCTCACGATAGCTTGGCGCGACAAGAACGCCGCTATTCACGTATTCCTGGCCCACCAGAATAACCGTTGCTTGATTTGGCAAGCCTTTCAACCAANCCCCTTCAGCGGTATCGCGCAACAACGTGACGGGGGCGAAATCAGCCNGGTTTTTTTCGTNGATGAGGCGTACGCCTAGGCGCCCGTCATCGTTCAGCGTCAAGGCAGATTGGGGCAGTAAATGCGCCATTGTCCCCTCTGAGGCCACCATAATTTCCGCTGTTTGGCCATCGCTTATGGACAAGTTTGGGTTGGGAACATCAATATCAATTCGAAACGTTCGGGTGAGCGTATCGGCCGAGCGCGATACGAAGCTCACTTCGCCTACCACCTCTTGACCCGAAATCAGCTTGCTGCGCGCTTTGGCCCCCAGCGTAACGCGGGCGATATCGGTTTCGGGGACATATCCGACCAGTTTGATAGGATCCAATTGGATGATCGTGGCGCATAAGGCACCGGGCTGCATCAGACTGCCCAGCTCGGCACTATCGGTTTCAAGAAGGCCGCCAAAGGGGGCCTTTAAGGTTAATTTATCAATCTCTTGCTCGGCAACCGCCACGCCAGCTTCGGCGCTTTCAATCAAGGAACGGGTGGTGCTGAACGCCGCCTTGGCTGCCGCGATGCGCGCTTCGGCTGTGCGCATACTGGCTTCTGCTGCCGCAACACGGGTCTCCGAGGCAAAGCCGCCTTTTGATAGCTTTTCGGCCGCATTAAGGTTGATTTCGGCTTCTTGCTGCTTGGCTTGTGCTTCGGTGAGGTTCGCCTGATTGCCCGNAACCTTGCCGCGCGCCTCGGCCAGCCGTGCCTTTGCATCTGTGAGCTGCGCGTTGCGGGTGCCGGGGGCCAGTTGACATAGAATATCGCCTTTGGTTATTTGGCTGCCCTTGCGTAACGGCTCCGAAATTATTTGACCCGTGGTTTCTGCGCGCAGTTCGACTTGCCGCGCCGCCTCGGTTTGCCCGCGTAAAATCACCGCGCTGTCTAATTCAACGGCTTGGGATTTGATTGCAATCACTTTGATTGCCAGATCCTGCTCGGCTTCTTCACCCTCTTGCGCCTTTTGCTGCGCTTGTGCGGTGGCTGGCTGTTGGGTTTCAGCGATGTTTGTCAGCTCATCGCCNGGCGTCACNTTGGCGGCGTTGACCTCTGCCTGATNGGTGGGAAGGGCTGCATCGAGCAAGGTTTCAATTGGGGCCCCTTTTGAGACTTTAATGACCGCGTCGCGCTCAAAAACCAGCAGATATAGCGCCCCTGCTACAATAATAGCGGATAATAATGATATCACGCGCATNCTCAAAAACTCCTACTTATACAGAACACTNAAAAGGGCCAATGCATGGTTTATATCCTGTGCAACACGGTATTTAGACCTTCTGNTTGCAAATAGGCCTTTGTTATACATGTTGCAAGGTTTGCGCCCGTCTTTCGCTCTTGGCAGTTGCCAGAAGACAAGGTAAGACGAGGCGGTGAAGAAAAAAGAGGCATATTGTGAGTGAAACCGACAGTTTTATCGATGAAGTGAACGAAGAGGTCCGTCGCGACCGGCTNTATGCGGCGCTGCGCCGGTATGGCTGGATTGCTATTGTGGCGGTTCTGGCTATTGTCGGCGGGGCCGCTTTCAACGAATATCGACGCGCGTCGGATCTGGCGCTTGCGCAGCAGCGGGGCGATGCNATTTTGCAGGCTCTGGAATCGGATACGGGCGAAAGCCGGAGCGCCGCGTTGGGCGAGATTNCAACCGAAGGCAGCGCGGTTTCAGCGCTTGTGGGCCTGTTTCGGGCGAGCGAGCTGGTGATGATGCAAGATCCAGCCGCGGCCTCGGATGTCTTGGCCGCACTCATAGGCCAAGAAAGCATCTCGGGCGACTATAGCGATTTGGCTCTGTTCAAACAGCTGCTTTTGGAAGGAAGTGGACTGGATGCATCAGCGCGCCGCTCTGGTTTTGAGCAATTGTCAGCTGCGGGCAATCCTTTGCGGCTGCTTGCGCAAGAGCAATTGGCGTTGTTGGATCTTCAAGAGAATGACGAGACTGCAGCCGTAAAGCGGCTAAGAGATTTGTTGCAGGATGCGGAGATGACGCAGAATTTACGGCAACGGTTAGGCCAACTGATGGTTGCGTTGGGGCAAGACCCTAACGCACTGGACGGTTAAACTGGTGGCCGAGCAGTGATGCAGGTAATCCGCCATAGGTTCGGTATAATGTCAGCGCTTCTGTGCAGCATTGTGTTGGCGGGCTGCAGTGACCGCGAGGTCATCTTGCCGGGCAAGCGAGAGCCGATATTAACCTCAGAGCCATCGGCAACTGATGGTGCCGGCGCCCTAGCGGCCCCCAAAGCCTTCGCGATGCCAACGCAAAAAAACAATGTGGCTTGGCCGCAAGGCCATGCAAGCCCATCTACGCAGGTTGTTCATGCGGCCTTATCCGCGGCACCAAAGCCGCTTTGGGCGCTTAGTGTTGGAACCGGCGATCGGGCTCGAAACCGGATCACAGCNGATCCGATTGTGGCCGAAGGCATCGTTTTTACCTTGGACAGCCTCTCTGTGTTGACCGCAACATCCGCCGCCGGACGCCGGCTTTGGTCGCGTGATTTGACGCCGACCTCTGAGCGCGCGGGCGATGCTGATGGTGGCGGAATTGCTTATGGCGATGGTGTTGTTTTTGTGTCCACTGGGTATGGGGTGCTGCATGCGCTTGATCCCAAGAGCGGCAGCGCGCTGTGGAAGCAAGAGCTCAAAGGCTCGGGCAATGGGCGGCCCAGTTATTTTGACGGCGTTGTCTATTTGGTCAGCCAAGATTCGGTGGCTTGGGCGATCGAAGCTGCAACCGGGCGAATTCGCTGGCAATTGGACCATCTGAACGATGTTAATAATATGAGCGGGTCAACGGGGCCTGCGATATCGGAAAAATTGGTGGTATTTGGCTTTGGTGCGGGGGATTTACAAGCTGCCTTTCGGGGCGGAGGCCTNACCCTTTGGAACGCGACCTTGGCCGGTGGGCGCAGTGGCCGCGCGGTGGCTACGATTGATGATATCGCGACAAGCCCGGTGATCAGTGGTTCGACAGTTTTTGCAGCGAACACTTCGGGGCGGATTGCCGCGATGCGCCTTGATAGTGGTGCGCGCCTGTGGACAGCGCCTTTTGGCGCTAGATCGCCACTTTGGCCGGCTGGAGGCTCGCTGTTCTTTGTGAATGACTTAGGTCAATTGATGCGGTTGGATGCAACCGATGGCTCAAAAGTTTGGTCGGTTGATTTACCTGGCTTTGTGTCACTGGCGCAAAGAAAAAGCAAAGATGTGGTGACGCATCACGGGCCGGTTTTGGCCGGTGGGCGGTTGCTGCTTGCCTCGGGAGATGGGTTGTTACGCCAATTTGANCCCGAAACCGGCGCCGAGCGCAGCGCCATCCGCCTTGGATCGGGCGCGACGGCCAATCCGATTGTTGCCGATGGTATCCTGTATATCTTGTGCAGAGATGGTAAGTTAAGGGCCTATCGCTGAACCACTAGGTGGTGTAACAGCGTTCAGGCCGCTTTTTGGAGCAAAAAATGAGTTTTTCACTTGCCATTGTTGGCCGACCCAATGTCGGTAAATCAACGCTGTTCAATCGCCTTGTTGGCAAACGGTTGGCGTTGGTTGATGATCAACCCGGGGTCACGCGTGATTTGCGCGAAGGCGAAGCGCGTCTTGCCGATCTGCGCTTTACGGTGATTGACACGGCGGGTCTGGAAGAAGTGACCGACGATAGTTTACAGGGCCGTATGCGGCGCTTGACCGAACGCGCTGTGGATATGGCGGATATCTGTTTGTTTATGATTGATGCGCGCGTTGGTGTGACCCAAACCGATGAAATGTTTGCCGATATCCTGCGAAAACGCGCGAAACATGTGATTTTAGGTGCCAATAAAGGCGAGGGTTCTGCCGCAGATGCTGGTGTTCTTGAGGCTTGGGCTTTGGGTCTTGGTGAGCCATTGCGCTTATCGGCTGAACATGGCGAAGGGATGACCGATCTGCTTAGATGTTTGATGCCATTGGCCGATGACTTCAAAGAGCGCGCGCAGGATGAGGCGGCCGAAACGGATATTGATATCGAAGAATCTGACGCTGAGGATGCGTATCGCGCCCCCACAGCGAGCAAGCCGTTGCAAGTGGCGGTTGTCGGGCGTCCAAATGCTGGAAAATCCACCCTCATTAACCAGATTTTGGGAGAAGATCGTTTGTTAACCGGCCCAGAGGCTGGCATCACCCGCGACGCGATTTCGCTACAAATTGCTTGGGGCGGCGTGCCGATGCGGGTCTTTGATACCGCTGGCATGCGCAAAAAAGCGAAGGTTCAGGATAAGGTCGAAAAGCTATCTGTGAGCGATGGATTGCGCGCGGTGAAATTTGCTGAGGTTGTGGTTGTTTTATTGGATGCGGCGATTCCCTTTGAGCAGCAGGATTTGCGGATTGCAGATCTGGCAGAACGCGAGGGCCGCGCGGTGATCGTGGCGATCAACAAATGGGATATCGAAGATCAAAAGCAGCAAAAATTGAAAGATTTGAAAGAATCCTTTGAGCGCCTTTTGCCTCAATTGCGCGGCGCCCCCTTGATCACAGTATCCGCCAAAACAGGCAAAGGCTTAGACCGTTTGCAAGCTGCGATCATGAGCGCGCACCGAGTTTGGAACCGCCGCGTCAGCACCGCGAACCTTAACCGTTGGTTGAGCGGCATGGTAGAGGCGCATCCCCCCCCGGCACCTAATGGGCGCCGGATCAAATTACGCTATATGACCCAGGCCAAAACGCGCCCTCCGGGGTTTATCGTAATGTGCTCGAACCCGGATAAAATGCCGGAAAGTTATTCGCGCTATTTGGTNAATGCGTTGCGCGTGGATTTTGACATGCCCGGAACGCCGATCCGGCTCACTTTGCGCTCACAGGCGGATAAAAACCCCTATAAAGATCGCAAGAAATCTGCGCCCTCGCGCTTGAAAAAACATTTGTAGCGATTGGCGCTGGCGGCGCCTATANCAGTTGGCCTTCAGCACCTAGACTTGTTTTCCCGCCCAGATAGGGATGCAGCACCGCCGGCAATGCTACCGATCCATCGCTTTGCTGGCCATTTTCAAGCACGGCAATCAAACAGCGCCCCACCGCCAGTCCAGATCCATTTAAGGTGTGCAAAAAGGCTGGTTTACCGCCCTCGGCGGGTTTGAACCTTGCGTTCATACGCCGGGCTTGAAACGCGCCGGTCGTCGAAATCGAGCTGATTTCGCGATAGGTGTTTTGCCCCGGTAACCAGGCCTCTATATCATAGGTGCGCTTGGCGCCAAACCCCATATCTCCAGTGCAGAGCAGCATGGTTCGATAGGGAATATTCAGCTGTTCCAGAAGATCTTCGGCGCAGCGCAGCATCCGTTTTTGCTCGTCATCAGACCTCTCTGGATGGGTGATTGACACCATTTCTACTTTTTCAAACTGGTGNTGGCGCAGCATGCCAGAGGTGTCTTTGCCCGCGCTGCCCGCTTCAGAACGGAAACAAGCCGTATGCGCTGTCATCCGGATCGGCAACGCACTTTCATCTAATACATCGCCTGCGACAGAATAGGTTAAGGTGACCTCTGAGGTGGGAATCAGCCACCAGCCATTGGTGGTTTGATAGCTGTCTTCCCCGAATTTGGGCAGTTTATCCGTGCCATACATGGCGTCATCGCGCACCAGAACCGGGGTTTGCATTTCGGTTAACCCATTTTGATCCACATGCGTGTCGAGCATGAATTGCGCCAGAGCGCGATGAATTCGCGCCACGCCCTTTGACAGGTTCACAAACCGGCTACCGCTGGTTTTTGCCGCTGTTTCAAAATCCATAGCTGCGGCAACTGCGGTGATATCGAAATGCTCTTTTGGCGCAAAAGAAAACGCAGTGGGCGTGCCCCATCGAGCGATTTCAACATTCGCGGTTTCATCGCGGCCTTCGGGCACATCCTCGGCGGGCAGATTGGCAATCCGGGCCAAGCGATCGGTCAATTGCGCATCTAGATCTTTGGCCGCGTTTTGCATCGCGGCAACCTCGGCCTTTTTGGCGGCAACCAAGGCCCGCAAGCGCTCAAATTCGGCGTCATCGCCGCGGCCCTTTGCAGCGCCCACCTCTTTTGAGGCTTTGTTTTGCTCGGCCTGTGCACTCTCTGCGGCCTGAATTCTTGCGCGCCGCGCCTCGTCAAGCGCCAAAAGGTCTGAGGAAACCGGTGCATCGCCTCGGCGCGCAAGCGCGGCATCAAACGCACTGGGGTTTTCACGGATGGTGCGAATATCGTGCATGGCAGGCTTCCTTTGGTTCGTGACTCGCGTGCCCGCTCTTATGCACCAGTTGCGCGGCCAAGTGTAGAGGGGTTTGAGGATGTATTTGTTCAAGTTCTTGCGCTTATGCGGGGCCGATCCCTTGCAAAGCGTTGGACCAGCGCATAGGTTCCGCCAAACACGCAGCCAGACAGGAAATCATTATGGACGCCATTGCTCAATTTGTACCGTTAATTCTTATTTTTGCGATCATGTATTTTCTGCTGATCCGCCCGCAGCAAAAGAAGGTGAAAGAACATCAGGCGATGGTTGGTGCCGTGCGCCGCGGGGATCAAGTGGTCACGCAAGGCGGCTTGATCGGAAAAGTGACAAAAGTAAAAGAAGACAATGAGCTCGAAGTTGAAGTTGCTGATGGTGTGAAGGTCAGAGTTGTGCAAAGCACGCTTGCCGATGTGCGCAGCAAAACAGAGCCCGCGAATGACGCTTAAGCGCCGATAAAGCGTTTGACGATCGCAAAAGTTTAGAGGGAACCGACTATGTTACAAATTGATCTGTGGAAACGGATCGTTATTTGGGGGCTTTGCATTATCGGTTTGTTCCTTGCCCTCCCGAATGCGTTTTACACCCGTGTTGAAGGCTATAATGATACCAAAGCTGGGTTGATATCTGCCGAGTCCGCGCAAGACAGCTTCGCCTGGCCAAGCTTTTTACCCGCGTCTTTGGTGAATTTGGGTCTNGATTTACGCGGCGGTGCGCATCTTTTGGCGGAAGTTCAGGTTGAGGATGTCTATGCGGCCCGCATGAAAGCGCTGTGGCCGGAACTGCGCGATGTGTTGCGCGCTGAAAGGGCAAAGATCGGCACGATCCGTCTGCAAAAAGGTGCCGCCGATCAATTGCGGGTGAAAATCTCANAAGCGGAACAGATTGCCCATGCGGTTTCTGCCGTAGAGACACTGAGCAAACCCGTCGTTTCTCTAAGCAATGCCGGTGCGCGTGACCTTGAGGTCACCAGCGATGGCGATACCGTGATTGTTACTCTGTCCGAGGCCGAGCGTGCGCTCACCGATCAGCGCACCTTGCAGCAAGCTTTGGAAATCATCCGGCGCCGCGTTGATGAAGTGGGCACGCGGGAACCAACTATCCAGCGCCAAGGCGCCCGGCGGGTGCTAATTCAAGTGCCGGGCATCGGCTCGGCGTCAGAATTGAAAGATTTGATTGGAACAACCGCGCAACTGACCTTCCAGCCGGTGATTTCGCGCAGCGGCAATCCTGATGTTGATCCAGGATATGGCAATGAGGTGCTGCCCGATCTGACCGATGCCGACCAGTTTTATGTGCTTGAAGCGGCCCCTGTTGTGACAGGTGAAGATCTGGTTGATGCGCAGCCTAGCTTTGATCAAAATGGACGTCCTGCGGTAAATTTTCGTTTCAATCCATCGGGCGGGCGCCGCTTTGGGGATTATACGGCTGACAATATTGGCAGCCCTTTCGCGATCGTTTTAGACGGCGAAGTGATCAGTGCGCCAACGATCCAAAGTCACATATCCGGAGGCTCTGGGATTATCACGGGTAATTTTTCCGTTGAAGAAAGCACCAATTTGGCGGTGCTATTACGGGCAGGCGCGCTGCCCGCAGGGTTGGAGTTTTTAGAGGAACGCACGATTGGGCCCGAGCTTGGCGCCGATAGTATTCGTGCTGGTAAAATCGCCTGTATCGTTGCGTTTGCGGCTGTNCTGGTCTTCATGNTTCTCAGCTATGGGCTGTTCGGCTTATTCGCCAATGTGGCCTTGATCGTGAATGTGGGTCTGATTTTCGGACTTCTTAGCCTGGTCGGCGCAACGCTAACCCTACCCGGGATTGCGGGTATCGTGCTGACCATTGGGATGGCGGTAGATGCGAATGTTTTGATCTTTGAGCGCATCCGAGAAGAACTTGTATCCGCCAAAGGCCCCGCGCGTGCGATTGAATTGGGCTATGAAAAAGCCCTGAGCGCCATCATTGATGCCAATATTACAACCTTTATCACAGCGGTCATTTTGTTCGTGATGGGATCGGGTCCGGTACGTGGCTTCTCAATCACGCTTGGCTTGGGTATTTTGACCTCTGTCTTCACCGCAATCTTCGTGACCCGCCTATTGGTGGTGATGTGGTTCGAGCGGCGTCGACCCAGAACATTGGAGGTGTAAAAATGCGCCTAAGACTCGTTGCTAAAAATACAAATTGGGATTTTTTCGGGAAAACCAAAATGTCGCTGGCGGTGTCTGCGATCTTACTGATTGTTTCTTTGATCTCTTTCTTGATGCAAGGATTGAANTTCGGAATCGATTTTCGTGGTGGCACAACGATNCGGACCCAAAGCGCGCAAATGGTAGATGTTGCGGCCTACCGCTCTGCCCTGGGACAATTGAACCTGGGCGATGTTACCATCTCTGAAGTCTATGATCCTAGTTTCCAAGATGATCAAAACGTGGCGATGATCCGCATCCAAGCCCAAGATGGCGAAGAATCCGTGTCTGCCGATATCATTCAAAATGCCTTGGTAGCGTTGCAAGGCGAAGCGCCTGATATTGCGTTTGTTTCGGTTGAAAGCGTGGGGCCAAAAGTGTCGGGTGAGCTGGTTCAAACAGCCGCTTTGGCAGTGATTTTAGCAATCGTGGCGGTGTTGATTTATATTTGGTTGCGCTTTGAGTGGCAGTTTGCGCTGGGCGCTGTTGCGGCGTTGGTGCATGATGTGTTGCTCACGATAGGGGTATTTTCGGTGGTTCAGATCAAGTTTGATTTGGCGATTATTGCGGCGTTGCTCACCATTGTTGGATATTCACTGAATGATACGGTGGTGGTGTTTGACCGCGTGCGCGAGAACCTGCGTAAATATAAGAAAAAAGTTCTGCAAGACGTTTTAAACCTGTCTATAAATGAAACGCTGAGCCGTACATTGATGACCTCTGTCACAACTTTGCTAGCGCTGATCGCGCTTTTTGTGTTGGGCGGAGATGTCATCCGTGGGTTCGTTTTTGCGATGATCTGGGGCGTTTTGGTGGGCACTTACAGCTCGGTATTCGTGGCCTCTGTGATGCTGTTGCGCCTTGGGGTAAAGCGCGATTGGTCTAAACCCAATGCCGAAGCAGGGACACAGGTGCCCCAATAATGCTGTCCGCCGGGCTCGCCGAGGCGGTCGCGTTAGATGGGTTGATATGGCTGGTCTTGGCCGCGTTTCTGGCTGGNTTGATCCGTGGCTTTTCAGGGTTTGGTTCTGCGATGGTTTTTCTTCCGGTTGCAGGGCAATTTGTATCACCGATCTGGGCGCTCTCGATTTTGGCGGTGATGGATTTATTCGGGCCTTTGCCCTTATTGCGCGCCGCGAGCAAGAAGGTGATGCGCGCCGATCTATTTCGCTTGATCTCAGCAATGCTGCTTGTGCTGCCGCTGGCGCTTTGGGTGCTCAGCCGCAGCGAGCCAATTTTATTTCGTTATCTGGTCTCGGGCTTGACACTTGCCTTATTGGCTTTGCTTTTAAGTGGGCTGCGTTTGCCTGCTAACCTGCCCAAGCCGCTATTATATATGGTGGGAGCTATTTCTGGCGCGACGGGGGGATTGGCAGGGCTGCCTGGCCCGCCGGTGATTTTTTATTTTATGGCCAGCCCCTATGCGGCGGATCGCGTGCGGGCCAATACGTTGATTTATCTATTCTCGTTTGATGTTTTAATCTTGATGGTGATGATTTTGGGCGCATATCTGCAGTTTGTTCCAATTCTCATCGGGCTGATGCTGGCCGCGCCCATCGCTTTGGGCAATTTGGCAGGAGCCAAGATTTTCAATCCCGAATACGAAAAGCTCTACCGCATCATAGCCTTTTGTCTGATCGCATTTTCTGCCATACATAGCATGCCAGTTTGGGAATAGGGGCGCGCCATGCGGTTAAATGAAATCAGTTATAATGATGCCAGCCCGATTGATGGGTATGGGCCGGGCTTTTTTCGCGTTGGCGGCAAGGTGCANCATGATGCGCTTTTGCTCAGTGGCGCGGGCACNAGCGCTTGGGCTGGTTTCGAAGATGTGGTTCAAATTCTATCACTGGCGGGTCAAATAGACGTGCTGCTTGTTGGGACAGGGGCAGAAATCTCATACATCCCGGCCGATTTTCGCAGGCCCTTGGAAGAGGTTGGCATTGGGGTTGAAGTGATGAGCAGCCCGTCGGCCTGCCGGACATATAATATTTTATTGTCCGAGGGGCGCCGCATTGCGGCCGCGCTTTTGCCCGTGGATAAGGCCGATCAAGCCGCTGATCAGATTTAAGCGCCATGGCGGTGTCGGATAATCCTATTTTGCAAGTAGAAGATGTCAGCGTGGCGCGTGGTGGTCAGCTGTTGTTGAAACATATAGCCTTTGCCGTTCAGCCGGGCGCCGCCTTAATTTTAAAAGCGCCAAACGGCTTTGGAAAAACAACTTTGTTGCGCGCCCTTGCTGGTTTGCAGCCAGTGCTGTCAGGGCAGGTGCATTTGGATCCCGACACAGCTGTTTACGCCGGACATACAGATGGTTTGAAGCCCACATTATCGGTTGCGGAAAACCTACGCTTTTGGGCAGATATTTTTGGAACGCAGACGATCACGGATAGCCTGAGGCTTTTCGGATTAGAGGCGCTGCAGACGCGCCTTGCAGGCAGTTTATCCGCGGGGCAGAAACGCCGCCTTGGGCTGTCACGCCTGTGGCTTGCCAAAAGGCGCGTGTGGTTATTAGACGAGCCGACCGTTTCGTTGGATCAACAGGCGGTGGGGCAATTTGCGGCTATGGTTGGCGCGCATCTTCAGGCAGGGGGCGCGGCAGTTATTGCCACGCATATCGATCTGGGCTTGGATGCGCGGGCGCAAATCTTGGATTTGGCACAGTTCAAGGCCAAGGGCGCAGCGCTGGAACGCGCAGATGAGGCTTTTTTATGAAGGCGCTTTTGCTGCGGGATCTTCGGCTATCAATCCGAGCCGGGGGCGGTTTTGGGCTTGGTTTGGCGTTTTTCTTAATTTTGATTCTATTGGTTGCCTTTGGGCTTGGGCCAAATCCGGCATTGCTGTCGCAAGCGGCAGCCGGATTGTTGTGGCTTGGGGCTTTATTGGCCTGCTTGCTGTCGCTCGATCGCATCTTTGCTTTGGATTTTGAAGATGGGTCTTTGGATTTACTGGCAACCGCACCCATTCCCTTAGAGGCCGTTGCAGCTGTTAAAGCCCTAGCGCATTGGCTGACCACCGGCTTGCCACTGGCGTTCATTGCGCCCCTGCTTGGTTTGATGTTGGATCTGCCGGTTGCAGGGTTTCCCTGGTTGATGGGCTCTTTGCTGCTGGGCACGCCCGCGCTCAGTATCATCGGCACCTTTGGCGCAGCATTGACCGTAGGGTTGAAACGCGGCGGGCTGCTCTTGTCACTTTTGGTTTTACCGCTTTACGTCCCGACGTTGATTTTTGGCGCAGAGGTGGCGCGGCGCGGGGTAGAGGGCCTTCCGCTTGCCACGCCGGCGCTGCTGCTCGCGGGTATTTCGTTGGTCTCGATGGCATTATTNCCGATCGCGGCGGCGGCGTGTTTGCGTATCAATCTGCGCTAATCACAAGCTGTTTATCGGCAGCTTGCCACGCCGCGTTGCGTGGGCAGGCTGCCCGGCAGGCTTGGAAGGCCCGGCAGGCTTTGCAAGCCCGATTGACCTGCTTGACCTAGCTACTCCATTTGCGCTGTTGGGGTAGAGCGGGAAATTGCTTCTTCTTCTGCGTTCATTTCTGCTTCAATCGATTCAAAAAGCGGCGTGCTCATATAGCGCTCGCCGGTATCTGGCAGCATGCATAAAATCACCGATCCCGCTTTGGCGCTTTGGGCAATTTGCATCGTGATGGCGAAGGTCGAGCCGCCTGAAATGCCCGTAAGAATACCTTCCTGTTTGGCAAGTTTTTGTGCCCAGGCAACCCCGTCAGCGCCATTCACGGGCAACAATTGGTCATATGATTTTTTATCAATGGTTTCTTGCAGAACAAGTGGAATGAAATCGGGGGTCCAGCCTTGAATGGGATGGGGCTCCCAGGCGGGATGGCCGCTTTGTGGCGCGCCATTTGCGTGCCGCTCTTGCGCGATATCGCTGGCCAGTAAGGCAGCATTTGCCGGCTCGGTTAAGATAATCTTGGTTTTGGGCCGGGCGGATCTCAAGCCGCGCGCCACGCCCGAAACCGTGCCACCCGTGCCATAGCCCGTTACGAAATAATCCAGCCGCTCATTTTCAAAATCAGCGATGATTTCGCGGGCGGTGGTGTGCTCGTGAATATCGGCGTTGGCCTTGGTTTCAAATTGCTGCGCTAAGAACCAGCCATTGGCTTTGGCCAACTCTGCGGCTTTATTATACATGCCCATGGCTTTTTGTGCTCGCGGTGTCAGCACCACTTTTGCACCTAGCATGCGCATCAGTTTGCGTCGCTCAATTGAAAAGCTATCGGCCATGATAACCACCAAAGGATATCCCTTTTGNGCGCAGGCCATCGCAAGGCCGATGCCTGTATTGCCGCTGCTGGCCTCTACCACTGTTTGCCCTGGTTGCAACCGGCCTTCGCGTTCTGCAGCTTCCAATATATTCACCGCCAAACGGTCTTTTACCGATCCTGCCGGGTTAAAAAATTCGGCTTTTACGTAAATTGTAACGCCCTCGGGCGCCAAATTATTGATGCGAATGCAAGGTGTGTTGCCGATCGTGTCCAGAACAGAACCATATAGCTGGCCGCGACCATTTGTACTGCGGATTGTCATGTTATTTCCTTTTTTTCCCTAGGCTATTCTGCGCCGGTGAAGTTGACAANATGAATAGTTTTGCGGGCTTGCAAAAGAAACAGCGCTGCTGAAATATTCCGCTTTGATGCGCCATCAGATATTCATATTGGGGTCTGGCAGCGGGTTTGAAATTATCTTAAGGTTTCTCAGGCCGCTAACGCCAAGAAACAGAAACCGTCGGCTTGTGCCGGCGTCACAGGGATAAAGCCCGCCGTGATAGGATGGAAATAAAATGTCACTTTGGGAATATGCGAACCCCGTAAAATTTTTGGGTGCCTCAACGCGAATACTGCCATTTATTGCGATTGGGGCCGCGGCCTGTTTGAGCATTGGGCTGGTATGGGGGTTTTTCTTCACGCCGGATGATTATCGCCAAGGCTCGACGGTTAAGATAATTTATTTGCACGTACCCTCTGCCTTGATGGCGATTAANGCGTGGTTCATGATGCTTGTGGCCTCGTTGATTTGGTTGATCCGGCGTCATCATGTAAGCGCTTTGGCCGCCAAAGCGGCAGCGCCGGTGGGCGTGGCGATGACGTTGATCGCCTTATTCACCGGTGCAATCTGGGGCCAGCCGATGTGGGGCACNTATTGGGCTTGGGATCCGCGGCTCACCTCGTTTTTAACCTTATTCCTGTTTTACCTTGGCTATATGGCGCTGTGGCGGGCGATTGAACGCCCGGATACCGCGGCTGATCTGACCTCTGTTTTGTGTATTGTGGGATCCGTCTTCGCGGTTTTAAGCCGATATGCGGTTAATTTTTGGAGCCAAGGNTTGCACCAAGGGGCATCTTTGTCATTGGATAAAGAAAAGCATGTCTCGGATGTATTTTACCAACCTTTGCTGTTTTCAATCGCGGGGTTTGTTCTGCTGTTTTTGGCCTTGGTGTTGGTGGGCACGCGTACGGAAATTCGATTGCGTCGGGCGCAAGCCCTGCGCGCGCGACAGGAGGCAGTATGATGCCAGAGCTTGGAAAATATGCAGCGGCAGTGTTATCTGCCTATGGGGTGTCTTTGGGTATATTGGCGCTTTTGATCTTTGGAATATTGCGCAGAAATACGCGTGCTTTGGCCGAGTTAGAGGCCGCTGAAAGTCAGCGTGATGGGTAAAACCCCTTGGTTGCTGTTTCTGCCGCCGCTGATTTTCTTAGGATTGGCGCTGCTGTTTTACACCGGAATGCAGCGAGAAGACCCGAACCGCTTGCTTTCGACGTTGATTGGCCAAGCTGCGCCGCCAATCACGCCTGCGCGCTTATCGAATTTTCCAGAATTTGAACAAAGCCAGCTGGTTTCAGGTGGCGTAACCTTGGTGAATTTCTGGGCCAGTTGGTGCCCGCCTTGCCGCGCCGAACACCCCAAACTGCTGGAAATGGCGGGGGCCGGTATGCCAATAATAGGGGTGAATTTCAAGGATGACGCGGGGAATGCAGCCGCGTATCTGGCCAAGGACGGTAATCCGTTCCGCGCGGTTGCCTTCGATCCTGCGGGGCGCACTGCGATAGATTGGGGGGTCACCGCGCCGCCAGAAACCTTTATTTTGGATGCAAAAGGCACCGTGCTGTTCCGCTTTGCAGGGCCTTTGGTCGGAAGCGATTATGCGCAGCGGTTTGTGCCCGCCTTGCAGCAGGCGCTGGGTCAATAAGCCAGTTTGCGCCAAAGCGGCCGACTTCGTAGGCAAAGTAAAAGAGGCTGGTCTTGCGCGCTGTCATTAGTGATTATTGCAAGGAAAACCCGCGGCAGCGCTAAAGGCCCCGCCGCGGACAAAATTTAAGCGGCTTTCGCCAAGTTTCTCAGAACGTAATGCAGCACGCCGCCATGCTCGATATATTCCACTTCAATCGCGGTATCGATCCGGCATTTCAACGAAATTTCTTTCACGCTGCCATCCGCGAAGGTGATATGGCAGGGTAATTCCTGCAAGGGTTCAACGCTGTCCAACCCTGTGATTGTAACGGTTTCTTCGCCGGTTAAGCCCAGCGATTTGCGCGTGTCTCCGTTGGTGAACTCTAAAGGAATAACGCCCATACCAACCAGGTTTGAGCGGTGAATACGCTCAAAGCTTTCCGCAATCACGGCTTTTACGCCGAGCAGGGCCGTGCCTTTTGCCGCCCAGTCGCGGCTTGATCCTGCGCCATATTGTTCACCGCCAAACACCACCAGCGGGGTTTCGTTATTTTGATATTCCATCGCAGCATCAAAAATAGCGCTTTTCTCACCATCGGGGCCTTTGGTATATCCGCCCTCAACCCCATCAAGCATTTCATTCTTGATCCGGATATTGGCAAATGTGCCGCGCATCATGATTTCATGATTGCCCCGGCGCGAGCCATAGCTGTTGAATTCGCGCACGGGCACCTGCCGTTCGATCAGGTATTGACCGGCGGGGGTGGTGTCTTTGAACGAGCCCGCCGGACTGATGTGGTCGGTGGTGATCATATCGCCCAAAATTGCAAGCACTTTGGCGTTTTCAATATTCGTAATCACGCCTGGTTCCGGACTCATGCCCTGAAAATAGGGCGGGTTCTGAACATAGGTTGAACTGGCGGGCCAATCGTAGGTTTGGCTTTGCGTCGTATCTACGCCCTGCCATTTTTCATCGCCCTTGAACACATCTGCATATTTGGATTGGAAGGCCTCACGCGTGACCGTGCGCTCGACCAGCTCTGCAACTTCTTGCGAGCTTGGCCAGATATCTTTCAAAAAGACGTCTTGGCCATTTTTATCTTGCCCCAAAGGCTCGCTTGATAAATCGATATCCATCGTGCCGGCCAGCGCATAGGCGACCACAAGCGGCGGTGAGGCCAAGTAATTGGCGCGCACATCTGGCGAAATACGCCCCTCAAAATTTCGGTTTCCTGAGAGGACCGCAGTTGCAACCAGATCCCCTTCGGCAATGGCTTGGCTGATTTCAGGCTGCAAGGGGCCTGAATTGCCGATGCAGGTGGCGCAGCCATAGCCCACCAAGTTAAACCCAACTGCATCCAGATCTTTTTGCAGATCTGCCGCTTCCAGATAGGCGCTCACGACTTGCGATCCAGGCGCGAGCGATGTTTTCACCCAAGGCTTGCGATTCAGTCCCAAAGCCGCCGCTTTGCGGGCCACCAATCCTGCTCCGATCATCACGTAAGGATTGGAGGTGTTGGTGCAAGAGGTGATTGAGGCAATAACCACTTTGCCAGAGCGCATGGTATACTCTTCGCCCTCAACGGCAATTTCTTTATCCATCGGCCGCTGGAACGTGTCTTTCATTTCAGAGCTAAAGGCGGCTTTTGCCGCGTTCAGCGCCACAAAATCTTGTGGGCGTTTGGGCCCTGAAATGGCGGGCACAATCGTGCCCATATCCAAATGCAACGTATCGGTATAAATCGGTGCGTATTCCGCGTCGCGCCAAAACCCGTTTTCCTTTGCATAGGCTTCCACTAAAGCAATACGATCCTCATCGCGCCCGGTATTGCGCAGGTAGCGTAAAGTTTCGTCATCGATGGGGAAGAAGCCGCAGGTGGCGCCATATTCTGGTGCCATATTGGCAATCGTTGCCCGATCCGCCAGCGGCAGGCGATTTAGGCCCTCGCCATAAAACTCAACAAATTTGCCAACCACGCCTTTCGCACGCAGCAATTCCACCACTTTTAGAACCAAATCAGTGCCTGTTGTACCTTCCAGCATGGCCCCGGTTAATTCAAATCCAACCACTTCGGGGATCAGCATCGAGACGGGCTGTCCCAGCATCGCCGCTTCGGCTTCGATACCGCCAACACCCCAGCCTAACACCGCCATGCCATTGACCATCGTGGTATGGCTATCCGTGCCCACCAATGTATCAGGATAGGCGACTTCATCACCGTTTTGGTCAGTATCACTCCAAACGGTTTGGGCCAGATATTCGAGGTTTACCTGATGGCAAATCCCCGTTCCGGGGGGAACAACGCGGAAATTGTTAAACGCGTTTTGGCCCCATTTCAAAAAGGTATAACGCTCCATATTGCGTTCATATTCGCGATCTACGTTCATTTGAAAGGCGCGGGGATTGCCAAATTCATCAATCATCACCGAATGGTCGATAACCAGATCAACTGGGTTCAGCGGATTAATTTTTTCTGCATCGCCGCCCAAAGCCACCAATCCATCGCGCATCGCGGCCAAATCGACAACGGCTGGAACACCGGTGAAATCCTGCATCAGAACGCGGGCCGGGCGATAGGCTATTTCGCGCGGGTTCTTACCACCATTCGCGCCCCATGTTGAAAAGGCTTTTATATCCTCTAGTGACACGGTTTTGCCATCCTCGAAGCGCAGCATGTTTTCCAACACAACTTTTAAAGCTGCNGGCAGTTTGGAAAATTGGCCCAAGCCAGCATTTTCGGCTGCCGGGATTGAGTAATAAGAGATTGATTTCCCGTTAATACTGAGTGTTTTGCGCGTTTTGGCGGTGTCATGTCCTACGACGATGGTCATTTCTTTCCCCTTCTGCGACGGTGTGGTCACTTTGCTGCCGTGCTTTTGACCCAAGTTTTACTTCTGTTCAAGGGGGCAAAAGATAGTTTGTATGCAATTGTGTACAAATTTAAACACAAAGGTGATCCGCTGTTATCAAGTTTCAATGGTCAATTGATTTTATCTGCCGTATTTTGAGTGGGTGGAATTTGGAAAAGAGGGGCCTGCTTTGCGCGCAAGANTGTTGAAATTCTGGCTTGGGATGTGGATGGCNTGCGCAGGTTTTGCGGTTGCACAGGATAGGCCAGCCGTTTTACTCGAGCTGTTTACTTCGCAAGGGTGTTCCTCTTGCCCTGCCGCCGATGCTTTGTTTCGCGATGTTCTTAGCAAACGTTCAGATCTATTAACGCTTTCATTGCATGTCGATTATTGGGATTATATCGGCTGGAAAGACAGTTTTGCCAAGCGTCAATTTACCACCAGACAAAAAACCTACGCGCAGCGCTCGGGGCGTAAATCGGTTTACACACCACAGGTGATTGTGAATGGTCAAGATCATGTTGTTGGTTCAAACGCAACGGCGATCAAGGATGCGGTCGCGCGGGCCGCGCAAACCCCCCGCCGCGTGGTGCTTACATTGGTTGAAGCGTCGCTTGCTATTACAGCGACGCTTAAAAGCAACGTGGATGGAACCGGCGGCCCTGTAGATGTGCTTGCATTTTATTATAAACCACAAGGAAAAGTTGCGATCCAAGCGGGCGAGAATGCTGGGCAGACGTTGACCTATTCAAATGTGGTGGTTGAGATCACGCCATTGGGTGTCTGGAACGGCAAAGGGGTATGGTCAAAAACCTTTCAACGGCGCACAGATACGCAAGTTGTCGTGGTGGCGCAGCAGGCAAATCACGNTGTCTTAGCCGCGGCGCGGGCACGCTGACGGTCTGGCTTCCAGCGCCTGTGAATCCAAAACCATTGCTTGGGATCTTCTTCAATGCGCTTTTCCAAACGCTGCGTAATCTGTTGCATCATTTGCATGGGCGCATCTGGCGCGACGGGCTCTTCAAACACGATGTCAAAATCAACGCCATTGGCGCGCCGTATGCCAAAAAACGGTATCACCACAGCTTGGGCTTTTAACGCGATATCCGCCACGGACGTAACAGTTGGCGCGGGTTTTCCCAAAAACGGCAGGGGCGCACCGGCGCCATCGTAAATATCAAATAATAACACCGCCATGCCGCCTTGGCGGATGTGGCGCAGCAAGCCCAATGTGCCTTTGCGGCCTTGCTCGAATACCGGCCCTGATAAATCATGCATATTTTGGGCATAATGCTTGTTGAAATAAGGGTTGGCCATCGGTCGGTATAAGCCCCCAATTTGAAACCCCTGGGCGACCAAAGCTGCCCGTGGCGCTTCGAAATTTCCGTAATGGCCCGTGACAAAAAGAACTGGCGTGCCGCTGTCTTTTGCCGCAAGAGCCGCGGCAAATCCTGGACCGGTGATCTTGGCCTGTCCCAAGCGGTTGCGAAGCGCAAGGATATCATAATTTTCGATAAATGTTCGCCCTGCATTATCGGCAGCGCCCCGCGCAATCTTCAGTTTTTCATCCGAAGGTTTATCCGGATATATGTAGTCCAAATTGGCCAAAGCCCGTTTTTGATAGCCTGTGAGGGGGGCCAGAACACGNCGCATAAACCACCCCATAAACTGCAATCGCGTTGCCAGAGGCAGGGTGCGTGCGCAGCGGATCAAGACCCGAATAGCCAAATCTGTTAGCCATTCGGCCAAGCTGCCCGTGTGCTTTGGGTTGTCTGGCATGCGATCCCTATTCTCTNTGCATGTGGGGGGTAAATCATAAAGCGCTTGGCAGGGGCAAGCTTAACTTGCGCGATTATCGCGTTTGAGCGCTGGACATTGCGGCTTCCTCTTCGCGCCGAAAGGCGATGACGCCGCTTGTCACCAAATCTTGGATGGCTTGGACAACCGCGTTCAAAGCCGCCTCGCCTTGTTCATATTGGATTGCCTTCATATGGGCGATATCGTCCGATAGGTTCTCGGCCATCCGCCGAGGTAGGTTTTCAAGGATAAAAGTTGCCGTGGCGTTGGGCCCGGTTTTTTGTGCATAGGCCAGCGCGGTTGCAAGCTCGATGGTGTTTATGCTGCGGGTAATCTGGGAAATATCGCTGGGATGGAGCCGCTTGTGAATGTCTTTAAAGGCAAACATCACCTGCCGAACCCGATGCGCAAAGGCGGGGTCGCTTTCATCGAGACCATCTAGAACATCATCGCGCAGCACTTGCGTGGTTGCGGTTAAAATAGATCCCACCCGCTCTTCCGGCGATAGCGCGAATGCGCGATCAGGAAGGTTATCGAGCTGCGCCAAAAGGCTTTGACCGATCCGTGAAATGGCTTGCGGGGTGACATGATGGGTCATTGAAATTGCATGGCTGATTTGGCGTGCGTGTTTTCCGGGCAATTTCCCCAGCAGCGCCGCTGCTTTTGACACATCCAACTTTGAAATAATAATTGCGCTNACCTCTATGCTCTCTGCCTCGATTATGGCGATCAATTCATCGATGTCGCTGATATTCAATCGATCCCAAGGGTCTGAGAATTTGCGCACGCCGGCTTCTTTGCGCAACCGCTCTGCCGTTTCAGTGCTGATTTTACCTTCCAGCAGGTTAAGTGTTTGCGCCGCACCGCCGCGCAAATTTAACCCGATCGAGGTGACTTCGGATGAGAATTCTTCAATCACTTCTGTTAACAGATTGCGCTCAACAAATTGTAAATTAGCCAATTCTTTTGCCAATTGTGCTTGGGCGTCGACACTGAGGTCATCGACCGGTATGTCCAAGCCACTGCGCAGCATCGCGCTGACCACGATCGCGGCTTTTTCAGCCTGACTTATTACCCGCGATGACGCCGCCACCGGGTTAGAATTATCTGCTGTTGGTTCTGACACGCGGCGCCCATCGATTGTTAGGCACCCGTTTTAGCCGGAAAACGTGAAAGGAACGCTAACTTTTGCGGCCATAAACCACAAATCACCACTCACAGATCTGGCGCAGCCTGCGGTGTTCAAATACTCGGTTTACCACCGGTTTCGGGCTTGGCCCGCGCCAATCCTGCGATCAATGCGGGCACCAAGAGCGTTTGCAACCTGACTGATTGCGGCTTTAACCGGCGCCAAATACGCGGTTGAAAATTGTATCAACGTGCTTTGTGTGATAGCCCAGATCAAATTTTTCTTCTATCTCAGCCTCACTCAGCGCGGCGCGCACTTCATCATCCGCCAAGAGCTCGGTTTTGAAATCTTTATTATCTTCCCAAACCTTCATCGCGTTGCGTTGCACCAACCGATATGAATCTTCGCGGCTTACGCCGGCTTGCGTCAACGCCAAAAGCACCCGTTGGCTCATCACCAGACCGCGGAACTTATTCATATTGGCCAGCATGTTATCTGGATAGATCACCAATTTATCAATCACTTGTGTCAAGCGGTTCAGGGCGAAATCTAAGGTGATCGTTGTGTCTGGCCCGATATTTCGTTCGACCGAGCTATGCGAAATATCACGTTCATGCCAAAGCGTTACGTTTTCCAGCGCGGGCACCACGGCCATGCGCACCAGACGGGCCAACCCGGTGAGATTTTCCGTTAAAACAGGATTGCGTTTATGCGGCATTGCAGAGCTGCCTTTTTGCCCCTTTGAGAAAAACTCTTCCGCTTCAAGCACCTCTGTGCGCTGCATATGGCGAATTTCAGTGGCGATGTTCTCGATGCTGCTGCCGACAACGCCCAAAGCGGCAAAAAATGCTGCGTGGCGATCGCGCGGGATCACTTGCGTGCTGATCGGTTCTGGTGTCAGATCCAGCTTCGTGCAGACATGCTCTTCCACCTGCGGATCAATATTGGCAAATGTACCCACAGCGCCAGAGATTGCGCCCGTTGCAATTTCGGCGCGCGCGATGCGCAACCGCTCAAGGTTACGATCCATTTCAGCGTAGAAGCGCGCAAAGGTCAGGCCCATCGTGGTAGGCTCGGCGTGGATGCCATGGCTACGCCCGATGCGGATGGTCATTTTATGCTCGTGAGCGCGCCGCTTCAGGGCTGCAAGAAGCGCTTGAACATCCGCAATCAGAAGGTCTGCCGCGCGTACCAATTGAACGTTGAGACAGGTGTCCAACACATCTGAGCTGGTCATTCCTTGATGTACGAAACGGGCTTCTTCAGATCCGATATGCTCTGCCAGATGGGTGAGAAATGCGATCACATCATGTTTCGTAACTGCTTCGATTTCATCAATACGCGCGATATCAAATTCTACATCTTTGGCCCGCCAAACCGCATCCGCATTGGCTTGAGGGATCACTCCAATATCTGCCATAGCCTGACAGGCATGGGCTTCGATTTCATACCAGATGCGAAATTTGCTTTCGGGTGACCAGATGGCAACCATGTCTGGGCGGGAGTAACGAGGGATCATAAAATTTAGCCTTGCTTGAAGAAAAGATGGCTTCTTTTAGAGCTGCTTTCTTGTCGGGGCAAGGGGGCGGCTTTGCGCGCGAGGCGGGCCTTTAATGCGGGGCTCGGCCCGGTCTGTTGTCTAGGCTATGCCCATCAGTCTTGGGTCAAACGGGTAGGCCGATAGGTTCTCAAAGCCCTCAGGTGTGATCAAAACCTGATCTTCCAGCTTAATCGAAAAATCGCCCCCCTCGGGGCTGACCAAAGCTTCAACGCAAAGCACCATACCCGCTTCAAGTGGATAATCGTAAGCCCCTTCGACGAAGGTGTCAGCATAGGCAATCAAAGGCCATTCATCGCAAAGGCCGACACCATGCATCAGGCAGCTATATTTGCCCTTTTGATATTCTGGCGCCAGCTTATGGGCGTTCTTCGTTAGCTCTGGTATCATGACACCGGGTTTGAGCATTTGCATATTTTGCATGATATGCTCATGGGCGTGCTGCATAGCAGAAATCATATCTGGGCGCGGGTTCTGATCTCCGATCCACCATGTTCGGCTGATATCAACGCAGATCCCGTAGGATCCAATGAGATCCGTATCAAAGGCGAGAATTTCGTTATTTTGCACAATCCGTCCGCTGCATTCTTGAAACCAAGGATTGGTGCGCGGGCCCGATGTGAGCAAGCGCGTTTCAATCCACTCACCACCTCGCCGGATATTTTCAGCATGCAGCACCGCCCAGATATCATCCTCGCTCATTTGGCGCTGTGCCACCCCTGCGCGCGCGGTGTTTTCCATCACCGCGATAGCGGTTTCGCAGGCATGCGAGGCGCAGCGCATTGCCAAAATTTCATCCGGACCTTTGATCGAGCGGGCTTTTTCGGTGAGCTCTTCACCTTCCATTATTTCAAAGCCCTGCGCCTCTAACGCGCGCAGCCCATGCAGCATGATTTTATCCACCGCCAACCGGCGATTGCCACCCCCGTGTTGCTTGATCAATTGCCGTATTTCATTTGAAAAGGCATCGGCTGCGATATCAACCTTATCGCCACGGTCAAAATAAAATAAATCAGCGCCAGCGCGCTGCTCGCGCACCAGCGGGTTAAACTCAGATAAAAACGGGGCGTTTTTGTAGTCCCAGATCACCATATAGCCATCTGCGCAAATCAACACAGCCCGAAACGGGTTATGGCTGTTCCAAAGCTGCATGTTGGTGCTGTCGGTTGCATAGCGAATGTTTAAGGGATCAAAGATCAGTAACCCGCCGTAATCACGATCCACGATATGCTGAGTGAGGCGGTTCCACCGATAGCGCCGCATGGCTTGCAGATCGGGCAGGATCAATCCGGCCCGCTGCCATTCCTGATAGGCCAGTTGCGTCGGGCCGATTTCAACGCGATTTTGATCATTGGGCGTATTATCGCCCAAAACCGCCCCCCGCGCCGGATCAATTTTGCGCCCGTCTCGATAAACCTTTCCCATTTGCAGCCCCGCGTAAATAAAACGAATGTCTGCATTACGTTGAGTCATGGTTTGAAATGGGTCAAAAACAATTGCGACATCGCGTTTGTGCGTTTGCGACTTGCAGGGCGCGCAGTTTTGGCAAAAACTGTTCCTTATGACTGAGATTTTACAAAATGAGTTGCCTTATGACGTGTCACATCACGGCGCCCTACCGGGGATTTCCCCTTTGGCGCCGGAGGCGTGGTTGATCGTGGATGAGGCTTATTCGGCCCAAATCCAGCTGCGGGAAACTCTACTTAAACACCAGCGCGACAACGTGTTACGTTTAGCCCCAGAAGCTTTCGCGGCAGCGCAAGAATTGCTGGGGATGGCGCTTGGGTTTGCCACTGCCCATTTGGGATTTGAGAGACACAAAGATAGGATTATTTGCCCCGATGGTCGCTTGGTTTTGATCGATGATCAGGATCCGCTGGCCACTTTGGGGCGCGCGTTGCAAAATGATTTTTGCCTTTTGCAGCCGCGCGGTGCAGAACATCTATTGACGGGGGCCATATTATGTTTTCCCGCCAGTTGGACGCTTGCTGAAAAATTCATGCATCCTTTATCCAGGATCCATGTGCCCGTGCCGAGTTATGATGCCAATATAACAAAGCGCGTGCAGCGTTTGTTCAATGGAATTCAAGTTGGCCGGCCGCTTTGGCGGTGCAATTACCTGCATTATGATGCGCCTGACCTGTTTCATCCACGCATGGAAGCCGATCCGCGCAGCGGCGTGTCAGAAGGCGCAGGCCCTTATATTCGCAGCGAACGCCAAACCTTATGCCGTTTGCCCAAAACTGGTGCCGTGGTGTTTGGCATTCATACGTTTGTTTTGCGAAATCAAACCTTTCAGGCAGATAAAGCGTAAGCGCGGTTTCATTCCGCTGAAAATAAAAAAGGGCGCCAAAAAAGACGCCCTTCTTGACCTTATACACTCATCATTTTAGCAGCTGTAATACATGCCGAATTCAACCGGATGCGGCGTGTGCTCATAGGTTTCGATCTCTTCCATCTTCAGCTCAATATAGCCGTCGATTTGATCTTTTGTGAACACGTCACCTGCCAATAAATAATCATGATCTGATTGCAGCTCTTCCATCGCTTCGCGCAAAGATCCGCACACTGTTGGAATATCGGCCAGCTCTTCTGCTGGAAGATCATACAGGTTCTTATCCATCGCTTCGCCCGGATGCGTTTTGTTTTTAATGCCGTCAAGGCCAGCCATCAGCAGGGCCGCAAAGCACAGATAAGGGTTGGCTGAAGGGTCGGGGAAGCGCGCTTCAACGCGTTTCGCCTTTGGCGATTCTGTCCATGGGATCCGAACGCAGCCAGAGCGGTTTCTGGCCGAATAAGCGCGCAGAACTGGCGCCTCAAAGCCTGGAATTAGCCGCTTATAGCTGTTGGTTGAGGGGTTCGTGAACGCATTCAAAGATTTGGCATGCTTCAAAATACCGCCGATGAAATATAAGGCCTCATCGCTGAGATCTGCGTATTTGTCGCCCGCGAAGAGTGGCTTGCCGTCTTTCCAGATCGACATGTTGCAATGCATGCCAGTTCCGTTGTCGCCCGCGATGGGTTTCGGCATGAATGTGGCTGATTTGCCATAGGCCTGCGCCACATTGTGGATCACATATTTGTATTTCTGCAGCTCGTCTGCCTGTTCTGTGAGGCTGCCAAAAATCAAGCCCAGCTCGTGCTGACAGCTGGCCACTTCGTGGTGATGCTTGTCAACTTTCATGCCGAGGCGCTTCATTGTCGATAGCATTTCAGAGCGGATGTCTTGCCCGTCATCGATGGGATTGACGGGGAAATACCCGCCTTTAACGCCAGGGCGATGGCCTGAATTGCCCGCTTCATATTCAGAATCTGTGTTCCACGAGGCGTCTAGCGCATCGACTTCATACGATACTTTGTTGATTGAATTTGAAAACCGCACATCATCAAACAGGAAAAACTCGGCTTCCGGTCCAAAATAAGCCACGTCACCAATTCCTGATGATTTCAGATAGGCTTCCGCTTTTTCTGCCGTGCCACGCGGGTCACGATCATACGCTTCCCCGGTATCGGGCTCAACCACAGAGCAGTGAACGCAAAGCGTTTTTTCTGCATAGAACGGGTCGACATACGCGCTGTTGGTATCCATCATCAATTTCATATCTGAAGCTTCGATTGATTTCCATCCAGCGATCGAAGAGCCATCAAACATGAACCCTTCCTCAATGAAGTCCGCATCGACTTGATCCGACATCACGGTTACATGCTGCAGCTTGCCTCGCGGATCCGTAAATCGAATATCTACATATTCAATATCTTCATCTGCGATGGTTTTGAGAACGCTTTCAGTACTCATTCCACTAATTCCTTTTGTCTTGAGTGGGTTTAAAGCGCGTCCGAGCCGGTTTCACCGGTTCGGATGCGGATGGATTGCTCGATTGGGCTAACGAATATCTTTCCGTCACCAATCTTATCGGTCTTTGCAGCTTGGACGATGGCTTCAATGGCCCCATCGACTTGATCGTCATCCAAAACAACTTCGATTTTCACCTTGGGCAAGAAATCGACAACATATTCGGCGCCGCGGTATAATTCTGTATGGCCTTTTTGGCGGCCAAAGCCTTTCACCTCGATCACGCTCAGCCCTTGGACGCCCAAATCTTGCAGGGCTTCTTTCACTTCATCAAGCTTGAAGGGTTTTATGATGGCTTCAATTTTTTTCACGTTCGCCTCCCTAATAGGTTTGCTTGCTAGGAACATAGAGCGGCGACATACTCAATCCTATGAGCGTTCAATCACGCCCGTCGACGGGCTGATCGGGCAGTCAAAGGTTAAAAATTAATCAAAGTGATTAAAATTTAATCAAAAGTGAATCGCCCATCCGTAACTGAATGAATTCCGGCAAAGCTCCGTGCGTCTTGGTTTGGGCAAGTCTGCACCCGGCGAGGGGGCTGAAACATGGGCCATCTTCGCCCTCGTTGAAGCTGTAAATTGATTGTCGCTTACCAAGGCTCATTTTCTGCTCGCATCTGTTTAAATGTTTTGATAGAGGGTTTCGCAATTCAAGGGTTTGTCATAATCAAGCCTTAAAATACTGCGGGTGTGGCGAAATTGGTAGACGCACTAGATTTAGGTTCTAGCGCCGCGAGGCGTGGGGGTTCAAGTCCCTCCACCCGCACCAAATATTAAAAGGACAAGATAGATATGCAGGTCACTGAGACCCTCAAAGAAGGCCTTAAACGCGAATATTCAATCGTGGTAAGCGCCGCTGAGCTTGATGCGAAGGTCAATGAGAAATTGGCAGAAGCGCAGCCCGAAGTTGAATTGAAGGGCTTTCGGAAGGGCAAAGTGCCGCTCGCGCTGCTGAAAAAGCAGTTTGGAAAGCGGTTGCTGGGCGAAGCGATGCAGGAAAGCATCGATGGCGCGATGAACCAGCATTTTGATGATAGCGGTGAACGGCCGGCGCTTCAGCCTGACGTTAAAATGTCAAACGAAGATTGGAAAGAGGGCGACGATGTTCACGTCGACCTGAAATATGAAGCGCTTCCAACGATTCCCGAGCTTGAGTTCAAAACGGTTGAGCTTGAGCGTATGGTGGCGAAAGCCGATGCGGACAGCGTCGATGAGGCGCTGGGCAATCTGGCCGCATCATCGCAGAATTTTAAAGACCGTAGAAAAGGCTCGAAAGCCAAAGATGGCGATCAAGTGGTATTTGATTTCGTTGGTTCGGTTGATGGCGAAGAATTTGAAGGTGGCTCTGCCGAAGATTATCCTTTGGTTTTGGGTTCAAACAGCTTCATCCCAGGGTTTGAAGATCAGCTTGTGGGCGCGAAAGCCGGTGAAGAACTAGACGTTAACGTGACGTTCCCGGGCGATTATGGCGCCGAGAATTTGGCTGGCAAAGACGCATTGTTCAAATGCGCAGTGAAATCGGTGCAAGAGCCGGTTGCTGCGGAAATAAACGATGAACTGGCCACTAAATTTGGAGCCGATGATCTAGAGGCGTTGAAGACCCAAGTGTCCGAGCGGCTCGAAAATGAATATGCCGGCGCGGCTCGGGCTATTACCAAACGGGGCTTGCTGGACGCGCTTGATAAAATGGTAGATTTCGATTTGCCACCTTCCTTGGTCGAAGCCGAGGCAAAACAAATTGCGCATCAACTTTGGCATGAAGACAACCCTGAGGTCGAAGGGCATGATCATGACGAAGTCGAGGCCACTGCCGAACATAACACGCTTGCCGAACGCCGGGTGCGTCTTGGCTTGCTGTTGGCCGATATCGGCATGAAAGCCAGCATCGAAGTGACCGATGCTGAAATGTCGCAAGCCATCATGCAACAGGCCCAACAATATCCGGGCCAGGAGCGGCAGTTTTTTGAATTTGTTCAACAAAACCAAGCTATGCAGCAACAGATGCGCGCGCCCATCTTTGAAGATAAAGTTGTGAATTATGTGTTTGAACTAGCAACAATTACTGAAAAGACGGTAACGAAGGATGCGTTGCAAGCGGCAGTCGAGGCGCTTGAGGACAACTGATTTTTTCGATTTTATCGATAATCTGTATCAAAGCCCACCCTATTAGCGGTGGGCTTTGTTTGTTAAGAAGGCTGAAAAATTGGGTCGGCCTAAGTGTCCAAAAGCTGGATGCGGGTGTTGGGGCCAAATGGCTGTAAGAGGTGGTAACGTAGAAGAATGACGGATCGGTTTTCATATTCGGTTGCGGCAAGCGATGGCAAAGCGCGGACGGGAAAAATTTCGACTCCGAGAGGCGAAATCCGCACGCCTGCCTTCATGCCAGTGGGCACGGCGGCCACGGTGAAGGCGATGATGCCGGAAAGCGTGGCGGCAACGGGGGCAGATATTCTGCTTGGCAATACCTATCATTTGATGCTGCGGCCGGGGGCCGAGCGGGTGGATGCTTTGGGGGGCTTGCACAATTTTATGAATTGGCAGCGCCCAATTCTTACCGATAGTGGCGGGTTTCAAGTGATGTCTTTGGCTGGTTTGCGCAAACTGACTGAGCGGGGCGTTACCTTCAAATCGCATGTTGATGGATCCAAGCACGAGATTACCCCTGAACGCTCGATGGATATCCAACGCCTTTTGGGCAGCGATATTGTGATGTGTTTTGATGAATGCACGCCCTTTCCTGCGGACGAGAAAACCGCCTTAGACAGCATGCAATTGTCGATGCGCTGGGCGGCGCGTTCCAAAGAGGCATTCGGGGATCGCCCGGGGCATGCTTTATTTGGTATCCAGCAGGGCAGCGTGTTCCCTGAGCAGCGTGCAGAAAGCGCCGAAGCTTTAAAGGCCATTGGGTTTGATGGCTATGCGGTTGGCGGGCTCGCGGTTGGCGAAGGTCAAGAGGCGATGTTCTCGGTGCTTGATTATGCCCCTGATATGTTGCCGCAGGATAAGCCGCGCTATCTGATGGGGGTCGGCAAACCGGATGATATTGTGGGCGCGGTGAAACGGGGCATCGATATGATGGATTGCGTATTGCCCTCGCGCTCGGGGCGCACGGGGCAAGCTTTTACCCGCCAAGGCGTGGTGAATATCAAAAACGCCCGTCATCAGGACGATCCGCGCCCGCTTGACAGCGCCTGCAGTTGCCCGGCCTGCAAGAATTACTCGCGGGCGTATCTTCATCATGTTTTTCGTTCGCAAGAAATGATTTCGGGGATGCTGCTCACCTGGCATAATCTGCAATATTATCAGGATTTGATGGCCGATATGCGTGCGGCTATTGCGGCTGGTCGCTTTGCGAGTTTTGAAGCCGAGTTCCATGCTCAGAGGGCGGCAGGAGATATTGCCCCATTGTAACCTGGCTTCGGCGCGCTTTGGATCGGTTTTTTAAGCGTGCGCGGTTACGATATAAACCGTAGCGCCATAAGAAATTTTGCCGTCTTTCTGGCGCGCCGCGGATTGCGCCAGCATCGAGCGGAAGACTTCAGCGCGCGCAGCCTCCCCCATTTCGGCCGCAGTCATAATTCGCGTGGCAAAGCCGATCTGCATCAGCAGCTTGGCATCTTCTTCGGGGCTGTCTTTAGTGGTCACTTCTGTGGGTGTTTTTGCGATCTCAACCTGCTGAAAACCGGCCTCTTCAAGCAGGCCGCGCAGATAAGCAGCATCGCTGAACGCCAAAGGCCCAGGCGCGCGACCTGGGGCGATGAAAGGCTGATCTGTATGTTGCAACACGGCTTGCAATGGCGCGTAAAAAAATTCGTTTTCCTCCAAAGGTGCCCAGCAAACAAAGCGTAACCTGCCTGCAACGCGCAGTGCGGATTTGATGTTTTGAAAGGCTTTCACCGGGTTTTCGAAGAACATAACGCCAAATCGTGAGATCACCGTATCAAGTTTTTGCACCGCAAAGCGATGCGCCTGCGCATCGGCCAAGACAAAGTTGATGTTTTCATGCNCCGCGCATTTCTGCGCGGCTAAATCTAAAAGCGGTTTTGAAATATCCAAGCCGGTAATCTGCACGCTTGGCGGTGCGCCTTTTGCAAGCGCAAGCGTGGTGGTGCCGCCGCCGCAGCCGATATCAAGAATCTTGCTGGATGGGTGAAGATCCAAATTTTCAAGAAGCAATTGACTGATGGTTTCCAGCCGCTCACTCATCAAACGGTCATTTTCCACCCAAGACAGGCCAGACGCTTCGTTCCAGAATTTCCCCTGATCTGGGTTTTCGCCAAAATCCGCCATTTACACGGCCTCGCTTTCGCTATGATTACTCTGGTTTACTATAAGGCAGGCGCGGGGTGGCGCATTACTTCTTTTCCACCGGCTCTATTGGCGCAGCGGCTTTTTGCCAGGCCGTGAAACCCCCAGCAATATGTGTGACTGGAGATAATCCCATTTGCTGCGCGACCTGTGCGCTTAAGGCTGANCGCCAAGCGCTGGCACAATAAAATACATAGGTTTTATCTTGGTTGAACAGCTCTTTATGGTAGGGGCTTTCTGGATCAATCCAGAACTCCAACATCCCGCGCGGGCAAGAAAAAGCATTTGGTATTTTTCCCGAGCGCTGCAGCTCGCGAATATCTCGTAAATCGATGAAGACGTGATCTTGGCTGTTTAATAGGCCGGCGGCCTCTTCAACGGATATACTGGGCACGACAGCGTTGGCTTCTGCGAGCAATTCTTTGATACCTTTGGTTATTTTTTGCGCCATGGTTAAATTCCTAAATGCAGTTTGGGTTTCCAAAAGGGCCGGAAAAGTTCTATTTTTGGGCAGCGGTTCATTACCACTTTCATCCCCGCCTCTTCGGCAAGTCGCGCGGCGTCATCATTGCGGACACCGATTTGTCCCCAAAGCACTTTGGCCTTGATGGCAATTGCTTCGCGGGCGATTCCCAATAAATCCTCGGGGCGACGAAACACTTCCACCATATCCACAGGGCGGTCAATTGCATCCAGTGATGGGTAAACTTTTAATCCGCGGATTTCTTCCAAACCGGGGCGCGGGTTGATGGGGATCATATCATAGCCGGTTTCGCTGAGCACCCTTAAGACGCCATAGCTGAACTTGGTTTTATCGGGGCTGGCTCCGACCATAGCGATGGTTTTAACCGAGGATAGGATGTCACTTAAATACGCATCCGGATAAGGGGCATCGTGGTCCATATAGGTCATGGAGCTTTCTCCAATTTTGTGGCGATATCGGCTTTCAATTCATGCGGCGCAAGCGGATCCAAGAAGGGGTTGCGATAGAGCTTGTCATGGCTTTCAACGCCAATTTCCAACGTGCAATCGCTGAGCGGGCGGGCGACGCATAAAATGACATAGCCATCCGTAATCTGGCGATTGTTCAGCGCCACTTGCGGCGCTTGATTCACGCGGCCATCGGTAAGCTTAGCCGCGCAGGTGATGCAACCGCCATATTTACAGCCATAAGGCAAATCAACGCCTTGGTCGCGCAGGCTGTCTAGCAGCGGTTTGCGATGATCCACCTCATAGGTGGCGCCATCGCGGTTTGCCAACGTGATTTTATGCATCATAGCCAGATATCGCTTGTGCAATCGCCACCGGGATAGCGGGTTTCGTGGCACCGGCTTGGGCCGTTGGGCTCTTTGCCAAAATCCACCACGAAATTCGGGTCAATTTCCATGCCGCCATTTTCAGTGTCGCAATTCACCATCAACATACAGCCACCATTGGTTCGAATTTCTGGATAAAACTGATTGTCCCACGTACTGAACAAAGAGGTGGTGACATAGAGCCGCTTACCATCCAGGCTGAGCTGAATCATTTGCGGCCCGCCGGTGACTTTTACGCCGTTCACCTCTGGTGCTTTGCCCAGCAAGCCCCCCATCCACACCTGGCCGGTCAGTTTTGCATTGTGTGGATCGCTGATGTCATATTGGCGTATATCGCCATGCAACCAATTGCACAGGTAGAGATATTTATCATCCATCGATAAAAGAATTACCGAAATCACCCCGGGTACTGGGATCGGCCATTCCGGATGAGGTTCATTTTCAACATCGACAATTTTTTCCCATTGCCACTCGTCGTTTTGATCTTTCCACCAATGAATGATGTTTGCGCTAAGCGCGGCGCCGACAAAGCCATGCGAACTGTCCGGATCGTGATGAAAACGCACTTCCAATGGGATCAATCCATCTTCACCTAAATACATGCTTTTGATCGGCTCTTTCTTTTCAAAATCCCAAAAATGGATTTCGCGGCCATATTTAAGATGCCCCACTTCTTCCAGATCAAAACCGGGCATAAAGGTATTGGGCGCACCCCATTCAGAGCTTACCATCACGTTGTGGCGCGGTTGATACCAAAAATCATAGCCGAATTTGATATCGCCCATTGAGTTTTCCCAACGTCCAACGATTTCGAAGTCTTTATTGAGGTGTAAATAGCCCCCTGGTGCGTTGCCTTGCGCATCGCCCAGCATTGAAATGATAATTTCCGAACCCAAGCAATGGATTGTATGCGGTGCGCTGAGATTGGTTTTGGCTTTGATATCGGCCCCATCAATCACCTTGAAGAGCGTTGGATTGCGCGGGTCTGTGGCGCAATCGATGATATGGATATTGGAAGAGCGCACGCCGGGCACCAAAAGATATTTACGCGCCATTGAGGCGTCGTCAAAGCAAGAAGAACAGGCATTCCAGCCCATATGGTGCAGTTCATCGCCAATCCCGGGCACTTCGCAGCGGCTGATCACTTGCGAATAGGTGGGGCTGTCAGGATCATTATCGATTGTCGCCAGATAATCCGGTTTTTGGATGCCCGTGCCGGTGTAGATGGCGATTGTGTATAACAGCTTTTCTCGAGGTGCCTGCATCGCTTCGGCAGGGGAGGCATATCCGGGGCCGCAACATTCCATTTTATTCTCCTAACCGATTCGAGGTGCTTGACTTTTCGCAAGTAATTCTTATTACATGAGACAAATGTCTGTAAAGTGAGAAATTATGCATTTGGCGCGCGTGATGAAAGTATTGGAGGCTGTGGCCACGGCGGGCCGGCCAATCACGGCCTCAGAAGTGCAGCAATTGACCGATCTGCCGCGCCCGACCTGCTATCGTTTGTTGCAATCAATGCAGGTGGAGCAATTGCTGGATGAGGTGTCTTCAGGGCGGTTTATCGTTGGAGAAAGCTTGGTGCGCTTGGCGATTTTGGGGCAAACAGATGTGGATATTTGCCGCAGCGCCGCGCCAACATTGCAGCGCGCGGCAGATGATTTGGGCGAGGCGGTCTTTTTATCGCGCTTTCGCAATACGGGCGTTGAAATTATCCACGTAGAAGTGCCGGGCGATGCAAAGCGCTCATTCGTGCATCCTGGGCTCGGATTTCGCCCGATGCATGCTTGTTCATGCTCAAAAGTCATCGCAGCCTTTGCGGATGATCCGTTTCGACAAGAGATTTTATCTGGCCCGATGCGGTCCTTTACGGAATATACGCGCTGTGATCCGCAAAGCCTATCGCGCGAGTTTGATCAGATCCTTAGCAGCGGCTATGCCGAATGCGTGCAAGAAATCGAACTGGGTGTGTCGTCGGTTGCTGCACCGGTGCAAATCGGATCGGTCGGAGCGCTTTACAGCATTGGCGCCACCGGGCCGGTGCGCCGCTTCACCAAAGAACGCCGTGCTCAAATCGGAGCGCAGCTTTGCGTGATGGCGCAGAAAATGGGCCATTCTTTACAGGTTGCGGGCGCTGCCGCCTAGCGGGCCATGTTTGGGTGAAAATTGGCAAAAGAGGTCGATTTTTGTGAACCGCAGCGGATCTCTAAATATCGCAAAGTTTTGGCCGTATATAAGGTGTTCAAGGAGATCATGGGATCACAATGCATCACCAAGAGGTTCATATTCCTAGTTTCATGCGCAGCTTTTTGGGTGATGTAAACACCTATTACGAGGCTTTGCCCGAAACGTTTCAGAGCGAATTAAAAAGCTATATGTATCATATTGCTTGGGCGGTGAATGAGGATCTGCCGATCGACGATCCAGATGATAAATTTGCTTTCATCAAAGACCGCTTTGATGCGGCGCGCAGGCGGCTGATGAACTAAGCTTTTTCGGTTTGCCTAAGCGGCTGCGGCTTTGGTTTTTGGCAGCGTGAGCACCAAAATCAATCCCAAAGCCATCAGAACGGCCAAGCCTAAAAAGGCGCTGTCATAACTTCCTGAATAATCAAACACCATGCCGGCAAGTATCGGCCCAATGGCGCCCCCGATCGTACCAAAAAACAAAATAATGCCAAACAGCGCCCCATGCGATTGCATCCCAAAATAATCCGCAACGGTGGGGGAAACGACGGAAAAAAAACCGCCATGGCCAAAACCGTAAAGCGCCATAAAAACGAATAAAGCGGTATGATTGTCCCATAAAAGCAAGGCGCCAAGACTGATTAAAATGGGGATAAAGCAGGCGCTATAGGCCGCTTGGCTGCCCAAGCGATCTTGGAAATACCCCGTTGCCAGCCGGCCGGCCATGCTGGCTGCGCCAATCACAGTTAGCAACAGGGCCGCGTGCGCGCCNGTCATCCCCAAATCTATGCCATAAACCGCAATATGTGTTGGGATTGTCATCAAGGTGGGAAAAAATAAAAATTGTATCAGACAAAGCTTTTTAAACGTCAAACTGCGTTTGGCGTTTTGAAACGAGGCAGTTGTAAGCTCGGCTTGCGCGGCTGTCGGCTGCGCGTTTTGCGGGCGCGACATTAACATGGCGGCTGCCAGAAGGGTGATCGCTGCCAATAGGCCTAAAATCACCAAACTGCTGCGCCAACCATAGCTAAGGATCAAAAAAGCAGTGATTGGGGGCAAGATCATTTGCCCCGCGGCGGTTCCCAGTTTTACCAAACCAGTGATGAAACCGCGCCCGTTTGGAAACCAACGCGCCACGGTTGAGAGGGTTACAACATCATGGGTGCCCATTCCCAAGCCAATAAAGACGACGAAGATCATGAGCAATTGCCACGGCTGCGTGATCTGGGACATTAAAATAAACCCAAGCCCATACATCAGCCCGGTAAAGCCTAAAACCAGCCGAGGGCCATAGCGATCAGAGAGGCGCCCCGCGATAATCGCCAACACCCCCATGACGAAAAATGCCAATGCCGAGCAGCTTGACAGCAGCGTCCGTGACCATCCGAATTCCGTTTCAAACGCGCTGAAAAACACCCCGTAAGAAAACAAAAAACCGATTACGATAAATTGGGTTAAGCACGCCCCGGCAAACACTTTATAGCGTGTCACATTTAGTCCTTTTTTCAATCTGGCTTGGCGCAAGCAAACGGCATTTGAGGCCCCGTTTGAGGCCTAGTTCACTAACCGGATGCACAGGATAGCCTGGAGTGCCAGCTTTGGTAAAGCGCTCAATTTAGCAATCCTCCATGTTGCCACGTGCCGCTTACGCGGCTGCCATCTTGCTTGAACAAAACCCCCAGCCCGTGGCGGCGGTTATTTTTAAAATAGCCCTGAAATAATTCTCCGTTTTCCAATAATAATTTGCCTATGCCGTTAAATTGGTCCTGCTGCCAAACGCCTTGATAAATCGCCCCCCAGGGCAATTCAAAACGGCCAAAACAATCGCTCCAGGGCGCAAATTTTGAGGTTGGACAGGGTGGTTTATGGCGCTCGGCTTGCACGAAAGCGGTGTCAGTTTGATCTTCAACGGAAACCCAGCGCTGCGCTGGTTGCTGGGCCTTATCAAGCAGACGGCGCAGGGAAGAGGCTTCGCTGGTATAAGAGGCGACCGTTTGATATTGACCCAGTTGGGGCGCGTCCAATTGCGCAATGGGGAGAGAAATGCGTCGATCGAATTGGGCCGGCGGTGCGCTGGCCTGGCTTTTGATTGCAGGCGCCAGCGCCAGCTCTGCCGCAAAGGTCAGCTCTGGCCGCCAGTCAACCCTTAAAAAACCGCTGCGGTCGATAATGGGCAGAGCAATCAAAACAAAAATAGCCGCGTTCAAGGCTAGGCTTATTATATTAAAGACCAGTTTTACTGCGTACACGCTGTGCCTTTCTCATCCCGCTGTGCTCTTTCGGTGGTGCCGTGGCGCGCCCGGGCGCGGTTGCGCTGTTGAGGCCCTGTCGCGCCGTCAGCCAAAAACGTAATACTTAAGATTGTGAAAGCAAGGGCGCCTCTGCGCGGCCTCTAATCCGTTTTTATCGCTGCAATGGCGCATTTGAAGCGCTCTCGCCGCTTCTTGCCCAATCGATCGTCGATCACGGTTGCGTTTCAGCCTTGGGCCTTATCTGGCGGTTTCACAGATCCATCAATAGGAAGTCGTGATGAGATTTACCACAAGTGGAAAAACCACCATAATTGCAATGATGATGATCATTGAGATCCCAGCGCCTTTTAAATTTCCCTGCTCGTTTGACATATTTTCTCCTCCTTTTAAGACCCATAGCATAAAAATCGTAAAATGAGGACCGTTCAATTTAAGCAAAGAGTCCCTTTTATATACATCAACGCCCGCGCTGGGGATTGGGTGCCTCTGACGGTTTAACCGGGCTGTTCTGCCATCTGAAGATCGTAGCGTGTATCGCAGCGTGCGGCCAAAATCAGATCGTTAAAATGTAAATTTGCAATCTTATGGCTCCACCAGATAACGGTCACTTTGCCCCATTCGGTTTGAATGCTGGGATGATGGCCCTCTTGTTCGGCCACCTCACCCACCGCATTCGTAAAGATGAGCGCGTCTTGAAAGTTCTTGAAGTTATAGCTGCGCTCGATGCGTTTAACACTATCGCGATGGGTCAGCGCCCAATTTGGGCTCTTGGCCAAAAAGTCAGCCAGTTCTGCAGCGCTGGCAGGGGCGGCATCCGGTTGGCATGCCACGCAGATCTTTTGGGAAAATTCAGTCATAGGGAGAGCGGCCTTTAAAAAGTGACAATTTTAGAAGGTAAGTATAGCGCAAAATGAGAGGGTGCAAAATTTAAAACCAACGTTTATGGCGCTAGGCTTTTACGCGCAAGAAGCTGAGGGCGCCTTTGGTGAGGCTTTTCTGCAGGATCATAANAACCAATGTGTTTTGAGANTTTACGCAACGAATAGACGATTTCTGGCTGGTCGTTAGCAGCGCCTTGCTTTAGATGTAGCGTTCAGAGAAGTGGTAAAGACACGGAATGCCCAAGTGAGACGCTTAAAACGGATTATATTGGTTGGACTCTTATGCGCCCAACCTGTGTCTGCGCAGCAAGGCGGCTTTTTGAGCGAATTGTTTGGTCAAACACAGCAGCCCGCAAACGCGGGCCAAGAGAGCGTCATTGCGCCTTGGCAAGAAGA
>JGI26253J51717_1000030_pt1 | contig 56568 bp, 48 predicted proteins | sample SaaInlV_100m_DNA_6_FD_51717 | JGI IMG/M metagenome (IMG submission 51717)
ACCATGCCTTGATCGGATAACACATGATCAACCCTAACTAACGTGGTGGCCAGATCAGCAAATGCTCGTGTCACTACGGAGTCAAACCGCTTCGTCGGCAACCAGGACTCCACTCGCACTGTCTCAACCTCAACATTGGCCAACATCAGGGCTCTTTTCACTTCCAATAGAAAGCGCGATTTTTTACCATTACTATCGAGCAGCGTGTAATGCACTGCTGGATTCGCAATCGCCAAAGGAATACCGGGTAGGCCCGCTCCCGACCCGACATCAACCACTTGTTTACCNCTGATAAACGGACTGATTGCTAAGCTTTCAACGAGGTGCCGACTCAACATCTCAGACCGAGATCGAACAGCTGTCAGGTTATAGGCGTTGTTCCATTTTTCGAGCAAGTCTAAGTAAGAGAGTAACTGTGTCGTTTGATGGTCGCTCAGGTCTATACCAATATCGGCAGCAGCCGTTGACAATCGCTCCGCCTCTAAATTAACCATTCGCAGTAACCGGCAGTCTGCTTATAATTTCTCGCTTCTTTAAATAAATTAGTAAGATCGACAGTGCTGCGGGCGTCACGCCAGGAATGCGCCCTGCTCTGGCTAAATTAGTTGGTTTAATTTCTTGCAGCTTTTGTCGGATTTCATTGGACAGCCCATCAACTAACGCGAACTCCAAATCACTTGGTATGGTCATCGCTTCATGACGATGTAAGCGATCAACGTCTTGTTGCTGACGCTCGATATAACCCGCGTATTTACACTGAATGGCAATTTGATGCGCCACCACCTCAGCAACTGGCAAGGGCGCCGGAGCAATACGATTCAGCGCGTCGTAATCGAGCTCGGGCCGCTTCAGTAACTCGGCCAATGAATATTCTCGACTGAGTGGTTTGGCGAGCAGGGTATCCAACTGTGCCGCTTCAGCACTACCCGCCTGAATAAAGGTCTGTTGCAGACGACGTTGTTCGGCCTGAATAGCATCACATTTATCGTTAAATTGCCGCCACTGGGTGTCTCCAATCAAATGCAGCTGCCGACCTATTGAGGTAAGACGAAGGTCGGCATTGTCCTCTCTGAGTTGGAGTCGATACTCGGCTCGAGAAGTAAACATACGATAAGGCTCTGTCGTGCCCAACGTCACCAAATCATCAATCAATACGCCCATGTACGCTTCATCGCGTCGAGGTTCCCATGCTGGCAAATCAGTGGCTTGCCGAGCGGCATTAATACCTGCGACTAAGCCCTGCGCTGCCGCCTCTTCATAGCCTGTGGTACCGTTAATTTGACCGGCAAAAAATAGTCCAGAAACCGACTTGGTTTCCAAGCTATGTTGCAAATCTCTGGGATCAAAATAGTCGTATTCAATAGCGTATCCAGGTCGAGTGATATTGACAGATTCCAGCCCTTTGATTGACCGCACTAACGCCAGTTGAACGTCAAACGGCAATGATGTCGAGATGCCATTAGGGTACAGCTCTGTCGAAGTCAGCCCTTCCGGTTCGATGAACAATTGATGAGAGTCTTTGTCTGCGAACCGATGAATTTTGTCTTCAATACTCGGACAATACCGCGGCCCAACGCCCTCGATGGTGCCAGAAAACAGAGGAGAGCGATCGAGCCCTGCTCGAATGATATCGTGAGTCTGCGAGTTGGTTTCGGTGATCCAACAACATCGCTGCGTTGGGTGATCCTGTCTATCGCCTTGGAGCGACATAACGGGTCGCGGCTCATCTCCCCACTGTTCTGTTAACACGCTAAAGTCAACGGTATTGGCGTCTAACCGAGGGGGGGTGCCTGTTTTTAAGCGCCCTACTCTAGGACACAGCTCTCTTAATTTGTCGGCCAAACCCAATGACGCTGCATCTCCCATCCTGCCACCACTGGATTGCGCTTCACCAACATGGAGCTTGCCGTGCAAAAAGGTACCCGCCGTTAGCACAACAGAAACGGCACGAAACTTAATGCCCGTTCGTGTTACGACGCCGGTAACGCGATCACCTGACAACAAGATATCTTCTACCGCATCTTGAAAAATGCTCAGGTTGGCAGTCTCTTGTAATGTGGTTCGCACGGCATTGCGATACAACACACGATCGGCTTGTGCTCTTGTTGCTCTCACAGCAGGACCTTTACGCCCGTTCAGCACCCTAAATTGAATACCCGCTTGATCCGTAGCCTTGGCCATCAGTCCACCGAGCGCATCAATTTCCCTGACCAGATGACTCTTTCCAATACCACCGATCGCTGGGTTACACGACATTTGTCCCAAGGTGTCGATCGAATGAGTAATTAGCAAAGTACAAACACCAGCCCGAGCAGCAGCCAACGCCGCTTCGGTACCGGCATGTCCGCCGCCGATCACAATCACATCGTAAAGGTTTGGATGAGTGGTCATATAAGCGCACCGGCGCGTTATGGGCCGCACAGTATAGACGTGCGACAAGAGCCGATGGAATCTTGGTTTTGGTGAATCTGGTAAGAAATGTGATAAATCCTAAGGGGCATTACATAGCACTAAACACAGAATCGTGAGCAATAAAGCTTATTAATAATCATATTATTAAAGAGTAATAATCTTAATATTATAATTATTAATGCCTATCGTAATGGGTGATAACCGAAAAATACTTATGCTTAACAGGGATTTAAGTGAACTGGAAGTGTTTTGATAAGTCCTTTGTTAGCACTGTTTGAACTGTTGGTAGCCAGAGGATAAAAATAAGGCTAATCCGCAGCTTCTCACGATGCTTATTTGTCCTCAGTTTATGACGATTGTTATCCCCAAGGTTTCGAGAAAATGCTGCGCTCTTTTGAATCGGTTATCCAAAATGGGGTTTGATGTGGATAATGAGTGAGTAATCAGTGGGCAGATAGAGCGGTTGTGCAGCCGTGATGGGCCTTATTTGCCAATGCAAAAGGACGCGAAAATTTCACCGAGTAAGTCATCAGCCCCAAAGGAGCCGGTAATGGTTCCCAGCCGCTCATGAACATCCCTTAAATCCTCTGCTAAGAGTTCACCTTCGCCACAGGCGTTAAATTGAGTAATGGCCTGTTCCAGTAGCTCAGTCGTCTGTTGAAGCGCCACCACATGACGTTCGCGGGCGCTAAAAGCAGACGTCATGCCAGTATCGGTCAATCCCAAGCACCCAACGATGAGTTGTTCGAGCGCAGCAATACCCTCTCCCGTTGTTGCTGAGACGCCTACTGCGTTGCCGTGGGTCAACTCGCTATTAAAGGAGCCTGCTGGCCGTCCTGACAGATCAATTTTATTGTAAACGCAGATCGATGGGGTTTCTGATGACGTTAATACCGTAGCAGTGTTCGTGGCGGTATCATCTATCACTTCTAAAATGATGTCCGCTCTGTGTAATTCATTGTGAGCGCGATGAATGCCCTCTTTTTCAATTTCGTCGCGAGCATCGCGGATGCCTGCGGTATCGGAGAACTCAATGGCAATACCTTGAACAGTAATAGTTTGTCTAATGACATCTCGCGTTGTGCCGGGGATATTTGTCACGATGGCAATGTCATCCTTTGCGAGGCAGTTTAATAAGCTGCTTTTGCCCGCATTCGGAACACCAGTGATCACGATCTGGGCGCCTCGATTCATGAGTGCACCTTGCCGCGCAGAGACCAGTAGGCGATGTAAAGCGTGTTGCAATGCTGACAACGTATCGGCCACTTTGCCCTCTGCTAAAAAGTCGATCTCTTCTTCGGGAAAGTCTATTGCGGCTTCTATATATACGCGCAGCTGGATTAACTGCGCGGCGATGTCAGTCACCGCAGTCGAAAAGGCACCTCTCAGTGAGGCGCTGGCTTGCCGCGCTGCACGTCGCGTCGGTGCATCGATAAGATCTGCTAGGCCTTCTGCTTGAGTAAGATCCATTTTGTTGTTGAGAAATGCGCGCTCAGAAAATTCGCCGGGGCGCGCCAAGCGAGCCCCCGCATTGAGGCAAATTTCAAGCAACATATCGGCGATGACAACGCCACCATGGCCATGAAGCTCGGTCACATCTTCACCAGTAAAAGACGCGGGTCCGACAAAGTAAAGGACGATACCTTCGTCGATGGCCATGTTGTTTTGATCAAAAAAACGGGAATATATTGGGGTACGAGGTGTTAAAGGCCTCTGTGTTACGTGTTCTCCTATGGACTTTGCTGCTGGGCCAGATAAACGGATAACGCAGATACCACCGCGACCACTCGGTGTGGCAATCGCAACAATGGTATCGCTATCAAGTGCGTGACTGTCGGTCTTCAATGAGATGAGTTCCTGGCAAACCTTAAGCGGTGCCGCGATCAATGCTNCGATTGATGATGTATTGCTGGCCCATAGACAACAGGTTGTTGCAGAGCCAGTAAAGTACTAAGCCTGCGGGAAACCACAGGAAAAAGAAGGTAAAAACAATTGGCATCCACTGCATAATTTTAGCCTGCATAGGGTCGGGTGGAGCCGGGTTTAACTTCTGCATGTAGTACATGCTCGCGCCCATTAAAATAGGTAGCACGAAATAAGGATCCATCACTGACAAGTCCGTTATCCAAAGTGCGAACGGTGCTTGGCGGAGTTCGACAGACTCCATTAACACCCAGTAAAGCGCAATAAAAACAGGCATTTGCACTAAAATAGGCAAACACCCGCCTAAAGGATTAATTTTCTCTTTTTTGTATAGCTCCATCATCGCCTGTGATTGTTTTGCTTTGTCGTTGGCATACTCTTCTTTGATGGCAGCCATGCGAGGCTGCACTTTGCGCATTCTTGCCATGGACTTNTAACCCGCGGCAGAGAGCTTAAAGAAGGCCAGCTTTACCAACANCGTCAGACAAATGATGGCGACGCCCCAGTTGATAACGACAGACTGAATGGTGGTGAGCAGCCAAAACAGCGGCTGGGCAATCCACCATAGCCAACCGTAATCGACAACTAAGTCTAAGTGTGGGGCGAGATCACCCAGAACGCGTTGGTTTTTAGGCCCGACATAAAGCCGATTAATAATACGGGTTGTTTCGCTGGGGGCGATGCTAAGTGCCGGACCGGTGTAACCGACGATATTGAACCCAGCACGAGTTTGTCGCGTGCTGTAGCGGTAAGTGGCCGTATCGTCTGGTACCCATGCCGTGACGAAATAGTGTTGCAGCATGGCAACCCAGCCACCCGTAATATCCGCCTTGAAAGGCTCGTCCGCCATGTCATCAAAGTCAAATTTTGCAAATCGCTGATCCGGCTGAGTTAACGCGGCGCCCAAAAAGGGCTGCATGCCCATGCTCGAGTCATTGTTCGCCGGTGCGGGCGAGGTGTCCCGTTTGATTTGCGCAAAAGGAGTGATTTGAACGGTATTAGACGTGTTATTGGTTGCTTCGTGCAGCACGGTGATGGTGTGGCTGCCGGCCTCAAAAACAAACACTTTTCTAACGGTGACCGCGCTCGTTTTGTCGTTGAAGGTGAGCACAACCTCTAAGGGCGACAGGCCTGTTTGCTGATAATCGGTGCGNTCAGCGCGGTAAAGCGCGCGGTTAGGCCTATCAATACCATCAGGACCNACTAAGCCTGATTGAGCAACATAGGTTCGCTGTGAATTACGTTCTAGCAATACAAAGGGATCCGATGTGTCTTCGAGAGTCTTAGGAAAATCCTTAAACCCAGCGCCAACAACATCCCCGCCTTGCAGATCAATCATGACCTCAAGTACGTCGGTGTGTACGGTAACGAACCGCTGCTGCACGCCGGCATCTGTCGTGCTCAGCGGCTCAGGAGCCGATAAGCTAGCGTCCGGTGACGCCGGTAAATCAGGATCTAAGATATCAGCAGATGGCGCGACATCTTGAGGTGCTGCTTGAGAAATTGTCGCGCTTGGCGCAAAAGCGTCGACCATGGGGACTTGAGGTCTCTGCGCAGAGTCCTGCTCGGCGCTGTAGCGAGTCCATTCTCCCAGCAGCATAAAACCCAGTAGGGCGCTGGCAGCTAAAAGGGCATATCGCTGGATATCCATGGTGACGGTCTCAGTTGTGTTCGTGGGGCTGCGGTGTGCTTGGGACGGGATCATACCCACCCTCGCAGCCGGGTTGGCAACGCAGCAAACGGTGTACTGTAAGCCAGCACCCCGTCACTGCACCATGAGTTCTTAGCGCNTCGATGCCGTATTGTGAGCAAGTCGGAAGAAAGCGGCAACGCCTACCGAGCCAGGGGCTGAGGGTTAGTTGGTATCCGCGAATCACCATGGCGAAGGCGTTGGCAACGTGTTGATCGATTGTTTTTAGCCAGCCCATTGACGGTCCGCCGTTGCGTTAATTTGATGCCACAACTTTGCAATGTCCAGCCATACAGCGGGGTTGTCGAGCTCGTCAGCAGGTGATCGAGCCAACACGACCAAGTCCATTGAGCGTCCCAGCGGTGTCAGCCTAAACTGTTCTCTAACGATTCGTTTAATACGATTTCTCCGCGAGGCGAGACGGATATGCTTTTTTGCCACAATGATGCCGATACGAGACGGTCCGTCGTTATTTTCTACGGCTAATAAAAGAAACGCTTTACTGCTGGCCTTGACGTTAGGACCATCAAAGACGCGGCGATAGTGGCAGGGTTGCGAGAGTCGTGCTTTAAGCGGAAAGGACGGCATGCGCTGATACTGCGCCTTGTCCGTTGGGGTCAAGCAGACAGGCTGTGTCGACCTCGAGCGCGGCGACGTGCCAACACTTTCCGGCCAGCTTTGGTTGCCATTCTGGCGCGGAAGCCGTGACTGCGCTTGCGCTTGAGTACGCTGGGTTGAAATGTACGCTTCATGACACAAACCTTCCTAAATGGATTCTGGCTCGCGCGTTACGGTAGTAGGCGCTTTGGCAGAATCGAGCCAATTCGTTTTCGGGCGCGGAGTATAGGAGTAGCTGAGGGGCTTGGCAAGACCCAAACAGAAGCCCGCAGATATGTTAAAGCCGCTCGAGAAAAATAAATGCTCCACCGGCAACCGACCCAGTTTATCACCCGCCGCGACCTCGATGAGGCACACGTAACCTAATGATATCGCTGCCCTATTGATAATTTGGTGGCCAGTGTATGTACTGGTATCGGAGCGTGATTGGGTCGCTGTGACAATCACTAAACACAGGTTTACAAAATGATACTAACAGCTTACCCACAGGCGAATTAAAATAAGCTTGCAAACTTGTTTTTGATCCTCTAGGAGGCTNTTTTTGTTTTAAGCANCTGATTTTNANAGGTAAAAAAGGTGTTGATAAAGACGGTTCCGTGTGGATAACTACCCCTCTTAACGTGCGTAGGCCGACAACGAGATTAAGACTTCGTTTGGGTCAAACGTCCTCGTTATGACGATATGGACCTGCTTAGGAGACAGCAAATTGGCCGCGCTTCAGCCTCTCACCGACCCCTGGGAACACTGTTTGAATCGTATCGGCAGCGATATTCCTCAACAGCAATTTAATACCTGGATTCGACCGCTGCAGGCGCAATGGCAGGGGTCTGGATTGATGTTGGCCGCGCCCAATCGGTTTATCAGGGATTTTGTCACTGAAAAATATGTGCCGATGATCGCCACCTACCTGCTTGATATCGTTGCGCCGGCCTCTGCGCAGGTTTCCGTGACCGTGGTTGGCGGTGCGGCACCGACGCCCCCTCAACCTGTCAGGCCAGTGCAAGATGCGCCGGCCGTGGCGCTAACTGGGGCGTTGACAGGGGCACCAACGCCCCCAGTGGTTAACAAGCCGAGCCCGGCGGCCTCCCTATCGCCCTCTAATTTAGTCGCGGGTTATACCTTTGAGCGTTTTGTAGAGGGAAAAAGCAATCAGCTAGCACTGGCAGCGGCACAGCAGGTTTCTGAACACCCAGGTGACTCTTATAACCCGTTGTTTTTGTATGGCGGCGTCGGGCTCGGAAAGACCCACTTAATGCACGCGGTTGGCAACGCGATGCGGCGTCGGAATCCGGACGCGAAAATTGTGTATTTGCATTCTGAGCGGTTTGTTGCGGACATGGTTAAAGCACTGCAGTTAAATGCGATCAACGACTTCAAGCGGTTTTATCGTTCGGTTGATGCGCTGCTAATTGACGATATCCAGTTTTTCGCAAACAAAGACCGTTCTCAGGAGGAGTTTTTTCATACCTTTAACGCCTTGCTCGAGGGCGGGCAGCAAATGATTCTGACCTGCGATAGGTATCCGAGAGAAATTGACGGTGTTGAAGAGCGTTTGAAGTCGCGCTTTGGGTGGGGGCTGACGGTGGCGGTNGAGCCGCCTGATTTAGAGACGCGGGTAGCGATTTTAATGAAGAAGGCAGAGCAAAGCCATATCACGCTTTCGCCCGATGCAGCTTTTTTCATTGCCCAGCGAATACGCTCGAATGTTCGTGAGTTGGAGGGCGCCTTAAAACGCGTTATCGCCAGTGCAAACTTCACAGGTAGGCCGTTTGACATTGACCTGATAAAGGAAAGTTTAAAGGACCTGCTGGCGTTGCAGGACAAGCAGATTTCGTTGGATAACATTAAGAAAAAGGTGGCTGAATACTACAAAATCAAGGTCGCGGATCTGTTGTCGAAGCGTCGTAATAGGTCCGTTGCCAGGCCGCGGCAAGTTGCGATGGCATTGTCAAAAGAACTGACGCGTCACAGCTTGCCGGAGATTGGGGATGCCTTCGGTGGACGTGACCACACAACGGTTTTACATGCATGTCGTAAAATCAAAGAGCTACGAGATGACAGCCCCGACATCAGTGAAGACTATCAAAATTTGTTGCGGTCTTTAACAACCTGACGTGAGTCGGGCGTCTGATCTGTTATTGTGTTCAACAGTGCCCATTACACCTTATGAGTTCAATGCCATGAAATTTTCAATCGCCCGCGACGCCTTGATTAAACCATTGAATTTGGTTGCAGGGGTGGTCGAGAGACGACAGACCTTACCCATCCTTTCGAATGTCTTGTTGGTGCTAGACGGCACAACGTTATCTTTGACAGGCACTGATCTGGAGGTTGAGTTGGTGGGGCGGGTAGAGCTTGATGCGCCCGGTGTTGATGGTGAAGTCACGGTGCCCGCTAGAAAGTTCGTCGATATTTGCAAATCATTGCCAGAGGGTTCTAATATAGAACTATCNGTAGAGGCGGGTAAGGCCACCGTGAAAGCGGGCCGGAGTCGTTTCACATTGTCTACATTGCCGGCAGCCGACTTTCCTGCTGTAGAGGGCGGAGCTGGCACCATCAGTTTGGCGTTAAGCCAGTCGTTGATGAAGCGTCTGATTGACGGCACCGCGTTTGCGATGGCGCAGCAAGATGTTCGATATTATTTGAATGGCTTATATCTAGAGGTGTTGGGTGGTCGGCTCCGTATGGTCGCCACTGATGGCCATCGCCTGGCGTTGGCAACGGCGCCAGAGCGGGTGGATGTTGCGGATGCTGGCGTCATTATTCCCCGCAAGGGTGTGTTAGAGCTGTCCCGTTTGTTGGATGGCGTCGCACCACTGCAGTTGTCCGTCGGTAGCAACCATATCCGTGCATCAAATGAGCAATTTACCTTCACTTCGAAGCTAGTTGACGGCAAGTTCCCGGATTATGAGCGCGTGATCCCGAAATCTCCCGACAAGTCGGTGGTGGGTGATAGAGCGGAGCTGAAGCAGGCATTTACCCGAACCGCGATTTTATCGAACGAAAAGTATCGAGGTGTGAGATTAAAGCTGTCTGACAACACATTAGACATTACCGCCAACAACCCAGAGCAAGAGCAAGCGGAAGAGGTGGTGGCGGTAAAATATGCAGGGGCAGAGTTGGAGATTGGTTTCAATGTCAGTTATCTGCTCGATGTGTTGTCGGTGCTGAGCCAGCCCAATGTTCGTTTATCCTTGTCTGACGAGGCCAGCTCGGCGTTATTGGAGCATGCCGAAGCGCCGACTGAGCAAGAGCCTGAAATGCTGTATGTCGTGATGCCAATGCGTCTCTAGTCGAGGCCGATAACCGTTCATGCTGGAGAGCGTCGAGGTTCAGGGTGTTCGAAACCTCTCAGGTGTTAATGTGCCGCTCTCATCAGGTGCGACGGCGTTGTTTGGCGCCAATGGCTCCGGTAAAACCAGTTTTCTTGAAGCCATCTATCTATTGGGTGTGGGGCGCTCCTTCAGAACGCACCAGTCTAGGCCTATGATCCAGCATGGCGCGGAGTATTGTCGCGTTGTGGGGCGTCTTAGGGAGCAGGGGCGGAGCCTGACAATGGGTATTGAGAAGTATCGCGATGGGGGCGCCAAGGCAAGACTCCAGGGAGAGCCGGTGTCTTCGTTATCAGATTTAGCGCAGCAACTACCATTAATACTGGTTGAGACCGATGGCTTGGGGTTGTTGACGGGCCCCCCGGAAGGCCGGCGCCGCTTATTAGACGGTACACTGTTCCACGTGGAACACGGATTTTTGGGTGCTTGGCGCCGTTATGCACAAGCGATTCGCCAGCGTAATGCAGGGCTTCGCCGTGGTATACTCGACGGTGATAGCGCTTGGCGCGAAGAGTTGGCGCGAACGGGCGAGCAGTTGACTGCGGCGAGGGCTGCGATCGCGAGACAGTTAGGCGAAAAGCTTCGCGAAATCGCACCGCAATTGTCTGATGACTTGAAGGGCGTTGAGCTGGCTTTTAGACCTGGTTGGGATCGACGCGAGACGTTGGCTGCGGCGCTGGATAAAAGCTCAGAAACAGACAAGGTTCAGGGGTTTACGCGGGTGGGCCCGCACAGGGCGGACATCAAACTGACCCGGGATGGGGTATTGGTGTCCGAAGTGCTTTCGCGAGGGCAAATGAAGTTGATGTTTGTGGCGATAAAGCTAGCTCAGGGCAAGTTAATCGAGGCTCTGTCGCACCGGGCGCCGCTTTATTTGATTGACGATTTGCCAGCGGAACTTGATCGATCGCATCGTGCGGCGGTATGCACTGAGCTGGGTACGGAGCGGCAGGTGGTGTTAACCGCTGTCGACCGAGAATCGTTAGAGGCGGCATGGGGAGGGTATCCTCTTGAATTGTTCCACGTGGAACAAGGCGTGATCTCCCCATGTTGATTTGATGTTTAACGCGCCGAGTAGTCGGCTGCAAAATGAAGACAGTATTAACGAGACAGGTCCTATATGGCAGATGACAACGTAACACAAGGCGCTGGCACCCAAGACTACGACTCATCCAGCATTAAGGTGCTCAAAGGTTTGGACGCNGTTCGCAAGCGGCCGGGGATGTATATCGGTGATACCGATGATGGGACCGGTTTACACCATATGGTCTTCGAGTTAGTGGATAACAGCATTGATGAGGCGTTGGCGGGGCACTGCAGTCAAATCGATATCGTGATTCATCCCGACGAATCGGTGACCGTGTCTGATAACGGGCGAGGTATTCCCACTGAGCAGCATGAGGAGGGTGTGTCCGCGGCAGAGGTCATCATGACGGTGCTTCATGCGGGCGGCAAGTTTGACGACAACACCTATAAAGTATCGGGCGGCTTGCACGGTGTAGGGGTTTCAGTGGTGAACGCGCTGTCATCAACTTTGCAGTTAACCATTCGACGGAAAGGTCAATTGTTTGAGCAGATTTATACCCACGGGGTGCCGGATGCACCACTGCAAGTGGTGGGGGAGACCGCCGATACAGGCACCTCTGTTCGCTTCACACCCTCGCCAGAAACCTTCAATAACATCGCGTTTCATTATGACGTGCTGGGTAAGCGCCTACGAGAACTGGCGTTTCTCAACAGTGGCGTNAGGATTTTACTGAAAGATGAGCGATCAGGCGAAGAAGAACTGTTCGCTTATGAGGGCGGGCTAAAAGCGTTTGTTGAGTTTCTCAATCAAAATAAAACCGCGGTGGCTAAGGTGTGTCATTTTCAAGCAGAGGCCGATGATGGCGTTGAAGTGGAGGTGGCGCTGCAATGGAACGACGGCTTTCAAGAAGGTCTGTACTGTTATACCAATAACATTCCACAGCGCGANGGCGGCACGCACCTCGCGGGATTCCGCGCTGCGTTAACGCGATGCCTCAATAATTACATTGAAAAAGAAGGACTTGGAAAGAAAGACAAGGTTTCTACAACCGGCGATGATGCGCGTGAAGGGTTGACTGCGATCGTGTCGGTNAAGGTGCCTGACCCCAAATTTTCTTCTCAAACAAAAGATAAATTGGTGTCGAGTGAGGTGAAAAGCGCGGTTGAGCAGGCGATGGGCCAGTTTTTCAACGATTACCTTCTCGAGAATCCCAGTGACGCCAAGATTGTGGTCGGAAAGATGATAGACGCAGCGAGGGCGCGGGAAGCGGCACGGAAGGCGCGCGAGATGACTCGCCGCAAGGGCGCGCTAGATATTGCCGGGTTGCCGGGGAAGTTAGCGGACTGTCAGGAGCGAGATCCGGCGTTGAGCGAAATTTACCTGGTAGAGGGCGACTCTGCGGGCGGATCTGCTAAGCAAGGTCGAAACCGCCGCTCTCAGGCGATACTGCCTTTGAAGGGAAAGATCCTGAATGTGGAGCGGGCTCGTTTCGATAAAATGCTGGGACACCAAGAAATTGGTAATTTAGTGACGGCGCTTGGGTGTAGCGTGGGNAAGGATGAGTTTGATCCGGATAAGCTTCGTTATCACAGCATTATCATTATGACGGATGCCGATGTGGACGGCTCGCACATTCGGACACTGCTGCTTACTTTTTTCTTTCGACAGATGCGAGAGTTGATCGAGCGTGGCCATATTTTTATCGCCCAACCGCCCTTGTATAAGTTGACGCGCGGTAAGCAAAGCCGTTACCTCAAAGATGAGCAAGCACTGGACACCTATCTGACGCAATCTGCGCTGGAAGACGCGGCGATATTTCAAAACGCAGAGGCGCCGCCGCTATCGGGNACGTCGTTGGCTGATTTGGTCGAGGCTTATCAGCGGGTTGCCACTGATATTGAGCGGTTGTCACGAGTCTATCCTCGAGATGTGTTATGGCCGTTAATGTCGGTTGATTCCTTGTCAGTTGACGCATTAGCCGATGAGGGAGCCGTGCAGAACTTCGCGGAAAGATTAAGTGAGCGCTTACTAACCATGAAGGATAAGACGGTGTCATTTGAGGTCTTTGTGCGTCAGGATCCCGAGAGAAGCCTTTTTTATCCTGTGGTGCGGCGCACAGCGCATAGTGTTGCAACCGACACGATCCTTGGACGTGGCTTTCTCAGCTCACCCGAATATCTCGCGCTGCGAGCGCTGGGTGATCAGCTCAATAATCTGATTGATGAGGATGGTTACTTCCAGCGGGGGGACAAGCGCTGTGAGACACAGGACTTTGCAACGGGCCTCGATTGGCTGTTGGCTGAGGCGCGCAAAGGATTCTCTATTCAGCGGTATAAGGGTCTAGGCGAAATGAATCCTGGCCAGCTTTGGGAAACCACTATGGATCCGGAGGCACGTCGTATGCTTCAGGTGACCATCGAAGATGCGATCTTAGCGGACCAAATGTTTTCAACATTGATGGGCGATGATGTGGAGCCCCGGCGCGAATTTATTGAGCAGAATGCCTTAGCGGTGGCGAATCTCGATATTTAATCGGTGAGAAGGCGCTTAGTCTTCCTCGCCGTCTGGTGGTGAGAGCGCTGACTCGGGCAGTTCTACCCGCTCAACCTCGGGGTCGATCGGGGCAAGCGCGCTCGGAAAATCCCGGTTGGCGCGTTGCGATAAGGATTGAAATCGGGAGACTTTACCGACTAAACCTTGCTTGCCTTGGACCGCTTTTAAGGCGTCATTGTATTTGTTAGCCGTTGTGGAAATAGAGGCGCCCAGCGCAAAAAGCCGCTCGCCCAGTAAACACACCGTATTGTAAATATCACCTGCCCGGGAGCTGATTTCTTGTGCCTCTCGGTTGCCGTGTTCAATCATCCACAAATTAGCGACCGTGCGCAGGATCGGCATGAGTGTCGTATGTGATACCAGCACCACATTCTTCTGATAGCCGTAGTTAAATAACTCTCTTTGACTGCGCATGACTTCGATGTACGCGGGCTCCACGGGCATAAACATCAGCACAAAGTCCGGGCTCTCGACACCGGGGAGGTTGGCGTAGTCTTTTGCGGAGAGGGAGTCGATATGCTGTTTGACTGCTTTTGCATGGGCGTCGAGGGATAAGGTGCGTTCAGCATCAGTCGCCGCGGCGACGGCGCGCTCATAATCAACGAGAGAAACCTTACTGTCGACGATGAGGTTTTTGCCTTCGGGGAGTCGTATGATGAAATCGGGTAGGTACTTATCGCCGCGTTCATCTCGAAATGCCACTTGCGCATCAAAGTGTTCACCGCGCCGAAGCCCCGCAAGCTCCAGTGTTTTTTCGAGCTGCGCCTCGCCCCAGTTCCCGACTAGCTTTTTGTCACCTTTGAGTGCGCGAGTGAGATTATTGGCTTCCCCCGACATCGATAGCCCGACTGATTCTAGGTGTTTGACTTGTTCAGACAGCGACGCGCTGTTGCGAACCATATCGGTGTGAACCTGATTGACGCGCGTTTGGAATTGATCAATTTTTTCGCCTAACGGCTTGAGTAGGCTATCGAGACTTTTTTGTTAGTGGTCTCAAGCGTTTTTCCCGAGGCCGACAGGAGTTTTTGGCCGATGTTTTCTAGCTCTGCTTTGAGTGCAGTGCGAGAGGACTCTGCCCATTTAATTTGATTTTGATGGTTGGCTTCGCGTTCGGTGAGGGTGGCCGTTTGCGCGCTGAGGTCTGCCTGCAGCGTCGCCAGTGTTTGTTGTAACAGCGACAGCTCCGCTTGAAGTTGAGCATTTCGTTCGTGAGCCACCGCGGTCTCAGTGGCCTGTGCGGTCAGCATCTGTTGGGCCGCGGTTAAGTCTGCCCGTCTTTTTTGTAGCGCCATAAGGCACAGTGCCAAGCCAACACTGACCGCGGTGGCTAGGCCGGCCCAAAACAACGCGTCAGCGCTCATTCTGAGCCCGAGGACAACAGTGCTAAATCAGCCAGCTGTGTGAATGAAGATCGCAAGGTGCCCAGCAACCGTAACCGGTTAATTCGCTCGGCGGGGTTCTCGGCGTTCACCATGACTGACTCGAAAAAGTCGTCTACCGGTGCCCGCAACGTTGCCAATTGCTCTAGGGCGGCGCGATAGTCTCGCTCGGCAATCAGCGGTGTCAGCGCCTGTCCTGCCTGAGTGACCGCGTTGAGGAGCGCGTGCTCAGCCGGCTCCTGAAAGAGTGATGAATCGGGTGGCGCGATATCTTGCTCGTCGGATTTAGCAAGAATATTCGCCACGCGCTTGTTGGCGGCCGCCAGCTGTTGGGCTGTGTCGGTTTCGGCAAATGCGGCCAGTGCTTTGATCCGCAGATCGATATCGTGAAGCTGCCGCGTTTCTACCGCCAGTACGGCGCGCACCACGTCTACGTGAATAGATTGGCTTTCGTACCAGTTATCGAGCCGCTCTAGGAGGTATTGTAAGACCTGATCAGCAGTATCGGGTGCCAACGCTGCCTTGTGGTGAGCGCAGGCACTTTCTAGCAAGTTATCGAGTGCTATCGGATGATCACACTCAATCAGCATCCTGATAATCGCCAATGCTGCGCGCCGCAGTCCGAAGGGGTCTTTAGAGCCTGTCGGCGGCTGACCGATACCAAAAATACCCACTAAGGTATCAAGGCGATCGGCTAAGGCCACTGCCGTTGCTTCGGGAGTGGCGGGTAGGGCGTCGCCAGCAAACCTGGGGTAGTAATGCGCTTCTATCGCGTTGGCGACACGATCAGGTTCGCCGTCGTGCCGAGCGTAATGTGCGCCCGCGATACCTTGTAGTTCAGGAAACTCCAGCACCATCTCTGACACCAGGTCGCATTTGGCGAGCGCTGCTGCCCGTGCGGTGATACCGGGGTCGGCGTTTGTGGCGTTAGCCAATGCTGCCGCTAACGTTTCCATGCGATGCGTCTTGTCTAGCAGGCTTCCCAGTTCGCGCTGAAAGATGACACTGCTTAACCGCTCTTGCCTTGATGACAAGGTCGATTGTTTATCATTGGCAAAGAAAAAAGCAGCATCGCTGAGTCTGGGTCGGATCACGCGCTCATTGCCCGCGATGACCTCTGAGGGTTGTTGACTCTCGATATTGGCGACGGTGATAAACGCAGGCAGTAATGCGCCAGTCTCTTGATCCGTGATGTGAAAATATTTTTGGTGTGTTTTCATCGCGGAAATCAATGCTTGAGCAGGCACATCAAGGAAGCTTTTATCAAAGCTGCCGCGGAGTGCGACAGGCCACTCAACCAGACCGGTGACCTCATTGAGCAATTCCTTCGATAAGGCGACTTGCTCTCCCGTGCCCTGAAGCTGAGATACCTGTTCAGCGACTCGCGCACGGCGCTCGTCTACATCTACTATCACTTTTGCTTGGTGCAGTGCGGCTTTATAGTCACTCGGTTCGGCAATACTGACAGCATGGTTAGCGTGAAAACGGTGGCCCCTGCTCTCCCGACCGCTGTGTCGTCCAAATAACTCGAGCGGAAGGGTGGCTTTCCCCAGTAATAGCACTAGCCATTGCACAGGCCTTAAAAAATCATACCGGGTGCGTCCCCATCGCATCCGCTTTGAGACAGGTAGTGCGTTGACAGCGGCGCTGACAATCTCTGGAATCACTGACGCCGCTTCGACGCCAATTTGAGCAATGTTGGCGACAATCCGTTCAACACCTTGCTCCTCCTTTATCAACAAGGCATCTAGGGTGATGCCTTGTTTTCGGGCGAATCCTTCAGCCGCTTTGGTCCAATCTCCTTCTTCGTTGCGAGCGGCAGAGACAGGTGGGCCAACCACCGTCCGCTCGATGTCAGGGCCTTTGAGGGTGACATCACTGATCAATACCGCCAGTCGGCGCGGAGTGGAAAAACAACGAGCATCAGTAAAAGGCAAACCTTGCTCTGTTAAGCCGTTCGCTATGCCCGCTGACAGTGCGGTCACGAGTTGCTCAATGTCTCCGGCGGGCAGTTCTTCTGTTCCCAACTCAAAAAGCAGATCAGCTGTGCTCATGCGGCAGACTCCTTCACAGCGTCGAGTTGTGCCAATGCTGCGGCGGCGAGATCAGGATCTGCCTGAGGAAAACCGAGAGCGGCTCTCGCCGCAACATAGGCCTGTGATGCCGCCCGCGCCAGCGTGCGGACTCGCAGGATATAGCGTTGCCGTTCGGTCACGCCGATAGCATGTCGCGCGTCCAGCAAATTGAAGGTATGTGAGGCTTTCATCACCTGCTCATAGGCGGGTAGGGGCAGTTGCTTGTTGGCTAGACGGATTGCTTCTTGNTCATAAAAAGCGAACTGAGTAAATAAGTTATCAACATCGGCTTCTACAAAATTAAATACCGACATTTCCACCTCGTTTTGGTGATACACATCACCATAGGTGACNGGCCCTGCAGGAGTCTCTGCCCAGACCAAGTCATAGACTGATTCGACCCCTTGCAGATACATGGCGATTCGCTCGATGCCATAGGTGAGCTCGCCGGTCACTGGGTAGCATTCTAGCCCGCCGGCTTGTTGAAAATAGGTGAACTGGCTGACTTCCATGCCGTTCAACCAGACTTCCCACCCCAAGCCCCAAGCGCCGAGTGTGGGTGATTCCCAGTTATCTTCAACGAAGCGTATGTCGTGTATGAGGGGGTCNACGCCCAGCGCATAAAGACTGCCCAGGTAAAGGTCTTGGAAGTCCGGTGGTGACGGCTTCATAACAACTTGAAACTGATAGTAATGTTGTAAACGGTTCGGGTTTTCGCCATAGCGACCATCGGCAGGCCGCCGGCTGGGCTGCACGTAAGCGGCGTTCCAATTCTCTGGCCCCAGTGCGCGTAAAAACGTGGCGGGATGAAAGGTCCCTGCGCCCACCTCCATGTCCAGGGGTTGTAGGACAACACAGCCGTGGCTGGCCCAGTAGCCCTGCAAGCGCAGGATAATATCTTGAAATGTCGGGGAACCCACAGGAAATAACCTAAAACAAAAGACAAGCATTAGTATAACTGCGTTGTGCGCGCCATAATAAGCTTTCCCCATGTGGATCTTACCGAGTTTCGGTATCGTTATGGCTGTGACATCAAAACCCGTTTGGTTGGAGTGGACGGTAGTCTCGCTTGTGAAAGTGTTGATGACTGTGACACGACTCATCCCGATACGTTGGTCACGAGCGCTGGGCAAAGGGGTGGGGCGCGTCCTATATCGGTTCAACGCACGAATGCGTCGCGTGGCGATTCGAAATCTTGAGTTGGCTTACCCTGATTGGGCCCCTGACAAACGGCGCGCCGTGGCTCGTCAAAGCGTGCAATCAACAGCAGAATTATTAACTGAAATTGGCCCNCTGTGGTCAGGTTCATGGTCGAAAACGTCTGCAATGTTAACCGTTGAAGGTATTGAGGCTGTCACCGAGCCGCTTGCCTCCGGTAGGGGCGTTATTGTGTTGGGCCCGCACTTGGGCAACTGGGAATTGTTAGGGATGCACCTTGCGACGCTGGGAGATCTTGTCGCGCTTTACGAACCCTTGGCCCTGAAGCGAGTGGACCGACTGGTGCATCGTGGTCGACAACGAACAGGCGGCCGGTTGGTTCCGACAACGCCNCGTGGGATTGCCGAGCTGGTGCGCTCCGTCCGACGGGGCGGGATTACAGGGATATTGCCTGATCAGGTCCCCAAAGATGACAAGGCTGGGCTCAATGCCCCGTTCTTTGGTGTCGAGTGTTTTACCGCCACGCTGGCCTACAACCTCATTAAGCGATCAGGCGCGGCGGCTGTCATGGGTACAGTGCTCCGCACACCAACGGGTTTTCACGCGATATACCGTGCCACAGAGGAGGGTGTTTATAGTGATGACTCGCTGGAGGCTCTGACGGCAATTAACCGTGGGGTTGAAAATCTTATCGTCGGCAACGAAGCCCAATATCAGTGGCAGTACAAGCGTTTTCGTTGCCGTCCGCAGGGCCCAGTCGATCATTACGATTGGCTCAATTCACCGCTTATCGATGAGGGTAGGGTGTCGTCATGAACAGAATTATCGGTAAGTGCATAGCGGGCACCATTGGGTTTTTGGCCTTTGGTCCTGCCGGCTTATTATTCGGTTTGGTACTCGGCCACGCTTTTGATCGAGGTTTATGGCGCGCGCTGCAACTGTCCGGACCTGAAGCCGTTCCTATGATGCGGGCCCAATTTTTTGAAACCTCCTTTACCTTATTAGGGTTCGTTGCTAAGGCGGATGGGCGCGTTTCTGAAGCCGAGGTTGCACAGACCGAATCGTTATTCACGCAACTCAGACTCACCGCGTTGCAACGCCGTAATGCGATTGAGCACTTTAAGGTGGGGTCTTCGTCTGGCTTTGATCCCGCACCGACGGTTGCGCGCTTNNCCCAATGTTTGGGGCCACGGCGGCAGGCACAACATACTTTAATGGCGTTCTTGATCGGCATCGCGCTTGCCGACGGCACCTTTTCAGAGGCTGAGCGAGAGGCTTTGTATCAAGTGGCGGCGCTGCTTTCACTGCCACAGCGTGAAGTTGACCAATTGATCTCAATGGCCAATGCGCAGGCACAATTTCAAGAGCGCTACTCCTCGCAGTCGGATTATCGGCGCTCGGGGCAGAGTAGTGCCACAAACGCGTTGCATACCGCTTATGCCGCGCTCGGCTTGCAAGCTGATGCCACTCCTGCAGAAATTAAGCGTCGATATCGAAAGCTGATGAGTGAGAATCACCCGGATAAATTGATCGCCGAGGGTGTACCTGATGAGTTATTGCGAGTGGGTACCGAGCGTGCGCAAGAGATCACGGCTGCTTATGAGGTTATTCAAGAATCGCGAGGCTTGAAGTAACAGCGCGGCTAATGACTTAGTGACGCCAAAATGCAGGGGTGAATAACACCAGCAAAGTGAATACCTCTAGCCTACCCATCAGCATCGCTAAGCAAAGAATCAATTTTCCTGCTTCACTCACGGATCCGTAATCGCCGGACACTTCGCCTAAGCCCGGCCCTAAATTATTCATCGTCGCGACCACTGCTGAAAAAGCAGAAATAAAGTCAAGATTAGTGGCCAGTAATGCGAGCCAAATCATGACGAAACAAAACATATAAACGGCAAAAAAACTCCAAACTGCACTGATCACTTCCGTTTGAACTCTCCGCGCATCCAGTTTGAGTGGAATCACCGCATTGGGGTGAAGCAGTTGCCGAAGTTCTCGCACACCCTGGCGGAATATCAGCAAAATTCGCATCGCCTTCATGCCGCCTCCTGTTGATCCTACGCAACCGCCCATAAAGCTCAGCATCAATAAAAGAATGGGCAAAAACAGGGGCCAGATTGAAAAATCTTGGGTGGTAAACCCTGTCGTTGTTGCGATAGAAATCGTCTGAAAGAATCCGTGTATCAGGCTGTCTTCTACTCCTAGCGTTTCGGTGGTCAGTAACAAGCTGCAGGTGACGACGGTAGCCAGTGCTATCACAGTGACAAAAAAAGCGGTTTCGGAATCGCGCGCATAAACGCGCGCGGTGCGGCGTTGTAATGCGACAAAGTGCAGACCAAAATTGATCGCTGAGAACAGCATAAATAACGAGCTCACCAATAAAATAGCGTTTTCTTCGTAGTAGCCTAGGCTCGCATCATGGGTAGAAAAACCCCCGATCGCGACCGTGGAAAAGGCATGACACAGCGCATCAAACGGCGACATGCCGGCGGCAAAGTAACTCAAAGCACACGCTACGGTGAGTAACAAATAGATACCAAATAGCGCTTTTGCGGTGCTGGTGATCCGCGGCGTCAGTTTGCGATCTTTGGAGGGGCCCGCGCTTTCTGCACGGTATAACTGCATGCCACCGATGCCGAGCATCGGGAGAATCGCTACGGCTAAAACGATAATACCGATGCCGCCGAGCCATTGGAGCAGTTGTCGGTAGAGCAAGAGCGATCGAGGCAGTGCATCGAGCCCGGTGATAACCGTTGCACCCGTGGTGGTCAGTCCCGATATGGATTCGAAAATAGCAGCGATCGGCGATAAGTCGAGTTGCGGTGTGATCCAAAGGGGTATGGCGCCAAATAACCCCAGCACAATCCAAAATAAGGCCGTCACGAGAAAGCCATCACGGATATTTAGATCCCGACGACGAAGGCGGTTAGGCAGCCACAGCAGTATGCCTGCTGCCAGTGTTGCGCCAAAGCCGATCGCAAAGGCCGACTCGATGCCGTCTTGACTGATTACCGATAAGAATAGCGAGGGCAGCATTGCGCTACTGAATAATATCAACAACACACCGATGATTTTAAAGGCCATCGCAAACTGCATCAGATAAAGCCGAAGCCCACTGCAAACAATTTTTCGACGGCGGAAATCTGCGTGCGGTCAGTCAAAAACAGAATCACGTGATCATTCGCCTCTACGACAACATTGCCATGTGCAATTAACACATCATCACCACGCAAAATCGCACCTACCGTGACGCTCGACGGCAGTTTCAGTGCATCTAGGCGCTGGCCGACTACTTTAGACGAGCGTGCATCACCGTGCGCCGTGAGCTCAATGGCTTCAGCTGCGCCTCGGCGAAGAGAGTGCACGGCGCTGATATCACCGCGGCGAACATGCGCCAGTAAACTACTGATTGTGATTTGTTGCGGTGAGATGGCGATGTCAATTTCTTCGCCGATCAAATCAACATAGGCTGAATTCGTGATGAGCGTGATCACTTTTTTAGCGCCTAACCGCTTGGCCAGCATCGACATCATGATGTTTGATTCATCGTTATCGGTTAGTGCACAGAAAACATCTGTATTTTCAATATTCTCCTGTCGTAACAGCATGGGTTCATTACCACTGCCGTGTAAGACGATGCTGTCCTCTAATAAATCCGATAGCGTCCGACATCTTTCATAGGAGCGCTCAATCACTTTGACTTGGTAACGTTTTTCCAACCGACCCGCTAGGGTCGCTCCGATGTTGCCACCGCCGGCAATCATAATGCGGTGATAGGGCTTATCGACATCTCGGAGTTCGGCGGTGACATCACGNATATGTTCTCGCGCCGCGATAAAGAACACTTCGTCGTCAGGCTCGACGACGGTGGAGCCTTCTGGAATGATCGGGTCGCCGAGACGTCGAAAAATAGCGGCAACCCGGGTATCGACTCGCGGCATGTGCTCGCGAATTTCTTGCAGCTCTCGACCAACGATGGGGCCCCCCTCTACCGCTCTGACGGCTACAAGACGAATGCGGCCCTCGGCGAAATCAAGGACCTGTAGTGACCCGGGGTTGGCAATCAACTGCTCGATATTGCGGGTGACGAGTTGCTCTGGACCAATGATGACATCGACTGGAATTGCGCCAGAGGCAAATAAGGCAGCGTGTTCTGATAAATAGTCGGTAGACCTCACGCGGCTGATCTTAGTTGGGGTCCGAAAAAGCGTGAAGGCGACTGAGCAGGCGAGCATGTTGATCTCATCGCTATCGGTCACCGCGATCAGCATATCGGCATCGTCAGCGCCAGCGTTCATGAGCGTTGTGGGGTGGGCGCCGTTACCTAAGACCGTGCGGATATCCAGCCGCTCTTGCAGNCGCTTCAATGTCGCCGCCCGNTCGTCAACCACGGTAATATCGTTTTGCTCGTCGGCCAGGTGCTCTGCGAGCGTACCCCCCACCTGACCTGCTCCGAGGATAATGATTTTCATGGGCCTCTGGACCCTCTCAACGATGCTGCCTCACCTTAAACTATGTCAAACCCACCACGCCATGTGGATTAGTCACGTTGCGGCCGACGCGAAGCGATTAATCTGCCGGCTTGGACAGTAATGAAAAGTAGAGACCATCGCCACCGTTGACCTCGGGCATTACCTGCCAACCAGCGTCCCGTGCGATGCCTCGTTCCATCACAATCGGCATGATGTGAACCTCGTGTTGTCGACTAAAGGCTTTCACGACGGCATCGTTTTCAGCATCGAGTATTGAGCAGGTGACATAGAGCAGTCGTCCGCCCGGCTTTAAGGCCGGCCATAACCCCTGCAAAATGGCTAACTGCTGTTCAGCGAACTGACTGATATCCACTGTTCGGCGCAAGAGCTTGACGTCGGGATTGCGGCGCATCACCCCGGTAGCCGAGCAAGGCACATCTGCCAAAATCGCATCGAACCCCGGTGATAACATCGCCGAAGGAAGTGCACGTGCGTCAGCTTCGATAATCGTTGAGGTCAGGCCAAGTCGTTCGGTGTTGTCTGCAACTCGTTGCAAACGCCCCGCACTCNCATCACAAGCAACGAGTTCTTTCAGGCCGGGCTGTCGTTCAAGTAGGTGGCAGGCTTTTCCGCCAGGTGCAGCACAAGCGTCAAGAATTCGCTCATCGGGCTGNGGGTTGATGAGATCGGCCACGCGCTGTGCGGCGCNATCTTGAACACTGACCAGCCCATCGAAAAAGCCTGGCAATGAGGTCACATCAACGGGTTGTTGCAGCGTAATACCGTCACACAGATGATCGTGAGGGTGCGCTGAAAGACCAGCGTCGGTTAGCAGGCTTAGGTAAGTGTCCCGCTCGTTACGGATGTTATTGACGCGCAGTGTCATGGGTGGGCGGTGACGCGATGCCTCCGCAATGGCGTCTAAGTGGTCGTCATATTCCTGCTCAATGAGCGCGTCAAGCCAGCTGGGTAACGCCCGCCGTTGCGCTGGTGTCAGGGCGAACCCAGACAGGGGCTCTGCGCGTTGAAAGGACCGTAAGACGCCATTGACCAATCCGGATGCCCACTGTTTTTTCATCAGTCGAACGGTATTGACGGTTTCGGATACCACGGCATGTTTTGGGGTGCTGAGTTGGGTGAATTCGTAAAGAGCGCTGCCGATTAATGCGAGTACATCGTTATCTTTTTTACGGAGCGGTTTTTTAATCAGGCTGTTGATAATACCCTGAAGCATGGGCCACTCTCTGAGCGTGCCATAGACCAATTCTTGACACAGCGGCCTTTGCCCGTCGGCTACCTGATCGAATGCCGCCGGGAGTAAATGATTCAGTGACTCCCCACTGAGGACACGACCGATGATGTCGGCAGCCACTTGGCGTGCACTAGACATGCGCACGGTTGCCGGTGAGGGTGAATTGCGCGCCAAGCTTGAGTTTGTCTTGATGACCGTTGAGCAGTGTTGCCACGGACTGGGGTTTTCCGCCGGGCATTTGTGCTTCCGTAATCACCAGAACACCCTCACCACAGGCGACGCTCAGTCCGTCGTGATTGGCGCTCATAATCTCACCGGGGGCCGCGTCGTGGGCTTGATCGAGGGCGTGTGCCGCCCACACCTTGAGTCGATCANCGTTCAACATNGTAAAGCAACCGGGTGAGGGCAGTAGTGCGCGGACTTTACGATCGATCTCGATGGCACCGAGACCCCAGTCGATGCCGGTTTCGGCTTTCTCGATCTTCGCTGCATAAGTCACCTGCTGTTCATCCTGCGCTTGTGCGCTTAACAGCCGCGCCGCAATGTCCGCGAGGCATTCTGTGATCGCCTGTGTCCCAACCCGCTCAAGGTCCGCCAGTAGTGTGCCTCCGGTATGGTTGTCGGTGATGGCCACCTCCTTACGCAGTAGGACCGGCCCCGTGTCGAGACCGGGCTCCATCACCATAATACTGACACCCGTTTTAAGGTCCCCAGCTTCTATTGCACGTTGTACCGGCGCAGCGCCGCGCCATCGAGGCAATAGGGAGGCGTGGACATTAAGACAGCCGATACGAGGTATGGCCAGTATCGCTGCGGGCAGAATCAAGCCGTAGGCCACGACGACCATGACATCTGCATCGTAAGCCGCTAATTGTGCCTCGCTTGCCGGGTCTCTCAGCGTGTCGGGTTGCCAAAGCGGAATATTGGCGTCGAGCGCCACTGACTTGACAGCCGATGGTTGCAGCTTTTTACCACGGCCTGCGCGTCGATCTGGCTGAGTTAATACGCCGACGACCCGATGGGGCCCGGCTATTAAATGGGTCAGGTGCGCTGCCGCGAACTCAGGCGTGCCTGCAAAGACAATATTCAGTGGCGGGGTCATCTAGGAGTCGCGGCGCTTTTGATCTTTGACTAGCTTGCCGCGAATGCGTTGCCGTTTTAATGCCGACAGGTAGTCGACAAAGAGCTTTCCTTCAAGGTGATCGATCTCGTGTTGGAGGCAGATAGCCATCAAGCCGTCTAGTTCTTCGGTAAAGGGATTTCCGTCCCGATCTAAGGCTTTCACGGCGATCACCTTGGGACGCTGAACCGTTTCATAAAAACCGGGTACCGATAGACAGCCTTCGTCATAGGAACCCAAATCCTCGTCAATCACGTTGATTTCAGGGTTGATAAAGACCCGAGGTGCTGAGTGATCGTCTGACAAGTCCATCACGATGATGCGCTCGTGCACATCGACCTGGCTCGCTGCCAACCCGATCCCGGGAGCGGTATACATGGTTTCAAACATATCATCGATCAGCGTTTGGATACGGTCAGTGACCTGATCCACGGGCACTGCCCGTGTGCGTAGCCTTGGATCAGGAAATTCGAGAATCTGAAGTAGCGCCATGCTTGGTGAGTCCGGTTCGGAGCGTGTTCGTCAGCGTAGAAAAGTGTTCGGATTTGGTCTTGCCCTGTGCTCGACAGCCTCGCACACTGACAGTATACCGCGATGGCACTGATCTGCATGGATGGCAGGTGGGTAGCCTCTCAATGGATTGAGTCGCGTTGATGCCAATGGAGTGGATGCCTTGGAAAAAAGCAAATGGATTGCGATGCTGCAGAACAGAGTTGGGCGCTTAGGGCGTGCTGGCTTGTTGATCACACTATTAATACCAGCAGCGCGACTCGATGCTGCGCAACCAGAGCCACCACTAACGCTGAGCGAGACTGCTCCCGAACACTACACCGTGCAGNCCGGCGATACAGTATGGGACATTGCATCACTGTTTTTGCGAGAGCCATGGCGGTGGCAAGAGCTGTGGGCTGGTAATGAACACCTTGATGACGCTCACGCTATTGAGTCTGGCGACGAACTGAGCGTTGTTTGGGACGAGGGCAGGCCGACACTAANGGCGACTGAGCGGGGCGATGTGACGCTATCACCGAGTTTGCGGCGTGGCCCATTACATGCGGCCATCCCCGCCATTCCTCAAGCGCAAATTGCGCCTTTTTTGCGGCAGCATCGCGTGATTGAATCTGCCGCGTTAGCTCAAATCCCCTATGTGGTGGCGACTGACGCCGACCGTTTGCTCAGTAGTGTTGGGGACACGCTTTATAGCAGGGACATTGGGGTTAGCACAGGCAGCTATCACTTGGTGCGACACGAAGCGACACTGATCGACCCTCTGACCGAGGAGGACCTCGGCATTTTTATGACTGATATTGGGCGGGCTAGCGTCAACAGCTTGCTGAGTTCAGAGGGGTTGAGCGCACTGGTGGTGACGCAAGCGCGGCAAGAAATTCGCCTAGGTGACCGCCTGTTAGGTGTTGAGGAGGTCATGGCTCAAGCGGCGTATCACCCTCAGGCGCCGGCCGTTATGATCGAAAATGCCCTAATAATTGGGGCTGCCAGTGGTATGGCACAGATTGGTGCACTGGATATTGTTGTGATCAATCGCGGTGCGCGCGAGTCGGTGCACGAGGGGGACGTGCTGATGATTCAGCAGCGACCGCCTCCAGCAGAGGACTCCTTGACGGCTCAATCAGTTGTGCTGCCCGATCGTCGGGCCGGCGTCTTGATGGTTTTTGCCGTCTTTGATCGAGCCAGTTTTGGGTTGGTACTGGAGGCCAGTCGACCGCTAGCAGTCGGCGATGCCCTGCGGAGCCCTTAAAACAGCCGACCTCAGCATCGCTCGTAGGGCATCGCGCGCCGGTGCAATGTGATTGTCGAGTCGTGTTTTTGACCACTGATTTCAGGAGTTTTCATGGCACACCAATTTGGGCTGGACGCTCAGGCTGACGCGCGCTGGATTGCGCTCACGCAAATGATTGAGCGCGGTGCGGGTTGGTTAGATCAGGTTTTGCAGCGGTGGCCATCACCTGAGTCGATACTGGGCGACAGTGAACTGTCGAGTTCTGGTCATAGTGAGACGAATAGTGAGACCAATGGTCGGCCAGCGGGTTGGGCGTCTTTGCAGGGGATGATCGATAGCGCGTGCCCTAATCGACTGCTGCGTTGCCTGCCAAAATCATCGTCACTGTATCTTGTGACGATACGCGATCCTTTATATCCGCCGCTGCTGGCCGAATGCGGCGACCGCCCTCCCTTTCTGTTTGTGCAGGGAGATCTGGATAACCTAAGAAGCACCACACTGTCTGTTGTAGGAACCCGTAAGCCTTCCTTAGATGGGCAACGCGCTGCGACGGATTTAACCCATGCGGCGGTTGCGCTAGGTCTTACTGTTGTGAGTGGCTTGGCCCTCGGCATCGACGGGGTTGCGCACCAAGCGGCACTGTCTGCAAAGGGTAAAACGATCGCGGTATTACCCTCTGGCCTTGATCAAATCTACCCCTCAAGACACCGTCAACTGGCAGCGAATATCGCCAAGTCGGGTGCTGTCGTGAGTGAATTTCCGTTAGGCACCCCGCCAAGAAAACACCATTTTCATCGTCGCAATCGGACCCTATCGGGATTCAGTCAGGCGACGCTGGTAATTGAGGCCGGGCGGCCGAGCGGGACGCTCATCACCGCCACTGCTGCCGCGGATCAGGGTCGCGACGTGATGACATTACCTTGGTCGATCTATCACCCCGAAGGAGCGGGGTGTCGATATCTTCTCGATGCGGGTGCGATACTCATTCAGTCGCCCGAGGATCTTGCCCACTGCTTAGATCTCAGGATACCGGACCCGTTAATGACCGAGTCGGTGGCTCGTCACGCCAGCGCTGTGTCGGCTCAGCCTCAATCACTGCCGCTGGATCAGCGTGAGATACTGTCTTTGTTGGGGCGGGAATCTCATCGAGCTGAGGCCTTAGCGCTGCGACTTATTGGGACGTGGACCGCTGTCTGGCGTGCTTGTCTGCCCTAGAAGTGCAAGGCTGGATACAAAAGGGCCCAAAAGGTTACGGTGCTAAGCGCTAAAAGTGCGTTAGCTCCCTGCCCATAGGGTGCGGTAAAATAGCGTCTTTCACTGTGAGCGACGGTTATGCGCCCACTCCACCAAGTTCCATTTTATGCGCAATGGCGCCTGCCGTTGCTCCGCTCGGTTTTGGATAGCGGTGGGGTGGTAGCCTGCCCCGCAGAGGGCGTTTGGGGGCTCAGTTGCGACCCTTACAGTGAAGTGGCGGTTCATGACCTATTGACCCTCAAACGGCGCTCAGTCCACAAAGGGCTCATTGTGGTGGCCGCTGATGCAGCAATGTTCGACGGGGTGCTGTCCTTTCTGTCACCCGATGAGCGTCAACGGGTGCGCGCATCGTGGCCAGGCCCCAACACTTGGTTAGTACCCAATCAGGGTGTCTTTCCGGACTGGATCACGGGGGATAGCACTGAGGTCGCCATTCGTGTGACGTCAGCGTTGCCACTCAAGCGGTTAAGTGAGTCCTTTGGTGGGCCCTTGGTTTCAACCAGCGCCAACCCCGCGGGATTACCCCCACCCCATTATTTATGGTCATTACGGCGCTACTTTGGGGTAACGTTACCGGCTATGCCAGGGATGCTGGAGAAAGCGGGTAAGCCATCAACTATTCGCCGCGTAGGGGATGGCACACTTGTCCGACCTTAGCCGGCACTTAGCCGACATTTAGCCGACATAAGGAGAGCCCGATGGATGTATCGGCTGTAGAGACTTATCTCACCACACTTCAGAGTCGCATTTGTGAGCGCTTGGAGGTGATTGATCAGAGCGCTGGCTTTGCAACAGAATCCTGGGATCGCCCAGAGGGCGGCGGCGGTATCAGTCGTGTTTTAGCGGATGGCGACGTGATTGAAAAAGGGGGGGTTAATTTCTCCCACGTCGTGGGGTCGTCAATGCCCGCCTCTGCGACGCAGCATCGCCCAGAGTTGGCCGGTAGAAGCTTTCGCGCATTGGGCGTTTCTCTGGTCATCCATCCTCGCAACCCTCATGCGCCCACGTCTCATGCCAANGTGCGCATGTTTATGGCGGAAAAGCCTGGTGCAGAGCCTGTTTGGTGGATGGGAGGCGGNTTTGATCTAACGCCTTATTACGGTTACGAAGAGGACGCCGTCTCCTGGCATACACAGGCGAAAGCGGCCTGCGATCCATTTGGGGAAGCCGTATACCCCCGATTTAAGCAGTGGTGTGACGATTACTTTTATATTCCGCATCGGCAAGAACCCCGGGGTGTCGGCGGCCTCTTTTACGATGATCTGAATGAGTGGGGGTTTGATCAAACCTTTGCGTTTATGCGTAGCGTGGGGGATGGTTTTTTGGACGCGTATGCGCCCATCCTCGAGCGGCGCAAAGACACTCCGTGGACTGAAGAAGAGCGGCAGTGGCAGCTCTATCGTCGCGGGCGTTACGTCGAATTTAATCTAGTCCACGACCGAGGCACGTTGTTTGGCCTGCAAACCAATGGGCGAACGGAGGCAATACTGATGTCTTTGCCACCGCTGGTGCGTTGGGAGTATGGCTTAACGCCGAGGGAGGGCACGCCCGAGGCCCGACTGATGAGTGACTTTCTGCCGCCACGCGACTGGCTTGGTGTGGCAGGGTCGACCAAGCGCTCATGACCGGTCATTGCGTCTCTGTCTCACTGATCGTCAGCCACTTGAGCGAGGGAAGAGAGGGATGACTGGCATGCAAACGCGTCGTGACCGTTTTGCTGTCGTGGGTAACCCGATTGGCCACAGCTTATCGCCGGCTATCCACTCTGCATTTGCGCAGCAAACGAATCAGGTGATCGATTATCAGGCGGTGTTGGTGGCAGTGGATTCGTTTGAGCAGTGGGTCCAGCAGTTTTTTGATGACGGAGGTCATGGTCTGAATGTGACGCTGCCGTTTAAGACGCGTGCATTTACGTTAGCGGATCAGGCCTCTCCGCGTGCTCAAGCGGCGGGCGCTGCCAATTTTTTAACGCGTGACGAGGCCGGCAGCATCATTGCGGATAACACGGACGGTCGGGGGTTAGTGACTGATATGACGGTCAATGCTGGCTGGCTTTTGCGCGATGCCCGCATTCTCATATTGGGCGCAGGGGGCGCTGTTCGGGGGGTGATACCCGCGCTACTCACTGAAGTCCCGCACTGCCTATTTTTGGCGAATCGGACCCCTGAGCGTGCACAGCAATTAGCCCAGCAGTGGACTTCCGATGCCGTACCTGTCTCGGGCGGCGGTTACCAAGAGGTACCGACAGAGCCATGGGACCTGATTATTAATGGCACCAGTACCGGTTTGAGTAACGAAATGCCCGCTTTATCGAGCTCGATGGCATTCGCGCCACAGTGTCGCGCCTACGACATGGCCTACGGGCGCGCACCAACACCTTTTATGGAATGGGCGAGCGCTCACGGTGTGGTGGAAGTCTTAGATGGTTTGGGCATGCTGGTTGAGCAGGCAGCAGAGAGCTTTTTCCTCTGGCGTGGTGAACACCCAGAGACCACATCGGTGGTGTCGTCTCTGCGCGCTGCCTCGGGGGACTGACCCCTAATTGCTGTTGTCGAGGTATCGTTGCTTGAGTGAGACATAACCATCGGCGCTGTATTGCAGGAAGCGTTGTTCGCTCTCGGACAGGGCGCGCACTTCGCGCGCTGGGCTGCCCGCATAAAGGTGCCCGCTGCGGAGTCTCTTTCCGGGTGTGACCAGTGAACCCGCCGCGATCATCACCTCATCCTCGACCACAACTTTGTCCATAACAATGGCACCCATCCCGACCAGCACACGATGACCGACGGTGCAACCATGTAGCAATGCTCGGTGTCCTACTGTGACATCATCACCGATGTGTAATGGATACCCGTCGGGGTTATAGGGCCCCTCATGCGTGACGTGCAACACGGTGCCGTCTTGAATGTTGGTGCGTGCGCCAATGCGGATAATCTGCACATCACCCCGCATCGCGGCATGAGGCCATACGCTGGCATCGTCACCGAGCCAAACGTCACCCATCACTACCGCCGTCGGGTCAATCAGCACTCTTGCGCCGAGGCTGGGCGTTACCCCTAGTGCCTCACGGATATGTGCTTCGCCTGTGAAATTAATTTGGGTCACACTGGGTCTCCTGCGCCAATCTAACTTGCTACACTAGCGCGTCATTATTAAGGCGACGTGAGTATGTCTGATTCTCAGCCTGACACCAATCAACGGCCGCGCTTTGTCGCGGGTGCCGTTTGCCCGAGTTGTCAGGAACAAGATCGTATTGTGATCGACGCGGATGCCGATGAGCGCCGTTGCGTGGCCTGTGGATATGTCGAGGCCCGCCCGGTTGCACCGGCTGATCTGCCGGCTACCCGCGTCACGCGCGCGGCGGCGAGGCGCGTCGAGACTCCCTCTGACCCGGTCAAACTCATCGACGGCTGACCGGCCCCTTTGCCCCACTTATAACTTGCAGTCATGCACCGGATACACAAAAAGCATTAATTTTCATAAAGTCCGCGCCAGACCCTGTGCATTTCGCGCCAGCTGTGTAGTTCTCACCATGTATTTTACTGCAACTTCGTTATAATCGCCGCGCTTTTGATCACCCCTTTGTGGCGCGGGGTTCGGCGCCACATCAACAAATGGAGTACGCACGCGATGGGAAGAATCTTCTCAGGAGTGCCTTTGGCACTGTTTGCGTCGTTTACGGCTGCACAAAATCAAGTCAACATGTCGCCCGGTGTTACCGAGATTGGCGCTGACATCTTCGAACTTCACATGCTGATTATGTGGATTTGCGTTGTGATTGGCGTCGCCGTTTTTGCGGTGATGTTTTACTCCATTTACGCGCATCGTAAGTCACGTGGGCATGAGGCATCGCAGTTCCACGAGAGCACTAAGGTAGAGATCGCCTGGACGGTGGTGCCGTTTTTGATTTTGATCGCTATGGCGGTCCCAGCAACGTCGACGCTGTTAGAAGTCTATGACAACGACGAGGCTGAACTCGACGTGCTGATCACAGGACATCAGTGGAAGTGGAAGTATGAGTATTTGGACGAGACTGGCGAAAACATCTCCTTTTTCTCTAACCTGACGACACCACAAGAAGAGATTTACAACACGGAAGCCAAAGGCGACCACTACTTGCTCGAGGTCGATGAGCCTCTGGTGATCCCGACCAATACGAAAGTCCGGTTCTTGATCACGGCAAACGACGTCATTCACTCGTGGTGGGTGCCGGAGCTTGCGGTCAAGCGGGATGCGATTCCGGGCTTTATTAACGAGGCGTGGACCCGCGTACCTCAGGAAGGCATTTATCGGGGCCAGTGCACAGAACTATGTGGCGCCTACCACGGGTTTATGCCGGTTGTCGTGCATGCCGTTTCGCCAGAGGAATTTCAGGCATGGCAGGCCGCCAAACGCGGCGCTGCACAGGCCGAAAGCCAGCTCGCCCTGCAAACGCTCTCTGCCGACGAGCTGATGGCGCAGGGAAAAGCGGTCTACGAGACAGCGTGCGTTGCTTGCCACGGTGCTCAAGGCGAGGGTGGTATTGGTAATGCGATCGCAGGGAGCTCGGTCGTGATGGGCGATGTGTCGCAGCACATGGCGATTGTCGCGAAGGGCGTTGCGGGAACGGCTATGCAGGCATTTGATGCCCAGCTGAACGAGGTAGAGTTGGCCGCGGTCCTCACTTACCAACGCAACGCTTTTGGCAATAACACAGGCGATATTGTCCAACCGGGCGATGTCACTGGAATGAACAACGGATAGAGAGGTAGAACACGATGGGTGATCATCATCATGGGCCGGCAACAGGTGTGACACGTTGGTTGTTCACGACCAACCACAAGGACATTGGTACGATGTACCTCTGGTTCTCCTTTGCTATGTTCCTGCTGGGGGGCTTTTTNGCCATGGTNATTCGGGCGGAGCTTTTCCAGCCCGGTATGCAGTTGGTAGAGCCAGCATTTTTCAATCAGATGACCACCTTACACGGACTCGTCATGGTGTTTGGCGCCATTATGCCGTCCTTCGTTGGCTTGGCTAATTGGCTGATTCCGATGATGATTGGGGCGCCTGATATGGCGCTACCGCGCATGAACAACTGGAGCTTCTGGATTTTGCCACCGGCTTTCTTGATGCTCGCTTCAACCCTGTTTATGGAAGGCGGCGCGCCTGCGTTTGGCTGGACTTTTTATGCCCCCCTTTCAACGACGTACGCCCCGCCATCAGTTACTTTCTTTATTTTTGCCATCCATATTTTGGGCGTGTCATCAATCATGGGCTCGATCAATATTATCGCGACGGTGATGAACATGCGTGCGCCGGGCATGACCTACATGAAAATGCCCATGTTCGTTTGGACCTGGTTGATCACTGCCTTTTTGCTGGTTGCAGTGATGCCAGTGTTAGCGGGTGCCGTGACGATGATGCTGATGGATATCCACTTCGGCACCAGCTTCTTTTCAGCCGCTGGCGGCGGTGATCCGGTGCTGTTTCAGCACATCTTCTGGTTTTTTGGCCATCCAGAGGTTTACATCATTATTCTGCCGGCGTTTGGCGTGGTCTCGCAGATCATCCCCGCGTTTTCTCGTAAGCCATTGTTTGGATACGCCTCAATGGTGTACGCCACTGCGTCGATCGCCTTTTTGTCGTTCGTCGTTTGGGCGCACCATATGTACACGGTGGGTATGCCTGTTGCCGGCGAGCTGTTCTTTATGTACGCAACCATGCTGATCGCAGTACCAACCGGCGTGAAGGTCTTCAACTGGATATCAACCATGTGGCGTGGCTCGTTGAGCTTTGAGACGCCGATGTTGTTCTCAATTGGCTTTTTGGTGTTGTTCACCTTGGGCGGGTTTACCGGCTTGATGCTCTCGATTGCGCCGGCAGACTTCCAGTACCACGACACCTATTTTGTNGTGGCCCACTTCCACTACGTGATGGTGGCCGGTGCAGTGTTTTCGATGACNGCTGCGGTGTACTACTGGTTGCCGAAATGGTGTGGGCGTATGTACAGCGAATCAATGGGTAAAATCCATTTCTGGATTTCTTTCATTGGTTTCAATATCACTTTTTTCCCGCAGCACTTTGTGGGGCTCGCCGGCATGCCGAGGCGGATTCCCGATTACGCGTTGCAGTTTGCCGACTTCAACATGATGTCGTCGATTGGCGCCTTTATTTACGGCGCGTCGCAGCTGCTATTTTTATATAACGTGATTGCGACGATCGTCTCCGGCGAGCGAGTCAGTGACGAGAAAGTGTGGGATGGTGCGGAAGGTCTTGAGTGGACTGTTCCAACGCCTGCGCCCTATCACACTTTTGAAGAGCCACCGTTGGTATCCAAACCAGCGGGCACGTTTTAAGTCGTCGCAAGATAACTGACGATGGCTTACGTGCGCCTCAGTAAAGTACCCGCTATCGATACCGCATTGAAGCTAAGCGGTGTCGCAGTGGTGATGTTTGCTTTTGTGTTCGTCGTGATGGTGCCGCTGTATAACGTGTTGTGTGACGTACTGGGTATTAATGGTAAGACTGCGGGGTCGGCTTACACCGCAGTGCCGGTGATGATCGACGAGAGTCGGGAAATCACGGTTCAGTTTGTCGCCATCAAGAACAATGAAATGCCCTGGGGCTTCTCTCCTGATGAGAGAATCATGCGGGTGTATCCAGGTGCTGCTAATGGCACGATATTCCGAGCTACTAATCCGACTACTGCGCCTATGGTGGCTCAGGCCATCCCCAGCATTTCGCCGAGTCGAGCCGCCCCTTATTTTCACAAGACAGAGTGTTTCTGTTTTGAGCAGCAGGGGCTCGCAGGATTGGCAGCGGCTGACATGCCGCTTCAGTTTATCGTCGATCAAGACCTGCCTCGCGATATCCATACTATTACGCTGTCTTACACATTGTTTGATGTCACCGATGCGGTGACTGACCAAGTCGCTACCCGTTGATCAGCGCACTCTAGGAGACTCCTATGTCCAGTAACCCATCCACCGCAACCGGGCATGAAAAGTACTACGTGCCCGAGTCTTCCAGTCTCGCCGTGCGAGCGACGATTGGCTTGTTACTGTCGGTTTTCGGTGGCGGTTTGATGCTCAATGAGATGACTTATGGCTCGGCAGACGACGCCAGCTATTCAGGTTGGGTGCTGACAGCNGGGTTGGTTTTTTTCATTNTGACGCTCACCAGCTGGTTTAGGACGGTTATTAAAGAGAACATCGCCGGTTTGAACAGTGGGCAGGTGAACCAGAGCTATGTCTTGGGCATGTTTTGGTTTATTTTTTCTGAGGTCATGTTTTTTGCTGCTTTCTTTGGCACGTTGCTTTATGTGCGGCAGTTGGCAGGTCCTTGGCTTGCTGGTGAGGGCGAAGGTGGACGGATGAACGATCTGCTGTGGCCGGGTTTCGAGTTCACTTGGCCGCCGTCTATTACGCCGCAAGAGACAGTGGGTGGAGCGGATGCGCAGGTGATTGCCAATAATGGCGATTTTGTCTCTCAGGAAAAGTCGATGGCGCCCGCCGACGCGCATGCTTGGTACGCCTGGCTGCCTATGTGGAACACGATTATCTTGTTGTCCTCGAGTGCGACGGTGCATGTGGCGCACACGGCCATTTTGGCGGGTGATCGAGCAAAATTTAATCGTTGGCTGGGGATTACGGTTGGGCTTGCGCTGATCTTTTTGGGGCTCCAAGCTGCAGAGTACTACGAGGCTTACGTGTTGTACGGGTTAACGCTCAACTCCGGAATCTATGGTTCGACCTTTTTCATGTTGACGGGTTTTCATGGTTTTCACGTAGCCATGGGTATGACCATGTTACTGATTCAGTTGGTGCGCTCTGTGAAGAATGAGCATTTTACGGCATCGGATCACTTTGGCTTCGAGGCTTCGAGTTGGTACTGGCACTTCGTTGATGTCGTGTGGGTCTTCTTGTTTTTATTTGTTTATATTCTGTAGGGCGCTTCAACCCACGATGGAGGGCGCTGCGGCGCCCTTTTTAATGATCGCTTGTCACCGTAAGATCGCATTTCGTTAAGCGTCTTCTTGGAGGCCCTGCTGTTGGGGCCGGAGTGTTACCTCGGGGTGTTAGTCGGCGTCTCGGTAACCGGTTCTGCGTCCCAGGGGTTGCGATGGCCCAGCTGGCCCGTCATGACCCCGTATAGGATCACGCACAGCAAAGAAAAGCCAAGTCCAAGTCGTATGCCCAACGAGTTGAATAATCGGCGTTTCTCAGTGTTACCTTGATCCGATAAAAGAAAGACTAGTCCTGACGCGAGGCTCACTACAAGGGCTATCATGAGCAGGATTATGAGCGCTTTAAGCATGGGGTTAACCTTTCTGGTGGTGCCCGGTGGGTGTTTGGTTCCGGGTCAGCATGGAGGATCAGTGAGTGCAGTTTAACGGAAGCATCGGGCGCTTGGAGATTAAGGGTGATGTGCGGGCGTGCGTCGCTGGCGCGGTGCTGTTTGCCCTGTTACTGAATTTGGGCTTTTGGCAGCTTGGGCGCGCAGACGAAAAAAACCTGCTGCAAATGCGCTGGGAAGCGCGCAGCGCGTTGCCAGCAGTCACGCCCTCGGCACTGTTGCAGACGTCTGATGTCACTCAATATGCGGATCGCCGCGTACGCTGGCAGGGCGTGCTGGATCCTGAAGCTTATTTGCTGCTGGATAATCGTTTGCACCGAGGACGTGTGGGGTATCACGTGATTGCATTGATAGAGACCGGTGACTGGTCGGTGCCAGTCAATCTGGGTTGGTTGGCGGGCGATCCATCCCGTCGAACAACCCCTGTCGTTAAGTTGATGGAGGGCGCCGCAGTAATCGAGGGGCAGGTGTATGTTCCGAGTGCTAAGCCGATCATGATGGTCGAACAACCGCCACCCGATCGCTTGCCGTCAACCGTGCAAACTTTGTATTGGGACCAGTGGTTCGACACACTGGCAGCGCTAACGGGTAAGTCCGTATTCCCTTATGAGGTCAGGATAGACCCCGCCTCGCCGTTAGCCCTAGTAGCTGAATGGCCGGTTGTGAATCAGTCATCGGCTAAACATATGGGGTACGCGGTCCAATGGTTTGCCATGGCTGCTGTTTTGTTACTAATCGGAGTGCTTCTCATGTCGAATATACGAGAGATTGTCGCGGGCAGGCCTTCCTCATGAATACGGGTAATGATGTCGTGAAGCGACAGCAAGGACGCCGGGTATTGCTGCTTATTGCGGGGATTCCACTGAGCATCATGTTGGCGGCAACGTTGCTGTGGTGGGCTGTGGCAGAGGGGCAGTTTGATATTGTTGGCGCAATGGGGACGGCCAACCATGGCGAGTTGATCGTGCCTCCGAAAAGTCTGTCGCAGAGGACTTTTTCGGATGACGGCGCAGCCGACCTGCTTTGGGAGGACCTGCCGGTAAAGTGGCATTTTTTGATCCTTCATCGTGGCGGCGTGTGTGAGGCAATCTGCCAAGAAAAACTGTATCAAACTCGGCAGATCCACATTGCTCTTGGCAAAGANTTTAACCGCGTAGGGCGTGTCGTGTTGACGGATCTGCCTGCAGACCGGATCGCGGTGACGCCTGCTGACGAGACGGCATCAGCTGCCACCTCGACTTTTGATGGCAATTTGGCCGATTGGATCGCGGCCGAGCATGCGGGTGTGACGGCACTGACGTTGCCCGCAGCAGAAATCGAGCAACTGATGCCGTCGACCCTGGGTGATGGCGGTCATTGGTATGTTGTTGATCCGGCAGGCTGGATCATGATGCAGGTGGCAAATGATCTTTATTATAAAGATGTGATTAGTGATCTTCGATTTTTACTAAAGAACTCGGGCAGCTAACACGGGATCTGTTATCGGCAGGTGTCTGCGGGAATCCCACGAAGGGGCGCCCAAACCAAGTGGAAAAGAAAGGAGTGATGGGTGACGGTATCGGATCGAAGCGGGATTCGCTGGACGATTTTTGGCGTACTGGTGTTTATGGCCATTGTCGTGGCGAGCTTTGTCCATCGCGTGGGTGAGCCGCGCGTGATGAGCCTCGCTGAGAGCCGCATCAATGGATTATTTTTATTCGATACCCCCCGTGATGTGGGCAACTTTTCACTGATTGACCACGCTGGCGCGCCGTTTACCGCTGATCGTCTCGAGGGCCACTGGACCTTGTTGTTTTTTGGTTTCACGCATTGCCCTGATATCTGCCCGACCACACTCTCTGATTTGGCCGAGTTGAAACAACAGCTGCAAGGCACCGAGGCTGATGAGACTGTTGTGGTGATGCTGTCGGTGGATCCCGCCCGAGATACGCCCGAGCGGTTATCGCAATATGTTCCGTACTTTCACCCGGATTTTCTTGGCGTAACGGGCGCTTTTGAATCGATCTTAAGTGTGACTCAGCGCTTGAACGCGCCTTTTCGTAAGGTCACTGCCAGCGACGGCAGTTACCAGATGGAGCACAGTGCCAACGTGGCGCTGATGAACCCCAGAGGGGATTATCATGGCTTTTTTCGTGCGCCGCTCGACATACCCAAAATGCGGGTAACATTACGATCCGCGCAGTATCTCTGGGACCACTAATATGATGTCAAATCGCCTAATTCTGGTGGATGGCTCTTCGTATCTGTTCCGCGCTTACCATGCGTTACCCCCACTGACCAATTCAAAGGGCCTGAATACTGGCGCTGCGAAAGGCGTGATTGGGATGATCCGCAAGTTGGTCGCCGATTATGATGGCGATCAGGTCGTGGTGGTCTTTGATGCCAAGGGGCCGACCTTTCGTCATGAGATGTATGCCGACTACAAGGCCAACCGGCCGCCCATGCCAGACGAATTGCGTGAGCAGATAGAGCCGATTCATGCCGCTATCAAAGCGATGGGCTTGCCCTTGATCTGCATAGGAGGCGTTGAGGCAGACGACGTGATTGGGACGCTGTCTGTCGAGGCAGCGAGCAGTGGTCGCGAGGTGGTCATTTCGACCGGTGATAAAGATATGGCGCAGCTGGTCAACGACAAAGTCACGCTGATTAACACCATGAACAATACCGCGATGGACAGTGCAGGCGTTGTCGATAAGTTTGGTGTCCCGCCGGAGCTGATTATCGATTTGCTGGCTTTAATGGGAGACAAAGTCGATAACATTCCTGGAGTGGCTGGTGTTGGTGAGAAGACGGCAACCGCGTTATTACAGCACCTCGGTGGTATGACTGCGATCTATCAACAGCTAGATGCCGTTGCAGCCTTGCCGATTCGCGGCGCTAAAAGCCTTGCGGGTAAGTTGGAACTTGCGCAAGCCGAGGCAGTGCTGAGTTACGAATTGGCGACGATCAAAATAGACTGTGAGCTGGGATTGGAAGTGGGCGCTTTGAATTCGACCCCACCTGATAACGAGGCATTGATTGCTTTGTTTCGCGACCTTGAGTTTAAAAATTGGCTGGAGGCGTTACTCGATAATGGCCTTGGTGCCATGGTGGAAGCCGCCTCCAGTGAGCCGACAGAAGACACATTATCTGAGGACAGGCCACCACAGGTCGTCGACCCCCTCAACGTCGTAACGATACTGGATTCGGCTACCTTGGATGATTGGCTAAACAGACTCTCAGCCGCCGATTNTTTCGCCTTTGATACCGAAACAACCAGCCTGAATTATATGGTCGCAGAAATCGTGGGCGTTTCTTTTGCGGTGGAGGCGGGTACGGCCGCGTACGTNCCGCTCGCACATGACTATCCCGGCGCGCCAGAGCAGCTCAGTCGGGATGAGGTGCTGGCTCAGTTGAAGCCATTGCTAGAGGATGGGTCAAAAGGAAAGCTGGGTCAGCATCTAAAATATGATGCCAATGTTCTGATGAACCACGGTATTACTCTGCGGGGAATTCGCGAGGATACGATGCTTGAGTCTTACGTGCTTGACGCGACTGGAAGTCGCCATGACTTAGACACGCTGGTTCTGAAATATTTGGGGCAGCGCACCATTCACTTCGAGGACATCGCGGGTAAAGGGGCTAAGCAGATCACCTTCAACCAAGTGCCGGTTGAACAAGCAGCGCCCTATGCGGCCGAGGATGCCGAGGTCACCTTGCGGTTACATGCATTGTTGTCTGCTCGATTAGAAGCGGAGCCTTCTCTTCAGCAGTTGTACCGAGAGTTGGAGGTTCCGTTAGTGCCCGTGCTGTCTCGTATCGAGCGAAACGGTGCGTTGGTCTGTCGCGAGCAACTGTCGGCGCAAAGTGCTGAGCTTGGTCAGCGAATGCTGGCGCTTGAGGCTAAGGCTCACGAGCTAGCGGGCGGTCCGTTTAACCTCGGCTCACCTAAGCAGCTTGGCGAGATACTTTTCAATAAGCTTGAGCTGCCCGTGCTGAAGAAAACGCCTAAAGGCGCACCCTCGACTGCAGAAGAGGTGTTGGCAGAGTTAGCTTTGGATTATCCGCTGCCCGCTGTGTTGATGGAATACCGAAGCCTCAGCAAGCTTAAATCGACTTATACCGACAAGCTTCCCGGTATGATCGACGCCAAAACGGGGCGAGTACATACCTCTTATCATCAGGCCGTAACAGCGACGGGTCGGTTATCGTCCTCAGATCCCAATTTGCAAAATATTCCGATTCGCACAGAAGAGGGCAGACGCATTAGACAAGCGTTTATTGCCGCTCCGGGCTGTAAAATTGTCGCGGCGGACTACTCGCAAATAGAGTTGCGCATTATGGCGCACCTCTCTCAGGATCCCGGCTTGCTGGCTGCGTTCGCTGAGGGCCTCGATGTTCACAGCGCTACTGCAGCTGAAGTATTTGCCGTTGATATTGAGCAAGTATCGGTTGACCAACGACGCAAGGCTAAAGCGATTAACTTTGGGTTGATTTACGGTATGTCTGCTTTTGGACTCGCAAAGCAACTGGGTATCGGCCGACACGAGGCGCAGGAATACATCGACGTGTACTTCGCACGCTATCCCGGTGTCGCCGACTACATGGCGCGGACGCGCGCGCTAGCGCATGAGACAGGTTATGTTGAAACGCTCAAAGGAAGGCGCTTATACCTGCCCGAGATCAATGCCCGCAATCGACAGCGGCAACAGGCCGCTGAGCGCACTGCGATTAATGCGCCAATGCAAGGCACGGCTGCGGATCTGATTAAATTAGCCATGCTGGCCGTTGATGCGTGGATTGATTCGTCAGGGGTGGATGCTCGATTAATGATGCAAGTCCACGATGAACTGGTATTCGAGGTGGCTGACGATGCTGTCGCCAGCCTGAGCGAGAAGGTCGCCGCGCTGATGTCAGACATCGGCTGGCTTGATGTCCCGCTAGTGGTAGAGGTCGGTACGGGCGATAACTGGGATGAGGCCCATTAATCGTCGGTGTTAAGAGGTCTCGGATGGTGATTTGGGTTCATCAGCGAGGACAGAGTCGTCGGTTAACCAGCGATTAATCTGTTTGCTGAGGACGTCTACCCCTTGCCGCTTGAGTGATGAGAACAACTGTACTCGGACCAGTTCTTCGTGCTCTCGGAGTCGACTTTGAACAGAGAGTAGCGTGTTTTGTGCGGGCCCCCGTTTGAGTTTGTCGGCTTTGGTGAGCAAAATATGGACCGGCATCGTCGCGGAGATGGCCCAGCCCAGCATTTGTTGATCCGGTTCGGTCAGTGGGTGACGAACATCCATCAGCATGACCAGTCCTCGGAGGCTTTGTCGGTGTTGCAGGTAACGTTCGAGCTGTTGGTTCCACTTCTTTTTGACCGCGAGGGGTACTTTGGCAAAGCCATAGCCGGGTAGATCGACTATCCGTTGGTGATCGGTCAGCGAAAAAAAGTTAATCAATTGCGTACGCCCCGGCGTGCGGGAGGTGCGCGCCAGCTTTGTTTGTTCTGTTAAGGTGTTGATTGCGCTAGATTTTCCGGAATTAGACCGGCCGGCAAACGCCACCTCCCAGCCGCTATCGGCCGGTGCATTCTCAATAGCGCTGGCACTCTGGAGAAAGGTCGCCTCACGAAAATTGAGTTTAATAGGCGACGTTGTTTGCTCGGTCATTTTGCGATTTGTGCCACGACACGGAACGTCTATAATGCCACGCTGTCTTACAGGTGGCGCAGGTTAAAAGTGTAAATTGCTGCATGATAGCGGTGATCAGCGAAGGGCCGTTTGTGATAACGGCAAGCGTGAGCCGCCGACAGTGCGCAACCGTATTTGAATCACGACATACAAGAAGCTTTTAGAGGGTTTGATCATGAAAACAATCGCATTTACTCGCGCTGCAATGCGCTTGGCTGCTGGCGCTGCATTGGTTGTTGCGCCGACCGTGTTCGCCGGTGATCCACCAGCACAATACGCTGCCTCATGTGGTGCTTGTCATGCTGTGGGTGTGGCAGGGGCGCCGGCAACCGGCAATGAAGCTGCCTGGGCGCCGAGATTAGAAAAAGGTATGGACGCACTGGTCGCGTCAGTCCGCAATGGCTTGGGTGCGATGCCGCCGGGCGGGCTCTGCAATAGTTGCAGTGACGAAGATTACGCGGCACTCATCACTTACATGTCCACCGCACAATAATACTGGCGAACGAGAATGATTATGTTTCAGCGCTTGGCCCAAAAGACTCAAGGTTTGTTGTTGATCGCGTTGCTCAGTAGTGGTGCAGCGGTAAACGCCAGTACTGGTGACGCCGAAGCAGGCCAGGTTAAGGCCGCCACCTGCGTCGCCTGCCACGGGGTTGATGGCAACAGTGCCGTGCCTACGTTCCCTAAGCTGGCTGGCCTGGGGCATAAATACTTGCTCAAACAGATGCAAGATATCCGCGATGGCCGTCGTCCGGTCGCGCTCATGGCAGGGCAGGTCGACAACATGACCGATGAAGACCTGTCAGATATCGCTGCATTTTATGACGCTCAGGAGCGATCGGGCGGTATGAGTGATCCCGATAAAGTCGCGCTCGGCAGAAAGGTGTATTTAGCCGGTATTGCGGACAGACAGGTGCCCGCTTGTTCCGGATGTCATAGCCCCACTGGAAACGGCAACAGCTTAGCGGGGTATCCTTCTCTCGGAGGGCAACACGCCGAGTACATTGCGTCACAGCTTAAAATGTTTAGAAAGGGCTACGAGGACCCAACCGGCCGCACAAATGGTGGTGACGCCCGGATCATGCGTACCACGGCGTTCCGGATGAGCGATATGGAAATTGAGGCGGTAGCGAGCTACATTGCGGGGCTGCAACCTAACCCATAGCTATTTCATAGTACCGACGGGTGACACTGGTCACCCGCTCCAGGGAGGGATCTCTATGATCAACANGACCACTCGNCCCATTTTTTGGCTTGCTTGCACTGTATTGGTTGCTTTGACCACGTTAAGCGGCAAAGGAATAGCCGAAGAGCGCTGGGTGGAGGGGCAGCATTACCAANTACTCACCCCCACCGTTGCTACCGGTCGTTCTCAAGACGTGGTGGTGACCGAGTTCTTTTGGTACGGCTGCGGGCACTGCTACACCTTTGAACCCATGCTCACGGCGTGGGGTAAGCAGCTACCAGAGGGTGCCGTGGTGCAACCCTCACCAGCGGTCTGGAATGACGGGATGAAAATACATGCCAAGGCGTATTACATAGCCGAGGTGCTGGGTGTTAAGGAAACGGTGCACCCGATTATTTTTGATGCCATGCATGTTAAACGCGAGCGCCTGTCCTCTCGGCTCGCGTTACGTGATTTGTTCGAGGACAGTGGTGTTGACCCCGTGCAATTCGATAAGGCGTTTGATTCGTTTGGTGTGGATTCTCAAGTTCGACAGGCTGACGCGCGCGCAAAGTCCGCAAAAATATCGGGAACACCTTCATTAATGGTGGCGGGAAAATACCTCATTGAGACACGATCTGCGGGCAGCCAGACCAATATGTTGGAGATCGCGCAATACCTCGTTGAAAAAGAGTTAGCCGCCGAGTAACCAGCCTGTCAAACGCTCACCGCAGTGCGGGATAGCACGCGTCGTAATTCGAAGCTTGAGTGCACCGCACTGACCCCAGCGATACGCGTCAGTGTTCCCAGCAAAAACTGTTCATAGTGGGCCATGTCTCTTACCACAGCTTTCAGCAGGTAATCAGCGCTTTGACCTGTTACGACGCAACAGTCCACCACCTCGGGGACATCTGCGATCGTCTCTTCAAAAACTTCGAAGCGATCCGGCGTATGTCGGTCCATGGTGACGCTCACGTGCGCAGTGAGATGAAGACCCAGTTTTTTGGGGTCTACCATTGCGACTTGGTGGGTCATTACGCCTTCTGTCCAAAGGCGTTTCACCCGGCGAGCACAGGGGGTGGGCGATAGGCCTACACGCTCGGCAAGTTCAAGATTGTTCAGCCCAGCATCACGCTGCAAGATGTGCAGAATCTTACGATCAATACGGTCTAGCTCCAGGTCATTCCCGCCCATAAAACGCTCAAAATTNGGGATATATGAGATAATATCCCATAAATTTAGAGAATATCACTAACTNTGTGTGAATTACCGCTAATTTAAGTGACTATCCCTCGCGNTGGCTGGATAGACTACGTNGCTCGNTAACCCTCTTTAGGAAGACCACTGTGAGCATGCTGCGCTTNGACCATCGTAAGTACCGCGCTTTTGAGCCGATTGCCAAGCCCGATCGCCGCTGGCCGGATCAGCGGATTACTCAGGCACCCTCTTGGTGTTCAGTCGATCTTCGTGATGGCAATCAGGCTTTGGTTGAGCCNATGAATGCGGCACAGAAACTTCGTTTGTGGGAGCTGTTGATANCCATTGGTTTTAAAGAGATCGAAGTGGGGTTTCCCTCGGCGTCCAGCCATGACTTTGCCTTTTTGCGCAAATTGATCGAGGAGGACCGGATTCCAGCGGACGTCACGGTGCAGGTACTCACTCAAGCCCGCCCCGACTTGATTACTAAGACCTTTGCGGCGTTAGCGGGTGCACGCCGAGCGGTCGTTCACTTTTATAACAGCACTTCTACAGTACANCGTGAATACGTATTTGGCCTCGATCGAGCCGGTATTACTGAGATTGCCGTGACCGGCGCACAGTTGGTGAANGCCGCGGCTGAAGCCCAACCCGAGACAGAATGGGTTTTTGAGTACAGTCCGGAAAGCTTTACCGGGACCGAGTTGGATTTTGCGGTGACGGTGTGTGACGCGGTAAACGCGGTACTGTCCCCCACACCTGAAAACCCGGTGATCATCAATCTGCCCGCAACCGTNGAGATGAGCACCCCCAATATCTATGCTGATCAAATAGAGTGGTTCAGTGACCATGTGCGTCACCGTGACTCGTTAATTTTGTCGTTACATACCCACAACGATCGAGGGTGCGCGGTAGCCGCTTCTGAATTGGGTCTGATGGCCGGTGCTGATCGGGTAGAGGGCACGTTGCTTGGCAATGGTGAGCGTACCGGCAACATGGACATTCTGACGATGGCGATGAATCTGTATAGCCAAGGCGTCGACCCTGAGCTTGATTTCACTAATATGGATGAGATCTGCACGGTGGCGCGTGAGTGCACCCAATTACCGGTTCATCCTNGGCACCCTTACGCGGGTGAGTTGGTGTTTACCGCCTTTTCGGGCAGTCATCAGGACGCTATTCACAAATGCTTGTCAAAGCGTGATGCCGACAGTGGTTGGGATGTCGCTTATTTACCGATTGATCCCGCTGATATTGGGCGGACGTATCAGGAGGTGATTAGAATCAACAGCCAATCGGGCAAGGGCGGCGTCGCGCACGTGCTGAGGCGGGATTATGGGCTGGAGTTACCCCGCTGGTTGCAGGTAGATTTCAGCACTGCGGTGCAAGATTTAGCAGAAGACAGCGAAGCAGAGGTGTCCTCTGACGAGATCTATGCGCTTTTTCAGCAAACCTATTTAATGACCGCAGATCGATGGCAGCTTGGGAATTACCAGTTATTAAGACAAAACGGCAGTGACGGTTTAGAAGTCACCCTGACGGGGCCAGGCGGTGACGTTGCGCTCAGTGGCCAAGGGAATGGCGTGGTCGATGCCTTTGTGCAGGCCATGGAGTCCGTCACGGGTCGACACATCGTGGTAGTAGAGTATTCTGAGCACACTTTAGGGCAGAGCGCCGATGCGGAGGCAGTGTGTTACGTCCAGCTCAACATCGATGGCGAGCGGCCCTGCGGCGTCGGTCGAAGCCACGACATCGTGCACGCGTCACTAGCGGCTATTCTGTCTGCTCTGGACGGCCGCGGACTGATCACTGCCAACGCCGCTTGACCGAGCCTCACCGCGCAGCCGGCGCGCATGGCCGGGCTGGCCGGTCATTGAGGCTGCTCATGTGCCTGATGCTGTGCTTGATATCGGGCTGTTCCGCGACCCAATTTATTTATAACCGAGTCGATATTGTTATTCGTTGGTACCTCGACGATTACGTCTCTTTGAGTCGTAATCAGCAGGCACAATTTGATGAGCGACTCGATGACTTATTGTCTTGGCACCGCCAAGAAGAGCTGCCCAGCTATGTCACGCTGCTTGATGAGACTCTGGTCATTCTTGACGAGGGCGTACCCGTTGAGTCGGCACGCTTAATGGCGGACAGAATAGAGGCGGCCGCTAACCGGATTCAAGGTCCCTTTTTAGACTTGTTGTTGAGCACAGGACAAACGCTCGATCGCTCGCAGCGACGGGGCTTTGTCGAGACCTTGCTGGCTAAACAAGACGAATTGGAAGCAGATCGATTAGCACGGGATGACGAGGACTATCGCACCGACATTGCCGCGCGTTTTGACGAGCAAATGTCTGACTACCTTGGGCCGCTATCTGATCAACAGACAGAGCGAATACGCAGTGGTGTGATGGAGATGACAAGGCTGGACACGTTTTGGCTAGCGGATAGACGGGTCTGGATTACGACGTTATCGGAGATTCTTATCGCGGATAGTGCCGACTGGCCGCAACAGGTGCGAGCACTGATTGCCGGTCGCGATGAGGCGCAACTGCCCGCCTACCGAGAAGGCATTGACCATAATGGTGAGGTGATCCTGCAGCTCGTTCGCGATGTGCTCATTCTGCGTAGCAGCAAGCAGGACAACAAGTTAAGACGACGGCTCAGCGCTTTACGCGACGACCTCGCCCAACTTGCGGGCGTGGACTAATGCGCGTTATCCGTCAATCAGACTGCTGTCGCGAATGGCGCCTTTGTCGGCACTGGTGACCATGCTGGCATAGACCTTGAGTGCAGTAGAGACCTTTCTTGGTCTTTCATCCACCGGCTTCCATGCTCGCGCTCGGTGATTCATGGCATCTCGACGCCCTGCCAGCGTCGCTTCATCGAGCAGGACATTGATCTGCCGCTCAGGAATATTGATCTCAATGATATCGCCGGGTTCGATCAGGGCGATTGCTCCNCCCGCTGCCGCCTCGGGTGAGACATGCCCAATCGACAAGCCTGATGTACCGCCTGAGAAGCGACCATCCGTAATTAGGGCGCAGGCTTTGCCCAAATCTTTCGATTTCAGGTAACTGGTGGGGTAGAGCATCTCTTGCATACCGGGCCCGCCGCGCGGCCCCTCGTAGCGGATGACGACCACATCCCCTGCCTTAACACGATCTTCGAGAATATCGCTGACGGCGCCCTCTTGGCTTTCGCAAATATGCGCGGGNCCACTAAAGCGTAACGAGGCGTCATCGACGCCAGCAGTTTTGACCACGCAGCCCGCTTCAGCGATATTGCCAAATAGGACAGCGAGCCCGCCCTCTTGTGAGTAAGCGTGCGCCATATCCCTGACACAGCCCGAGTGTCGGTCGGTATCCAGAGTTGGCCAGCGGACTGCCTGGCTGAAGGCCTGTTGTGTAGGGATACCCGCCGGGCCCGCCGCATAAAGCGTGCGCACATCGTCGCGCTCCGTTTGCATAATATCCCAGTCTGATAAGGCGCTGGCCAGGCTATCACTGTGGACCGTGGGGCAATCGAGATGCAGTAAGTGGCCGCGTGCCAGTTCACCAAGAATCGCCATCACGCCGCCAGCCCGGTGCACATCCTCCATGTGGTAGAGGGGGGTGCTCGGAGCGACCTTGCACAGCTGTGGCACCTTTCGCGATAGGGTGTCGATATCTGCCATATCAAAGTCCACTCCCGCTTCTTGTGCTGCCGCAAGCAGGTGCAGAATCGTATTGGTCGATCCTCCCATCGCAACATCGAGGGTCATCGCATTCTCAAAGGCCTTTTTACTGGCAATTTCTCTCGGTAAGGCCGTCTTGTCATCTTGCTCATACCAGCGCTTAGCGACCTCTACAATCAAACGTCCGGCACGCAGGAAAAGCTGCTCACGATCAGCATGTGTGGCGAGCAGTGAGCCATTGCCCGGCAAACTCAAACCGAGCGCCTCGGTCAGGCANTTCATTGAGTTGGCNGTAAACATGCCCGAGCATGAACCGCAGGTAGGACAGGCTGAGCGCTCATAGGCTTCTACNGTCGCATCATCGGCACTCGAGTCAGCCGCAATGACCATTGCATCCACTAAATCGAGTTTGTGTTCTGACAGGGCGGTTTTTCCCGCTTCCATTGGGCCACCCGAGACAAATATCACCGGGATATTGAGGCGCATGGCCGCGTTGAGCATNCCCGGTGTGATTTTATCGCAGTTAGAAATACACACCATGGCATCGGCACAGTGCGCATTGACCATGTATTCGACCGAATCCGCAATGAGATCCCGAGAGGGCAAGCTGTAGAGCATCCCGTCATGGCCCATTGCGATGCCATCGTCGACAGCAATGGTATTAAATTCTTTAGCGACGCCACCTGACGCCTCGATTTCGCGAGCGACCAGCTGCCCGAGATCTTTAAGATGCACGTGCCCTGGTACAAACTGAGTAAATGAATTGACCACCGCAATGATCGGCTTTTCAAAGTCACCATCTTGCATGCCGGTGGCGCGCCATAGCGCGCGAGCACCTGCCATATTACGCCCAGCGGTCGAAGTGCGGGATCGGTATTGGGGCATTGAAATCTCCCAGTGTTTAAAAAACGAGGGTCAGCTTATCACTGGCAGTCATTCAGTGTGATACCGGCCGGATCAGGACGGCTGCGTTTCGTTGCCAGTTATACAGTTGTTGTTTCTCTACTGGCAATGCTTCTTGCGTGGTTGGCGCAAAGCCTTGCTCAAGAAACCAATGNGTCGTCTGTGTAGTGAGCGCGAAAACGTGCGTCAGAGCGTGCTCTGCGGCCTGGTTCAGCAGCGCTTGAAGCAGTTGNTCGGCTCGGCCGGCGCGCCGGTAATCGGGGTGCGTCGCCACACAGGCNATTTCGCCCACCTTTTCATCTGGGTAAGCATAGAGTGCCGCGCAGGCAATCACCCGACCATCGCGCTCGAGAATCGAAAAGTGCTCGATTTCCTCTTCGAGCCGCTCGCGTGACCTTCTGACTAAGGCGCCACTGTCCTCGAGCGGACGGATGAGTTCGACAATGCTCGCGATGTCGTCAATGTGCGCGCGTCTGGCTTGCTCATACTGATTTTGCGCGATCAGCGTGCCCGAACCATCATGAGTGAACAATTCTTCCATCAGCGCATCTTCACGCTCGAAGCTGATGACATGGCTGCGCTCCACCCCGGCGATGCAGGCACGGCAGGCTGCATCTCTGAGTCGCTTTTGCTCATGATCATTGATGATAAGTTGTTCTGCTGTGGCGACGGTGCATTGACGGATTAGTTGGCCGTCGGCGGTCATAAGCCCCTCGTATCGATCGAGGAATAGCAGTTTATCTGCGCCGATCGCCACTGCGACGGCTTCTGCGACTTCACTGGCACTGACGCTGAAGAGCTCCCCAGCGGGTGAGTAGCCCAATGGTGAAATGAGGGCAATCGCGTCATTGTCGAGTACCGATACGATGCCTTCAGCATCCACCCTTCGAACCGCACCGCTGTGAAGATANTCAACGCCATCATAGATACCCAATGGACGCGCGGTAACAAAGTTGCCGCTGATCACACGCAGCCGTGCGCCGAGCAGCGGGGTGTTGGGCAGCCCTGTCGACATCATGCGCTCTAAGTGCAGCCGTTGATGTGACGCCGCATCACTCGCAATGGCCAACGTGTGATCATCGGTAATGCGGATACCGTGATGAAATTGTTCAGGCGTATTATTAGCGGCCAGCTTCTGACCAATGGCTTCGCGTGTGGCGTGGACGAGTACGAGGCGTACCCCGAGTGAATGCAGCAACGCTAAGTCGTGAACCAGTGTGACGCATCGCGGTGTATCGAGTGCACCACTGCCGAGATAAACGACAAACGTTCTCCCTCGGTGCGCCTTGATGTAGGGACCCGTATAACGAAACCATGCGATGTTGCTGTCTTCTGAAGTCATGATTGCCTAGTGGTGTGTCGGTGCTGTGAGCCATTNATGCTCTGGTAAGTCCGCCCGTCCTTTGGGGCATGGCATCCTACCTGAGTCATGACGCCCCAAGAAAGAGTAAAAAAACCGTCGCGCNAAGACAATGGCAGGATCCGACTGGCAGCCGTCTCGCGTTACCGATAGGCTAGTCGCACGACGTGCAGCAACGTTGAACACGGCATTGCGGTGCCACATTAGGAATGTTGAATGCCACCTCCGATCGCTCCTGGAATTGACGCGCTCGCGTCAGATTGGCTTGATGACAGTGTCAGGGCGTCATCAGTCCGCTTGACCGCCCGATTGGGCAGCAGTGCTTATGAAGCCCTTTGTGAGGTCGTCGCGGCGGCTGATCAGTCGCAGACTTTCCGCACTTTGATGGCCGGCAGTGATTTTTTTGTCGACCAGGCTGGCCGACAATCAGCTTGGCTGTGCGACGCACTGGCTGATGGCACCTTGCTGGTGGCGCGCGAATGGACGACTGAGCAATGGGATGCGGCCCTCGCCATCTTGTGTGGGCCCAATGCGTCTGAGTCTGATTGTCTCGCTGCTTTGCGCACGTTTCGGCATCGGCATTTGGTACGCATTATCTGGCGCGAAGTGGCGCAGTTGGCCACAGTGGAGGACACCTTCGCTGAGCTGAGCGGCCTAGCCGATTGTTGCATTCGTGCTNCAGTCGCTTTTGCCGTGTCGGCGCTGCGGCCGAAATACGGGTTACCGATCGGACAAGAGTCCGGTGACGAGCAGTCCTTGGTGGTGCTGGCAATGGGCAAGCTCGGTGGCAACGAATTAAATCTGTCTTCTGATATTGATCTCATTTTCGCTTATCCGGAGGCCGGCGAGACAGAAGGAGGGAAACAGCGGCTCGCCAANCAGACTTACTTTGTTCGGCTGGGGCAGCTGGTGATTCGTTTACTCGACGCGGTGACCGAAGACGGTTTTGCGTTTCGAGTCGATATGCGGTTAAGGCCCTATGGTGACAGCGGCGCATTGGTCGGCGCTTTTAGCGCCTTAGAGCTCTATTATCAGGAGCAGGGCCGTGAGTGGGAGCGCTATGCGATGGTAAAAGCGCGACCCATTACTGGCACTGCGGCGGCAAAAACCAGCTTAATGGCTATGCTAAGTGCCTTTGTATATCGACGTTATACCGATTTTTCGGTCATTGCGGCTCTGCGGAGTATGAAGTCGATGATGCGTGCCGAGGTGACCCGCTTGGGGATAGAAGCCGACGTGAAACGCGGTTCCGGCGGTATCCGCGAGATTGAATTTATTGCGCAGAGTCTGCAGTTGATTCATGGGGGGCGTATGCCCGGGCTACGTTTGCAATCACTCCTGCCAACGTTGCAGGCCTTGATGCAGGCTGACGTCTTGCCGACACAACAGGCCCAGCGTTTATCAGATCATTATCGTTTGCTCCGACGGGTGGAACACGGACTCCAAGGGATGGCCGATCGACAGACTCAAGCGTTGCCGACTGAGCCGCTCGACAAAGCCAAGTTGGCCATCCTAGTCGGGTACGCTTCGTGGGANGCGCTCGATGGCGACCTCGTTGTTGCGCGCGGCGAGGTCGATGCTGTATTTAGTGCTCTGATTGCCGACCCAAATGACCAGTCGAGCAATGAGCTGGTCGTATCTCAAACNCGCTTTTCTGCGCTCAATGCGGAGACGCTGACGGTATTGGGTTATCGACACCCTGGTCTTACTTGGGAGACAGTGGGGTCATTGCTTGATAGTCCCTGGGTGGCAAGCTTACAAGGGGAGGGGCGGCAGCGTTTTGAGGCGTTTCTGCCGTTACTGTGCGAGATGGCCGCTCATGAAGCCAACCCAGACAATGCCTTAACGCGGGCGTTGCCCTTTGTGAGGGCCGTTTGCCGGCGCAGTGCCTATCTGGTGTTACTGCAGGAAAACCCTGCCGCCTTGAAACATTTGCTGTCCCTCGTTGCGGCCAGCACCTGGGTCGCCGATCGCTTGGCGTCGCGCCCTGAGCTATTGGATGAGTTGCTTCATGAGGCACAACTTTTCAGCGCGCCGAGTCGTGACGAAATAAAAGCCTTGGTGCGGCAACAGCTGCTGCGGATTCCGGAGGAGGATTTGGAAGGGCAGATGGGCGCATTAAGCCGCATCAAGGAGGGCGCGATATTGCGAGTCGCCGCCAGTGAGCTATCTGGCACGCTTCCGGTGATGCAGGTGAGTGACAATTTGACCTTTCTCGCCGAGGTGATGATCGAGCAAGCGATCGCAGTCGCTCGNGCTGAACTCGTGCAACGTCATGGTGAGCCTCAGGCAGAGCAGGTTGGGTTTGCGGTGATGGCCTATGGAAAACTGGGTGGCATTGAGTTGAGTTATGGTTCAGATCTNGATTTGGTGTTTGTATTTAATGGTGCCGATGGACAAACCGCTGGNCCTAAAGTGATCGACAATAGCCGTTTTTATACGCGACTCGCCCAGCGGGTGACCCATGTGCTGTCGGCGCAAATGTTTTCNGGAAGGTTATACGAGGTGGACCTTCGGTTGCGCCCTGACGGGGATTCTGGGTTGGTTGCCACGACCCTCACCGGCTTCAGGCGTTATCAACTCGAATCTGCATGGACGTGGGAGCATCAGGCTTTGGTGCGTAGCCGCACGGTCGCTGGTGACCCCTCGCTCAGGGCATCGCTGGAGCAACTGCGCCGAGAGGTCCTGACCATGCCTCGGGACGCNCTCGTNTTGTCAGNAGCCGTGCGTGACATGCGCCACAAAATGCTGACCGAGCAGGTATCGATGAACCGCGGCGTTGAGCGCTTCGATATCAAGCGTGATCAAGGTGGTATTGTCGACATCGAATTTGTGGTGCAATACCTCGTGTTAGCTCATGCGTCTGAGTATCCAGCGCTGGCGCAGTGGTCAGATGTGATCCGTTTATTGGAAACCCTCGAACAAGTGGGGGTCCTAAGTGCGGATCAGGCGGCTGTGTTGTCGAGCCGTTATTTGATCTACCGAAGTGCATTACACGGGCTTGCGCTGCAAGGTGCAGATACACANGTTGAGGCGGGCGCGCATGTGGCGGGTCGCGAACAGGTAAAACGGGTGACAGAGGCATTATTGCCCGGTCTTCAAGCAACATAGAGTCGGGCCTTGGTGGCGCGATTAAGGACGTAGTATGGATCTCTCACAACTCACCGGCCACATTTGGCTCGATGGCGAAATGGTGCCCTGGCAGGAAGCGAAGGTGCATGTCTTAACCCATACCTTTCATTACGGTCTGGGCGTTTTCGAGGGTGTGCGTGCTTATAACACCTCACAAGGCGCCGCTATCTTCCGCTTGCAAGAGCATACCGATCGCTTGTTTCGTTCCGCCCACATTTTGCGCATGGAGATGCCCTTCGACAAAGGGACTCTGAGTGAGGCACAGCGTCAGGTGGTGCGTGCCAATGGGTTAGATGAGGCGTATATCCGTCCGATGTGNTTTCTCGGTTCGGAGGGAATGGGATTGCGCGCCGATAATCTGAAAACACATGTGATGGTGGCGGCGTGGGCATGGCCATCGTATATGGACCCCGAAGCTAGGGATCGTGGTATTCGCGTCGCGACGTCGAGCTATACGCGTCACCACGTGAACATCACCATGTGTAAAGCCAAAGCCAATGGCAACTACATCAACTCTATTCTTGCGTTGAGGGAAGCCCTAGATGCCGGCTTCGAAGAGGCGTTATTGTTAGATAACGAAGGTTACGTCGCTGAAGGCAGTGGCGAGAACGTCTTCTTGGTGCGCAATGGGGTGCTGTACACGCCAGAATTGACCTCTTGCTTAGAGGGCATCACACGCGACAGTATTATTCGTATCGCAGAAGATCAGGGTCTTACCGTGAAGGAAAAGCGCATTACTCGCGATGAAGTTTATGTTGCAGATGAGGCTTTTTTTACCGGTACAGCGGCTGAGGTTGTCCCGATTCGTGAAGTGGATAACCGCACGATTGGCACTGGGGTTCGCGGGCCTATTACTGAAACCTTACAACGAATTTACCTCGAGTCAGTGCGCGGCGCGCAGGCAGACTATGCTGACTGGTTGGCTCCTGTCGCATAGCGGGATTGCGGGAGTAAAGAGGCACTGTGTGACGGTTGGCGACGTGATGTAACGAGCGACATTGGCTTAGAAACTGTGCCTTAGTGCGCCTCAGCAATAGCAGTGTTCGGGTTGGTTGGAGATCACATGATGGAAACCTTGTCTTCGGGCATTCAGTATCGGCATTGGCCGGTACAAGAGGCAAAAGCCTGCATTTTGTTGATACACGGGCTGGCTGAGCATACGGGGCGGTACGAGCGTTTAGCGGCTTATTTTAACGCGAGAAACATCGCCGTCGTGGGCCCTGATCATATCGGCCACGGTGCGTCGCCGGGTACTCGCGCCTATGTCGCCCAGTTCAGTGAGTATCTTGCTCCCCTCACCGAGTTGCGTGATGCGATGACTGGTTGGTATCCGGATACGCCCGCGTTTATGCTCGGGCACAGCATGGGCGGTTTAATTGCCGCCCACCTACTACTTCAGGATGCNCAGTCTTACCGAGGCGCCATGCTCTCTGCCCCGGCCTTTTCCGCAGATGAGGCAGTGTCACCCGTAACGCTTTGGTTGGGCCGGCTGTTGCGCGCCGTCATGCCCAAAATAGGCATGATGAGTTTAGAGGCGGACCAGATCAGTCGCGATCCTGCGGTCGTGGCCGATTATATTGCCGATCCTCTGGTTTATAACGGCAAAATCACCGCCGCGTTGGGGATGGAACTACTGAGTGCGATGGACGACGCCATCGCGGGCGCGCAGAACATTACTTTGCCGATTTACATTGCTCATGGGGAAGCAGATGTCATGGCCATGCCCGATGGATCACGCGCCTTTTTTCAGGCATTGGCCTCTCAAGATAAAACGCTGGATTGGTGGCCTGACCTCTACCACGAGATTTTTAATGAACCTGAGTCCGAAGCAGTGATGGACCGTTTCGCAGGGTGGTTGGAAGCGCATTTGTGAGTGATTCGCTGGCACTGGTGCTGGGCGCGGGCGGTCAACTTGGGCAAGCGTGTGTGGCAGCGGCGCCATCGCANCTGCGTGTTCATGGGTTGGCTCGAGCGCAATGTGATGTGACTGACGACGGCGCACTACGTGATTGCCTCCGGCGCTTGTCGCCGCAAATGGTCATTAACGCCGCTGCTTATACTGCGGTGGATGCTGCCGAGGGTGATCTCCACCGGGCGCAGGCGCTTAATGCTGANGCGCCGCAACGGTTAGCCACACTCTGCGCCGAGCAGGGTATTCGTCTCGTGCATGTGTCGACTGATTTTGTGTTTGATGGCGCCGCAACGACCCCTTACCTAACGACAGACACCCCTGCACCCCTAGGGGTCTACGGCGAAACCAAATTACAGGGGGAGCAAGCAGTACTCGCGAGTGGCACNAGCCATGCGGTGGTGCGTACGAGCTGGGTCTATGCTCCTCAAGGCAAGAATTTTATGCTCACGATGTTGAGGCTCATGCGAGAGCGCGGNGCGGTGAGCGTCGTCAGTGATCAGGTGGGCGCTCCCACGGCAGCGTCCAGTCTAGCTCGAATTTGTTGGCGATTAGCTCAGAGGCCTGAGGCGGTGGGTCTTTTCCATTGGAGCGACGAGGGGGAAATCAGTTGGTATGAATTTGCCTGTGCCATTCGTGACGAGGCGTTGGCCATCGGGTTGTTAACGACCGCGGTCACGGTAGATCCCATTACCACCTCAGCATTTCCGACTGCGGCTAAGCGGCCCGCTTACAGTGTGCTGAATGTAAAACAAACGTGTCACCAACTAGGCGTGGTGCAGCGCCCTTGGCGCGATGCGTTGCGTGACAATTTAAGAGCCGTCAAGGCGAGGGAGTCTTAATATCGTGACACAGTCTTTGCTGGTAACAGGTGGCGCGGGGTTCATTGGGGTGAACTTTGTGAACTATTGGGCACAGGCGCACCCGGACCACACTTTAGTGGTCCTCGATGCGCTCACCTATGCCGGGAATCGTGCCAGCTTAGCGCCGTTGGAAGGCAGTGGCCGCGTTGAATTTGTCGAAGGAGATATTTGTGATTCGGCGCTCGTGGCGCGTGTCATGAGCGACTATGGTACCGACACCATCGTGCATTTTGCTGCAGAGAGCCATGTCGACCGATCGATCACGGGCCCCGATGAGTTTATCCGCACGAATCTTCAGGGCACCCATGTCTTACTTTCCGCTGCTCGCAACGCTTGGCTGTCGGGCTCGGGTTGCGAGCACCGTTT